>OGIC01000001.1_pt1 | contig 328387 bp, 261 predicted proteins | sample 1571681 | NCBI WGS metagenome assembly OGIC01 (sample SAMEA2582046, study PRJEB24529) | metagenome | biome: Human gut stool | place: China | collected 2011
GAGCAAACACTTGCTCTCATAACTGCTACCACACTTGCTGCCATACCTGAAACTAAGATGAATAAAGGGATGCAGACAAATTGTTAGAGCATGAGAGCAAAAGTCGCGTTGAATTACTGTGGAGAAAGCAGCGTAAGCTGTTTGAGTTTGCAATTGATTCTTCTGTCATTTGTTTTAGCAATCCGGTTATGCTTGATTCGGAATGAAGCAACATATTCGGCTACCGAATACAAAGCAGAAATCTTTGACTCGCGCTACAGATACATTCATCAGACTTTTATTGTTTTCTATATAAAAAGCAACCATCTTCGCCCAATACACAGTGGAAATAATTAAGAATCCGGCATTCCTTCCGTACGTGACAAATATAGATAATTCTAATCTGATCGAAAATGACATTAGTATTTTTTCCATCTTGCACACATATGTATTACAGGAAAAACTTCTTTTCAATGCTTACATGTTTCGTCTATATATAAAATCACTGTTAAATCACTCCGCAATCTCAAACAAAAAGGTCATCTGTCTGTTACATACCCGACTTGAATATAGTAACCTAAACTTTTAAATTATGGCTAGAGAAAGCGTAAAAATCTTACAAGGAAAGCTTGATGTAGAAAGCTTGATTTCACAGTTGAATGCAGCATTGTCTGAAGAATGGCTAGCATACTACCAGTATTGGGTAGGTGCATTGGTAGTAGAAGGCGCTATGCGTGCAGACGTACAAGGCGAGTTCGAAGAACATGCAGAAGAAGAACGCAGACATGCGCAACTGCTTGCCGACCGCATTATCGAACTAGAAGGAGTACCCGTATTGGACCCGAAGAAATGGTTCGAACTGGCAAGATGCAAATATGATGCTCCCCAAGGATTTGATTCTGTAAGTCTGCTAAAAGATAATGTAGCTTCTGAGCGTTGCGCAATACTGCGTTATCAGGAAATTGCTGACTTTACCAATGGAAAAGATTTCACTACCTGCGACATTGCCAAGCATATCCTTGCTGAAGAAGAAGAGCATGAACAAGATCTTCAGGATTACCTGACTGACATTGCCAGAATGAAAAAATCATTTCTCGACAAGTAATTTCCGACTCGTCAGAGAATGAGCGAAAGGCAGTCTTAAAAAGAGAATATCAAAACATTCTCTCTTCAAGATTGCCTTTTTTCACAAATATATGCGAAAACGCCCCCAAAGTTTATACTCCTTTAAACTCCTTTTGAACAATTTTCGTCCTGATTGGAACACCGCATTTCAGTTGATTCCTCCTACCTTTGCAACCACACTTAATCATAAAGTGCATAGAAAACAGGTATAAAGAGTATAAAAAGAAAAGACTATGGCAAATCAATTATCAAGAACTGATAGTTCATCCAATCAGGATATCAGACAACGATTCAACGTAAAAAAAACAATCATCGGAGTTATTGTTTTATTAATAGGATTATTTCACTTACCTGAAGCGATCCTCCTCATTATGGACGGCATTTCTTTAGATAGCATATTGTATCTTATCGGCAATATATTACTCTGTCTGCTTGGTATATACCAACTTAAATTCCGTTCCAGGGAAATGAGATATCTGCCGACTAAAAGCGTGATCAAAGAGAAGAACTATTCTTTCAATCTGAAATACCTTGAACCATTGAAAGAAATGATCGAATCAGGCAATTTTTCTAACAATATCAATATTGAGAAAGGAACAGGCGGAAATCTTCGGCTGGATGTCCTCATGTCGGCTGACAAGAAATTCGCAGCAGTGAGATTGTTACAGTTTATCCCTTACAGCTACATTCCGGTCATGGATATGCAATATCTGCGGAATGACAAGATCGCCGCTCTGGAGAATTTCCTGGAACACTCTAAATAAGGGTCCGTTTTATTTTATCCATCCCCACTTTTATGTAATAGTGCGATAAAAACCAAACTATTTTCAAACAAATCAAGAAGAAATCTTTCTTTTTTCGTATTTTTGTCCCAATATGCACGTTTAATTCAAGTAGACAACGAACATCAACGAAAAAGAATGAGAGTAATTGATTTAATACATAACAGCGAAAAAACAGCTTTCTCTTTCGAAATCCTTCCTCCACTGAAAGGTACAGGCATCGAAAAGCTGTATCAGACTGTCGATACCCTTCGGGAGTTTGATCCGAAATATATCAATATCACCACGCATCGCAGCGAATACGTATATAAGGATCTGGGCAACGGACTTTTCCAGCGAAACCGGCTGAGAAGACGCCCGGGGACTGTTGCCGTAGCTGCCGCTATCCAGAACAAGTATAATATAACGGTGGTTCCGCACATACTGTGCAGCGGCTTCACCCGTGAAGAAACCGAATATGTACTGCTCGACCTGCAATTCCTCAATATCACCGATCTGCTGGTACTTCGGGGAGATAAGGCCAAACATGAATCAGTATTCACTCCCGAGGGCGACGGATACCATCATGCTATCGAGTTGCAGGAGCAAATCAATAACTTCAATAAGGGAATCTTTGTAGACGGTTCGGAGATGAAAGTAACCAACAGCCCGTTCTCCTACGGTGTGGCTTGCTATCCGGAGAAGCACGAGGAGGCTCCCAACATCGAATCCGATCTCTTCTGGCTGAAAAAGAAAGTAGAAGCAGGTGCGGAATATGCTGTGACACAGTTATTCTACGACAATAAGAAATACTTCGAATTTGTAGAGCAAGCGAAGGCAGCAGGTATCAATGTACCTATCATTCCGGGCATCAAGCCATTCAAGAAGTTATCTCAACTCAGCATGGTGCCCAAGACATTCAAAGTAGACTTGCCGGAAGATTTGGTCAAGGAGGCTTTGAAATGCAAGAACGACAAGGAAGCCGAACAGGTTGGTATCGAATGGTGTGTCGCCCAATGCAAAGAGTTAATGGCACATGGAGTGCCAAGCATCCACTTCTACTCCATCGGAGCAGTGGACAGTATCAAAGAAGTGGCTAAAATCATTTATTGATATGTTTTTCAGAGACGTAATCGGACAAGAAGAAATCAAGCAACGACTCATTCAGGAAGTGAGTGAAGGGCGCATACCGCATGCCCAACTGATCTGTGGCCCCGAAGGAGTCGGTAAGATGCCGCTGGCTATCGCTTATGCCCGCTACATCAGTTGCACCAACCGGGGTGAGACGGATGCCTGCGGAGTATGTCCGTCGTGTGTGAAATTCAATAAACTGGTACATCCGGACGTACATTTCGTATTCCCCATCGTGAAAAGTTCTAAAGGGAAACGGGAAGTGTGCGATGACTATATCGCCGACTGGAGACCATTCGTTCTGAAGAATCCGTACTTCAACCTGAATCACTGGCTGAGAGAAATGGATGCCGAGAATGCACAGGCCATCATCTACGCGAAAGAAAGCGATGAAATTCTGAAGAAACTCAGCCTCAAATCGAGCGAAGGAGGATTCAAGATCACGATTCTCTGGTTGCCCGAAAAGATGCATCCGGTATGTGCCAACAAATTATTGAAATTGCTCGAAGAGCCACCTGAGAAAACCATCTTCCTGCTCGTATCGGAAGCTCCGGAAATGATTCTGCCTACCATTCTGAGCCGTACTCAACGCATGAACGTGCGAAAAATAGACGAGCCGGCCATCGACCGCGTATTGCAGTCCAAATACGGTATCCAACCTGCCGACAGCCTTTCCATTGCCCATCTGGCAAACGGGAACTTTATCAAAGCACTGGAAACTATTCATCTGAATGAAGAGAATCAGCTCTTCTTCGACTTATTTGTCAGCCTGATGCGATTGTCCTATCAACGGAAAATCAGGGAAATGAAGCTTTGGAGCGAACAGGTTGCCGGCATGGGACGTGAACGCCAGAAGAACTTTCTGGAATACTGTCAGCGCATGATCCGCGAAAACTTTATATTCAATCTCCATCAGCGTGATCTGACATACATGACAATCAACGAACAGAATTTCGCCTCTCGCTTTGCTCCTTTCGTCAACGAAAGGAACGTAATGGGCATCATGGATGAACTAAGCGAAGCGCAACTACATATAGAACAAAATGTAAATGCCAAGATGGTATTCTTCGACTTCTCACTGAAGATGATCGTACTGTTGAAGCAATAATAAATATATAAACTATGGAATATAAGCTTCATAATGGGAGCGGCGGTCTTTGCTGCAAAGGATGCTCCCGACAAGATAAGAAACTGAACACTTATGATTGGCTGGCAGACATACCAGGCAACGCGGAAGAGTGTGATATGGTGGAAGTACAATTTAAAAACACCCGAAAGGGCTATTACCGCAACAGCAACAAAATCAAACTGGAAAAGGGAGACATCGTTGCCGTAGAAGCTGCTCCGGGGCATGACATCGGTGTCGTGACCCTGACGGGAAGACTCGTCCCACTGCAAATGAAGAAGGCCAACTTCAAGACTGATGTTGAAATAAAAAGAATCTACCGGAAAGCGAAGCCGGTGGATATGGAGAAATTCAACGAAGCGAAAGCGAAGGAACATGCGACCATGATCCGTGCCCGCCAGATCGCACTGAACCTGAACCTGGATATGAAAATCGGTGATGTGGAATATCAGGGCGACGGCAATAAGGCTATTTTCTACTACATTGCTGACGAACGTGTGGACTTCCGCCAACTGATTAAGGTACTTGCCGAAGCTTTCCGTGTCCGCATTGAAATGAAACAGATCGGTGCACGACAGGAAGCGGGACGTATCGGAGGTATCGGTCCTTGCGGACGGGAGCTTTGCTGCGCTACATGGATGACGAGCTTTGTGTCGGTATCTACAAGTGCCGCCCGCTTTCAGGACATTTCACTGAATCCTCAAAAGCTTGCCGGACAGTGCGCCAAGTTAAAGTGTTGTCTCAACTATGAGGTGGACTGCTATGTGGAAGCTCAGAAACGCCTTCCTTCCAGAGAAATCGAACTGGAAACAAAGGACGGCACTTTCTACTTCTTCAAAGCTGATATTCTGAGTAATCATGTTTCTTACTCTACGGACAAGAACTTCCCCGCCAACCTGGTAACAATCAGTGGAAAACGTGCCTTTGAGGTGATTGCCATGAACAAGAAAGGAATGAAACCGGATAGTCTGCTCGAAGCTGAAGTGAAGCAAGAATCCAAAAAGCCGATTGACTTGCTGGAACAGGAAAGCCTCACCCGCTTCGACCGTAACCGAAATAATAAGGACGGAAACAACGGTAACCGGAACAAGAAGAAGAGAAAAGGAAATAATGACAACCGCCCGCAGGCACAGGCCGAAGGTGGAAATCGTCCGCAGCAACCTCAGAGGGGGGAGAACGAGAATCGTCCCCAACCGTCAGAGAACGGCAACAGAGGAGAAAGAGGAGACAGAGAAAATCGTCCGAGAAACAATAACAATAATAACCGGAACAGAGGACAGAATCAAGGACGGAATAATGAGAACAGACGTCCGGAAAGAGGACAGAATCAGGAACGTCCACAGAATCCGAACCGTCCGCAGAATCAAGAGCGTCCGCAGAATAGAGAACGGCAACCCAAACAGGAACGTCCTCAAAATCAGGAACGCCCGCAGGAACAAGGAAGACAACCCAACCAGGAACGTATTCCCAGACCTGAAAGAAATTCGAATCAAGAGAAACCGCAAAATAATGAAAAGCCTGCTCAGGAATAGCTTATTTTGTTTATTCGGTGCCTGCCTCATGGCAGCCTGTAATGAAAATACCGTGTATCACTCCTACCAGTCCCTGCCCAATGAGGGATGGGGAAAGAGTGATACACTCTCTTTTCAGTGTCCTGTTACGGACAGTATTCCTGGTACACTCAGATTATTTGCGGAAGTTCGCAACAGAAGTGAATACCCTTACCGCAACCTTTACTTATTCATTCATGAGAATCTGCTCGACTCCACAGTATGGCGCACTGACACGATAGCGGTCAACCTGGCTGATTCCACAGGAAGATGGACAGGCAATGGGTGGGGAAGTATCTATCAAACAGCAGTTTTTGTCAAATCTGTCCGCCCGCTGCATCCCGGAAACTACACAGTTAAGATTGTGCACGGAATGCAGGATGAGAAATTAACCGGACTCAATGACGTCGGTATCCGGATTGAAAAACAAGGAGAATAGATTAAAGCCTTCTGCCTCTTCCGGCATCCAGCCTCAGGAAGATAAACAATAAAATGGTGAATCCCCACAAGGAAGAACCTCCGTAACTGAAGAACGGCAAAGGAATACCAATTACCGGAGTCAGCCCAAGCACCATCCCGACATTAATAAAAAGATGGAAAAGGAAAATACTGACAACGGAATATCCATAGACACGTGCAAAAGTGGAAGTCTGCCGCTCGGATAAAGCAATCAGTCTCAGAATCAATATAAGGAAAGCCAACAGAACAGCAGCCGAACCGACAAATCCCTGCTCCTCTCCCACTGTGCAGAAGATAAAGTCAGTATCTTGTTCGGGCACATATTTCAGTTTCGTCTGTGTGCCATTCAGAAAGCCTTTTCCGGTCAATCCACCGGAACCGATGGCTATCTTTGACTGATTGACATTATATCCTGCTCCCGTCAGGTCTTCTTCCATACCGAGTACAACCTTGATACGGATTTGCTGATGGGATTCCAAGATGTTATCAAATACGTAGTTACTGGAATACAGAAAGCCGATAGAGCCGATGGCAAACAGGGCAATCAGGAAATAGGAACGTTGACGCTCTCTCAATGCCAGATAGAGCAGATAACCTACCACAAGAACACAAAGCCCCCATTGCACCCATACCAGACTGAAGTGTATTCCGTATTCCGATATTAAATATGCGATAAGCAGAATGATCAGGCTTCCTCCGATAATGTTCCGTGTGGGTTCCCACTTTTTGGGGTACACCCATACCATTCCTCCGGCAAACAACAGAATCAATAACAACACGATAAATTCGCCCAACGGTGTGGGAGTATCGGCAATAAAGACCTCGTCAAAACGGATGCCGACAACAAAGTAAATCACTGCACACAAACCGGCAAAAAGCACTACACCGGGCATTCCTTCCCGATAAAGCACCAAAAAGAAGGCAAGATAGACTAATGCTGACCCCGTCTCCCGCTGTCCGATAATCAGGAGCATCGGAAGAAGAATGATAAAGCCCAAGACGAAGGCACACTTTTCTTTCTTTATGCTGAATGAGTATGAGTTCATATATTTCGCCAGCGCCAGTGCCGTAGCAAACTTGGCAAACTCGGCGGGTTGCAGGCTGACCGGTCCCATCACCAGCCAAGAACGCGATCCTTTCGTATCCGGTGCGATAAAGATGGTAACAATAAGCAGCACAATCATCCCTACATATATAATGTACGCGAACATATCATACATCCGGTCTTCCAGCATCAGCAAAACAAATCCCAAACCAAAGGAGCAGATAATCCATACAAACTGCTTTCCGGCACGGGTAGAGAAATCAAAGAAGTCACGATCGCCATAGTCATAGCTGGCACCGCAAACGCTGAACCATCCGCCGACAATCAAAAGCAGATAGATACCAATCGTTACCCAATCCAGTGTTTTCCACAAACTATCGTTCCTCGTTACCATATAAGATGATTCTGTTACTGATTTCTTCTGCTCTTAACTCATTCTCGGGCGACAACTTCCCTTTCATATATTGTTCCATCATCAATGCACCGATCGGCACTCCATAAGTCGCTCCCCAACCTCCATTCTCTACATATACGGCAATGGCGATCTTAGGCTGGTTCATCGGAGCAAAGCCCATAAACACCGAATGGTCATGTCCGCGATTCTGCGCTGTTCCTGTCTTTCCGCAGGCTTCAAGTTCCGGCACCATCACGGACAGCATACGGCAAGTACCTCCGGTGGCAGCAGCACGCATTCCTTCTACCACAGATTCATAATGTCTTCGCTCTATGGTTGTGTTGCGTGGATGTCGATAAATGCTATCCAACTGCGCATCCTGAATTTCCTTCACAATATGTGGTGTTGTAAAATGTCCGCGATTGGCAATCGTTGCCCCTAAGTTAGCTATCTGAAGAGGGGTAGACAGAATTTCACCTTGTCCGATGGAGATACTGATGACCGTCAGTCCGTTCCAGTGTCCACGATAAGCCTTGTCATAAAATTGCGCGTTCGGTATCAAGCCCCGTTTCTCTCCGGGCAAATCAACTCCTAACTTATAGCCGAATCCCTGAGAAACCATGTGATCTTTCCAAACTGTGATGGCATTCTGCGGTGAACCGTACTTGCGATCGCCGAACATACGGAACAGCCCCCAACAGAAATAGGAATTGCAAGAAGTCGCAATAGCCGGAATCAATGGCAAAGGTGAGCCGTGAGCATGACATCCCACTGTCAGACGCCCATAATGGAAACCACGAGAACAGGGGAAAGAAGGACTTTGCTCGGTAATGATTCCTTCTTGCAGGAAGGTCAGTCCCTGTGCCGTCTTGAAAGTTGACCCCGGAGGATAGACTCCCATCAACGCACGATTGAGCAACGGTTTCTGTTTATCGCGTTGCAGCATCAGATGGTTCTTGCCACGCTGACGACCAATCATCAGATGCGGATCATAATTCGGAGAAGAAACCAGACAAAGGATTTCTCCGGTTTCCGGTTCGATAGCTACGATACTTCCAATCTTATTTTTCAATAACCGTTCGCCTAATATCTGCAAATCGATGTCGAGACTCAGAGTCAGATTCTTGCCCGGAATGGAAGGACGGTCATACTCTCCGTCCATATAACGTCCCTGGATACGTCCATGCGCATCGCGCAACAGAATCTCTACTCCCTTTTCTCCACGCAGGTATTTCTCGTACGATCTTTCAACTCCCAGTTTTCCTACATAATCTCCGCGGATGTAGTATCCCTCTTCATCCGCCTCCATATCTTTAACGGATACCTCACCGATATCCCCCAAAGCATGGGCGGCAGCATTGTATGAATATTGCCGGATCGTACGCCGCTGAATATAAAAACCGGGAAACTTGAACAGTTTCTCCTGGAAGACACCGCACTCCTCCGCAGAGAGTTGTGACATGAACAGCTGGTTGGTATATCGGGAATATCCCGGATTGCGGCGGCGGTCTCTCATATCACTCATGATCTTAAGGAACTGAGCACGAGTAATGCCCAACGACTCACATAAATCGAGTGTATCCAGATTTTCGACCTCTTTCGGGACAAGAGTGATGTCATAGGCCGGCTGGTTGAATACCAGCAGTTTGCCGTTACGGTCGTAAATAGCACCCCGTGAGGGATATTGAATTTTATTCAGGAAAGCATTGCTGTCGGCATTCTTCTTGTAGTCGTCTGTCGTTATCTGCAATACAAAGAGGCGTATCAGATAAATCAACACAATAGTTAAAGCAATCCCCCCGATAACAAATTTCCGCTTTTCTAATCTATAGTCTTTTGCCATTCCTATCTCCTTATTCCTTCTACAGCAAGAATGCAGGTTAAAGTCAGAAGGGTGCACGAAATCACCCGCAATAACAACAGCCAGATGCTGGTAAATGAGAAGAACTCAATGCTGAGTAATGCCAGGCTATGGACAAAAACACTTGCCGTGGTATATTTCAGGAAAGGAGTGATGCCCATGCTCTTGAAAGAAGGGATGATACTGTCCAGATTGTCACGCGGAGTAAACAGGCGCAGCAAGGACGGACGAAGGAAAGCCAGCAGCACGGTTGCCGCAGCATTCATCCCCGGAGTATCGGCAAAGATATCAATGGTTAGTCCGAAGAAGAAAGCCCACAACATCAACTCATTCCGGGAAGTTCCGGAAGCGAATTTCAGTATAAAGTAAATGTAGAGAAAGGGAGTAGCATATCCGGCAATATGTACGTTATTCAGGATCAGTACCTGAAGAAGTACCAGCCCGATAAACCATCCGATTCTATGTATATAGGTAATTATCATTATTTCACAGCCTTATTTTCCAGTTCTTTCTGTTCCTGCTGACCGTTCCGGGCTATCACCCGCACATCACTCACCTTGCCGAAATCGGTAGCCAACTTGATTTTCAACAAATAAGACAATCCGTCGTGCGAATCGGACATATCATCGACTGTTCCTACCATAATTCCTTCAGGGAATACGGTAGAGAAGCCGCTTGTCACCACCGTATCACCCAGATTAAACTCTGCATGACGAGGCAAATCTTTCAGATACGCATAACGGGAATCTCCATGCTCCCACTTCAGATAACCAAAGTAGTCACTTCCGACAATCTTGCAACTAATATTTGACTTGCTGTTCAATACCGAAATCACGAGTGAATACGAAGAGGAGGTTTCATAGACAATGCCCACTATTCCGTTTCCGTCCACCACTCCCATTTCGGGACGGATGCCGGAAGAAGAACCCTGATCGAGCGTTATATAATTATCCGCCTGATTCAGACTGTTCTTAATGACGTGTGCCTTGAACAACCGATAATCTGTCAGAGGTATCTCCCTGATGCTGTTTACAGTGGCCGAATCAACCTGATGCTCCCGCAACGCCTTTTCCAGATTAGTGATCTGCTGTTCGAGCGCCATATTACGATCCAGCAAGTCTGCGTTGACCGATTTGAGATGGAAATAAGAGCTTATTCCTCCCGAAACTTCATAAACTGCCCCCACAACGACATTGGCAGATGTAAAGAAAGTACTCTGCTGGTAGTTGTTGAACCGAAATAACAAAACAAAACTGGCTACCTCTAATACGATGAAGAGGAACCAGTAATTGTATTTCAAAAGGAAGTTTATTAAATTCCGCATGAATAATGATCCGTATTATTTATCTCATCAAGAAAGAGAAACGGTCTACATTCTTTAATGCCACACCCGTACCTTTGGCTACTGCGTGCAAAGGATCTTCAGCAATGTGGAAAGGTATGTTAATTTTATCTGTCAAACGCTTGTCCAGTCCGCGAAGCAATGCACCACCACCGGCAAGATAAATACCGTTGTGTACAATATCCGCATACAGTTCGGGCGGCGTATTTTCCAATGCACTCAGGATGGCTGTTTCAACCTTGGAGATGGATTTCTCCAGACAGTGAGCCACTTCCTGATAACATACGGGCACTTCCATCGGAAGAGCTGTGATACGGTTCGGTCCATGAACGATGTAATCTTCCGGAGCGTCATCGCCAAGCTCGGTCAGTGCAGCACCTACGTTGATCTTAATACGTTCTGCCATACGTTCGCTGACTTTCACATTATGCTGACGGCTCATGTACTCCTGGATATCCGCAGTCAGATCATCACCGGCGATACGGATAGAGTTGTTGGAAACGATACCTCCCAAAGAGATAACGGCAATTTCCGTAGACCCACCACCTATATCCACGATCATGTTTCCTTCGGGCGCTTCTACATCAATACCGATACCGATCGCCGCAGCCATCGGTTCGAATATCAGATAGACGTCACGCCCACCGGCATGCTCGGCCGAGTCACGAACGGCACGGAGTTCTACTTCCGTACTTCCCGACGGCACACCGATCACCATACGAAGTGACGGCGAAAACAAGTGATTACGAGTATTTACCTGTTTAATCAAACCGCGCATCATTTGCTCACAAGCATAGAAGTCGGCGATCACTCCATCCCTCAACGGACGAATAGTACGTATATTTTCGTGGGTCTTTTCGTGCATCAACTTCGCCTTTTCCCCAACGGCGATCATCTTATCTGTACGGCGATCCAAGGCCACAACCGAAGGCTCATCCACCACAATTTTCCCGTTTGTGATGATGATGGTATTGGCTGTCCCCAAGTCCATCGCTATTTCTTGTGTAAAAGAGAATAATCCCATTAATATAAAGTATTAAGTATTAAGTATTAGGTATAAAGTATCAGGTATAAAGTAGACTGCCTTATCCGCAAGGTTAATACTTAATACCTAATACTTAATGCCTGTTTTTAATGTTTAAAATGACGGATACCGGTGGTCACCATCGCCATACCGTGCTCGTTGCAGTAAGCAAAAGTAAGATCGTCTTTCACCGAGCCGCCCGGCTGGATGACTGCCGTAATACCTTCTTTGTCTGCTATTTCCACGCAATCCGGGAAGGGGAAGAAAGCATCTGAAGCCATTACCGCACCGTTCAGATCGAATCCGAATGATTTGGCTTTTTCAATCGCTTGTTTCAAGGCGTCTACCCGTGAAGTCTGTCCCACACCGCTTGCAAGAAGCTGTTTGCCTTTTGCCAGCACGATAGCGTTTGATTTACTGTTCTTAACGATCTTGTTGGCAAACAACAGATCTTCCACTTCTTCCGGAGTAGGAGCTTTGTCTGTCACAGTTCTCAGATCGGCAACCGTTTCAATATTCATATCTTTGTCCTGCACCAATACACCGTTCAACAAAGCACGGAACTGTTTCTTAGGCAGTTTGGCTTCTTTGCGAACCAGGATGATACGGTTCTTTTTCTGTCCCAGAATCTCGAGCGCGTCTACGTCATAGTCCGGCGCGATAATCACTTCGAAGAATATCTTGTTAATCTCTTCAGCTGCTGCTTTATCAATCACTCCGTTAGTAATCAACACGCCTCCGAAAGCGGAAACGGGATCACCGGCCAACGCATCTGTCCATGCTTCCAGTACAGTTGGACGAGAAGCCAGGCCACAAGCATTATTATGTTTCAGGATAGCGAAAGTCAAATCTTCGTATTCGTCGATCAGATCGACGGCAGCATTGATGTCCAGCAAGTTGTTATAAGAGATTTCCTTACCGTGAATCTGATCGAACATGGCGTCCAGATTTCCGTAGAAATAACCTTTCTGATGAGGGTTTTCACCGTAACGGAGTTGCTTCTGGTTGTTTACCGAACAACGGAAAGCAGAACCTTCGCCGGCATCGAAATAATTGAAGATAGCTGAGTCGTAGTGAGAAGAAACGGCAAACGCTTCTTTTGCCATCCAGCGACGTTCTTCGAGTGAAGAAGTAGCACCGTGTTCCATCAGCATATCCAGCAATGGCTTATATTGTGCCTGAGAAGCCACGATGATGACATCGTTATAGTTCTTGGCAGCAGCACGAATCAAAGAGATTCCACCTATATCGATTTTTTCAATGATGTCTGCTTCGGATGCGCCGGAAGCTACGGTAGCTTCAAACGGATACAGGTCGACAATAACCAAATCTATTTCGGGGATTTCATACTTTTCAATCTGTTGAATATCCTGTTCCAGGTCACGACGGCAAAGGATACCTCCGAAAATCTTCGGATGTAATGTCTTCACTCTACCACCGAGGATTGAAGGATAAGTGGTCAAATCTTCCACTGCCTTACAAGGATATCCTAGTGATTCAATAAACTGACGAGTTCCACCTGTTGAGAGAAACTCTACTCCTTCTTCGTAAAGTTTGGTAATAATTTCATCCAAACCTTCCTTATGGTATACAGATACCAATGCAGTTTTTATTCTTTTAGACTCTGACATTGAATTGCTTATTAAGTATTTGATGCGCAAAGTTACGAAATATTGTTTATCGTACGTAATAAATAAGGTGTGAATTAATAAAAAAAAGCGTTGACTGTTCCTGTTGGAAAGTCAACGCTCCTTCGCATATAGAGCTTCTAATCAAAATCTATTACCAGATAGACACTCGTTTGTCCTTCGCTACGAACATAGGATCATGTTCTGTGATATTGAATGCTTCGTACCAGTTCTGGATATGAGGCAATGCTCCGTCCACACGCCATTTTCCTAAAGAGTGAGGATCGAGTTTGGTCAGTCGGAGAATCTCTTCCGGGCGGATGTGTCCGGCCCATACATTAGCATAAGCAAGGAAGAAACGTTGTTCGGGAGTAAATCCGTCAACAACTTCCAGCGGTGCTGTTTCCATTGCTTTCTTGAAAGCCGCGAAAGAAACCTGCAAGCCACCGTGGTCGGCAATGTTCTCTCCCAAAGTAAGTTCACCGTTTGCATGCACACCGGGAGCCACCTCTATGCTGTCAAAGAAGTTAACCATTACCTGAGCACGTTCTTCGAACTTTTTAGCATCTTCTTCTGTCCACCAGTCTTTCAAGTTACCATCCTTGTCGTATTGACGGCCCTGATCGTCGAATCCGTGAGTCATTTCATGGCCGATTACCACACCGATAGCACCATAGTTCATCGCATCGTCAGCGTTCATATCGAAGAACGGAGCCTGCAGGATAGCGGCTGGGAAACAGATTTCGTTGGTTGTCGGGTTATAGTAAGCGTTCACCGTCTGAGGTGTCATCAACCATTCGTCCTTGTCGACCGGCTTACCGGCTTTCGCGATCATGTCATTGAAATCCCATTGGCTGGCACGCTCGATATTTGCCCAATAAGAGTCGTCTTTGATCTCCAGAGCAGAGTAATCTTTCCATTTATCCGGGTAACCGATCTTTACATGGAAAGTAGCCAGTTTCTCTAATGCTTTCACCTTTGTCGGTTCGCTCATCCATTCCAGCGCTTTGATACGTTCGCCCAGAGAAGTCTGCAGGTTCTTCACCAATCCAACCATACGTTCTTTGGCAGCGGCAGGGAAGTATTTTTCGACATACATCTGTCCTACTACTTCACCCAAAGAGCCGTCTACAGTGCTTACTGCACGTTTCCAACGAGGCTGCATTTCTTTCTTGCCGGACATTGTTCTGCTATAGAAGTCGAAGTTTTGTGCCACGAAATCATCACTGAGGAAAGAGGCTGCGGCATCGATCAGATTCCATTGAAGATAGAACTTCTGATCTTCAAGAGGCACTGTATTAATAACATCGGCAACTTCCTTCATGGCTGCAGGCTGACCGACATTCACTTCTTTCAAGTCATTCAGTCCCGAAGTAGTGAAGTAAGCATCCCAGTTAAAAGTAGGGAAGTTCTTTTTCAGCGTTTCCATGTCCATCTTATTATAGTTGGCATGAGGATCACGCAATTCTACTTGTGAACGGGCAGCCTTGGCAAGACGTGTTTCGATGTTCATCACAGCCACCATTGCTTTCTGTGCGGTAGCTTCGTCATAGCCAGCCAACTGGAACATTTTAACGAGGTGTTCCTTATATTTATCGCGGATACTCTTTGTCTGCTCGTCATTCTCCAGATAGTAGTCACGCTGTCCCATTCCGAGACCGCCCTGATAGGTCTGAACCATGTTCATAGAGCTGTTCATATCATCCGCACTAACAAACATAGTAAAGTAAGGACGTATTCCTTTCTTCTGACTTTCGGCAATGTAGGTGTAAATCTCTTCTTTATCTTTGAGCGCATCGATAGCCGCCATTTCTTCTTTGATCGGAGCTGCTCCTTCTTTGTTCAGCTTCACGCTATCCATAGCGATGTTATAAAGATCACCCACTTTCTGGGCAGCACTGCCCGGAGCGTTGTCTTTCTTTGCAGCCAGTTCGGCAATCAGTTCTTTCAACTGTTCGCGGCTTTTCTCGTGAAGCATATCGAAAGAGCCGAAGCGTGAATACTCGTCTGTCAGCGGATGACTTTCAATCCATCCACCGCAGGCATACTGATAAAAACTTGTACCCGGCATTGCCGTGGTATCCAGATTAGCAAGGTCGATACCGGACGTTAGTACGGCCTCTTTCTTGCTATTACATCCTGTTGTCATAAGGCATACGGCAAGAATTGGTAAATACTTGGTTACTTTCATATTATATAATAAATTAGTTTTTCACTTCTTCCAGTTCCATCGAAACCCGTTCCCACTCTTCAACGGTGGTATCCAATTGCTGTTTCAGCTTCTGATGCCGTTCATACAGTTGCATATCCGATGCTCCTTCCGGGGTTGCCATCTTTGCTTCCAGAATGGCGATTGCCGATTCCGTTTCTTCAATCGAAGCCTCACAGTCCGCCACCTGGCGTTCCAACTTCTTTATCTTCTTATTGAGTTCCTTCTGCGCTTCATACGAGAGTCTGTTCTCCGAAGGTTGCTCTGTATCCGCTTCGTTTCCTTTGGCAGATGTGGTAGGAGAAGTAGAGAGAGAAACTCCTTTCTGAAGTTCATTCAGGCTGTCGATCTTCTTCTTTTGCAGGAAATCGTAAATACCGCCAAGATGTTCTTTCACTGTTCCACCACCGAACTCATATACTTTAGTCGCAAGTCCGTCCAAAAAATCACGGTCGTGGCTGACAAGTATCACTGTTCCGTCAAATTCGCGGATAGCTTCTTTCAGTACATCTTTGGAACGCATATCCAGATGATTGGTAGGTTCGTCCAAAATCAGGAAGTTCACCGGTTCCAGCAGCAACTTAATCATAGCCAGACGAGTACGCTCTCCACCGGAAAGTACTTTCACTTTTTTATCCGAAGCCTCTCCGCCAAACATGAATGCACCCAAAATGTCACGTATCTTCAACCGGATATCTCCTGTCGCCACACGGTCGATCGTATCAAATACCGTCATGTTTTCATCCAGCATCTGCGCCTGATTCTGTGCAAAGTAACCGATCTGCACGTTATGCCCGATCGTCAGTTTACCATCAAAATCAATCTCGCCCATGATACATTTCACTAACGTAGATTTACCTTCTCCGTTCTTTCCGACAAATGCGACTTTTTCTCCTCTGTTGATCGTCAGATTCACATCATGGAAAACAACGTGCTGTCCGTATGCCCTGCGTACGTCTTCACAGATAACCGGATAATTCCCGCTGCGGCTGGCAGGAGGAAATTTCAGACGGAGGGAAGAGTTGTCTTCCTCATCGACCTCGATACGGTCTATCTTTTCCAGTTGTTTGATACGACTCTGCACCTGTACGGCTTTGGTTGCCTTATAGCGGAAACGTTCGATAAAGTCTTCCGTATCCTGTATCTGCTTCTGCTGATTCTCATAGGCACGGAGCTGCTGCTCACGACGTTCTTTACGTAATACGACAAACTCATCGTACTTCACTTTATAGTCATAAATCTGACCGCAGGTAATCTCGATCGTACGGGTAGTTACATTATTAAGGAAAGCACGGTCGTGGCTGACCAGCACAACAGCATTGGCACGGGTAGACAGAAAGTTCTCCAGCCATTGTATACTCTCGATATCCAGATGGTTAGTCGGCTCATCAAGGAGCAGCACATCCGGACGACGGAGCAAGAGCTTCGCTAGTTCGATACGCATACGCCAGCCGCCGGAGAATTCGGAAGTCGAACGGTTAAAGTCTTCCCTGCTAAAGCCCAATCCCAACAGGGTACGTTCTATTTCCGCCTGAAAATTGGTTCCTCCCATCATCAGGAAGCGGTCGTTTTCGTGTGTGAAGCGGTCTATTAACTGGTGGTATTCTTCGGATTCATAGTCGGTGCGGTCGGCAAGCTGCTGATTCATCCGTTCAAGGTTTGCCTGAAGTTCGAAAATATGCTCGAAAGCGAGTTCTGCTTCCTCCATCACCGTGCGGACATCCGAAAGGATCATGACTTGCGGCAGATAGCCGATTGTTACATCTTTAGGGACGGCTACCACTCCACGGGTCGGGTTTTGCAGACCTGCCAATATTTTCAACATAGTCGATTTGCCCGCACCATTCTTGCCGACCAAAGCGATGCGGTCTTTTTTATTGATAACATAGCTGACATCCGCAAAGAGCGGTGTCGCATTAAATTCTACTGATAATCCTTCTACTGAAATCACGTCTGTCTCTGATTTATAAGATTTTGGATTGCAAAGATAATGAATAATTATTGGATAAAGGGCAGTATTATCCGTTATGAAAGACAAAAAAAGCAGTCATTCTCATGAATGACTGCTTCCTGGTCTTTATCAAAAGCTTTTCTTTAGAACAATTTAGCAGGGTATTCACCGGCATCTACCAATGCCTGAATCTTATCCACTACGCTCTGACGGTCTTCCGGATAAGTTACACCAAACCATTTGCTGGTAGTATCCAGAACTTCTACAGTTGCAGTTCCGTCGTTAATCAATTTATCCACCATCAGCGGGATAAAGAATTCGCTCTTCAGGTTCTCCATGTTCTTCGGATCGCTCAGGAAAGTCTTGAAGAACTCTTCACTGTAAGCAAAGTAGTCGGGAGTAAAGCCCCAGAAGTTCATACTTACCGGAGTCGTATCAGGAGTAGCTGTCCATTCACCGTTATCATCGATGTATTTTACTTCGCCGTCCAGACGTTGAATCTTCGTACGTTCCACTACGGAAGTCAGCAAGTTGTTAGCATCTGTACTGCAGATACCACGAGATACCGTACCGCTCTCGCTCAACGTATTTCCCACACGGAAACCTACCATTGAATAAACATTCTTGGAATTTTCGGGAAGAGCAGACAGGAATTTGCCCATTACCTGGAACGAGTCACGACCATAGAAGTCATCGCAGTTGATTACCGCAAACGGTTCACTAATCACATCAGCTCCCATCATTACCGCATGATTTGTACCCCATGGTTTTGTACGGTCTGCCGGACAAGTGAACCCTTCCGGAAGATCATCAATAGACTGGAATACCAGTTCGCAAGGAATGTGGCCTTCGTATTTAGAAATAATCTTTTCGCGGAAATCCTGTTCAAAATCTTTGCGGATTACAAATACAAGCTTACCAAATCCTGAGTTGATAGCATCATAGATAGAGTAATCCATAATAGTTTCGCCGTTAGGACCCAGTCCGTCCAATTGCTTCAAGCCTCCATAACGGCTACCCATACCAGCAGCCAATAAGAATAAAGTTGGTTTCATAAATTGTGTAATATTAAAAGGTTAGTGATGTCAATGGCATCAGATTTCGTTGCAAATTTACAAAAATAGTTGAATCCAACAGGACAAATATCAATCATTATTCACTAAAATCGTACAAAAATCATTCATTAGAACGGGTAACCGATAGCAAAATGTATTCCCAGATTCTTGAAGAAAGCTCCGGTTACATTATAATAGCCGCTACGTTCCGTATCATAAGGCAGATGCAGAGGAATACCGAAGTCGAGACGGAATACGAGAATATCCATGTCATAACGGATACCGACACCCGTTCCCAAAGCTATTTGTTTAGGGAAAGTCTTCAGACGCAGTTGTGAATTGGGACGTGCTTCTTTTCCATCAGCCAAAAGCTTTCTGTCTTTGCGCAACAACCACACATTTCCTGCATCCAGAAAGGTAGCTCCCCAAAAGCTCTTGAAAATACGGAAACGATATTCCACATTCGCCTCAAAGCGGAAGGTTCCTGTCTGATCCAGGTAGGAATATTTTCCCTCTTCCGGATGATAACCGCCCGGACCGACACTGCGCACTGTAAAAGCACGGATACTATTGGCACCACCTACATAAAATTGTTCACTATAGGGAGCTATCGTAGCATTGCCATAAGTAAACAGTGCACCTACTGCCATGCGGCTGGCTATCGCATTATTCTTATCTATGTTCCACAAATGACGCAACTCCGTATTCAACTTCACAAACTGTGCAAACGGAGCCCCCAGCAAACTCTTATCCTCTTCATTGAACGGCTTGCCAAAAGCACGGTAAATAAGGGAAGTGATATTACCCGCCGAAGTGACGGTAGACTGCCACCAGATAGGGTTCTTTATCCGACGACCCGAAGCATTGTCATACGTATACGTATATTCCATCGCCGGAATAAACTGGTTCCTAAGACTGACATACAATGCAGGATTAGCTTCAGCTATCTCTTTAAAATCCTCAGACTGATGCTGCAAGACATTAAATGTCAGTTTAAAAGGAGTAATACTATGCCGGCTGGTACGGGAGGGCTGGAAATCGTATGTAGCATTGCCGCCAAAGGACAGCAGTTTATAATACTTTGCCCGGTTCAGTTGGTTGATATACAGACGAAAGGTCGTCGTGGCCGGGAAGTCAAACTCCCGTTTACCCAGATGCGGGAACACGACTCTCGGAAAAGTCAGAGAGGTAGAAAGCCCCATTTCCCAACTGTTCATCAGTGAGCTCTTCTCACCGCCTCCGGTCTGCCACTCATAAGAGCCTTTCAGTTTTACGTTCCAGCTTTCACCACCTCCGAATACATTGTTACGAGTGACACCGAAAGATGCACCGGGACCGGTCTGGTCATTACTCTTCGTTACTACATTCAGTTCCAGTTCTGCATCCAACGGTTTGGCAAATGTAGCCTGCATAGTGACATCCAGTGTATCACAAGCCGCTGTCGTATCTCGGGGAGCATATTGCATATCCATATAGCTGAATATACCGAGCTGACTCAATTTCTCCTGCACCTGCTCCTGCCGGTACTGGCTATAAAGACGGGTACGGTTGGAAGCCCTCATCTGTTTGCTCCGTACAAACTGCTGATAGTTCATCCATCGATAGAGCATATTCGGACGGACCTGCAGTTTATCATAATAGTGGATATTCAGATTCTTGTACAAGATACTGTCATTAGGTGCCTCGCCATTCTTTCCGAAGAGATAGACCGAAGCATCTCCTACATAGTAAGAACGTTGAGCGGCAGCCGGTAATCCCGGAAGAGGAATCAGACGAAGACTGATATGTCCGCCGGGAACCAAGGTTGTATCTGCCTGATAGGTCATATAGTCCGGACGGAAGTAGAAATATCCCCGATTACGCAAAAGGGTACTGATACGGGAACGTTCTTCATCCAAATCCACCACATTAAACTGTTCGCCGGGGGTGATGTAAGACATACGACGTCCGCGTTCCATGATCTTCAGAGTCTGGGGAGTGAAACGCTGATAATACACTGTATCAATGAAATAAGGGTTCTTCATATCTACCGTATATAGCAGACTTGCTTTCAGACTATCTTTCTTATCGACCAAAGTCTCGTAAGTCACCTTTCCATTGAAATATCCGTAATCACGGAGCAGGTTAGTGGCTACCTTGACACGTACTTCGGGATTGACAGTAGAAATAAATACGGGCGGATTGGCGGCAAAGCGGTTAAACATCCACTTACCGAATCCTTTCTTGTATTTCACGAAGTCGTTATACATCCACATTTTAAAAGGAATAGGCAGAAAACCTCCCAACAGAGTAGTACTGGGAGTTTTGGCAAGCGCCGCATTGATTTCCGTCAAGGCAGTTTCACCAACCCGTGTCGATGATTTATTGACAATCACCGTTTTTCCTCCGGTATAGAGTATTTCATCTTCGGGCAGATGTTTCGTCACCGAACACGCCGAAAACAACACTATACCTATAAGACAGCCTGCTAATATGTTAATACGTATATCTTTCATTCTTACTTCTTTTTCTTAAAGATGAACAGTTCACTGAGCTTATCCAGTTTCTTGCGAAGTACCAGACCGACTCCGGTTTCCGTAATCTCCCCTTCGAGTACACTCTCATAGTTCTTATCGTAGAACAAACGGACATAACGGGTTCCCGTACGGTCCAGACGATATTCCAAAGAGATGTTGTCAATGAAGGATTCGGCATCATTCGTCGCATTTTCGCCCGTCGATACCTTACCGCCGATTACAATCTGGAAGCGGTTATTGAAGAGGCGCTGCGAATAACGGAAACTGTAATCCGTACGCTTGCCGCCGGTATCCGAGGCGTCATGATCTTCGACACCCACAGAGACGCTGGCATTCTTCAGGTTACCCATCAGTGAATTTATCTGACTGCTCAGTACGGAGTTCAGGGCAGAACCCATATTCAGCTTGCCAAGTCCGCCGCCTCCACCGCCGATCGGTCCGGTGCCGAGATAGGTTTTCATCAACATGATATAAAGTGCCTGTTTTCCACGTTCTTCCGCTCCCATTGCTGTCAGTTCATTCTGTATGGTCGCATCTTCCGGGGCCGCTACGTCGAAAGCAAAAGACAGGTTGTCCAACCGGTTCTTTACGACAATGGAAACGTCAAAGTTAACCATTCTCGTTCCTCCGTTCTCTCCTTCGGATACGGAAGCACGGATACGGTCGGTTGCCTTGAAGTTCAGCATGGGGTCCATCGGGTTTCCGGTCCAATCTACATAGCTGCCGTTATCGATGGCAAATTCCTTGACTGCAATGATAGGCAGAGAATACTTCATCAGTCCACCGCTCAGTGTGTAACGTCCGGTCAATGTCAGGTCTCCCTGCGGAGTGTATTTCATCGAAAGATCGCCACCTCCTTCCAGTTCGATACGATTGTCACTGGCGTCCAAGTCCACTTTCACCCTGACTGAAGGGTCGATATGAACCATCATCAGCATATCCAATCCACCTAAAGATACGGTAGGCACTTCCTGACGGACAACTGTGGTGGTATCACTGAATGAAGTAAATGTCACCAGACTTCCCAGACGATCCTGCACGGTCAGCGGTGAATCGGTCAGTACATACGAGACATCCGTATTGCCCAGCAGATTCAGGTTTCCACGCATATTCAACCCGTCCAACGGGCCTTTTATGGTTGCCCGCAAGTCCGCAAAGACTTTTCCGTAGACAAGGCTTTCGCGAGTACGCTTCGCATTCAACAAGGTATAGTTTTCCGCCAGCAGATTCAGACTCGCCATCGGTCGGGACATATCACGGAAATCGACATAACCGTCGATCGTAAACGGATTCTTTCCCGTGGTGTAAATGGCGAACTTATCAAATATCAGACGATTGTTCTTCAACTGCACAGGGCGGTTATCAAACAGGAAGTTAGCACCATACTGGCGTGACAGGACAGATACGCTGTCCAGTATCAGTTCACCGTTTATCAATGGCTGCTCGGTACTGCCTGTTATATTCAGGTCACCGTCCATATCACCGGCAAGCGTAACCAGCTCGTCGGGAATAAAGGCGTTGGCAATACGAAGCGGGAAGTGTTCCAACGTCGTATTTACTTCCAGGCTATCCTTTCCCGTCGAGGTAGGGAGCAGCTTGCCATCTGCTATCAGCACTTCTACCTTATCATGATTCAGATAAGCGTTGAGGTATTGTTTTCCCTGTTCGCCCGGCAGCCATGTAGCCCCCAAAGTAATATCACCAATGCGCTGGCGTTCATAAGTCAGTTCATCAATGGATGCTTCCGCAGAGAGCTGAAGGTCCTTTTCGGTCTGTATATAGTGTGCTTCTGCCGAGAACAATCCGGTGATTTCGGGGAAGTAAGGCAGTACGCTCGTTATTTCATCCAAGCGGATTCTCCGGATTTCGACATCGATATTCTGCAAAGAAACCGTATCTCCCTGTACCGAATGCACACGGAAGCCCATACCTTCATCATCCCACATATCCACATTGGCATACACGCGCATATTCTTATGCAGATAAATCCAGTTATGATCTTCGTTGAAGTGGAATTTACGGAACGCAATAATCGGTTCTTCCGGAATCAGTGTAAAAGCCAGTCCATCCCCTTTTCCACGTCCTCCAACCAGCGGACGGGCATTGACTCCAAGCAACACACCGGTTTTCCCCTTTTCGTTCTTATATTCTGCCAGCAGCTCGGCATCGCGGTCGCGAATCTCGCCTGTCAGAATAGTGGAGAAGGAAAACTGGGGATTCTTCGGTCCGTTGATTACTCCGGCACGGAGATTCATACGGGTAGTATCCTGTTTGACGGTGAAAAAGACCGTATCCAGTTGCAAGGTATCCACTTTCAAAGCATGGATGGCTGCTTTGCCGTTGATTCCCCAATCGGGAGCAGTGCCGAATTTCATGGAAGCATCATGGAACGATATATTCTTCATTGCCATATAGTATGCCAACGGATTCTCCTTTCCTGCCGAAAAAGAGAAAATAGCCGACGGTAATGCTTCACGCAAAGCAGCATGATCCAAGAGTTTTTCATCCACCTGCTTCATCAACACATCTACAAAATGGGTAGACTGACGAATCAGAGGATATACACCGGCACGGGCACTCAGATTCAGTTTCATATCACCGGCGGTGAAATGAGTGAAAACACGGTTCTGCCGTGCCTCTCCGCTTAAATTGAATGCCAACGGATGTTTCATCGGCTTGGGCATAAGTCCCAGTTCGTACAAATCAAGCTGAGTAACGTCAACTGTCACTTTACCGTCCGGATAGCTATGAGCTAAATTATATTCTGCATCCGCCGTCATTTTCAAAAGTTCATTGTCACTCGTAAGCTGAGCCGTTGCCAAAGCTCCTTTAAGATTTCCCGTCAAATGAACATTCGAAAGATGATAGCGGGCGTAATGAAGCTGGTCCAAAGAAAGATTCAGATTGGCTAAAGAATGGAAGGACATGACATCCAGTCCCCTGCCCTTGGCATCTGCCGAAAGAGATAGTTCATAAATCGAGTCTTTCGGGAGAAAATGATGCAGTTGCAGATCGTTTATTTTCAGATCGGCCGTATAAACTTCTGTCAAACTGTTTAATGCGGCATTTACATTCATGCTGCCCTTGCCTTCTTTCAGATCGAGTTTTGCTTTATACTGCGGGCCGTTCATCTCCATCTTCATCTTGAGACTCATACTGTCGGGAATTACTAAAGAGCCATCGGGTGTGACTCCAGTCAATCCTGTCAGGAAGTTCAGATTCCGGGTAACCATATCCAGCCCAATAGTTCCCGAACGAGTCAGACTGTCCGTCAGGTTTTCAAGGATCCCTCCCCCCTTTAGCGAGAAAGCTCCCGGCAAGTCTACCGTGAAGCGCGAAATCTGCATCTCTTTCAGATTTCCATCCGTACCGGCACGAATCACTAACGGACGGAACGGATATGCTTCTTTAAACGTTTGAGGCAGTCCGCCGGCAAAAAGCATCACGTCCTCTTTGCCTATATGTGCGTTAAAGCTGGCGGATAAACGTCCTGTCGTCGGGATATTTACGAGTTCCCAATAAGTCTGGGCGGACAGGTCTATTTCTGAATGTGGGGTTTGCAGTTTCAGTTCAGGAATGCGGATGATAGAATCATTCGAAAAGAGCCGCCCTGTCAGTGAAGTAATACTCAGTCCCGAACGCTCTTCCATCGTTATTTCACGAATCACAGCGTTCATATTTCTGCCTTCGTAGAGCAGAGAGTCCAATCCGATGCGGATATTCCGGACTGCCATATGAGAGGCGTCAAAACCTTCCGACGGTTGGGCCTCTCCGGTGTCATAACTGGCAGAGGCACCCGACAAAAGGAATTGCTTCAATCCATAAAACTGGTTCTTTAAATCCGCTTTGGCGTCATCAATGGTCGCTTCGCCTATGTATGCCGCCATCTTCATGGAGTCGGCAGGCAGTTTCATACCGAATGATACATTCTTCAACTTCAGTTGATGAAGGTTCACCTTCCAGTTCACAGGAGCAGATGCCGTCGTATCTTTGGGAGTGGTCGTGGTATCAGTCATCAGAAGTTGTATATGAGTATCGGATAACTCTGTCCGATTGACAACTGCCGTTTCGTTCGATAAATCGACTCCATGACTTTGCAGAAAGAAGCGCCCCAAAACGCCTTTTATCTGCATCCCCTCTATCAGATTGGCAGAATTGACCGCCACCTGACTTAAGGTAACCTCGTCAACTTCTACTTTTCCTTTGAGCAACGGCCATGCCTGTACGCGGACATTCAGGCTTTCCAAAGACAATAAGGTATCCGGCTGCTGTATGACTTCCACCCCTCGTACCAGCAGATTAAGCGGAAAACGAAGGTCTATCCGTTCCACCTGAATCTGCATTCCGGTTGCTTTAGAAGCATACGCAGTAACCTCCCGTCGCAAAAGATTCTGAACAGGAGGTATATAAAGTAATACCATCAGTATTACAAAAAGTATTATAGGAGTAAGCAATATCCAGCCCACCCGTCTTATCCATTTTCGTTTCATGCAGGATGTGTCAGTGTAAAAGTGATACAAAGTAAACAAATTACTTTGAAAAAAGGTTTGTCCAAAAGCTAAAATGTGAAAAAGCCGGAGGTTATGGTTGCATTTAGCGCAATTTCATCCCGTTCATTCCGTTCATTCGGAAGGTGAGATATTTGTCAAGGCAGCACCTTCTCACTATGCTACGAGCTTATGCCCGTGCCACTACGTTGGCACGCTTGTGCCACCGCAGTGGCACGACTGTGACATGCCTTTGGCACAACTGTGCCAACAGGGTGGCACAAGCATGGCACTATATAGGCTGTTCCAAAAGAGCTGCCGGGAGAGATTTAATGTAAACCGAGACTATACTCCTCAGCAGCACGAACAACTTTACGCACCGCCTCCAAAGCTTCCAGCGTAGTCTTTTCTATTTCTTCGGAGAACTCTTCCCCCCGGCAAGACTCCAGCCATCTTAATGAAGCAACAGACTCAGAAGCACCAATCAAAGTAAAAAGTGGAAGTAGCTTATGAGCCATAGCGGCAATTCCATCCACCTCCCTGTCAGTTAATGCCTGTTGCATCCGGTCGGCATTCTTGCCGGTCTCTTCGATAAAAGTCCGGATAATAGAACACGCCGCTTCCGGATCATCTTCCGAGAAGGCAGTCAGTGCAGAAAAGTTGAATAAAGTATCTTCAGGCAGCGCATCTGTAATCAATTGCATATCATGTGTTATATGCGCCTCATCAGCTGACATTTGTCCTTCATTCAGAGTTACCAGCAATTCTTTCACCGTAAAAGGTTTGTGCAGGCATCCGGCAAAGCCGTGTTCATGCAAAGCCTTCTCATCCATTTCGCTGCGTGCCGTGACAGCAATAACAGGAATATTGCGGGCTTGCGGAATGTTAGAGGCACGCAATAATTTGACCAGATCAAAACCGTTGATAGCAGGCATCTGTATATCGGTCAGCAGCACATCAAACGTCGAGGAGCGCAGTTGCTCTATCAGCTCTTCCAACTGCTCGCAGCAAACAGCATCGATGTTGTGCTGTTTCAGCATGGCAGCAGTCAGGTTCAGCTGAATCTTATCATCATCAATCAGAAGCACACGGATCACCTTCATGACCGGTACAGCATCTGTCTCTTCCGGAAAAACATCCGTATCTTTCGATGGTTTCTTAATTCTGCTCCCGAAAGGTTTATTTTCCACTATTGACTTGCCCACCGGAAAGAGTGGCAACACGACAGTAAAGCAACTTCCTTTTCCTAACGTGCTTTGTACATCGATCGTACCTTCAAGCAGAAGAACCAGCTTATGCACAATGGACAATCCCAGTCCGAATCCTTCTTCTCCCTGCGCACCGGGTAGGCGGGTAAATTCCTGGAAGATGCGTTCCCGGTCTTCCGATGCCATCCCTTTGCCGGTATCCTCAACCGCTATTGTCAGCTTCGAAGCGTTATAACCAACAGTTAATGTGATCTTGCCCTGCTGAGTGAATTTCACCGCATTGGACAAGAGATTATTCACTATCTGCTGAATACGTAAAGGATCACTGATATATTTCTCCGACAATTCCGGAGCGATATGACATTGCAAGACCAAGCCTTTAGCCGCCGTCAGAGGTTCAAAGCAAACACGGATTTCTTCAAACAGCTGAGCAGGATTAAAAACAATCCGGTTCACTTCCGCTTTATTGAGGTCAAGACGGTGGAAATCAAGCAAATCGCTTACTAACTTCAGTAAATGCTCTGAAGAACTTTTCATGTTGTCCAGATAGAATCGCTGCCGTTCATCTTCGGTCAGGCGGGACAAGAGTTCCGTATATCCCATTATCGAGCCTAATGGCGCCTTAAAGTCATGGGTAATGGCAAGCATCAGTTTCTCACGGGCAACAAGCAAGTCTTCCGCCCGCTTATTCGCTTCTTCGAGCTGACGCCGATAACGGTTGCTACGAGTAATATCCCGCATAATTAAGATCAGGAAAAAGGCGGATAAGAATACGGCACCAATGGCAATTCCGGCAATGATATTAGCCGAACGCATCCGCACCTCTTGCTGAAGTTCCGCATCCTGACGGGCACGCGCAGACATTTCCTCCTCGTATCCTTTTATCAGACTATCCATTCTTGCGGTCAGCTGTGTATTCATCCGCTGATACCTCGTACTGGTACGCCGGATCGTTCGCCTCCGCTGCAACCGTTTCTCTTCGGTAGCCATGCGAATCTTATGCTGAAGGGAGTCCGCCGACTTGACAGGTTCCAATATCGTATCGGTGGCAATTTCCAGAGAAGTATTGACCAGCACGGCAGTATCTTTCTTAGAAGGCGCGAACACTTCCCCCAATCGTTTGAAGAAGCCTTTCTTCTTCGGGGTAGTGATCAGAGAATCGCGTTTGGTAATAACCCGGTGTTGTACCCGTTGCTGAGTAATCACCGAGTCCTGCTGTTCTGATATGATTTCTTCAATCTCCGAGGCGGAAAGCAAGCTATCATTCGCCTCGCTCAGCACCCGCAGCATCTGAAGGGTATTCTGATCTTTCTCATGGAGAAGACTCAGCAGACTGTCTGTCCGCAGATTCTGCTGATCGTCCGCAGCCGACAGCGTCTCCATCTCCTGATGCACAAACACCAGAGAAAAAAGAAGAATCGCCAGCAGCAATATATAGCCGATGGTTATTTTCAGTTTGGTGGAGCGAAAGGAAGCCATAGGCAATTAAGATTTTAAATTATGAATTTTGAATGGAAGGCGGTAGTTTCGTCTTGTGATGGAAACGCCACCATAACATCAGACCGGCACTGGTCAACCCAAAAGGAAATGCCATCCAGACACCTATGATCCCCCACTCCAACACGAATCCGCAAAAATAGCCGACCGGAAGCGAAATAAGGAAATAAGCAATGAAGGCAATCAGCATCATCAGTTTTACATCTGAGATTCCACGCAAGGCATTGGCAAAGGTTATCTGCAATCCATCTCCAAACTGATATACAAGGAACGGAAGGATAAGCGAAGTTACCATAGCCGCCACTTCGGTACTATCGGTAAACCAACCTCCCAGATAATTGCGGCAGAGGAATACGATGGAAGAAAGCACAACACCCAACGCCATCATCAAATGAAAACCGGCATAAGCCGAACGACGTACATTGAGTATATCGCCCTGCCCGTTAAAGTTACTCACACGGACAGCCACAGCTGCTCCCATCCCGTAATACATCATAAACGTAAACTGAGAAATAGCCAGCATGACCTGATGAGAAGCCAGCGCAATGGTACCCAGCCAGCCAATCATCACCGCACTCAGACTGAACGAAGCTGTCTCCATTCCCATCTGAAAAGCAATCGGCCAACCCAGCGAATTCAATCGTCCGAATATAGCCTTCGACCATCCCAGACGATAGAAGCCGAGCTTAAAACGAAGAAAACGCGGACTCCGCATAAAGACTATGATAAATACGACTACCATCATGATACGCGAGAACAGCGTACTGATACCTGCTCCCAGCAAGCCCATTTCCGGCAAGCCCAGCTTTCCGTATATCAGGATATAATTGCCGATAATATTCAGCACATTTCCGCCGAGCAATATCCACATAGCGGTCTTAGTATCCGTAATTCCATCCGTAAACTGCTTGAAGCCATTGAACAGCATCACAAAGACGAGCGAAGCCAGCAGAACCAGATAATAAGGTTTTATCAGGGGAATAAGTTCTTCCGGCTGTCCTAGATTTCCCACATTAAAATAAAGGACAGTCATACCGATGGTAAGCAAGAATGCCACCAACAAATTTGCCAGCAGGCTGTTACGCAACGCCTGCCCCGCCGAAGCATACTGATGAGTTCCATACAAACCTCCCACGATAGGAGTCAGCCCGTACGAGAAGCCTGTACTGAAAATAATCACCAGATTGAATACATTATTGACGAAGGAAGCAGCACCCAGTTCTATCGTACTATGATGACCGATCATCAACGTATCGGCAAACCCCAGCACAATAACTCCTATTTGCCCGATTACAATGGGCAATCCGAGAGAAATCAGTGCTTTGTAATGCTCCTTATATATACTATAGATATTTCTCATTTATTTTTCCGTAGTTAATCGCATATTCCGGCAACTCCGCATCCTGCCGTTGCCTCCAATAAATATCCCTCCGGTAAGGAGAAGTCAGGATATTTGTTTCTTATAATAAAGTATCACTCCATTCTCCTTCCTGAAAGCAGACTGAGCTACCTTTTGCAATTGTCCGGCAGTAACAGCGCGATAACGCTCTACCTCCTTTTCCATATCTTCCGCCCTGCCCAACAGTTCAAACCAAGCAAGATTGGTAGCGACATTCAAATAATTGATATTGCCGAATATCTGCGTCGATTCGAATTTATTCTTCACTTTTTCCAGTTCCTGTTCGTCAACAGGTTCTTGCTGCAAACGTTCCAGTTCTTCACGTACGGCCGCTTCCGCCTGTTCCAGCGAAACACCTGCCGCGGGTTTGCCCGAGATATGGAACAATCCGGCATCCACACTACCGGAAATATAAGCGTCGATACTCGAAAACAGTTGTTTTTGCTGTACCAGGCGTTGATTCAGACGACTGGAACGTCCGTTGCTCAACAAATCCGACAATATATCAAAAGCGTAATAATCCGGATGATCATGACTGCACATATGATACGCCATGAATAGTGAATCAAGGGGTACGTTACGCTCTACTGTCAACCGTCGTTCTTCTGTCTGCTCCGGTTCCTGCGGCAGATTCCGTTGAGGAACCTCCCTGCGAGGGATGGGACCGAACCATTTTTCCGTCAATGCAACTGCTTCCTCAAAAGAGATATTTCCCGTTACGGCCAGCACTGCATTGTTCGGCGCATAAAAACGGAAGAAGAATGCTTTCACCTCTTCCAGCGTCGCATTGGCTATGTGCGACAAATCTTTTCCGATGGTAGGCCACTGATAAGTATGCGCCCGATATGCCAGAGGACGCAAAAGATGACCGACGTCTCCGTAAGGCTGGTTCAGGCAACGCTGCTTGAATTCTTCCATTACTACTCCACGCTGTACTTCCAGACTCCGTTCACTGAAATCAAGGCTCAGCATACGGTCGGATTCCAGCCAAAAGCCGGTCTCTACATTCTGCCGGGGTACAGTGAGGTAGTAATTGGTTATGTCATTATTGGTCCAGGCATTATTCTCACCGCCTGCCAGTTGCAGCGGCATATCATAATCGGGAATGTTCACCGAACCTCCGAACATCAGGTGTTCGAACAAATGAGCAAAGCCTGTATGCTCGGGATGTTCGTCGCGGGCTCCCACATTATATAATACATTAAGAGCTACCATCTGTGTACTTTCGTCCTGCGAATGTACCAGACGTAACCCATTGTCCAAAATATGCCTGTTAATCTTCATTCTACTTAATCCAGTACTTCTACTTTTACAATCTTCACGTCCTCTTCGGGGCGGTCGCTACGGTCGGTTTTCACCTGCTGAATCTTATCCACGATGTCCATGCCTTCGATTACTTCACCGAAAACCGTATACTCACCGTCCAGATGAGGAGTACCTCCTACAGTCGTATAAGCTTCAATCTGTTCCGGCGTAAAGTGAAATTCTGGTTGCTTGGCAGCTTCCGCTTCCGCCTCTGCAAAAAGCTTCTCCTGCAATTCATACAAACCGTTTTCATCGTTTTCCTTCCGCATCTTATAGATTTCTTTCATGTGCTTCTGAGCCAACGTATTGAAAATAACATTGATCTTATTCTCATTCATCTGGCTTTCCATGCCCAGCAATGTAGAGTCGTTGTACACCTTGCCTGTCACAATGTAGAACTGGCAACCGGATGATTCTTTCTTCGGATTTACATTGTCTCCCTGACGGGCAGCAGACAAAGCGCCTTTTTTGTGAAAATACTTCGGATAAACAAATTCGGCCGGAAGGGTGTAACCCACATCTCCTGCACCCAGCATCTTTCCTTTCGGTGCATTCTTTGAATCCGGGTCACCTGCCTGAATCATAAAGTCTTTGATAACACGGTGGAACAGCGTTCCTTCATAAACGCCGTCTTCTGCCAGCTTAATGAAATTATCACGATGTTTCGGCGTCTCATTATACAACTTAACCTTGATGTTTCCCAAGGTTGTTTCAATCTTTACCAACGTTTCGTTGTCCATATTTCCTCCTTTTTTTGTTCCGGTTTTGCAGGCCGTAAGTCCGCAAAACGATATGGTTAATAGTAAGTATGCAATCTTTTTCATAACACTTTTATTTAATTTAAGTTTGCAAATATACTACTTTCGCCCAAATCCTCTTACCTTTGTAGCATTAAAAGAGGCAAAAGAGAGTATGATGAAATCCATATTGATAATAGAAGACGATATCACTTTCGGAATGATGCTGAAAACCTGGCTAAGTAAAAAAGGGTTTGAGGTGTCGTCAGTCAGTAACATTGCCCGTGCCCAGAAGCACATTGAAGGACAAGGGGCAGACTTAATCCTGTCCGATTTACGCCTGCCGGATCACGACGGAATCGATCTTCTGAAATGGATGAACGAAAAAGGAATCGATATTCCTTTGATCATCATGACCGGTTATGCCGATATCCAATCGGCAGTACAAGCGATGAAACTGGGAGCACGCGACTATGTTGCCAAACCGGTGAATCCGGAGGAACTACTTAAAAAGATGTCGGAAGCTTTGCAAGCAAAAGAAGCGCCGACTACGCATACCGCAGCCAAAATTTCTGCAAAGAAAGGTTCTTCCGTTTCGTCCGGAAACGCCACCGAAACCCATCATGCTTATCTGGAAGGAGAAAGTGATGCCGCCAAGCAACTCTATAATTATGTAGGTCTGGTAGCTCCCACCAATATGTCCGTACTGATCAACGGTTCCAGCGGAACGGGAAAAGAGTATGTGGCGCACCGCATCCATCAACTGAGCAAACGGAATGACAAGCCGTTTATCGCGGTAGACTGTGGTTCGATCCCCAAAGAATTAGCTGCATCCGAGTTTTTCGGCCATGTGAAAGGCTCTTTTACAGGAGCACTGACGGACAAGACCGGAGCGTTCGTTGCCGCCAATGGAGGCACTATCTTCCTGGATGAAATAGGTAATCTCAGTTACGAGGTACAGATACAGCTTCTTCGTGCCTTGCAAGAGAGAAAGATTCGTCCGGTCGGTTCCACGCAAGAAGTTTCGGTTGATATCCGTCTGGTATCCGCCACCAACGAGAATCTGGAACAAGCTATCGAGAAAGGGACTTTCCGTGAAGACCTTTTCCATCGTATCAATGAATTTACCCTGCGGATGCCCGACCTGAAAGAACGGAAAGAGGATATCCTGTTGTTTGCCAACTTCTTCCTCGATCAGGCAAACAAGGAACTGGACAAGCATCTGATCGGTTTTGACTCGAAAGCCTCACAAGCCTTACTCAATTATCACTGGCCGGGCAACTTACGCCAAATGAAGAATATCGTAAAAAGAGCGACTTTACTGGCACAAGGCAGTTTCATCACTCTTCTTGAGTTAGGAACCGAATTACTGGAAACAAGTACCGTTTGTTCCGCAAGCATGGCGCTACGCAACGAAGAAACAGAGAAAGAACACATTCTGGAGGCATTGCGCCAAACCGGAAATAACAAGAGCAAAGCGGCACAATTACTGAATATCGACCGAAAGACATTATATAATAAGTTGAAACTATATAATATCGACTTGTAGGTTATCAATCAGTACTACCCATATATTTAGAAGGAGATACGCCGAACTGCTCCATGAAGTGCTTGCGCAAAGTACGGGTATCGGAATAACCAACCATTTCCGAAATTTCCTGAATAGAATAGCGATTCTCCAGAATCAATGTCGCCGCCTTGCTTATACGTATACTGCGAATCATATCTATTACAGACAAATCACTGCGCTGTTTCACCTTCCGGTACAAGGTAGGCTGACTCATATTCAGTTGCTCCGCCAACATTTTTACATTAAAGTCCGCATTGGAAAGGTTAGCTTCTATGATATGAATCAGTTGTTGCAAGAAGGCATCTTCTTTCTCCCCCTCTTCCGATTCCTGTTTCAGCATCAGGGCTTTCGTATAAATCCGCTTCAATCGCTCACGCTGCAAAATCAGGTTATCCACTTTGGTCTTTAATATCTCCGGATTAAAGGGTTTCATCATATAATCATCCGCTCCGCTATTACAGCCTTGCAGGATGTCAGCATCTTCTGCTCTGGCAGTCAGTATCAAGATAGGAATATGCGCGGTTTCCTGCTGCATACGAATTTCCCTGCAACAAGTAAAGCCGTCCTTTACGGGCATCATTACATCCGAGATAATAAGATCGGGCAACTGTTCTTTGGCTATCCGCACCCCTTCCTCACCATTGCAAGCTTCCCTGACGGCATATCTGGAAATGAATAAGCTCCGGATATATTCGCGGACATCTTCATTATCTTCGATGATCAGCAGACTCTTTTTAGTCGCTGTTTCCTGTATTTTGTTTTCCGGTATCGGAAGAAACGGTTCCGGTTTCAGCTCTTCATTTTGCTTTGTTTTTCCCTGATGGCTGTCAATAAGTTCATAAGAATCTTTTGCAAAATGCTCTTTGCCTTCGGGAATATAAAGGGCAAAGATACTTCCTTCGTCCGGCACACTCTTCAGCGTTACCAATCCATGATGCAAGTCCATCGTGTTCTTCACAATATGCAATCCTATTCCTGCCTTCGTTGACATCTCAGGTACATTATCTCCCGTTACGAACGATTCAAAAGCATGTTTCTGCAACCATTCCGGAATCCCTGCACCTGTATCCGAAACGGTGATCCGGCAATAACCCTGCCCACTTTTCATCAGATGAGAGACAGAAAGCAGGACACGACCTCCCGATGGGGTATACTTAAATGCATTTGAAAGAAGGTTTTGCACGGCCGAAGCGATCTTTCCCTCATCTACCCAATACAGGAACTTCCCTTCGGGCAAATCAATATCAAATTGCAAACCTTTGATTTCAGCCATCTGCCGGAACGGTTCCGACACATTGCAGACCAGCTGCACCAGATCAGTCTCGGATAACTGGAGTCTGACCATCCCGGCCTCTATCTTTTGTACATAAAGCAACTGATCGACCAAGGTGTGCAGTGAGGCCGCATTCTTATACATGACCTGCAATTTCTTATAAAAGTCATCCAATGGATTGCACTGTTTCATCAATTCCTGTAACGGGGCAAGGATTAAAGTCAGCGGAGTACGCAGTTCGTGGGCAACGCCCGTAAAGAAGTTCTCGCGTTCCACACGTATCTGACGTTCTTTCTCACGCTCCATACTGACCGTCAACAGTTCATGTTTCATCTGCATTTCGTGTTCCATCCGTTTCTGCCGTAGTCTGATCAACCGTACTCCATAAGCCACTCCTCCCAGCAATAACAGGGAAACGAAAAGCCGGAAAGCAAAAGTCTGACTCCAATGAGGAAGAATTACGATATTCAGAGAAGTCACCGCCCCTGTCTGACCGTTCGGATGTATATTCTTCACTTCAAATACATACTCACCGGCTGGGAGGTTGGTATACGAGGCTTTCTCTCCCTCATCAGAAATCAGCCAATTCCCCTGATAAGGCAAAAGCCGGTAATTATATTTTTGTTGTTCGTCCGAGTAGGACAGGTTGTTGAAAGTCAAGGAGAAATCTTTGTTATCATTATCCAGTACAATGCGATCCGTAAAAGGGATGAATTGATTGAGGATGATCTGATTATTAATCTTTTCTCCAGTCCCGACAGGATGGTTATCCACTTCCAAACCGGTTATTAACACCCGTCCGTTGGTCGGATAGGCATTTATATCCTCCGGATTGAAATAAGTCAGACTCTGATTATTTCCGAAAAACAAAGTCTTGTCACTGAATAAGGCAGAACGGTTACTACCTGCTATGTAGTAATTGTAAAAGAGATGCTGACGACGACCATACCGCGATATGCCGGAGTTGCTTCCCAGCCAGATATGCCCTTCGCTGTCTTCCGCTATGCAGCCGATAAAATTACTGCACAGTCCGTCATTCGTGGTATAACGGGCACTGATCGTGTTCTGTCGTGGAGACAGGATGGCAAAGCCATCCGTATAACCTATATATAAATTCCCATCCGAAGATGCCAGCAACGAACGTACCGAACGATATTCCATGTTCATCTTCTGCTCATATCCATTTTCTACGGAGATACCTCCGGAAGCAGATTCAACTACTCTGCAAACTCCCATATTACTGGTCCCCAGCCATATCGTTCCATCTTTTGTCTGAGCAATCGCACGAATGAAAGGTTGTCTTTTCTCATTTAAATAGTGTGCTGCTGATAATTTAACGCATATACCTGTCTGACGGTTATACAATAAAAGCCCGTCTTCCGTACCTACATAGAGCCTGTTCTTATCGTCCATATACAAAGCCCATACCGAAGCCCTGTTGGCAACACCGTCTACCAACAGCGAATGGATCACAAAACGACCGGTCCGGACATGATAAACAGTCAACGTACCGTTTATATTTCCAAACCACAGATTGCCGTCTACATCTTTCAAGGCACACAACATCGTTTCTTCCGATTTCCCGCTACCTGTATCGACTTTAGAGAAACTAAGTTTTTTCCCTTTTGCGTACGGTATGTCACTTCGCATGATTCCTTTGTGATAGGTCGCCAACCATAACCGATGACTATCATCCATGAGGATATCACATATTTCGTTATGCCTGTCCTGATAGTAACGGTCATAAAACTGTGACCTCAAATCAGAATACATCACTCCTCCACCGTTAGTACCAATCCAAAGAAGGCCATTAGGATCGTAACAGGCAGAAATCATACGTGTTTCGAGGTTTCGGTAAATCTGTGTATGTGTATTGTTATATATCTCCGACGTCAGTTCTTCCGGCTGCTTTTCATCCGGCATCAACAGTGTATAGCCACCCCATGTCACTGCCAGATAGCGGTTATTGCCGATAAATATAGTCTGATAAACATCTGTATGAGAAAGGAGATTCTCTTTTCCTGTCCCGCCGTACGAAATCCGGTCCATATGCCCCGACTTCGTGTGATAACGGACAATGCCTTTGCCGATGGTAGAAACCCAGACAACTCCGTCTCTGTTCAAGATGGAAGTGACTTGTAATGGTTTTCCGTCTGTCAGCGGTATCTTCTGATACGCCTCCGGAGTATCCGGATGAAACAAGATCAGATTACCCCGGTTAGTTGTCAGCCATATTCCGCTCCCGGCTTTTTCATGATAGCACAGAGAAGAAAAGACTTCTCCTTTTTCTTCCAATAACTGAAAGGTCTTTTGTATGCGTACCCGAACAGCCGTTTTTTCTTCTTCCTTGCCTTGCCGTATCTCCCATTGACAGAGTATCAGTCTGTTTCCCGATATTCCCCAAAAAGAAGAATCGTCGGCGGGCAGGACATTAAATACACCTATGGCAGTATCTGATTCAGTATGTATCGGAAAAAAAGTTTCCTGCTTCCGGTTGAAATAATAGAGGTATCCATCGGATACAATTCCTAAAAAGTCATCTGACAATCGCACAATGGCAGCAATCGAAACATATGTATTCGCAGGCTTGAAGTTCTGAATTGTTTTGCCGTCATAACGGCTTAATCCGTTATCCGTCCCAAACCACATAAATCCGTCTTCATCCTTATAGATGCAAGGAATCGTGTTATCCGCCAATCCGTCCCTCATTGTCAGCAACCGAATATCTTTATCTAAAAAAGCATAGACAGGATGCAGCGGGCAACAACTCAGAATCAGGATAATCAGGATTAGATTTAAGTGCTTCATTCTATTAGACAATTTAGGGCAAATAAACGAAATTAAGTCAGAACATACAAAAAAACAAATAAAGAAATGGACTTATGAATTAAACATGTATGTTGAATGAAAGAAACAGGCATATTCGGAACCACATTGTTTGCGTACATTTGCAGCCATATAACAACCTGATGTACACCTTTTAAATAATATACAATGACCTTAGTTTATCTTAACCAGTCAGACACAAAGGAGATATTTTTATGATAATACGCATACCAAAGACTACATATTATCATAAATGGTTCATCGGAGCTACACTCGTCGTTCCAGTTCTTCCGCTTACCGCCCAGACGTCTCCGAATCTTGTATTCATCATGGCAGACCAGTATCGGGGGGACGCACTAGGTTGTCTGGGCAAAGAACCTGTAAAGACTCCTTGCCTGGATCATCTGGCTTCCGAAGGAGTCTTATTCACTAATGCAGTCAGCAGTTATCCTGTTTCATCACCCGCCCGTGCCATGCTGATGACGGGCATGTACCCCCTGCATAATAAAGTAACAGGCAACTGCAATTCACAAACAGCGCCTTACGGAGTGGAGCTTCCACAGGAGGCCCGCTGTTGGAGTGATGTACTAAAAGACATGAACTACCGTACGGGATACATAGGAAAATGGCATCTGGATTCTCCTTACAAGCCTTATGTAGACACTTACAACAATCGTGGCAAAGTAGCGTGGAACGAATGGTGTCCGCCCGAACGCCGCCACGGATTTGAATACTGGACAGCCTACGGGACATACGATTATCATCTGAAACCGATGTACTGGGACACGACTGCTCCACGTGACAGTTTCTACTACGTCAACCAATGGGGCCCTGCATACGAAGCGGACAAAGCCATCGAATACATTCAGGTACAAAAAGGAAATAAACAGCCTTTCGCACTGGTCGTATCGATGAATCCTCCGCATACCGGTTACGAACTGGTTCCCGACAAATACAAAGCCCTATATAAGGATATAGATGTGGAAGCCCTCTGTACCCACCGCCCGGACATACCCGCCAAAGGAACCGAAATGGGAAACTATTTCAGAAATAACATACGCAATTATTACGCCTGTATCACAGGGGTAGACGAGCAGGTAGGACGTATCATCGAAACTCTCAAAAGCAACGGACTGTTTGAGAATACCATCATTGTATTTACTTCCGATCATGGCATCTGCATGGGAGCTCACAACAATGCCGGAAAAGATATCTTCTACGAAGAAGCCATGCGCATCCCCATGATTATCTCGTGGCCGGCAAAGATAAAGCCACGCAAAGACGACCATTTGATGATCGCCTTCGCCGACTTATATCCTTCTCTCCTTTCCTTGATGGGATTCCGAAAGGAAATACCCGAAACGGTACAGACTTTCGACTTATCCCGCCATATTCTGGGCAAGAGTAAAAAAGAAGTGGTGCAACCTTATTATTATGTACAGTTTGACAATCATGCCACCGGATACCGCGGGCTACGTACGTCAACCCATACATTCGCAGTCCACGCAACCAATGGAAAAATAGACGAAACAGTTCTTTTCGACCGAACCAAAGACCCCTATCAAATGGATAATATTGCCGGACAATCCCCCCGTCTGGTCCGGCAATTCAACAAACAACTCAAGGCATGGCTACTCCATACCAACGATTCATTTGCCCATTATCTTGAAACCGTAACTAAATAAACACCATGAAGAAACTTTGCTATCTCTCTCTTTTTATCCTATACTCAGTTTGCAGCTTCGCACAACAACAGGAACTCCCCGTCCCCAAGCCCCATCAACTCAAATGGCATGAGGCGGAAATGGGAGCTGTCTTCCATTATGACCTGCACGTGTTTGACGGCATCCGCTACGGACAAGGCAACAACCGTATCAATCCCATCGAAGATTACAACATCTTCAACCCGACCGAACTGAACACTGACCAATGGGTACAAGCCGCCAAAGCTGCCGGATGCAAATTTGCCGTACTGACCGCCACCCACGAAACAGGTTTCGGACTCTGGCAAAGCGACGTCAACCCTTATTGCCTGAAAGCCGTGAAATGGAGAGACGGAAAAGGAGACATTGTCCGTGACTTCGTCAACTCCTGCCGCAAATATGGTCTGCAACCGGGCATCTATATCGGTATCCGATGGAACTCCCTGCTGGCTATCCATAACTTCAAGGCCGAAGGAGAAGGAGCGTTCGCCCGCAACCGCCAGGCTTGGTACAAGCGCCTGTGCGAGAAAATGGTGACAGAACTCTGCACCCGCTACGGAGATTTATATATGATATGGTTTGACGGCGGAGCCGATGATCCCCGTGGCGATGGCCCCGATGTGGAACCGATTGTCAACAAGTATCAGCCAAACTGCCTTTTCTATCATAACATCGACCGTGCCGACTTCCGTTGGGGAGGTTCGGAGACAGGTACAGTGGAATATCCCTGCTGGTCTACCTTTCCCGTCCCTTGCTCACACCATAAACGCATTGAAAGCAGTATCGACCAGCTCGAACTGTTAAAACACGGCGATAAGAACGGCAAATACTGGGTACCGGCGATGGCAGACACTCCGCTACGGGGAGCAAACGGCCGCCACGAATGGTTCTGGGAACCGGATGACGAGAACAACATCTATCCACTAAACACGCTGATGGATAAATATGAAAAGTCAGTAGGAAGAAACGCCACGCTTATTCTCGGACTAACTCCTGACCCGACCGGATTAATCCCCGCCGGAGACGCACAGCGCCTGAAAGAAATGGGAGATGAAATCAGTCGGCGGTTCTCCTCCCCGATAGCCCGCATTTCGGGACAAAAGAAAAGCCTGACTCTGAAACTCGGGAAGGAGCAACCTGTCAATTACTGCATCATTCAGGAAAACATCAAAAACGGAGAACGCATCCGGCAATATCAGATAGAAGCCAAAGTGAACGGCAAATGGCAAACAGTCTGCAAAGGAGAATCTGTGGGGCACAAACGAATCGAAAAGTTTGAATCGGTAGAAGCCACAGCATTAAGGCTGACTGTATCCGAATCTGTCGCACTGCCGGATATTATAAACTTCAGCACCTATTCCGTAAAATAACACAAGAGGCATGAGAAGAATAATCCACATCTGTTTATGGCTATTGACGGGCATCTTTGCGGAAGCATCGCTGTCTGCACAGAACCCGTTTATCTACCATAAAGGGAAGACATACAAAGATGTTGCAGCTTATCGGATGGAAGAAATCATCGACCTGAACACCCATACTCCATCCACCCCCATTTTATACGAACAACAAGTGCCGGAACACCAAAGCACTCTTTCGTATAAGGTTGCACTTCCTTTGTATGTTCGTGGCATATTCTTCAGCCGTGATTCCCGCCCCGGCGACTATCAATGGCCGAATAACACCAATCGGTTGCTCCCTTGGATGTTCAACCGTCTCGAAGACCTCACACGGAGCGATTATGCAGGCATTCCTTCCAATGCCCTGCCGTCCGCATCGGGCGACGCACTGCTCCTTGAACTTGCAGACGGAGAATATCTGTTCGCCAAAGCCATTGCGGGTAGCAACAGCCTCAGCTGGTTTCAGGTTAATCAGGACGGCACGCTCACATTGTATGTCTCCACACTAGGAGAAGATGCACTGACCGGCCGACTCCCCCTCCTGATTTTCCGGAAATCTTCATCCATCTACCATGTATTCAGTGACGCCTACGATTCGTTAATCGCAGATAAAGCCGTATCTGCCCTCCGCAAAAGAGCGGACAAAGAATATTTCAATGCCTTTGACTATCTGGGATGGTGTACTTGGGAACATTATCATTATGACATTGATGAAACGAAAATACTGAACGATATCGATGCCATCGAAGCATCCGGCATACCGGTACGTTATGTCTTAATTGACGACGGACACATAGCAAACAAGAACCGGCAACTGACCAGTCTCGTCCCCGACAAAAAACGTTTTCCGAACGGATGGAGCCACATCATGAAGCGCAAACAAGCAGATAAAATCCGATGGATAGGGCTATGGTACAGCCTTTCCGGCTATTGGATGGGAATCTCTGCCGAGAATGACTTTCCGCCGGAAATCCAGCAAGTTCTACACTCATATAATGGCAGTTTACTACCCGGCACCAGTACAGAAAAGATAGAAACATGGTACGAATATTATGTCCGTACCATGAAGGAGTATGGATTTGACTTCTTGAAGATAGACAATCAATCCTTCACCCTCCCGCTCTATATGGGCGGAACGCAGGTTATCCGACAGGCTAAAGACTGCAACCTTGCCCTGGAACATCAGACACATCGAATGCAAATGGGACTGATGAACTGCATGGCACAAAATGTGCTGAACATTGACCATACCTTGTACAGTAGCGTAACCCGTGCCAGCATCGACTATAAGAAATATGACGAGAATATGGCTAAATCACATCTGTTCCAGTCATATACCAATACACTCATACTGGGGCAGACCGTCTGGCCCGACCACGATATGTTTCATTCCTGCGATACCGTTTGCGGCAGTCTGATGGCACGTTCGAAAGCGATCTCCGGCGGACCTGTTTACCTGTCCGACTCTCCAAGCGAATTTATTGCCGATAATATCCGCCCCCTGATTGATGAAACCGGAAAGATATTCCGTCCGGCGGCTCCCGCCATCCCGACTCCGGAATCCATACTGACCAATCCCCTGCAAAGCGGTAAAGCCTACCGTGTATTTGCCCCTACAGGAGACGAAGCGCTCTCAGTCATTTGCTACAATCTGAACACTTCTCCCGCTTATCGGGAAGTAGAAAGTTTCGTCAAACGGGAAGATTACCTGTTACGGGAAAGCACCGGCAAATCCGCAGATTCTTCTTGCGACAGCATTCTCGCATTCAACTGGGAAAAACAGAGCGCCGAAGTATTGAACGCATCTGAAAGAAAAATAAAGTTATCCGGATTTATAGATAGTCTGTTCCATCTTTGCCCCATCCGTAAAGGCTGGGCAGTGATCGGCATACAAGAAAAATACCTTTCGCCTGCTACCGTGCAGATACTCAAACGTACTACCGAGAAGCTGATATTGGATGTCCACTGCACCGGTACATTAAGAATATGGGCAGACTCCCACGGGAAACAGGAATTACGGAGCATACCGATCAAAAAGGCCGGCAGAATTGAAATAATGAAATAACACTAAATAATTAATCCATGAACAAAAAAATACTTTTCCCCCTCGCACTCGTGCCACTGGCTGCCACCGGCCTGCAAACACAGAAGTCTGCCCAGACACAGCGTGTGGACAAACGCCCCAACATCATCCTTTTCATGGTAGACGACATGGGATGGCAAGACACTTCACTCCCCTTCTGGACACAAAAGACAGATTACAATAAGCTGTACGAAACACCCAACATGGAACGACTTGCCAAACAAGGCATGATGTTCACACAAGCGTATGCCAGCAGTATCAGTTCCCCCACCCGATGCAGCCTCATCACCGGAACGAACGCGGCACGCCACCGGGTAACCAACTGGACGCTGCAAAAGAACACAAAGACAGACCGCAAGGATAAAGTACTGGATGTGCCGGACTGGAACTACAACGGAGTAAGCCAAGTGCCCGGCACCAACAACACATTCGTAGGAACCTCCTTCGTACAACTACTGAAAGACAGCGGCTATCATACGATTCATTGCGGAAAAGCACATTTCGGTGCCATAGACACTCCGGGAGAAGACCCGCACCACTGGGGCTTCGAAGTAAACATAGCCGGACATGCTGCCGGAGGACTCGCCAGCTATCTGGGAGAAGAGAATTACGGTCACAACAAAGACGGAAAGCCAATATCACTCATGGCCGTTCCCGGACTTGAAAAGTACTGGGGTACGGAGACCTTCGTCACCGAAGCATTAACTCTGGAAGCCATCAAAGCTCTGAACAAAGCTAAGAAGTACAACCAGCCTTTCTACCTGTATATGTCCCAATACGCCATCCACGTCCCCTTGGACAAGGACAAACGTTTCTACGACAAATACAAGAAAAAAGGCATGACCGACCATGAAGCCGCATACGCCACACTGATCGAAGGCATGGACAAGAGTCTGGGCGATCTGATGGACTGGCTGGAAAAAAGCGGAGAAGCCGACAACACTATTATTATCTTCATGAGCGACAACGGAGGACTTGCCGCCGAATCGTATTGGCGTGACGGCAAACTGCACACCCAGAATCATCCTCTCAACAGTGGTAAAGGCTCCACCTATGAAGGCGGCATCCGTGAACCGATGATCGTCAGCTGGCCCGGTGTCGTAGCCCCTGGCAGCAAATGCAATGATTACCTGCTGATAGAAGACTTCTATCCTACTATCCTCGAAATGGCGGGCATCAAAAAATACAAGACAGTTCAGCCTATCGACGGCATCAGCTTCATGCCTTTACTGAAACAGACCGGGAATCCTTCCAAAGGACGCAGCCTCTTCTGGAATATGCCCAACAACTGGGGAAACGACGGTCCGGGAATCAACTTTAACTGTGCCGTACGCAAGGGTGACTGGAAATTAATCTATTACTATGGTACAGGTAAAAAAGAACTATTCAATATCCCCGATGATATAGGCGAAAGTAATGATCTCAGCGCACAACATCCGGATATTGTGAAACGGCTTTCTAAAGAATTAGGAACCTATTTGAGAAAAGTTGATGCCCAACGTCCTACAGTCAAAGCTACGGATAAACCTTGTCCTTGGCCGGACGAAATTAAGTAATTATTCACCTGTTTAGTCGGGAATTACATTAATTGTATGAAGGTGTGTCAAAAGTCAGCAGTTTTCTTTCGTTGCACCAAGGTGCAACGAATATAGCACTAAGGTGCTTCAACTATTCAACCTACGTGCAACGACTATCAAACCTAGGTGCAACGAAATAAAAACAGGGTTATAATGGTTAGAGAATCAATATGACCGACTAATAAACAGTAGCAGAACGGTCACTTATTTACTACATTTCAACTCACTGTCACTTAAACATAAGTTCATTGTATCACAACCATTCTTTCATTACTTATTATTACCTGCATAGCAAAGCACACTATTGTGGAATAATTCCACACTCCCTGCCCCATTTTCCACACATTCCCCATACGTTTCCACACTATAGATAATGTACATAATCTACATATCCCACTTATAATCAACGCATTGTTAGCACACATCAGTCTTTGGCACACACTTTGATCTTTAATTAGCCGTTAGATAATGTAACAACCGATTCCTTAACACATAAGAGAGAATTGAAAATATATGTTTAATAATCATTAAAGCAAACGATTATGAAAAAATTAGTATTAGTAGTAGCAATGTTTATGTTTGTTTGTGGTGGTTCATTCCTTGTTAAGGCTCAGAACTCTGCAGAAGCTGCGACAGCCCTGGCAGAAGTTAATGCAACAGCTATCGTTAATGATACAGTAGTAAAAGATACTGTAACCAAGAGCGAGGAACCTGTTAAGACAGAACTGAGTGCACCGACCGCTATTGTCAACGATACAGTCGTTACTGACACTGCATCCAAAGACAAACCGGCTGAGCCTGTCAAGGAATAACCTTTCCAAAAACTCACGGAACATAGTCTGCCGAACAATAGTAAGCACACTACAAAAAAAGCCATCCCTACTTCGTCTATTCCGGGGATGGCTTTTTTATGGTTTCCAATTAAGGTTAATAAATAATCAACGGAGCAATCGGAGATCATGCAGTAATTAGCCGTAGTTATTCTTTCTTCATATATTTATTCGGAATTGAGAAGCCTATAGGTCTACATGGTTTTGATCGCCTCATCTTATCCACCAACTGCGAAAAGGCGATATAATCTATCAAATTCTTTACAATTATCCTCTGATAAGTCATTTATAACCTCAAAAGGTACTAAAATTGCACCTTAGAGAATCTCATACGTCCTTTGTTATTTCAAACATAAAGACCCGGGGAAGCGTTTGGGGGTATTCTTAACCGACCGGTTTATTACCGACCGGTTGAAATACTTCGCCTTTGTACCATACATTTTTACCAAACCATAGTCCAACATGAGCTTATTTCTACCAATTAATTAAAAATTAAAAGCATTCATGCCATCAAACATTGAATTTTAGCATAAGTTCTAGTATTAATATACTACCTTTGAGAATAATCAATATATTAACCTTAAAAAGTTAAAGCCATGAAAACTTTAAATTACAAATTATTATTACTATTACTATTTATTAGTTCTGTAATTTATTCTTGTTCAAATGAGGATTCATTAATTCCATCCCCACCTCCACCCATTGAAAATAATGTAATTACTCGTTCTAACGGAGTTGTTTTAGACATGCCATATATTTCGCGCCCTGATTTAGATAACACTAGTCATAAAGATACAACTGATATGTGGATATTATATATTAGAACTGACAGATATAATGAAAACGGAGAATATGATTATGGACATAAAGGACAATATATACAACTTCAATATTGTAAAGTGAATTCTTTCTATGATGGAGATTGGAAAGATGCTGTAATTCAAATGGAGAATCCAATATATTTGAAGAAAAGTTATTATCCATTTGGAGAAATATATTTTAGAGCAAGAACTATGGATAAAGAGGAGTTAGCTAAAATTCCTGGATCCAGACAATATGAATATTCATACGAACTATCTCCATGGTCATATTCACTATATGCATTTAACAATATCTATAATAGCGATGGGATTTCGTTAACAAAAAACAATATAATAGTAGAACTCAATTTCATTTTTAACGCATCCTACACAGGTTACTTATGGGAGAAAGATTTATCCAATTTTGCAGCTTCTATAAAATATGGAGATAAAAATTTAACTTATACAGTAAAGGATAAATACTATAAAAAATCAGGCTATAGAGAAACATATACTATTTCAATGGATAAAGCCTATATTAATTATCATGGGTGTAGTATATCAGTTACCAACCGTACTCCAGGAGGGTATTATATATCCTTTGACCCTATGTTATTCACTATACCCACTTGTACCCCAAATGAAATAACTCCACCATTTTCATTTGATATAAATGTTAATCTACGGTAAATAAGCACACTACAAAAAAGCCATCCCTACTTTGTCTATTCCGGGGATGGCTTTTTTATGTTCATATGTTCCCTGAACGGGAATCGTTCAACTATCGGTTTTCACGTTCCAATACTGCCAACCGGGCATACAATTCAACCAATGCTCCCTGATGGAGTATTTCCCAACCGGTCTTGGTAGTTCCCCCTCTCAGATCATCGTCATTCAGCAAGTTGTTACCCTGATGACAGCTACTGCTCCACGCATGAATCATTGACTTTTCGATATCATCGATATATTTACGGTCATTGTCTATAGAATAAAGTTCAAAGAATCCACGGCACATGATCGTATTGAACCAAGCGTGTCCCGGAGCAAGGATATTGAAAGTAAGATTCAGCTCTTTGGAACGATAGGGCATAAACCATTTCTTATGACAGCTTTCAGCAATCGCATACGCTTCATCCAGATATTTCTGTTCGCCGGTAATCTTATATAAGAGACAGGCCGCCTGCAATGGTTGTCCGGAGTTGTAGGAATACTTGTTCTTTTCAAGATCACCCGGCAGATTGGGATCATCCTTATTCGGGCGTACATTGTCATAGAATAAATGATCGGACTTGTCTTGCAATACATCCAGCATATAGTCGTAACATTTGATCGCCCAGTCGAGATATTCCTGTTCCTGAGTTGCCAGATACATCTTACAGCCCATCACAGCAGTAGGTCCGGTAGAGCAAGAGTGCTTGCTGGTAGTGTGTTCGTTCAACTCCCTCCAGTGTACACCTCCTCCGCAAGTCTCATCCCAACCGTGATCGATCAGGTAGCGCCATACCACCTTTGCCTGTGTCAGATAACGCATCTCTTTCGTTTCCGTATACCAGTCGACCATATCGAGCCCGATCCATACGTTATCATCGTAAAAACGTTCGTTACCGGCAGCCGGGTAGCAGGAATAAGCCAGGATTCCACGATCCAGCTGACAGAAATACTGTATTCCTTTGAACATCATATCATCCATTGCACCGTAAAGATTCTCCACTTCGCTCTCTTTGGTTGCATCACGCATAGCAACAAATGCCGAAAGCCCACCGCCTTGTCCCCAGACCAACGCATCACCATCCCAATAACCTTTTCCATCATAAGGATAATTACTACGCCAGCAGCTTCTGGAACTCTTGCCGAAATAATATCCAATGACAGAAGTCATGTAAGAATGTGCACGGTCCAGCATTTCCGGCAGTTTCAGTTCCGGCTCGTCCACCTTTTCATGATAAGGCATCACCACACGGCTTTCGGGTACCGATCGCTTGCCGGCTTTGCTGATAGCTACGGCAGAAACTTCGTAAGTAGCAAAATAAGGAACCTTCAACATATATTCCTGTGTGACATCACGCTCTACTTGTATTATGATATGTCCCGGCGAGAAGTCGGTAGCACGAGACAAACTCGCTTCCACGTCCCTGTAAGAGAGTTCTACCATATCCACGTCGCGATTACTGGGATTGGTCCATTTCACCAGAAGTTCATTCTCGTTATTGGTAGCTTCTACCGCAAATGAACCTACCGGAGAAATATTGCCACTGATGGGGTCATTCAATTCAGACTTTGACTTATCATCATCACTGCAAGACGGAAAGATAAACAGAGTCAAAAAGTTCAATATCAACAGCTTGAATATTGCTTTCATTTTTCTTCGAATTTAAAAGTTATTTAAAAGGTACTTCAATGGGAGCTTCCCCAAATCTGCTCATAGGAAATTCTGTGGCATTCCAGCTATCATACTTCGAAATATGCATCAGCAACTCATGATCCGAATTGGTACCATCCTCAATATAAGATGTCGGAGCTCCAGCCGAGAAATCCCAGCCCCTAATAACCCTTCGGGATTTTGTTCATGAAGCTCCCATGCATTAGCCTTAAGTTGTTCCTCTGTACGACAAACCGTCCAGATACGTGCTTCGAGTATAGCACCATCAAGAAAGCGTCTGTTGTCACTAGCTCTTCCGATTGATACTCTACCCCCGTCATTACCTGCACAAAGATCAATCTCAGAATAGTCCATATCGGTTTTGCGGCTATCGTCCCACTTTACTTGTTTACCATTAACATAAAGCTTGTATTTTTCATTGTAATCATCCTTACCTTTCGAACAATCTACAACTAAAGCAATATGAGACCATTTTCCGAGTTCAAAGGCTCCATGTCCAGTTCTCAGTTTTAGTTTATCATCTATACCTACCAACTCCATCTGTCTACCCTTATTATTTTCCCAATCACCACCGCGAAGAATAAAATAGCCTTCCTTACCCATAAAGGTCTGTAGCCAATTAGTTCCATCGATACGAGCAACTAGCTCCCAAGTCATTTTTTTAAGTTTAAAGCCGTTAGTTTCAACTTTCACAGCCTCTAGTCCCTCACCAGTCATCTCTGCAAAGTGAGTCCAAACTGCATACTCTTTTCCTAAATTCATATACCAACGCTTCTCAGGAGCGATCTTTACATGAATAGTCTGTGAAACTTGTCCTTTTGCATCAGTCAAAGTAAATGAAGTCTCTCCGGCCTTTCTTCCGGTCACCGTTACCACATTACCATAAACTTCCAAACGAATGATCTTTGCATCACCAGCATCAAGAACCTTATATTCTCCATTACCTGTAAGAATCTTCACTTGTTGTGATCCTTGATTAGAATTTATCAGAACGCCCTTTTCGTCAGCATCAGTCGTAATTTGCTTAGGAGCAATTACATTCAGATTCACAAAAGCTTCTTTTCCTTTTTGGTCAGTAATCTTAATCTCAGCATTACCTTGAGCAATGCCTTTCACCATAAATGATTCTGTGTCTTCAAGCGTAGATTGATCAACTTCAATACAATTTTTATCATCAATCACTTCAAGAGAATAACCTCCATTTCCTGTATAGATCTTGATGAGAGCTTCATCAGATCCTTCCACTTGAGAATAAAGCGTAAACAAAGTTTTATTCAACTTCAATTCAAATTCTGCCGCTGTATTAACTAGAATTTTAGTGCGTTGGAAATACTTATCGCTAACATAAACAACTCCTTGAGCATTATTATGCCCCTCAACAGCGGTTAGTTTCACCACATTTCCATCTATTTCTGCGACAACTACTTCTTCATTAGCCGAAGTCGCAACATATTCCCCATTACCTGACGTAATGTTTACAGTACGGGTATCTCCTTGCGCAATATTAATCTCATTTACATCAACCTGTAACTCTACAAGATTCCCAGGTCGCTCATTGTTTTTTTTATCATCATCATCACTACATGCAGAAATACTAAATAATGATACGATAACTATATACTTCACAATTTTCATATATACAAAATTTAGGGTTTAAACAAACAGTTAGAATAGCCACTGATATTTTCATTCCAGCAACCATGGCTTAATCTTCTACATCCACATCCGGATATTGATATTTCCATACGTTTTTAGTCATCGTAAAACTTCCTTGAAAATTCATTAGCACAGGCTCATTATTATAAGATGAGTCTTGATATTCATAAGAAAAATCAACAGTTGTAATTTCTATATAATATCTGTCATCACCATAATTCAATGTATATTTACGACTTATTTGAGATGAATAAGATTTAAACTTCAAACTTTCCACTGGAGAAGTTAACACAAAAGTACCTGTTTCGTCATCTTTGGTAATTTCGACAACATAATCTAGATAATTCGTTGTTTTTTCACGAGTCTTGTCGCCAACAAACATATAACATGTATTCTGATTGATAGCATAGATATTGGTGCTGGTTATATCCGTTGTAAAGCTTGTCCCTATTTGCTTTATGACACCTTTTCCTGTGTACTGACCAGAAAAATCATTTTTAAAAGCAATATGTGCCAATACTTTCGTGTACTTACTTCTCCCTATCGGCTCTCCTACTGAAGAATTTATTCTGAGAGGCAATACATAATCATTGTATAAACTACCAACTTCTTTTATTTTATCCAATGAAATCTTTATATATGCTGACGTGTTTAATTCACCACTTGGAATAGTCCATGAGCTTGCATCAAAAGTATAAGATTCCTCTGGTAATAGTTTTAAATAAAGTTCTTTCTGATTTTTATATTTCTCCCAATTATATCTTTCAAGTGTATCAGGATCTACATCTAAAGTCAAAGTTATATCCTTATCATTCAAAGATGTGCCGTTTATACCAAAGTAAACCGGTAATATAGCGGTATTGTCATCATCTACTTCGAGTTGATAATCTTTCCAGCCATTTTCTATTAAATATGTTCTTTTTTCAAACAATTCATCAGCCAATTGATCATTGCAAGAAGATACTCCCAAAACGACAACGAGTAAAAGGCTGTTTATTATATTTTTAATCATTACTTTTTTCATAACATGATACTGTTTTAATTACCAACCCGGGTTTTGTGTCAAATTTACATTGCGCTTTAATTCGTATGTCGGGAATGGGAATAAATACATACGCTGTTCAAAGACTTTATGTACTGAAGAGACTGGAGTTTCCTTGTAAAAGTCTGCAATATAAGTATCATCATCACTAATATTAATATTACAACCCTGCAATAATTGATTTTCTTCTGTCAAAGCATCCTTCCATCGGCGGAGATCAAAATAACGCATACTGTTTTCTCCTAACAATTCCACTTGCCGTTCTCTTTTCAGTTTTACACGAAAATCTGCTTGATTTTTATAAGTCTCATTCGTATAATCGGGAACTCCGGCACGCATACGAATACGCTTGATAGCATAACGCATCTCATCCTCATCACGCTTTATTTCTACATCTTCATTAGAGTAGGTCTTTAAATGATAAACTTCCCCCTCCGATAATTCATTTAATGCCTCCGCATAAATCAGCAATATTTCAGCATAACGAATAGTCATTTCGGTTTTTTCTATAACATAACCACCATCTGTTCTGGAATCTTCCGAATTATAAAACTTCTTCAAAGTCATCCCTGTAAGAGGACATTCTTCTTTAAAACCTTGTTTACCATCTTCAGTTCCACGATAATAAAAGATCTGTTGATTACGATATCGAGGTTCCGAAGCACTGGCTGCTTCCCATACCGAACCATTATATGCGATAGATGCATAAAAACGAGGTTCACGTTTATTGTACATAAGACTAACTTTAGCCGGTAGAAATGGATTATTTTCCGAATATGCTTCAGTTGTAAAACCTGTCGTCACATAATCACCCGTGTTTGCAGCTTCCGAAATCGTGCGTCCATCATTCATTGCGTATGCATTAACTTGCTTTTGTGTGACACATAAACGGTTATTTCCACTTATTGTTCTGGGTAAAGCTTGATACATCCAATCATTAATAGTCCCCGTTCCATCACTGGTTCTTGTAAAAATCAATTCCGGATTCTTGGAACCTTGAACTGAACCATCAAAATTTGACTTATACGAAAGTAACGGATCAATATTCGCCCAACCATCAGGATAATCTTTTGTAGAATATTCGGGATGCACCGGCGGACGATACATATCCAATGTCCCAATTTTAGGAGCTATGGTGTAAAGCTCGTACAAACCTGAGGTTTTAGCCAGTTCTATTACATCTTTGGCAGCAGCTGCTGCTTTTGCCCATTTAGATTCATCATACGTTTGAGAAATCAACTGGTTTCCTTTATTATCTACTACGTTGAAGAAATCGAGATTTCCATTATATAAAGGACTTGCAGCATAAAGTAATACACGTGCACGAAGTCCTAAAGCCGCACCTCGTGTAGGACGCCCCAAATTGTTGACAGTTCTTCTCATGGGTAACAAGCGGGCTGTCTCGGCAAGTTCCGTATCAATAAAACTAACTATCTCATCAAAATGAGCACGTGGCAAAGACAATTCTTCATACGAAAGGTCAGCATCTAGTCCCTCAAGCGGAATAAGAGGTACTGGTCCAAAAACACGTATCAAAGCCCAATAACAATAAGCACGTAAAAAGCGGGCTTGTCCTTTCATATCAGCTATTTCATCCATAGTTAGTTCCGGACAACGGTCTACATTATCCAAGAAAGTAGATGCCTTACGGATACCTTCATAATATTTCCATAAACGAGACTCACCAGCATTTTCATCACCCTTTGGTTTATCAGCACTATAACTTCCTTCCACATATTCTTTCATATCAGGATGGTAAAGATCATCACTTGCCCAGCGAAACGGTTCCTTGTATTCACCTAGCTTATTCATTACACTATAAGCACTGGATAACCATCCGTCAACATAAATACGTTTGGAAAAGGCTGAATCCAATGATACCTGATCGTAGAAATATTTATCCACATTAATATAATCGGTACATGCCGAAAAAGATAACGCACTTATGGATAACAATATATAATATACTAGTTTTTTCATGATCTGTTTTTTCAAAAGATTAAAAGCTTATTTGAAGATAACATGAGAATGTTTTATTTATCGGATAGTTAGATCCGTCCTCTCTAGTCCCTTCCGGATCCCACATTTTAAAAGGAGCCCATGTCAACAAATTTTGTCCAACAAAGCCTAGACGTAAGTTACTTACAAAAAATTTACGCGTCCAAGTTTGTGGAAAATCATAGCTGACTTCAACATTCCGTAATCGCAAATATTTTCTTTCATACAACCAAAATGTTGATTTTCTATTATTATTATCATTATTGCCATATGTCAAAAGCGGCCAATCCGCATTTGGATTTTCAGTAGCAGTCGTGCCTGATATTTCTTTGGGTATCCAACGATTACCATCGACCATTGCCTGTAAAATATTACCATAACGTTCACTACGGAAAGCATGAGGCCCATTACCGCCAATAAAGAAATCACATTTACCTGTTCCTTGGAAAAGTACACTCAAATTCCAATTTCTCCAATTAGCACTTAAACCGACACCATACTGTAATCCCGGAACTTCCCGATATCCTAAAGGCACAATATCATCATCATTAATAACTCCATCACCATTTACATCTTTGTATTTAATATCACCGGGAAGGATAGGTCTGTTACTTGTCTGTTTCGGACTACGGTCTATTTCATCTTGATCTTTAAATAATCCTAAAGCAATCAATCCACGCGATTGATTTAACTGAAAGCCTTTATCCATTTTATACCATAACTCATTGGCTGCTTCATCCTTATCTATGATATCAGTAGTCTGATAAGTAAAGTTGGCACGAAGTTGGAGATTCACCTGACCAATAGATTGAGTAAATCCTATATTTCCTTCCCATCCATAAGACTTCATCTTTCCGACATTGGCCATTGGAGTCTGATCAGCAAGCCCGGTAGTCAATGGCATATGTTTACGCTGCATAAAGATGTCATCACGTTTATCCAAAAACCAATCTAAAGCACCACTAATTTTCCCATTAAAAAAAGAAAAGTCAACACCTACATCATATTTCTTAGCTATCTCCCAAGTCAAATTAGGAGTCCCCAAAGTTTTAATACGGTAGGCTTGCACTCTATTTGTTCCAAATTCCCCAAATGAATATGATCCTCCATCATCAGTATCTATAAGAGACACATAAGGGAATCGACGACCATCCAATACATCATTACCTACCTCACCATAAGAAGCTCTGATCTTAAATTGATCTATCCATGGCAATGCTTTTTTCATAAAAGCCTCTTCAGAAATTACATAACCGGCAGAAACAGCAGGAAAGAAACCAAATTGTTTTCCATGTTCAAAATTCTCTGAACCAGTACATCCCCAGTTAAATTCAGCAAGGTATTTATCTTTATAAGCATAAGTAAAACGACCGGAATAAGCCAAATTACGACGAGGAATAGAACCAATCAAATCACTGGAGTCGAAATTAACATCCGTCTTTTCCTCTTGGTATACCATGCCAAAAACACCGACACGATGTGCATGAGCAAATAAACGGTTATAATCTAATGACGCCTGAAAATAGTATCGTTTATCACCCCTAACTTCCTTATTTTGATTCATCGGACTTCTATTGACCACTCTTTTCAAAATCAATTTACCATTTTCATCTCTATATTTTTGGGCTTCCCATACTTCCTCTTTTTTCTCCCGTTTTATTATATTCTCATTATAAGTATCAAAAGCAAATACTCCTTCAAACTTCAAACCGGGCGTAATAAACTTAAGATCCTGCTCTAACTTTACACTAGTTTCCACCTTACTCTCCCATTTCGTATGATATCCTCTTTGTGTCATATGATATTCAGGAGTATCTTGCCCATCCACTCTCGGCCATTGTCCTGTAGACCATTTACGAGGAGTAGACAAAGGAGTAAATTTGGCAAAATCCTCCCATATGTCACCAGTACTTCTAGTAGGCGTAGTCCTATTCACCAACCATCCACCTACACTAACTTTCAGTACTGTTGTCTTAGTTATGTTCATGTCTACGTTAGCACGATAATTATATCGTTCATAAGTCGTATTGGTATTGTACTTATTTTCAGAGCTAAACGTTTTGTAACGTCCTTGTTCACTGGTATATTGTCCAGAGACATAATAACGTACATTATCACTACCACCTGAAAAACTAATATTAGCATAATAGCGAGGTGCACCACTCTTCAACATTAAATCCCTCCAATCAATATTAGGATATAAATCAGTATCTAAACCTGATCTAATTATCTCCAATTCTTCAGGAGTATAAATCGGGGAATCATAGCGTCCTAACCGAGCCTCATTGGCTAAACGCGCCCAATCATAACCACTTGCATACTCTGGCACTTTTACAGGAGTATTCCAGTCAAATCCTGCTTTTACATTAATTTTCACCTTACCTTTTTCCCCACGCTTGGTGGTAATTAAGATAACTCCATTTGCACCGCGCTGACCATATATTGCAGTTGCTGATGCATCTTTCAGTACTGAGAACGATTCAATGTCTTGCGGCAAAATCTCATCAAAATTTCGTTCTACTCCGTCGATAAGAACTAAGGCTCCTGATTTTGCACCAAAGGTACTAATACCTCGAATCCAGAATTCAGATGTATTTTCACCCGGTTCACCACTACGCTGCATGGCTATAATACCGGGAACCACACCAGCCAATGAATTAGAAAGACTACTACTTCCTACAGCATTCAACTGTTTTACATCAACATTGGTTATTGCCCCAGTCAGAGTTTTCTTTTGTTGAAGTCCACTGGCTGTAATTACCACTTCATCAATTTTGCCAACATCTTCCAATAACTTTATAGTTACATTATTGGGATCATTCATTTTCAGAACAGGCAGCTCATATGGCTGATAACCAACAAAAGTCACTACCAATACATCATAAGGTCCCACTTTCAAAGAAAACTTACCTTCAGTATTTGTGATTACTCCCACACCTGCCTGGTTTTTAGCAACGACTGACGCACCAATTATCGGCCCTAAATCATCTTCCACTACACCTTTGACTATAATTTCCTTTTTTGTTTCTTGTCCCCATATATTGCTTGGAACAAGTAATATCAACATCAAAAGTAATATGAAATATTTCTGTGTATTTTTCATGAATATATCTTTTTATACATTATTATTCCACTGTTACACGACGAATAAGATGGTTATCTCTATCGGCTACATATAGTGAATTATCTAAATAAACTGTCACACATTCAGGCTTATTAAATCTAGCCTTCTCTGGAAGACCATCCGTAAATCCTGCTTGACCAGGTAATCCAGCATACAAAGACACCTCACCTGTTGGAGTAATTTTACGAATAGTATGTCGTCCATATTCAGGGACAAACATATTCCCATCCTGATCAAAAGCAGGTTGTCTCGGATTATCGAAACGAGCAGTCACCCCACTACCATTGACATAACCGGATTCATCCCAGCCACCTGCGAATAGTTCAGGCTCACCAAAAGTATGAGTCAATGCATTATAAGGAACTTTATAGATACAATGTCTGTTACAAACTACCACGAATAAAGCCGTACCTTCGGGATTAAAAACCATACGAGTATCTATTTTATCTGCTCTGTTTATTTGGAATAATGGTTCATAATCCTCATAATCGGGACCATTAAAGCGATAAATATATCCACCAGATTTATTACAAAAGAAAATTTCACCAGTCTGTGGATGCACAGCTAAACCTTGCGTTTCTGCTTTTTCAAACTTACATAGCCCTTTCACATCCATAAAACCACCTTCACGTGTTACATATAGTATGTTAAAACTAGTTTTTATATCACTTCCGTAGGACATATTAGAAATATAAAGAGTGTCCTGCTTGGGATTAAACGCAAGACAGGTAGGACTTTGGAATGGACCACTCGAATTTTGCACCAAAGTTTCCACCCAGCCTTCCTGAGCACGGCGCAAAGCACCATTTTTATTTTGTCCACGCCCCTCATCAATAAAAAACAAGGCACCATCTTTATCCGCCAAAGCAAACCAAGGACGTTGTAGTTTACATTCAGCATATGGTCCGTCATCACGCCCACTTTGCCCTTGTCTACCCATCAAAGTTGTTACATTACGTTTAAACTGATAAATAAATTTTGTTTGGGAAGCATATTCTTCGACATTATCATCTTTGCCCACAAATAAACGAACATAACCAGTATCAGCACGCGCAGGAACAATAGCGTAAATTACATCATCCGCTACTCCTACAATAGCAGCACGCTTATTATTAACAGTCACTTTCAGATAGGCAGTATCCGTACCAAAATTCTGTCCACGAATAATTAATTGAGTCTTTACGCCACCACTATCAGGAGAGAAACTCTCAAAAACAGTTGGTGCATTCAAATTGGGAGGAAAAGTCTGACTTTGGCGTATCGGAGCCAAGTCATTATTGCATCCCCCAAAAACGGACGTTCCAATTAATAAAGATAGTCCGATTTCAAGCTTTCGCTTCATAAATAAATTAGATTTCATAAGATATTAAATTTAATTCAAATAAAATAAAAAGTAAAAAGGGATCATTACATACTTAAAAAACAGGTGGAGGATCGTGTTGTTGATTCATAGTTTCATGAGATATTTAGTTAAACATATTATATTATTCTGACCTTTTTAATGCACCAGCAAAATTAATGTGTTTGCCAAGATTTTTAGTTTTCCTTCTTTGTGTTTTATATTATACGGCAGGGATATTTACTATTTTGGCATGATTTAATAGTATTCCAGTTCTCCTTAAAGGTTAAATTCCCCGCTATTAAAATCAAGATAAAAATCAAGAAAACAATAACCGGAGAACGAACTTCCTTTTTTACTTCTTTGGCATAGACATTTACTCATATATAAACTAAATGCGACACTATCATATCTTTCTATTTCATAAATTAAAACTGCTACTGGTAGGGATAAAGAGAAAAATCCTCCAATTACTCAGTATTATTTTTTTCGAATGAAAATTCGAAAAAATTCTAATTGTTGCCATACCACTCCAATAATTATTGTACTTCTTCCAAGTGTTTGGTCCGGAATTCTTTTGGCGTGCATCCGTACTTTTCACGAAATACTTTAAAGAAAGTGACCTTATTAGAGAATCCGGCTTCGAATACAATTTCATCAATCGTCTTTTTCGTTTTCAGCAGCAAATCTTTCGCTACATACAAACGACACTCCTTAATCATAATCGTAGGACTTTCTTCCCCCATCTCCTCCATTTTCCGGTAAAGGCTGCGAACGCTGATAGCCAAATGATCGGCTATGAAACGGGGAGTCAGTTCCTTCTCCTGAATGTGGTCATTGATAATCTTCAGAACAGATTGCTGGAACTTTTTCGATTCCTTATGTGTCAGTTTACCATCTGTCTTTTCAAAAGAGCTGATTGCTGAACTGAAATAATCCTTCAGTACTTCCTTACGTTCCAACATCTGACAAACAGAGATACGGAGATATTCGGCATTAAACGGTTTGGTGATATACATCTCGGCTCCTGCAGAAAGTGCAGCCATCTGCTGTTCCATTTCATGCCGGCCGGAAACCATAATAATAGGTATATGTGACGTTTCCTTCACCGACTTAATCCGTTTCGTCAATTCGATACCGCCAACTCCCGGCATCATGATATCGCAAATGATCACATTCGGATAAACTTCATTCAATACCTGCTCCACCCGTTCCGGCTCCTGCAGGGTGACCACATTAAAATCGTTAGAGAAGATTTCCCCGATGAACCACAACATTTCCAGTTCATCATCAATCACCAGCAATGTAGGCCGCATCTTGTCAAATTCATAGTGAGGAAGTTTCAGCACCAGTTGCGACTCTATTTTTGGAATGTATTCCGAAGTGATTCGTTTAGAAGACGATACGCCGGTAGTCACTTCCAGCGGAGGCAATGACAAAGTAAACAATACCCAGCCGTCAGGCGTATTTTCCACCTTCAGCATACCATTCAGCAATTTCGCCATATTGTAGGAAATGGCAAGTCCCAGCCCATTACGGGAGAAGTTCTTTTCATCCTGGTTTTCAAAGCTATCCAGGATAGCATAACGGTTGAAAACATATTGAAAGTCTTCTTCTTTAATCGTACTTCCCTCATTAGCAACCCGGAGAACCAGCAGGTTTTCATCGTTGGTATCCACTTCTATTTTGATACTTTTCCCATCCGGAGTATACTTGAAAGCATTGGATATCAGATTGATAATAATAGTATTCAGAAAACCTTTGTCTGAGTTCCAGGAAACTTGCTCGGGTATCTTGCTCAGGAATGTGATATTCCGGGATTTAGCCATATCGACAAAGGTCTTTGCCGTATTTTTCATTAAGGAAGATACATTCAGGGCTTCGATCCTCACTTCCCGGTTTCCGGTTTCGATACGGCGGAATTCGATCAGTTCGTGAATCAGGTTATTCAAACGTTCCGCGTTCGTCTGAATCATCTGAACATAATCGACTACGAATTTACTGAGTCCTTTTGATGAAAGGATACGTCCGCAAGGACCGTAGATAAGAGTCAACGGGGTACAGAACTCGTGAGCTATATTAGTGAAGAAACGAAGTTTCGACTCAAATACATTCTTTTGATGGCGTTTCTCTATTTCATTCAGCAGTTCCTGCTTTTTCCGTTTGGTGCGGAGAATGAATGAACGTACCAGCATGGCGGCTATCATAAGCAGACATAAAGAATAAATGAGATACGCCCACCAAGAGGCGTACCACGGGTCACCGATCCGTATCAACAAAGAATAGACTTCACTTTCTTTATCGAATACACTATTGTAGTACTTCACCAATAACGTATACTCACCGGGAGCCATGTTCGTGAAAGAGACAGAACTTTCTTTACCATTATTAATCCACTGGTCACTCAATCCTTTCAGTTTATAGGAATAGGTGCAGTTATTTCCGTTCAGATAATCGACAGAGGTGAATGAAACGGCAAAGAAGTTCTGGTCGTATTTCAAATTCAGTACTTCATTCTCTTTTTTACGGGTGATAAACTCTCCAAGATTGTATTGTTCTCCAAAGATAGAGAGTTTGTCAAAGTAGATGGGAGGCATATAAAGCTGTTCGGGACGTCCGTCTGCCTGAATAGCTACAAAGCCGTTGATTCCTCCAAAAAACAGTATACCCGTTTGCGGGTCTCTGTAGGAAGCTCCGTCACTAAATTCGACGACTTTAAGCCCGTCGCCAAAGCCGTAAGAGCGGAATACATTTCTTTTGGTATCAAAATTAATCAATCCCTGATTCGTACTCAGCCAGAAGTTATCGGACGAATGCCTCAGAATGGCATGAATAGTACTGTTCAGAAAACCGTCTTTCGCATTAAACAGTTGATAAGAGTTTTCTGAGGCATACTTGATGACTCCATAAGTAGTACCGATCAAATAATTGTCCGCATCATCTTTTATAATAGGTACTACCTTGTTCAAGTTCATATTCTCATACTTATGAGTGGTCAGCGGTTCCAATCCGTTGATCGTTTCATTGAAGCGGTATACCCCGTATCCCATATTGCCGAACAACAGGTTCAGACTGTCCCCCTTGCAGATCGTAAAGAAGTAATTAGAGCCGAATTCTCCGCCATTGACCACATATCGTTGTAACTTTTCAAGAACCGGATGATCCGGTGTACCTCCGATACGCGCTCTGACTACTCCCATCCCCACACTGGCCAGCCACAATTCCGAGTCCTCCGTTTCATAAATATCATGTATGTATTTGAATTCCTCATTATCAATCCAGAGAGGAAGTTTCTTGATACGGCGTTCACGATACGAATAAAAGTTCAGTCCTTCTTCATCACCGATCCATAGCAAGTTACGGTTACTTTCTCTGATACAGTAGACCGCATTACTGCCTAAACCACTGTTCGATGTTGTCAGTATCTCCGAGCGGCAGTCCGAGATATTCTTTTGTACCTCATAATCAAAAATTTTAAGTATTCCATTCCCTTTGGTACCGATCCAAAAAGTACGCTCCTTGTCAAGCAGCAAAGCACGCACGGGCCGTTCTATCTTTTCGGTATAGTTATTCAGTACCACCGATTTTATAGAATAAAGAGGATTTGAGTAAAGATAAACGCCCTGCCCATCCGTACCAATCCAGACAACATCCTGAAAGCGGTCTTTTATCAGGCTGAATGTTCCGCTATTTATAGGTAAGGTCTGAATCTGATATTCACCGCTGCCCTTTTGTTTTTCCAACGTCAGAACACCGTCCATCATTAAGCCGACAAAAAAGCTATCATGATATTTAACAATGGAGGAAATCTTGTCATGCGCCTGTATGTTCGCTCCCAGGTTAGCTATAAATTCATTCTTTTTACTCTCAATATGAAAGGCATAGAGATTGTATTCTTTATCCACATAGTAAACGGCGGCGTCATCGTAAAAGCTACAAATCAATGGCGTGTGATGATCCAAACCGCTTTTCTGCGATACTAAAGTGATATTCTCCGTCAGAGGGTCCTGTTGCAGGTCATAACACCGATTATACCCTTTCATCATCACCCACATACGGTTATTTTTATCAAAGAAGAAAGTAATGACATCCGATATCGGGATACCGGTCACATTGATTTTCTTAAAGATGCCTTCCTTCTTATGAAAATAATAGATGCAGTTGGTGTCTTTAATGATAAACAAGGTGCCATGATTATCCTTATTCATCAAGAAGAGTTTCTGAAACTCATTAAAGCGTGTAATGGAGTTCGTTTTACGGTCCAGACGAATCAGGCTATAATAGGTCTGGAACCAATAAGTATCGTTGCCGGTATAGATAATATTATCAATTTGATTGCCGGATAAGTAATCCTCCTTGTCACGGGTCTTAAACTCTTCGATCTCCTGACCGTCATAGATATTGAGTCCGTCACAAGTGCCGATCCACATCAGTCCTTTGTCGTCCTGGCACAGAGAAGTAATAGAGCTGTTGGACATATATTCTTTGTCGGCAACCTGCTTCAGATTATAGGCACCGGCTGTATTCATCAGCAGATTAAGGCAGCAGAAGAAAAGTAAAATACAATGTTTTTTCATGGCATAGAATCCTTAGATTTGCAATATGACAAAGGTAAACAAAAAAACTTTCCAGCACTTTTTTGGCGCAGAATATATGTAAGAATGCGTGCCAGTTTGGTTAATTATAGCGCCACAGGGCGATTTAGTGTTTCGACTTCCGGTAGCGGCATTCCTTTTCTCTCTATTTTCGTCACAGAAACTAATTTTATTCATAAATTCATTTGTTCATGAAAACACATTTTTCATTTAAACACCTGTTATTTATTGGAGGTGCGGTGTTGTACAGCATGCAAATTTCTGCCGTCAAGAATCCGGTAGACTATGTCAGCACGCTGGTAGGAACGCAGTCCAAGTTTGAGTTATCGACCGGAAATACCTATCCGGCTACGGCACTGCCGTGGGGAATGAACTTCTGGACACCGCAAACCGGTAAAATGGGCGACGGTTGGGCATATACCTACAATGCCGACAAAATCCGGGGCTTCAAACAAACACATCAACCCAGCCCGTGGATGAACGACTATGGTCAGTTTTCCATCATGCCGATCACAGGCGGACTGGTATTCGACCAGGACCAACGCGCCAGCTGGTTCTCGCACAAGGCGGAGGTTGCCAAACCTTATTATTATAAGGTATATCTTGCAGACCACGACGTTACTACGGAACTCGTTCCGACAGAGCGTGCCGCTATGTTCCGTTTCACGTATCCGGAAACCAAGAACGCTTATGTCGTTATCGACGCATTCGACAAAGGCTCTTATGTGAAGGTGATTCCGGAAGAAAACAAGATCATCGGTTATTCTACCAAGAACAGCGGCGGAGTGCCGGAGAACTTCAAGAATTACTTTGTCATCAAGTTCGACAAACCGTTTACCTTTACTTCCGGCGTGAAAGAGAACAACATTCTCCCGAACGAAACAGAAGTTCAGGGCAACCATACCGGAGCAATCATCGGATTCGCGACCCAGAAAGGGGAGATCGTTCACGCACGTGTAGCTTCTTCTTTTATCAGTTATGAGCAGGCGGAACTGAATCTCAAGGAACTGGGCAAGGATAGTTTCGACCAACTGGTCACTAAAGGAAAAGACACTTGGAACCGTGAAATGAGCAAAGTAGATGTGGAAGACGATAATATCGACAATCTGCGTACTTTCTATTCCTGCCTGTATCGTTCGATGCTGTTCCCACGCAGCTTTTATGAAATAGACGCCAAAGGACAGGTCGTACACTACAGCCCTTACAACGGAAAAGTGCTGCCGGGGTATATGTTTACGGATACCGGCTTCTGGGATACGTTCCGCTGCCTGTTCCCGTTCCTGAACCTGATGTATCCGTCCATGAATCAGAAGATGCAGGAAGGACTGGTCAACGCATACCTTGAAAGCGGATTCCTTCCGGAATGGGCAAGTCCCGGACACCGTGACTGCATGGTCGGCAACAACTCCGCTTCCGTAGTAGCCGACGCCTATATCAAAGGACTGCGCGGATATGACATCGAAACACTTTGGGAAGCATTGAAACATGACGCAAACGCCCATCTCCGCGGCACAGCTTCGGGCCGCCTTGCATACGACGCCTACAACAAACTGGGTTATGTCCCCAACAATATCGGTATAGGACAGAATGTTGCCCGTACGCTGGAATATGCGTACAACGACTGGACCATCTACACGCTAGGCAAGAAACTAGGCAAACCGGCAAGCGAAATCGACATCTTCAAACAACGTGCACTGAACTACAAGAACGTCTACCACCCGGAACGCAAACTGATGGTGGGCAAAGACGACAAAGGTGTGTTCAACCCCAAATTTGATGCAGTAGACTGGAGCGGCGAGTTCTGCGAAGGCAACAGCTGGCACTGGAGTTTCTGCGTATTCCATGATCCGCAAGGGCTGATAGACCTGATGGGAGGCAAGAAAGAGTTCAACAACATGATGGATTCCGTCTTTGTCATTCCGGGCAAACAGGGTATGGAAAGCCGTGGCATGATCCACGAAATGCGTGAAATGCAGGTAATGAACATGGGACAGTACGCTCACGGCAACCAGCCTATCCAGCACATGGTTTATCTTTACAACTATTCGGGAGAACCTTGGAAGGCCCAGCACTGGGTTCGTGAAATCATGGACAAGCTCTACACGGCAGGCCCCGACGGATATTGCGGTGACGAAGACAACGGCCAGACTTCTGCCTGGTATGTCTTTTCGGCTTTAGGATTCTACCCCGTTTGTCCGGGAACAGATCAGTACATTCTGGGAACTCCCCTTTTCAAATCAGCCAAGCTGCATCTGGAGAATGGAAAAACCGTCACAATAAAAGCAAGCAACAATAACACCGACAACCGTTATGTGAAGGATATGAAGGTAAATGGCAAGGCATTCACCCGCAATTATCTGACGCACGACCAATTACTGAAAGGAGCGAATATCCAGTATCAGATGAGTCCTACGCCGAACAAACAGCGGGGAACGACTGAAAAAGATATTCCCTATTCCCTTTCATTTGAATAAAATGTCGTACTTTTGAATGCTTTAATGAATGATCTAATCCAAACAAACTAAAGAAAACATGAAACTAAGAAACCTTTTATTTATCGTTCTTGCAGCGATAGTCTTCTGCAACTGCCAGAGCTATCAGCCTACTTCGCTCACCGTTGCCTCCTACAACCTGAGAAATGCCAATGGTTCCGACTCCGCCCGTGGAGACGGCTGGGGACAGCGTTATCCGGTGATTGCCCAGATCGTACAATATCACGATTTCGATATTTTCGGCACACAGGAATGCTTCCTTCACCAACTGAAAGACATGAAAGAAGCCCTTCCCGGTTATGACTATATCGGCGTAGGCCGCGACGACGGTAAAGACAAAGGCGAACACTCCGCTATCTTCTACCGCACCGACAAATTCGACATCGTAGAGAAAGGAGATTTCTGGCTGTCGGAAACTCCGGACGTGCCGAGCAAAGGCTGGGATGCCGTATTGCCCCGTATTTGCAGCTGGGGTCACTTCAAATGCAAAGATACCGGTTTCGAGTTTCTGTTCTTCAATCTCCACATGGACCACATCGGCAAGAAAGCCCGTGTGGAGAGCGCTTTCCTCGTACAGGAAAAGATGAAAGAGCTGGGAAGAGGCAAGAATCTGCCGGCTATCCTGACGGGAGACTTCAACGTCGACCAGACCCACCAGTCCTACGACGCATTTGTCAGCAAAGGCGTCCTCTGCGATTCTTACGAGAAGTGCGACTACCGATATGCGCTCAACGGAACTTTCAACAACTTCGATCCGAACAGTTTTACCGAAAGCCGCATCGACCATATCTTCGTTTCACCTTCTTTCCACGTCAAGAGATACGGTGTGCTGACAGATACCTATCGGAGTGTACGGGAAAACAGTAAAAAGGAGGACGTGAGAGATTGTCCGGAAGAGATCACCATTAAGGCTTATGAAGCACGTACGCCATCCGACCATTTCCCTGTAAAAGTGGAACTGGTGTTTGACCAACGTCAGCAAAAATAACCCCGAATACTTCATTAAATAATCTGATACCCATATGAGAAATATATGTTTTGTAGCCTGTATGTTGTTTTGCCTCGCTTCCGCTTCCGGAAAAACGGTGAAAAATCATCCTTTCGTGTCCATTGCCGACTCTATCCTCGACAATGTTCTGAATTTATATCAGACGGAAGACGGGCTGCTTACCGAAACATATCCCGTGAATCCCGACCAGAAAATCACTTATCTGGCGGGCGGAGCACAGCAGAACGGAACCTTGAAGGCCTCCTTTCTGTGGCCCTACTCAGGGATGATGTCCGGTTGCGTAGCCATGTACCAGGCTACCGGAGACAAGAAGTACAAGACGATACTGGAAAAGCGCATCCTGCCGGGATTGGAACAGTACTGGGACGGAGAACGCCTTCCGGCATGCTATCAGTCGTACCCAGTCAAATACGGTCAGCATGGACGCTACTACGATGACAACATCTGGATCGCACTGGATTATTGCGACTACTACCGCCTCACAAAGAAGGCCGACTATCTGAAAAAGGCCATTGCCCTGTACGAATACATCTACAGCGGCTGGAGTGACGAACTGGGCGGAGGAATCTTCTGGTGCGAACAGCAGAAAGAAGCGAAGCATACCTGCTCCAATGCCCCGTCAACAGTACTCGGCGTCAAGCTATACCGTCTGACGAAGGACAAAAAGTATCTGAACAAGGCCAAGGAAACTTACGCATGGACCAGAAAACACTTGTGTGATCCCGACGACTTCCTTTACTGGGACAATATCAACCTGAAAGGGAAAGTCTCGAAAGACAAGTACGCCTACAACAGTGGACAAATGATTCAGGCAGGTGTATTACTGTACGAAGAGACAGGAGACAAGGATTACTTGCGCGATGCCCAGAAGACAGCCGCGGGAACCGATGCCTTTTTCCGTTCGAAAGCAGATAAGAAAGACCCGTCAGTCAAGGTACACAAGGATATGTCGTGGTTTAACGTGATTCTGTTCAGAGGCTTCAAGGCGCTGGAGAAGATTGACCACAACCCGACTTATGTCCGTGCGATGGCAGAGAACGCGCTCCACGCATGGAGAAACTATCGGGATGCCAACGGATTACTGGGCAGAGACTGGTCAGGACATAACGAGGAACCTTATAAATGGCTGCTCGATAATGCCTGCCTGATCGAGCTGTTCGCTGAAATCGAGAAATAAAACATTGATTATTAACCCTTACATGAATTTAAAAAAACAATTACCATGAATATAACCAAAACACTTTGCCTCTGCGCAGCACTTTCGGGCGCTGCCGGCGTGCAAGCAATGGAAAACCGCGAATTTGTGACCCAGCAAGACAATACCCGGGTCAATAATTACCAGACCAACCGCCCCGAAACCTCCAAGCGCTTATTCGTATCGCAGGAAGTAGAACGGCAGATTGACCACATCAAGCAACTACTGACCAATGCGAAACTGGCATGGATGTTCGAGAACTGTTTTCCGAACACACTGGACACTACCGTTCACTTCGACGGAAAAGAGGACACTTTTGTATACACCGGAGACATCCACGCCATGTGGCTCCGCGACTCCAGTGCGCAGGTATGGCCCTATGTGCAGCTTGCCAATAAAGACCCCGAACTGAAAAAGATGCTGGCAGGAGTCATCAACCGCCAGTTTAAATGTATCAATATCGACCCGTACGCCAACGCCTTCAACATGAACTCCGAAGGAGGCGAATGGATGAGCGACCTGACGGACATGAAACCGGAACTTCACGAACGCAAATGGGAAATCGACTCTCTCTGCTACCCGATCCGCCTGGCATACCATTACTGGAAAACAACGGGCGATGCCAGCGTATTCTCCGACGAATGGCTGCAGGCCATTGCAAATGTGCTGAAGACTTTCAAGGAACAGCAGCGTAAGGACGACGCGAAAGGTCCGTACAGATTCCAGCGTAAGACCGAACGCGCACTCGACACCATGACCAATGACGGTTGGGGCAATCCGGTGAAACCTGTCGGACTGATTGCTTCCGCTTTCCGCCCTTCGGATGACGCTACGACTTTCCAGTTCCTCGTTCCTTCCAACTTCTTTGCCGTTACTTCCTTGCGCAAAGCTGCCGAAATTCTGAACACCGTGAACAGGAAACCGGCGCTGGCCAAAGAATGTACCGCACTGGCGGATGAAGTAGAAAAAGCATTAAAGAAATATGCTGTCTGCAACCATCCGAAATACGGTAAGATTTATGCTTTCGAGGTAGATGGCTTCGGCAATCAGCTACTGATGGACGACGCCAACGTGCCGAGTCTCATCGCTTTGCCTTATCTGGGTGACGTCAAAGTGACTGATCCGATTTATCAGAATACCCGCAAGTTTGTATGGAGCGAAGACAATCCTTACTTCTTCAAAGGCAGTGCCGGGGAAGGTATCGGAGGTCCGCATATCGGATATGACATGATATGGCCCATGAGTATCATGATGAAAGCCTTCACCAGCCAGAATGACGCAGAAATCAAAACTTGCATCAAAATGCTGATGGATACGGATGCAGGTACCGGCTTCATGCACGAATCATTCAACAAAAACGACCCGAAAAACTTTACCCGTGCATGGTTTGCATGGCAGAATACGTTGTTCGGAGAGCTGATCCTCAAACTGGTCAATGAAGGCAAAGTGGACTTATTGAACAGCATTCAGTAGTCTCTACTCCATCTTTACTTATAAGATAACTGCTTCATACGGTGAAACCGATAGTTCCATGCTTTGGAACCAATCGTTTCACTGTATGAAACAAGAGTTTCCATGCCTTTGGAACTAAAGTTTCAAGTCACTGGAACTAGAGTTTCAAGCTGCTGAAACTAAAGTTTCTCACTGATGAAACCACAGTTTCTCACCGATGAAACTTTGGTTTCTCGCCGATGAAACTTTAGTATCAAGGCGCAGAAACCGACCTTCTTCGCCGTAAGCGTCTCCGCGATGCCACAGTGACAGCAAAACTACTGTCACTCTGCTATCACACCTTGCCGTCACCTCATAACAATCACATAATCATTCATTTGCCCCCATTTATGTGACAGATGACAGCAAATCTTTATTTTTTAATTTATATGTAGAGAGTATATACTCCCCCAATAATAATTATATAATATGAAATCAACCTTTTTATTTCTGGTTACTACAACCATGATGACTTGTACCGCCTTGGGACAACCTTCCAACGACAAAAAGAACGTATTACCCGATTGGGCATTCGGAGGCTTCGAACGACCACAGGGAGCTAATCCGGTGATATCTCCTATAGAGAACACGAAATTCTATTGTCCGATGACACAGGATTACGTTGCATGGGAATCCAATGACACTTTCAATCCGGCAGCTACCCTGCATGACGGCAAGATTGTCGTGCTGTATCGGGCAGAAGATAAATCCGGTGTCGGTATCGGTCACCGTACCTCACGTCTCGGATACGCCACTTCGAGTGACGGCATTCACTTCAAGCGGGAAAAGACTCCGGTATTTTATCCGGATAACGATACTCAAAAGGAACTGGAATGGCCGGGCGGATGCGAAGACCCGCGTATCGCCGTCACAGCAGAAGGACTGTATGTGATGACCTATACGCAATGGAACCGCCACATTCCGCGTCTGGCAATAGCCACTTCCCGCAATCTGAAAGACTGGACAAAGCACGGTCCCGCTTTTGCCAAAGCGTATGACGGCAAGTTCTTCAATTTAGGATGCAAGTCCGGCTCCATTCTGACCGAAGTTGTCAATGGGAAACAGGTGATCAAGAAAATCGACGGAAAATACTTCATGTATTGGGGAGAGGAACATGTGTTTGCCGCCACTTCCGAAGATTTAGTCAACTGGACTCCATACGTAAATACGGACGGCTCGCTGAGAAAACTGTTTTCACCCCGTGACGGACACTTCGACAGCCAGCTGACGGAATGCGGTCCTCCAGCTATTTATACTCCAAAGGGAATCGTACTTCTGTATAATGGTAAAAACAGTGCAAGCAGAGGCGACAAACGCTATACCGCCAATGTTTACGCTGCCGGACAAGCCCTCTTCGACGCCAATGACCCGACCCGTTTCATCACCCGTCTCGACGAACCGTTCTTCCGCCCGATGGATAGTTTCGAAAAGAGCGGGCAGTATGTAGACGGAACGGTGTTCATCGAAGGGATGGTTTATTATAAGGATAAATGGTATCTGTATTATGGTTGCGCAGATTCCAAGGTGGGTATGGCTATCTACAATCCGAAGAAACCTGCTGCCGCAGATCCGCTGCCCTAAACAAACTGTTTCTTTCTACCCGACATAAATAAAACTGCAAGGATTACACAATTCTGAATGAACAGAGGTTGTGCTGATCCTTGCAGTTCTTATATTTATCAAGATTGATGTACAAAAAACATATTTCATTGCCAAAAAAGTAAACATTTGCGCCAACCATGCGAATTAGCCCTATCTGAAGGACCTTTTCCTCCACATTATTACTAATTTTATCACTATAGAAATAACACACAACAAATCAATAGTTATGAAAATAGTACAAACCTTTTGGCATGGAAATAATTCATTGTTAGACAATAGTTTTGGATGGATGAATCCACAATACCATTTAATGTCATGGGCATTAAGTTGTCTTTCTTTAAAAGACAACTATCAAAATATCGTTTTATATACCGATTCCCATGGATATGAAATCTTTGCCGAACAATTGAAACTACCGTATACAGATATCATCATTCAATACGACAATCTAACTTGCCCTGAACCTCATTGGGCATATCCCAAGTTATTAACCTATTCACTCCAAAAAGAACCCTTCATACATGTAGACGGAGATGTATATTTGCCTAATAAACTAGACAACACCATAGAGATGAGTGAATTGATTGCTCAGAACAAAGAAATAGGAAGCAGTTATTATAAAAGTATGATGAATCATATTCTACAAAAAGATTTATTAATGCCATCCTTCCTAAAAAAAGAATTAGAAAAAGACTCTATCATGTCATATAATGCAGGAATTATCGGAGGAAATGACTTGGAGTTTATAGCTGAATACTGCCGGACTGCATTTAACTTTATCGAATCAAACCATTTAAATGATATAAACAGCAAAGATATTCACATAAATAACAATATCCTCTTTGAACAAATATTGTTTTATGCCCAGTCAAACAGTTATAACAAACCTGTGGCAACAGTCCTTGATCACAGCGTTCGTGACAATGGATACATTTATGATGATTTCTGTAATTTTTATCTATACGACAAAGCCAAACTATTACATATCATCGGCGGACATAAAAAGAACCAACGGATTTGTGATTTACTTAGCAAAACTCTATTAAATAAATATCCTGACTATTACAATAGAGTAGTAGAATTGTTCGCGAATAATCATAAGCGAATGCAAAACAAGGCTAAAAATACTACCTTCCCCGATTTGAGTGTACAAATGTGTATTGCATCCTATCAAGATTATCTTCATTCTTTGTCCAAAAAATGGGAAAAGCTATCTTATACCGATCTGTATGATTGGGAGAAATGCTCATCTTCCTATTTCATGTTTCTAAATGCCGGAAAAGAGGAACAAGCCATATTTACTATTAATAGAAATCCCTACCTATCCATTTACGAAATTCCGGAACCCTGGCCGACAGAAGCAAAAAAACTGCTTAAAGAACGTATAAACAAAGAGTGCCATTCAGACCACTTTGATATAGTATGCATTCCATGTCTGCTATATGAGGGTTTTAAAGAAGTGCTTATTAACGATTTATGTTATAATATTCTGATTCTCATAGAAGAAGAGAAGACATTTGAATGTCTGTTCAACGAATTGCTACCTTGTTTTTCATCTGAAATCAGCAAAGATAAAGAACAAACTTACAAATTAATTCTGACGGAAGTAGAATATCTTCTTTATCATGGGGTGATATGTATCAATTGATTTCAACTTAAACAAGTGTATAAACTTATCTATGCATCCAAAAGAAACGACTTTATTTATAAACACTAAAATTATCATGTATTATGGAAAAGAAAAGTAAAGCGGAGAAATTAAAATTAAGAGGGATCAACCAAACCATATTGATCTCCAGTTACAATTCAGGGGCAGGTACAGGTCCCAATGATTGCATGACAGAAGAAGTTTATCAACGGCTTAATGCCCAAGGAGCCTTAGATACCACCGTCTATATATGTGGCATTGGATGGATGACACCGGACGTAACTATCTACGGTAGCGGATCAGGTTTCGGTTCCGGTAGTGGTTCCGGCAGCGGTAGTGGTTCTGGCGAGTATTGGGGAAGCGGACACTGGGGAAGTGGAGATTGGGGAAGTGGTAGCGGGTGGACTGGTGGTGGAACTAGTGGTGGAGGAACTAGCGGTGGAGGAACTAGCGGTGATGGTCCGAAACCTGGAGGTGGAGACAAACCCGTTCCCAAAGATCCAATAGAATTAATGGACAAAAGTAGGTTTGTTGGTTGGAGAGAAGGAGCTAATTGCTTAAGTCTTTGCAAAGAAACACTAAAAAAATATGGATTATCCAATTACGGAAGTAGCTTAAATGTTTTTAAGCTAGTTGATTCTGCAAATGGATTATTAACAAACTGGGGAAATGATCCAGCTCAAAACTACAAAAATGCAATTGAATGTATCGATAAACATCTCAATGCAAAACGAGTTATCATAGTAGGAGTTGATTATGATCTCGATTTAAATCCAAACATCGACGGTACAGACCATTTTATTGTAGTTACAGGAAGAGGATATGATACTTCACGACAACAGTATTACTATACATTTATGGATAATGCAACTTCCAACTCTGATGATGGATGTAGCAACATTAATCGCCTTTACTACAAAACTGAAAATTTAAAGCTAGAGGGAAGCACAAAGGTTGCTAACAGATATTATACTGTAACTCAAGTAAGACCCAACGACGGTGGGAAATATGATACAACATCTTTATAATATAAAAATGTATAACCTAGAACGAAACGATAGAGTCCACTTTTACCGTGGACTCTATCATCATCTATAAATAATAATCAACCATGAAAAAAGTAGCAATTTTAATTATATTAATAATGGCAAGCGGACTATCTATGTATGGCCAAAACAGCTACAAAGTCACTTCTTTAGTGAAGCTATCGGATATAAAAGAAAAGAACTTGCAACGTGTATTCTATGTTTTTTCAAAAAATGAGTTCCTAAAGCTACCCATCAATTATGATATTTCATTCTTTGTTTACCAAGACAACAACAGTATCTCTCGTGATGATTTTGAACATACGAGAGCAGTAACTCAAGGTACATCTTATAGAATAAGCAATTCTCCATTCTATGCTAATCTTGACAAAAGAGACAAGAGACCTCCCATTGAAACAGTTCTTTCTCTCATTGAAGATACTAATGGAAAATATATCATGGGAATAGTCAGAACTTGGTCAGCTCTTCACGATATGGATAAACATTGGTTAGTTACATTCAATTTTGCAGGAGCAATCATTGACTACATTCCCATTTGTGAATGGCCTGGAACATGCAGCAAAGCTAGAACCATGGAAGCACAAATCAATAAAGATTTTACGGTGAATGTTCAACAGTTGAACTTTCCTGAAAATAATTACATCATTCAGTTCGATAGTATAAAAAGAAATTTTATACACCTAGATAACCTGAAAGGGCAACGTATAGATACTAAATATCAGATAATGCCGGATGGAAAGTTTAAAAAACTGGAAGAGGCATATTATCAACCGCAAATCTACACTCCGGACATGTTGAAGAGCAATGAAACCCTCATTCGATATAGAAGAGAAAATATTAAAGAAAAGAAAATATTTCAACAATAAAGACTATGAAAAACAGTTTAAGAATCCCACGAATTATCCACCAAACATGGAAAACAAAAGATGTACCTTCTCCTCTTGACCAACTGCCACAAACATGGAAAGAATATCTCCCGAATTGGGAATATATCCTATGGACAGATGAAATGAACAGGGAATTTGTCTGCAAACATTTCCCTGATTTCCTGGAGAAGTATGATACATATCCTTGTAACATACAAAGAGCAGACGCTATACGCTATCTTCTCTTGAAAGTTTATGGAGGATTGTACGTAGACATGGATTTCGAGTGCCTCGAAAATATTGAGTTCTTACTAGAAGGATCGGATTTTATCGTAGGTAAGGAACCCGACTGGCATGCTAAACGCTTTGGTTTTGAATATATCATTTGCAACGCTTTCATGGCGTCAACACCCGATAATGATTTTATCAACTTTGTATGCCAAAGGTTAATCAATCATTCCGGAGGGAAAGTTGTTAATAACGGATTTGATATACTAGATTCCACAGGCCCTTTCTTGCTAACGCATGCATTCAACGCATTTCCACATAAAGAAGACATACGTATCCTCGAATCAAAGACAATATATCCTATCGGACAATGGGAGGTAGAGAAAATAAAAAACAACCAGATTCCTAAAGAAATGGAAGAGCGTATCAATCAGGCTCATGCCATACACTATTTCTTTGGTACCTGGTTTGGTAAGTAACCTTTAAAAATAAAATAAATAATGATCCCAAAGAATATACACCTTATCTTTCTACGCAAAGATGAACCGTTCCCCGAACTATTCGAGAAATGCAAACAAGAAATACAAGTCAATCATCCGGACTGGAATATCCGCCTATATAATAAGGATGATGCACAGGATATATTAAATCAAGATTTACCTGAATACATCGAAGCCTATAATGCATTCTATCACAATGTACAAAAAGCAGACTTCTTAAGATTAGCCCTTGTATACCTCTATGGAGGATTCTATATGGATTTAGATATGTTAAGTTTAAAGCCACTTGATGAGTTGAGAAAGTATAATTTGGTTTTAGGAGAAGAGAAAATTGTCTGCCAGGCAGAGCAAGAAGCCTTGAATTTAAGATATCGACTTCGAATAGCCAACTATATGTTCGGTGGAATCCCTAAACATCCTTTTTTACACAGAATAATGGATGAAATGGCAGAAAGAGCCACAATAATCTTAAAATCGCAACAGGAGATTTTAGACATAACAGGTCCCGGCCTACTAACAGACACATATTGGGATAACTATGGAATGTATACAGACATCACATTATTAAGAAATACAGATAAAAGGTGCAGGCAACCTTATCACAATGAAATCTCATGCCACTTTGGAGATTATGCAGCTCATCTGCATGCCGGGACATGGAGAACGGGAATTTGAGTTTATATAACCAAGTTATGCAAGAAAAGCTATTTTATCAACAAACACTAAAAGAATCATTGTAAATTTCTTTTCTACATCAACTGCAATAAACGTAATGACCGGGAAACAAATGGAGAGCATATCATGGGAGTTATTACCGCAACATCTAAAAAACATGATAAGATAAAATGGTCAGAGAGTATTGATACTGGTTTGTCATTGCCGACACCTGCTGTACTTTCATTGTTCACAAACATATATTATAGAATGATAATCAGCTACTTATCTTATACCCTAATTATCCATAGAGTACTCTGAACAGACAAAATATATTTGCCTACATATTGGCACTACAAAGGACAGCTAATCATTCGAAATCCGCTATATTTGGACACGTTTTGAATGACAAAAAGCTTCTTGAGCAATCATTCTTTATGACTGACAAGATGCAGCCCGAACCGGACAAGAATACTTTCTAGATGTAAAGTGGTGCCAAAAAGGTAAATATCCGTGCCATTTCCATAAAGAAGTACTATTCTAAACCCTAATAGAATTAATTCCATTAGTTTTGTATAAATTTGTAAACTACTAAACTTGTTAAAAATAAACCATGATGAACAAAAAAGTAATTGCCGTAGCCCTCGCCCTTGCCTTAGCAGGAGGAAGCTATGCACAAGATGACACCGCGAAGAAAAAGGTGAAAGCCTATATGGTGTCGGACGCCCACCTCGACACCCAGTGGAACTGGGACATCCAGACAACAATCAACGAATATGTCTGGAATACCATTAGTCAGAACTTATTTCTGCTAAAGAAATATCCCGAATACGTTTTCAACTTTGAAGGGGGAGTGAAGTATGCGTGGATGAAGGAATACTATCCCGAACAGTATGAAGAGATGAAGAAATTCATCGAGGAAGGCCGCTGGCATATCGCCGGAAGTAGCTGGGAAGCAAGTGATGTGTTGGTTCCTTCCGTCGAAGCCTCCATCCGTAACATCATGCTCGGACAGACGTACTACCGGCAAGAGTTCGGAAAAGAAGGAACGGATATCTTCCTGCCGGACTGCTTCGGATTCGGATGGACGCTTCCCACCATTGCCGCACACTGCGGACTGATCGGCTTCTCTTCACAGAAACTGGACTGGCGTAATCATCCCTTCTACGGAAAGAGCAAGCATCCGTTTACCATCGGACTCTGGAAGGGCATTGACGGCAAACAAGTAATGCTAGCCCACGGATATGACTACGGACGCAAATGGAACAACGAAGATCTCTCGAAGAATAAAGATCTGGAAAAATTAGCCCAACGTACTCCGCTCAATACGGTCTACCGCTATTATGGAACAGGGGACATCGGTGGTTCTCCTACTCTGGGTTCGGTACGTTCTGTAGAACAGGGAATCAAAGGTGATGGTCCGGTAGAGGTGATCAGTGCTACCAGCGATCAGTTGTTCAAAGATTATCTGCCGTTCAACAATCACCCGGAACTGCCGGTATTTGACGGAGAGTTATTGATGGATGTTCACGGAACAGGTTGCTATACTTCGCAGGCAGCCATGAAGCTGTACAACCGGCAAAACGAACAGTTGGGCGATGCAGCAGAAAGAGCGGCGGTCGCTGCCGAATGGTTGGGTACTGCCAGCTATCCGCAACACACGCTGACGGAGGCATGGAAACGTTTCATCTTCCATCAATTCCATGATGACCTGACGGGAACGAGTATCCCCCGTGCCTATGAGTTCTCATGGAACGATGAACTGATCTCTCTAAAACAATTCTCACAAGTACTGACTTCTTCCGTCAACGCCATTGCCGGACAGATGGATACACGCGTGAAAGGAACGCCTGTCGTTCTTTATAATGCAAACGCTTTCCCGGTATCGGACTTGACAGAGATCATCCTCGAACAGCCTAAAACCCCGAAAGGCTTCACTGTATACAATGCACAAGGCAAGAAAGTCGCTTCGCAAATGATCGGTTACGAGAACGGACGTGCTCACATCCTGGTTGCAGCGTCACTGCCCGCAAACAGTTATGCAGTGTACGATGTCCGCACCGGAGGATCTGAAAAAACGATCTCTCCTTCAGCCGCCTCAGCCATCGAAAACTCCGTCTACAAAATCACACTGGATAAAAACGGAGATATCATCTCACTGACCGACAAGCGCAACAACAAAGAACTCGTAAAAGATGGAAAAGCGATTCGCCTGGCACTCTTCACCGAAAACAAGTCGTACGCATGGCCTGCATGGGAAATCCTGAAAGAGACCATCGACCGTGAACCTGTCTCCATCACAGACGGCGCAAAGATCACTTTAGTGGAAAACGGCGCACTCCGTAAAGCACTCTGCATTGAGAAGAAGTATGGCAAATCGCTCTTCAAGCAATACATCCGCCTCTACGAAGGCAGCCGTGCCGACCGCATAGATTTCTATAACGAAATAGACTGGCAGTCAACAAACACGCTGCTGAAAGCAGAGTTTCCTCTGAATATAGAAAATGAAAAGGCTACTTACGATCTGGGAATCGGCAGCGTGGAAAGAGGTAATAATGTACAGACCGCTTACGAAGTATATGCGCAGCAATGGGCAGACCTGACCGATAAGAACAACAGCTACGGCGTATCGATCCTGAATGACAGTAAATATGGATGGGATAAACCAGATAACAATACCGTCCGTCTGACTCTTCTCCATACACCGGAAACAAAAGGGAATTACGCTTATCAGGATCGCCAGGATTTCGGCTTCCATACATTTACTTATAGCCTCACAGGACATGACGGAGCACTTGACAAACCCGCCACCGCCATCAAAGCTGAAATTCTGAATCAACCGATCAAAGCCTTCAGCAGTCCGAAACATGCCGGAACACTAGGTAAAGAATTTGCTTTTGTACGTTCAAGCAACGATCAAGTCGTTATCAAAGCGCTGAAAAAAGCGGAAGTATCCGATGAATATGTAGTACGTGTATATGAAACAGGAGGCGCAGCTCCGCAACAGGCAGCCATCACCTTCGCCGGTGAAATAGAGAAGGCAGTACTTGCAGACGGTACGGAAAAAGAGATCGGCAGCGCTGACTTCAACAAGAACCAGCTGAATGTATCCATCGCTCCCTACAGCATACAGACATTTAAAGTGAAGCTGAAGAAAAAAGCTGATCTTCAAGCTCCGGCATACGCTTATCTGCCTTTGGACTATGATCGCAGATGTTTCAGCTGGAATGCTTTCCGCAAAGAAGGAAACTTCGAATCGGGCAACAGCTATGCAGCAGAACTTCTCCCCGACTCCATCCTGAAAGCCGACGGCATTCCTTTCCGCTTGGGAGAGAAAGAAATTGCCAATGGTTTGACTTGCAAAGGCAATGTACTTCAGTTGCCAACCGGACATTCTTACAACCGTATCTATTTCCTGGCAGCCTCTGCCGGTGAAGATGCAGTTGCTACCTTCAGCACCGGTAACAACTCACAGGAAATCACCGTACCTTCCTATACCGGTTTTATCGGTCAGTGGGAGCATCTGGGACATACGGAAGGCTTCCTGAAAGATGCAGAAATCGCTTATGTCGGCACTCACCGTCATGCTTCTGACAAAGATGAGGCTTATGAGTTTACGTATATGTTCAAGTTTGGCATGGATATTCCTAAAGGAGCGACTACGGTTACTTTGCCGGATCATGCAGATATCGTATTATTTGCCGCAACGCTGGTTAATGAGAAGTATCCGGCAGTAACTCCGGCCTCGGAATTGTTCCGCACAGCCTTGAAAGCAGACAATGGAGAAGAAGCGACGACTAAAACAAACCTGTTGAAACAAGCCAAACTAATCAAATGTTCCGGTGAAACCAACGAAAAAGAAGTTGCAAGATATGCCGTAGACGGTGATGTGAAGACGAAATGGTGTGATACAAGCACGGCTCCCAACTACATTGACTTCGACTTCGGAAAGGAACAGACGATCCGTGGATGGAAGTTGGTAAATGCCGGAAATGAAGGCAGCGTCTTTATCACTCATACCTGCTTCTTACAAGGCAGAAACAGTCCGGACGAAGAATGGAAAACGATTGATGAACTGAGTGATAACAAGAAAAACACGGTAGTTCGCCAGTTTAAGCCGACTTCGGTACGTTACGTCAGACTGCTGGTTACACAGTCTACACAAAACAACAGTCTGAAGGCTGCAAGAATCTACGAGCTGGAGGTTTATTGATAAACCGAAAGTAAAACAGAAGTAATATCTCACAAAAAGAAGGCGTTTCAAAAGTCAAAAGTAACTAAACTCTCCTCCTTCAGGAAGGAGGAGTACCCGTAGGAGGGGAGTTTAGTTACTACTGACTTTTGAAACGCCTTCTTTTTTCATCTCCATATCTGTCATTGACAATAAGAAAACGCCTTCAAATATATGCTTCCGCAAACACTTGAAGGCATTCATCATCCTAACCAATACCTATCCTAAAAACTATCTTTTACCTATTTATTCAAAACGATCGGCCTATTGGCAGAAGCTTTACCAAAATTCTTGGCAGGCTTTTTGCCCATCTCAAATTTTAAAGTACTGCCGTTAATTATATCATCGTACGTAATATAACTTTTATGATAAGGTTTGCCGTTCAGATAAACCTTCTGAATATAGATATTATCTTTACTATTATTCGGTGCTTCAACAGTAAACACTTTACCACCACGCACTTTCACTTCTATCTTTTTAAAACGAGGACTGCCGAATGCAAACACACCGTCAGACGGATTCACCTGATAGAATCCCATAGCAGAAAGGAGATACCATGCAGACATTTGTCCACAGTCTTCATTACCGATGATACCGTCCGGCTGATCTGTGTAGAAGTCGCTCATGATGAAACGAACCTTTTCCGCTGTTTTCCACTGTTCGCCGGCATAGGTATAGAGATAGGCTATGTGATGGCTCGGCTCATTGCCATGCGCATATTGTCCGATCAGACCGGTGATATCACTGGAAGCACCTTCACCCATACTGTCATTGTTCGTAAAGAAGCTGTCGAGCTTCGATGTAAACGGCTTGTCACCGCCAAACAGGCTGATCAATCCATACGGATCTTGCGGAGCGAAGAATGTATATTGCCATCCGTTGCCCTCACAGAAATCGCCGACTCCGTGAATAGAACGTGCCGGATCGTACGGAGTACGCCATGAACCGTCTTCCAGTTTCGGACGGATGAAATGGATAGAAGAATCGAAATAGTTCTTATAGTAATGGGCACGCTTCGAGAATGTCTCATAATCAGCCGTCTTCCCCATCTTTTGTGCCATAGCGGCGATTCCCCAGTCATCTACTGCATATTCCATAGCGATGGAAGTAGCTTCGTGGATTTTATCAGCAGGGATATATCCTTTGGCCATCACGTAAGGAACTCCGTTCTGCCTTTCATAAGTTGCTGTCGCTTTCATAGCCGCCAAGGCTTCTTCCGCATCAAATCCGGTAAATCCTTTCAGATAAGCATCTGCAATCACCGGAACAGAGCTATATCCCGGCATACAATTTGTTTCACCGCTCATCAAAGGCCAGATAGGAAGTTTATCCTGTTGCCGATAAATGGAAAGCATTGAATTAATTACATTGTCCACCATTTCGGGCTGAATGATAGTCATCAGAGGATTCAAGGCGCGATAAGTATCCCAAAGGGAGAGAGTGGTATAATTCGCTTTCTTCGGGTCTGTGTAAATCATATCATTCATCCCCCGATACTCACCATTGACATCACAATACAATGTAGGAGCGATCATGGTATGATAGTGTGCGGTATAAAACACACGTTTGGCAGCCTCATCGTCTGATTCTACGGTCATCTTATCCAACTGTTTGTTCCAGCGGTCACTGCTCATCTTCACCACCTTGTCGAAGTCCCAGTGAGAAAGTTCCGCTTGCAGGTTCATCGCTGCATTGTCACAACTTACGGAAGAAATAGCCACTTTAATCTTTACTTCTTTCACATTGCCGAAAGTAAGCACACTTTTCACCGATTCTACTTTCAGTTGATCCCAAAGTTTGGGGGTATTATCGTCATAAGCCGTAAATTTCTCGATCTTCTGATCGCTCTTCAGCACAAAGTATACTTTTCGCGACGGGCTCCACCCTCTGACATACCGATAACCTTCCACTGTATAGTCATCTACTTTGCGGATATAGCTGTCGTATGCATTGGAACCGTTTCCTTCACGCAGGTCAATCAGTATAGAGGCCGGTTTTCCTTCGGGATAGGTATAACGATGAAAACCTACCCGGTCAGTAGCTGTCAGTTCGGCCTTGATATTGTATCTGTCCAGAATTAAAGAATAATATTCCGGACGGGCTATCTCATTGTCATGTGAGTATTTCGACGCATAACCGTCACGTATATCATCCTGGTTACCTCTGGGAGTACGGATTTCATTGAGAGGCATAATCAGAATATCCCCCAGATCGGTACATCCCGTACCGCTTAAATGAGTATGAGAAAAACCAATCAGAATACTGTCGGAATAATGATATCCCGAACACCAATCCCAGCCTTTATGAATATTGTTGGGTCCGAGTTGCACCATGCCGTACGGAACACTCGTTCCGACAAATACATGCCCGTGAAAACCGGAGCCGATATAAGGATCGACATACTGTAACAATCCCTCACTCTTTGAATAGTCCTGTTTTGCCACTCCGCTCGTTGCCAGACCTAAAAAGCAGGAAGCAGCCATTAAAAGTTTAAATGCGTTCATCTGTATTTTTCTTGTTAATTCGAAATTGTTTCATGGTAGGATTTACTTCATGAATTATAGTTTTCATGATGCAAATATAAACTCTATTTCGATACTATCAGGCTGTCGCCAGAGTTTACCGAATGGATGGCAGGGATATTTACTCTTTTGGCAAAAGAAAAAGGACTTGCACTGACTAAAGCAGTTCAAATCCTTTCCATAAATTTCCTTCGGGAAGAGGAGCTTCGAGCTCTATCAGCTCTTTTGAGACGGGATGGATGAATCGTACCTTCCGCGCATGCAGGCAAATACTGCCATCGGGATTGGAACGCGGAGCGCCATATTTAAGGTCTCCTTTAATGGGACATCCCATTTTTGCCAACTGGCAACGAATCTGATGATGACGTCCGGTTTTCAAGTCTACTTCAAGCAGATAGTAATTCTCCGAATGTCCGATCAGCCGGTAATTCAGAATCGCTTTCTTGCTGTTCGGCACTTCTTTGTCATAAGCAAAACTCTTGTTCTGCTTCTCGTTACGTGCCAGATAATGCACCAATTCACCTTCCGGCTCTTTGGGGGCATTCTTTACTACTGCCCAGTAGGTCTTTTTCACTTCACTGGTACGGAACATCTCGTTCAGACGGGTGAGTGCCTTACTCGTTTTGGCAAAAATAACAAGGCCGCTTACGGGGCGGTCCAGCCGGTGTGTCACACCGATGAAAACATTTCCGGGTTTCTGATACTTCTCTTTCAGGTACTGCTTCACAGTTTCCGAAAGCGGTGTATCGCCCGTCTTGTCTGCCTGGACAATCTCGGAAGCGGTCTTGTTGACTACAATTATATGGTTGTCTTCGTATACGACAGTCATACTGTTCGATTACATATTCATACCACCATCTACCTGAATCACCTGACCTGATACGTAAGAAGACATATCTGATGCCAGGAAGGTAGCGATGTTTGCCACATCTTCAGGAGTACCGCCACGACGCAAAGGAATTTTCTTTGCCCATTCAGCTCTTACTTCGTCAGAAAGAGCGGCAGTCATATCTGTCAGGATGAATCCCGGAGCAATGGCGTTGGCGCGGATACCACGAGAGCCCAATTCTTGTGCGATAGACTTGGCCAATGCAATCATACCGGCTTTGGAAGCAGCATAGTTAGCCTGTCCCGCATTACCGTGAACACCTACCACAGATGCCATATTGATAATGCTACCAGCTTTCTGACGCATCATGACAGGTGTACAAGCGTGGATAAAGTTGAACGCTGACTTCAGGTTCACGTTGATTACCATATCCCATTGTTGTTCGCTCATACGCATCATCAGCCCGTCGCGAGTGATACCTGCGTTGTTCACCAGAATATCGATACGTCCGAAGTCCTTATGGATTTCTTCTACGACCTTTGCAGTATCTTCAAAGTTAGCAGCGTTAGAAGCATAACCTTTGGCTTTCACCCCCATTGCTTCCAGTTCTACCCTTGTTTTTTCTGCATTTTCGTCAATGACCAGGTCAGTAAATGCAATGTTTGCACCTTCGGCAGCAAACTTCAGAGCGATAGCCTTACCAATACCACGGGCGGCACCGGTTACAATGGCTGTTTTTCCGTCTAATAATCCCATACTAAAAGTTATTTAATTAAATTTCTGTTCTATGCAGTGCGCCAAACACAATGTTGGACACATATTTATTTCTTGTTTCTTCGTCCAAATGAGCTCCTATATGCCCACGGATATAAGGAACTTCAATTCCCTTCACACAGTAATGTATCAAATCGGCAGTCATCTCCACATCATCAATGTGAAACACTCCTTTCGCCTGACCTTCCAAAAGAACAGTCTTAAAAATCTGGATTTCTTTCGCATCAAATTTCTTTCGCACTTTTTCTACCCGCCATATATCACGGAAGAAATAAGCACGCAGGGTTCCATTCCGATAAACGACCTCCTTTACTGCATCCAATCGGGTATATATCAGTTCCAACAGTTTGTCGTCCGGCGAAATATTTTTATCAGCCACCCTCTTCATCATATCCGACAAGATATCCAATTCCGATTCTACAACAGCCAAATAGATTTCATCCTTACTTTTAAAATAGGTATAAAGCGTTCTTCTACCTTTTTTCGAAGCGAGGGCGATATCGTTCATTGTAGTGTTCTCCACCCCCATCTTTGCGAAAAGCTGGCGGGCAACGTCTACTAACTTGGCTTTCGTTTTTGATACGGTCATAGGTTATACAAATTGCACATTGCTGAATATTTTGAGCAAAAGTAATTCTTTTCTTTAGACCACACAAGAAAACGCACAGAATATTAACATTTGTATATTAATAGGTACTAAAAAAAAGTTCCATCAATACTTCTCTCATTTTCAGCACAATATAGATAACACAATCTTTTTTCTAAAAAATAATTGGAGAATAATTTGTTTTATTCAAGAAAAGCCGTACCTTTGCACCCGTTAAACATCGCGGAGTGGAGCAGTTGGTAGCTCGTTGGGCTCATAACCCAAAGGTCATTCGTTCGAGTCGGATCTCCGCAACTAAAGGTAAGATAAACAGCTAATAGTCAAATGATTATTAGCTGTTTCCGATTTTATACCGGGACAAAACCGGGACACATCGCGAAACGCCCTAATTGGCAGATTATTAACACTACATTCTTCGTAATCGAAAGAATGTAAAAAAAATGTTTGCGTCAAAATCAGAAAACAGCTCTATTAAAGAAATAATAGGGTATTCCTACCCAAAACTCTACACCGGGAAGGAATGGTACATCGGCTTTAATGCTTTCGATCCGGCAAGTGGAAATATGCGCCGCAAAAAAATCAAGTTGAATCACATCGAAAAGATTACAGAGCGAAGAAAATTTGCTTCTGGATTAATTTATCGCCTTAGTAAGCAACTGGAAAACGGTTGGAATCCTTGGATCGAAGCGGAAAATTCTAAAGCCTACCACAAATTCAATGATGTTTGCGAACGGTATAAGAACTATCTACAAAAACTTTTTAGCGATGGAAATTTAAGAGAGAAAACATTATACGGTTATCTTTCCATGTTACGTATGTTTATAGCCTGGAATAAGGCAAGAAAAGTGCCTATAACATATATATATCAATTCGACATGATGTTAGTCAGCGAATTTTTAGACTATATTTATTTAGATCGTAATAATTCAATCACTACCAGAAACAATTATCTGACCTGGTTAAGCACATTTGATGGATACTTGGTGCAGCACTCCTACACAAAGGTTAAAGCAACAGAGGGGATAACAAGCATTAAAAAGAACGGCTATAAAAAGGAACGCGAAGGTATCGAAGATAGGGACATGATACGTTTGCGCGAATATTTAGAAAAGGAAAACAAACACTTCTTACTAGCCAGCTATATATTACACTACGCCTTAATCCGACCTAAAGAAATGTCCTGGTTAAAATTATCTGATTTCAATCTGGCAAAACAGACTATTTATATTTCTGGTACCATAGCAAAAAATAAAAAAAGTGCAGTTGTAACCTTGCCTGCCAAAGTGATTCATTTAATGATAGACTTAGGCATATTCAATTCACCAAACCATTATTACTTATTCAGTGATAATTTTTGCCCTGGCGAAGAAAGGAGAAGTGAAAAAGCCTTCCGGGATTTCTGGGATAGAAAAGTAAGGAAAGTACTAAAATTCCCAAAGACTTACAAGTTTTATTCTTTAAAAGATTCCGGTATAACTGCAATGCTTCGGAATTGCGACACTTTAACAGTAAGAGATCAAGCCCGACACAGTTCTATATTAATGACAAATAAGTATACACCACAAGATATCCAAAATGCAAACGAATTACTATTAAATTATGAAGGGAAGTTTTAGCAAGGTAGGCCACAAAGATGTTTTCGATGTGGCCTACCCACTATTTTTAAACATTCAAATCAAACTTTACGGTTTCTTCCTCACTAATTAAACTACGAGTTTTTTCTATATTATTCTCGTAAGGCGTCTATACTATATCATGGTCGGGGGCTTCTTTTAAACCTATCCCCAAAAAGGCTATAAAACTATTATCAATTCATCTAAACGTTTCATAAAATACAATTTAAAATCAGTATGATTAACGTGGTCACTCCTGGCAATAGCGCTGTAGCCGCCACATCCAGCCAATCAAATACATTCCCGTAGAGTTTATCTTTGTAATCAACTGCAACCGCAACAATAACAGTCGCCACAAAAGCAATCACAGTTGAGGGACTTAATCCCACTCCAAGCGTCAAGCATACAGTCAGCATCACAATGAACACCAATATTCCGGCTTTCATGTGTTTCGGACGGTTACTATCCTTCAGCCATCCGAGATATTTCTTTATTATTTGTTTCATTCTTTTTATTCTAGGTTATGTAGGTTTATTGAAATTTAAATCTGATACATTAGGCGATATTTGTCCAGAGTAAATAGCAAGTTTCAGAAAAAGCATGGGCAAGTTATCATAATAAACACGAACGGGCTTATTGGTCGTATATGTGCGATCTACAAACCAAACACCTGCCGGGACCTCTATTCCTTCTGCATTAAGGACTGGCTCAACATGGATAAAGTTGTCGCTGTGACCAACTACATAATATTTTAGTTTAGTGCCTGTCCAATAAGCTAACAATCGTATGAATGAACCTTCTTGTCTCATAAAGCACGTTCTTATTTCCGATCCCTTATAATATATTCCCGTATAAAGTTCCGAGGTGTCTCCTATTCCAAATATATTATACGCTTCATTCCATGCCCTGTTGGTGGTGTTCACAATAAGAAATTCTACTCCGTCAAATTTTTTATCATTAGGAAGACCAAGATTGCCTTTTCCTGCAAATAAGACATTCACCTTACTATAAGCCACCTTCTTTATATCAATGGTTTCAGTATTCGTAAATATAGGTGTATTAGTAGCAAATCCATATACGTGTCCTCCGTTTGAATACTGGTCACCTGTTTTAAGGTTAAAAGCTAAATTTGGACTGAAATTACCAGACTGCGGATCATTTGGATTAAATTCTTGATAGTTGCTAGTAGGATCTCCATTGGCATCTATTCCCTGCTGCGAAAACATATAATCACCATAGAAAACCGCACTAGCAAGCTTGGCAAAGTTAGCCATCAGAATCTCCGTGAATATTGCTTTGTAGTTTTCAAAAGGAATCCAGGTAGAATCGCTTCCGTTTGAAGCATAATCTTCAGCGGGATCGATTCCTACAGAGTTTCCATTTTTACGCATTGTATAATATGTCTTTCCTGCTTCGTAGTAGACAATAGGAGTTATGTCATCTGTACAGGTGTAAACTGTTGATAAATCAAAAGCACCTGAAGGAAATGGTAATCTACCTCGAACACCAGCAGGACCCGGCAACCCTTCCTGCCCATCCTCTACAACAGAAACCGTCTTCTCATCCACCTGTGTACCTCCTACATATAACCGGAATGAGATTGCCGCCATATCGGAAGTGACGATGATCCGTGACCCATATACAAATTCAGCCGAATTACTTCCTGTTTTGTATGTCAGCACAAACTTGATTGTACCTCCTCCGGAGACAGGATTCCCATCGCCCGTTTTGCTAAAGCATTCGCACGATACATATTCCGGTAAATGTGACCCGTCAGCTTTTCTCTTTACCTGAGTAACGGATGGGACCAACCAATAAGTAGTAGCATCCGCCCCATTTTCAGGGGCTATGCTCACTTTGAATAGATTTGAAGACAGTTTCTTAGCCATAGTTTAAGATATTATTGTTGCGCTTACATAACCGGAGATTCCTCCACCGGCATTGATCACATCCTGAAAAGCCACATTGATGCTCTTCTTTACTCCGGACAAGGAATCAATCTTAGCACCGGAATTATCCGTTACCGTGAATGTAGTTTGAGCCGTAGTGTCTTCCGTGCCATCGTCTTTTTCTACTTTTGCCGTATATACAGCTGTTTCACCTTCTTTGATTTGCTCGCCTGTAATTCCGTCTACATACAAATTAACCCGATAAGGGTCGGTGTAATCCGTTACATTGATATAAGCACTGGCCAGTAACGTAGAATCGTCTTTACGATATAGGTCACAGCGGTAAGTAGCCGTACCGTCAATTTCGGAAGCCGGAACTTCAAGTGACCACACACCGGTAGCGACCTGCGTAGAGACTTCTCCTACTACCTTATTCCATTTAGGGGTATATGCCGACAAATCAGATGGGGTTACTCCATCTATCAAAGGATGAGCATTCAGCGTTGCTACGGGGCTAGATGTTGTGACGTCCGTATCTCCGTCCAGATACAAGGTAGTGGAGCTACCGACAGTCTCCACGATCTCAACAGTTTCGGAAATAGCGTCAAAGGCGAGGGATTGCCCGCTTACTTCCGTTGTGCCGGACAATAAGATTGTATCATTATCGTAATTGGATACCGGTACGATATTCTTCACGATCTCAAAGACAATCATATTCGGATAGTCACTCCCGCCAATATTCACCGTCTTTGTTGACTTCTTGAATACTCCGGCAAGTGCTCCGGTAGTGCTCAACCCGTCACCGCCAAAGGCAACCTGAACACCATTGTAGAATAGATCCAGTGTCACAGGATTCAATACCGCTCCGTTATCATCACGGTTTAAGTGTGCGTAAATAAGAGGCTTCGTTGCTGATGTCTCCCAATCGGGATTGCAGATATTTGTCCCTTTCTTATACTCCTGACGAAGTGGCCCGTTGATGACACCCATACGTGCTCGGATATTCACACCGTTCATCAATGCAAAAAGCTGAAAACTTCCATTTATCTTCTTCATTTTATGTCCTCCTTACTTTTTTGATGTTTTACTTTTGTTTTTCTCTTCTAGCAACAGAGCGTCTAAGGTTTGTTGCGTGATAATCTCAACGTCTTGCAGGTCACTTCCGATCACTTTCATGGCGTTAATACTAAGTACGGCCCGACCGTCACTCAATTCCTGCGCGTCTATGTAGATTCCCTTTTCTACCAACTGCGTTTTTTTGACTAATAGGTAATTCATAATGTTATCGTTTTTAAGTTAATACTATTCTTCCTTTTTGAGAGTACCTTTGAAGCACCACCCCTTGTCATTCTCTACTTCGCAGTCTTCAAAAGGTAATGTAGTCTTCCAGGCTTCCTCAAATGACATACGACCAATAGCCGCCGTTTTATTGATATATTGAATCATGTTGTTAAGGAACTCGCAGATAGCAGGGTGATAACCTTTTACGAGGCGGGTCTTTGTCACCTCTGTTTCGTTTTCAATGTCTGCGTAACGTACTTGCATGCGCATCCAGTATTTCCCTTTCTTGCGGTCAGGTTCGCGTACCTCAAAGTCGAGAACCTCGAAGGATTTTCCTTCTAGTTCGGATATATCTATCAAAGGAGAATCCATCCGCCTTCTGACCATTGTTTCCTTAGTTGTCAAAAATGATAATTTCATATTTAATTTTCTCGTTAAGTTTATGGCATCGGCTCCTTTAAGAATTCCTTGATAAGAAGCTCTTGAACGAGGATTGTGCCATACATTTTTAATTCTTTTCTTTGTGCTCTTCCTAATCTCCGTATGATCGGTGTGAAATACATACCCTAAAATATCCGGAGCAACTTTCATCGGTGTAGGGCGAGCGTCTTTCTTTAGCTCGTATCCTAAATTATACCAGAGGTAATTTATTATTCTCCATTTAGCTTCATGAAGCTTGTCTTTATCCCCAAAAAAAATAATGTCATCAGCGTATCTCACATAATGAGGAATCTTTAAATCTTGGCGAACAAATCGATCAAGAGCCATCATCATGATATGTTGGTTAATAGGCGATGGAGGTGTTCCTATCGGCATCCCAATCTTGCAAAAGGATATTTGTTTCAGCATATTTAGAAATCGTCTGTCTTTCCAGATCGTTTCATGACGGGAAAACAAAATGTCCGGATTGGTACGCTCATAACACTTTTTAATGTCAAGCTGTAGATATCCCCAAGGATGATAAACGTTTATAATTCGTTTTATCTGACGTACGGGGTCATACCTTCGTTTTTTAGAATTTATCCCTCTTCCTTTGATGCAGTTGTAGCAATCGTCAGATAATCTGTTGTCATATTCCGGTTTCATCATAAGCATTAAAGCATGCATAGATACTCTATCTTTAAATTTACTGATAGCCACGGTTCTATTCTTCCCGTTAGGAGATACAATGTTTTTATATCGGTATCTTACATTTGCAAGCTGCCCATTTAAGAGCTGTCGGTATATATTATATTCATTTTCTTTATCTTGTATAAATTTTATTGTTTCTTGTTTACTTGCATGCTTCTTAGAAGCATTAACTGTTGCTTGATGCACCAATTCAGGCGTTAAGCGACTCATTATGTTCCCTTTTCTTTTCATCTTCCTTTTATCCAAGCGGAAGCCTTATTAACGGACTTTCATGTTTTTACTAGCCCATTTCCCTATCTCCTCGTATATAGGGATTGTCTTTTATGTTTCGTACTACTGACGAGGTTTTACGTGCAAATTAGTTCTTTTGTAAGCCGCCAGCGTAGTTCGCATTCGTATTCGAAAGCGGATTATTCGCATTCAAATTGCGAGCGGAGCAGACGCCCCAATTGCCGTTACCACGCTACGCGTAAAACCTTAGAGATAGGGAGGACGAGCCTCCCTCGCATGTTCGTTTCACTCACTCACGGCTGCGCTTTCGCCACTAGCGTTTTGCGCCGTTGCACTTGACGTCCCTTCTGGTAAACGAACTTGAAAGCCGCCAGCGAAGAGCGCAATCGAAGACGAAAGCGGAAGATGCGCAAGCAAAGAGCGAGCGGAGCAGACGCCCCAAGAGCCGCGACCACGCACGCGATGACCTATGCGAACCTTCTTACCAATAGGAGAAACGCCTATACCATTTCCTGTATCCATATAGCAAGTATTATCGGATAATCCTCCTTTTTTGGTTGTGCCGACTCTGGTTCCTCGTATCAGATCGGTGAAATATCCGCTATTACTCATCGTATATGCGCCAGCTTGATCATAAGCAGATTCAAAATCAAAATCGCCACTTGTTTTTTCTACTGTCTTATTAAGCGTCAAATTGGGCTGATCAAGACAAATAAATACTTTAGTTAGATGTCTCCCGTCTTCTTGTATCGTAGCTACCTTTTCAATCCCTGCTCCGGCGTATTGGAAGACGTCGGCAGATACTAAGTCCATACCATAGACTGCTGAAGTTTGCAAGCTTATAGTTATATCCTTTACTACAACAGGATTTCCAGACGCGTCGAATACATTGATATTTTCCAAGGATACCACCTTCCTCAACCTGGCGTTCATTTCCCCTTCAAGAAGTGTTTTTGTGCCGGGAACATTGGAATACTGATAAGAACCTCCATTAAAAGTAAACGATGTATCAGGGTGTATGTTATTCTCTGCCGCATAAGAGAGAGCCATCTGAATTTCAAGACATTCCATACGGGGGTATTCCATAGAAATAAGATTGCTCCAATGCGTTTTTGACCCTTTCGCATCGACATAGAAGGCTGGTTGTTCAGATAATTTCTGATACACCCATGAATCTGCCGATCCCATCCTGTATGCCGCATTAGTTACCTTTAAAAAGTTTTCACTAGTTACGCTCACATTACTTGAGATTCCTCCTCCAAACTTATTTGGATCGTGTAGATATACTGTCCCGAATTTGTTCATCAGGGCATTGGTGATGTGTAAAAGATTCCAGTCCATCAGTGGAGCGAACGGAATAGTCTTTACCGGGTCAGCGTTATGGGCTATAGCGAAGTCATTTGTAGTCAATTGACTTAAAGCGGTTCTCGGATATGTCCTGTCCTGCTTATTAAACTCTGTAATTCCTAGTAATCCGTTTGAACCACCATCTCCAGCTCTGTATTTGAAATACATGGACCGGAATTTACCATTAACCACCGCTGGCAATCCCGGACAAATCAGTGTCGGGGGAATAGTCCTTGATTGTATTCCATTGTATTCGAATGGTTCTTCACCAAATAGAGCGACTACCTCGCTGCCTATCGTTACATTTTCAATCGTATGGATAGTCTGTATCCATCCGTACATGATATTATAACCTTTATCCTCTTCGGGCGAGTTTACGGTAGTGGGAGCCAGTGAGCCGTCCTCAAACCGCATCCAGTTGTTGTTTTTAAGCTTGCCGATGATTTCAACATTAACACCGTCTTCGCATTTAATCAGGTATGCGCCTAGCTTGTCTGCTATCTGATTTACCCCGAACTGGAATTTAGGAGTAGCTCCGATGCCTGTATATATACTTCCTTCAACGTTCCAGGAGCCAATTTTAGGCATCACCGAAGGTTCAATAACAACCGGATTAGTATAGCTGATACCCAGAGCTTTGACAGTTGTTTCGATGTATTCACCGTAACCGATAATCAAGCTGGTTCCGTCAGCCTGCGTTGCTTTCCATGTGATGTTGTAGTACTTTTCCGGATTCTCGATCACCCGACCGCCAGCGGTGATTTCGCAACGAGACTTGATAAGCTTATCCGTATTGATGTCTTTCACTGTGATATATGCCCCGGCAATTGGAATTTGCTTGGCATTCTGGAAAACGGGAAGATCTACACGCACGTTGTACTGTACCAATAATGCGGCATTAGTCGGTGATGAAGGTGACGATTCGGCCACTCCTTTATAAGAAGCACGACACTCTAGTTTCAAATTCTTGATGCGTGAAGCGTCTACGGTAATCGTACGAGGATATGTACCGTCTGCGTTGGGGGTCGTTACCATCCAAGCATCAGAGGTAGTTATCAGACGGGTGTATTTGCCATCTTTAACGTACCACCAATATACCGCATTATCTTCTGTCAGATCAATTTCACCTGATTTTAGCATTGCTTTTAATTGGACGTACCAATTGGCAGGATTGGTATCATCTATTTTGGTGGGGTCTACAATTACCTCTGTAGGAGAATCCGCCATCAAAGACAGCAAAGATGCCTCGTAGTAGATAGTACTTAGAAGCTGTTGTTCGATGCGTGATTCCTGACGGCCTGTTTTGGGGTTAGTGTAGAACGCTTCACCAATCAGAAGGAACGGTTCACTTACAGGAGTATTCCGTTTTACCTTTAAAACAAGGAGGCCATTAACCGTGGCTATTTCATAGTTAGGGTCGTTATCGGCTATTTTGTTAGCGGGTTTGTATTCGTTCAGATACCAGTCGATACGGTCAAGGGCTACAGGTCCGTTGGCTATCACTCCGTCCGGATCTTGCAAGTTGACGGCAACTGTTACCATCAAAGGCAGGATGGCTGAATACGACGGATAGAATGCGTTATCGTCACGGCTGTACTTCTGTTGAAAAGAGCCTTCACCGATAATCTTCATGCCGGAACTGACGTTCAACGGCTTGACTTGAATGTTGACTATTCTTTTTTGTTGCATATTAATTAAAGATTAAATTGTAATTCTTCTGATTCCCGTAAATAATTCTCTTCGCCTAGTGGAATAACTGCTGTTATCTTAAATGTGACGGACCGGGCATTTAACCACTGCGATCCCATATCGGAAGATATGAGGTGTATCTTGTTTTTTTTGCCATCTACAAAGGTGGGTGACCAAGCATTATCCTCTGCTGCTATTCCTGTATCTCTGTTCCATGTGATTACCGTTCCGGAAGTACTCATTACATCTTCGGTGATGTCGGTTGTACCGTGATAGAATCTGGCTTCGATTACCGTATCAATCAAACCATAGAAGAAGCTGAACCCTTTCGAGCTTTGAAAGTCTATTGAGAATTCTCCGTTACCTTCCAAGAACGCCCAATCGGTGGAGTTCCATTTAGGTTCTAGCAGTGTGCGGGACTTTAGGCATTGCCATTTTGCTCCACGCTGGTAGACGGTGCTGGTCTCATTGACACCCGTTATAGGATTCTTTGATTCGAAAAGGTATGGTTCTTCAGAGGTGGCAACCGATAAACTCCAGATTCCACGGTTGACAAACTCGTAGACAGGCTTGCCGGTTACATCTATGCGAATATCATCCTGACGGATAAGGCCACGGCAATAGACATAACTTTGTCGGTAGTTGATCGGCAGATTGTCGAACAAAGACAGACGTTTCATCTTTCCAATCAGGATAGAGTAGTTGTTCTCTTCTAAGATAGGTTTTGTTACTCCATCGAGCATGCAGATACATTTCTCATAGCTGGAGATATACCAATAACTCTGCCGGTCTTCATCCGAAGTGTTACCTCTACGGGTAATGATCATTAATGGTTCAGGTGGATAGTTCTTACCTCCCGGTACTTCTGAATCAGGATAGAGGACTGCTTCAATGTAGTTGTCTACGGTGTTGACTCCTACTACTCGCATCCATGAGGTGCGGTAGTTACCGCCTCCGGTGGCTAGGTCATTGACAGAACCGTATATGATGTCGTTCCAGTCAAAAGCTGTGAAGTCCGTTGCATGACGTTTACGCAAAGGTAGACGGTAGGTTCTGTCTCCTAATAATTCAATGCTTTCGATTACGCCGGATTCGGAAAAAGAAGCATCTCCTTCCTGAGCGGATAGACGGTTGAAGATTAGTTCAAGGATGGTTAAAGAGCTGCGTATCCTAGCACTTTCAAATTCAGCATTACCTAGTTTATCTATTCCAGCTCCTGTCCCTTCAATTAATGACGATTTAAAAACACCGACTTCTACACCGCTTAATAATTGTAACAAGAAATGTGTAAAATCCGATTGATCTTTGCGTATATACTTATCTCCATCCGCTTTTTTTAGTTTTTCGTTCAGAAAATCCAAAACTGCGGCTACCTGCTGATTAGTTACACTACCTTTCGCTATGGCCTTATCAATATGGTCTATTAACGAATCTACTATATTTTGTAAGTTATCAGCCATTAATTGAATTCTTTACTAAATTCTTGTGTATGGATACGCGGGTTATTAAAATCCTCTCCTTGCAATGCCTGGGTGAAGTGCCTTTCAGAGTCAGCAAACCTTAATGTAATAGGTAAACTTTGAGGTTGATCCATCGTCTTAGCAACTGCCAGGCTATCAGCCGATGCATTTACTTTTATTTCCCGATCTTCATATCCTAGCAAATAAATATCGTCACTGGAAAGCATATCAAGAAGAAACATAAGTTCCTTACTTGTCTTAAAACCGGTTTGTACATGGATCGTATCTACGGTTCGCACACGTTCACGAGATTCGATATAATCATTTACTAATTCATCATATTTCCCGTAAGTTTCTTCTTCCCCGCTATCCTGGTCTAAAGTTGGCTTCCCGGTGACATCGATACATTCATAGGCACCGTAAGAATTGAGAAATTCCAGATAGTACCTTTCTTTCGCCACATCTGCCGGAAGAATTATGATAGTAACTGCCGTACCTTCATCCGTGCTTACAATAAATTGACTAGCCAGCATATTTTCACTATCAAAGAAGTATCTCCGTAGGGCATCCAAATTAAGCGCATAACATTTACCCACTACTAAGCCGGTTATTTCTTTGCTTATCCCGTCCGATACCGTAACTGTAAAAGCTGTTTTGGGGGCAATAAACAATAAAGGACGTATTTCAGTCTCCCGGATCGTAAGAATACGTGTTTCCGATCTGGTAGACATAAAAAAATTACCGGCTGCATTAAGTAGCTTAAAAGTGAAAATATTACTCCCTTCTTGATTTAGATGTCGCATGGCCCTTTTACTAATTCCTCCTAGTATTACTTTGTGCTGCAATACTTTCTTTTCCCCTTCTGTATTAGCCACGTTTATAGTATATTCCTTTAGATTGCCAGAGGTATTCAAAATAATGTCTGTTTCTTGCCCTGTATATCGAATTGGGGCGAGGATGGCCGATAATATCTCGTCAATAAACACATAAAAATTACCTTCTTCCCCGGATCCTTCAAATACCGTTTCTTCCCCGTCCCGGATTACATAAGTAACCGGGGAAGAAGACGTAATATCAAGCCGGATCGGATTGCCTGATAGAGCCATGGTACGAGGAGATATATTTGCGCTTAAACTCATAATTCAAATTGTTGTCTTACTACATTCCCATTTACAACCGGTGACAATTTGCAGCCAGATAAGAATTTATCCCTTCCAACGTTAGGCGTTGTCAAAAGGGAATAAAAATCGTTATTTGTCTTTGTATCGTTCCCAGGCAATAACCTAAATTCCAAAAACGCATCAGAAACATTCGTTAATTCCGGTGCAGATAGTATCGTTCCATTTTCCATAATGCAAATTTGCTGATATTAATAAATCTATTAAAGGACAAGAAACTACCGCTTTTCTGCTCTGATTCCTGCCTCATAAGTTAAGTTATCTTCGTAGTCTTGACTAATTACATGCGAATTGGGGATAGTACCTATTATTATTGAAATCTTATATTTTAGTTTCGCTTGATACGTATTAAGAACTTCTTTCCGATTAGCCGCATCTTCTTCCGAAGGTGGTAAATATGCTGCAAATTCTTCGTCAGACGGTTTTGTTACAATTTCTCTAACTATTTCAGTCATACCCACTTCTCTCCAATTTACGCCGTGGCGTTCTTCTGCCGCCTTAATTGCAGCTTCAAAGATATTATCAGTATAGGAAACCATGACCCATTTAGTAGTCTGTGCCTTCATTACTACTATCCCCTGTTCTGATTCAAGATCATAGGGTTTTAAAAGTTTAATAGTCCGTAATTTAACAGTAGCCGGCTTATTTATCCGGTAGGGCATCGTATGTTTTACACTTTCTATCATAACTTTTTGACCGGATATCGAAAGTGGGCGTCCGGTATCTATTTTAGTTAAGTTTATTCGATCCAGATTAAATTTACCAGAAAGAGTATGATTAGAATGTCTTAAAATTGCATCCCACCCCTTAAAAAAGCGATTAAATGCACCATCATCTCCACGAAAGACTAATGAATAATTATAAGTATTACCGCTTCGATCACGAAAATAGTTACCTGTTGGATCCCTGCAAAGAGAACTCCCAAAGTAGTATCCAGAAGAATTACCCTTTTCATCCATTGCAAGCCCCATCGCAAAACAAAAACATAAAGGTGTGTCCTCTTTCTGCTCTTCAACTTTTGCCCCTCTAAGAGTAGTATTCAGATTAACCGTTCCTGTAAGATATTGGCCCACAAGAAAACCATTAGTAAAGGCCATAGGCAAACATTCATCTGCCCCTGTTACTTCTTCATATTCGACGTTTGTAGTCTTCTTATCCCACGGAAAAAAATCACTTGATACCATCGACACATTTTTAGTGATTACATTACGCTTATAGTATCTACCGGTAGAAGCCTGATAACAGACATACACATCATCCGGGATATATCCGGGGGCTGTATTCTTAACTTCCGTAACAATACCCTTATATTGATCCAAAAACTCTTCAAAAGAATCACATTCAACGTCTGCACCTTCAAATGAAGTCCCAGCGGATAATTTCAACTGTTTCGCCGCCCCATAACTAGGAACTAGATCCGATGATTTAAACAGCGTCCAGTCTGCGAAAGAAGGCGCCGTTATAGCATCCTTTATCAGTATAACTTTGGCCGTTCTGGTATTACCGTCTACAAAAACCTTAGCGCCAGTCCTACAAAACAAAGCGTCTAAGAAATCATTTACAGAACAATCCGGCATCATATTTTTATATTCGATCTGCCCTTGTACAATTGCATCCGCCACGTTATTAAGCACTACCATTTTTTTTAGTTGATAATGAGTGGCAAAGGGATTCTCTATCAGTTTAAAACCATAGGCCGAAAAGATCAGTTCCAATATCCTAGATACCTTTATAAAAGGAGATATCCCATACCCAGCGGGTAATTTCACATCTACCAATGATCCAGAAAGTACCATTTTTTCAGTACGGGCATTTTTCTTTAAATCATAGACATCGTGATTAACCTTCTCTATGGGATTAATAAATTCAGGATAAACAACATCATTCAAAGATTCAGCCTTCACCTGTACCGGGAAAACATAATAATCTGCTGTCACATAATAGCGCATGACATCGCTTAAGTGATTCATTAGTACGGTTATTCCCCCTTCTGGCTTATATATTGGCAGTCCGGGTAATTTCTTCAATGAAACATTATTCCAAGCTTCATACATCAAACTTTCATCAAAACCAAAATTAGCTACGACACCGCTTTCCCTACTGGCTGACGTTATATTCTGCTTTCCTGTCCTTCGGTAAATACCATCGGCAATAATAGCCATTACGTCTTTCCCCGGTGCATTGACTACATCTTCCCGGTGTATATAATCAACTAGGTAAAGATTACGTTTAGTACCTGGCAATGTGGATGCTAATGTTTGGCTACCTTTATCCGTATAAATAGGAGAAGTTATTTCGACTTCCATCTGGAAATCACCAGGGACATCATATATTCCCTTCTGCGTCTTAATAGTTAATGCCATTAGTTATCCCCCCTTGTAAATGGTTTTTCTGACTTATATTTAATTTCCTCTGCATCGTTGATATCGGATAAGAGTACATAATTTCTTGCTGGTTTACCCAAATTCTCCGAAGCTTTTTCAAGCCGTTCAGCCGCTTTTATCAGTTCCGGGCAATTGACTTGATTTGTCGATTGATCTTGAACGTGCCCACCTTCTGAATATCCCGGTAACGGATTTGCTACCGTCCGTTGGCGCCGGATACTTTCTATAACCTTCACCATATTAAAGACCCGCTTATTTTTCATCTCCGGTATTGGCACGACATATTCGCCACGATGAACTGCCCCGGCAACTTCATAACGGCCACCATCTCCAGTATATCCACCTTCGCTATATCCCGAAGACGGATTCACGACTCTTTCGGCACTAGTAGAAGAAGAACTGCTACTGTTGTTTAAAGTCATATTCTTAACCTTCTGACGCTCCGAATTGGCGGCGGCAAGCTGGGCGGCGCCAGTCACTCCCATTAATGCGGCTGCAATCGGCCCGGCTATCGGCCCTAATTGCGCCATAGCGGTCATTATTGCCATAGCGGTATTAGCTATGATTTGGCTAGCTTTTACAGCAAATTGTACATCTGCGTATTTTTTCTCAATTTCAAGTTTTTTCTCGGCCTTTTCATTCTCCAAACGTTCAACCTCTTCGGCATTTCCCTGCGCCGCTTCGATTTCTACGTCATATTTAGCCTCCATATTGGCGATCTCCGCATCTTGTAAAGCGGTTATCGCATCACCGAATAAACCAGAAAAATAATCGAAAGCTTCTTTCCATGCCGTAAGCTTTATTTGCTTTTCGGCTGCTGCATAGTCCTTGGCACTGATTAAACCTTGTTGTTTCTCACGCCGTAAGGCATCCATCTGCATATTATAACGCTGTTGGAATCCTGCCAGACCGTATTTTTCGAGAATCCCATTTTTACGATTTTCTGCATCTTTTACAATATTAAGTTCCGCCGTACCCTTTGCTTCGTTGAGGGCTTTTTCTTGTGCTGCTGCCTGCTCTTTCGTAATAAGCTCTTGTTTCAGCGAGTCCCGTATTATCTGTAAACGTGCCTGATAAGATGCTTCCAGTACTTTAAGTTGCAGATCCGTTTCATCCGGCAAATTCGTTAAGCTAAATTCCTTTTTGAAAGAAGAAAGTAAGGATTCTATTTCTTTCTGCTGTTTTGCCCGGCTCTGGGCGTTAGCCAGTTCAGCTTCTAAAACCGCCTGCCCAGCTTCTTTTACAGCCGTAACCTTTACATTTCCTGTCTGTATTTCCGCTTTACCTACTTCGGTTTGATAGTTCTTAAGTATATTAAGACGTTCCCTAGTGTTTGTTTCTTCTAAGGCCAACAAAAGCATATCACGCGCTTGTTGCGTAATCTGTTGATTAGCGTAATCCAGTTCTATTTTTGTCTTAGTACTTTTGTAGACGGATTCTTGTACAAGTAATTTTTTATCCCTTTGTTCCTTTAACAGTGAAATTTCATTTTCATCCTGCTTCCTCTGGTTTTCTAGGAGTTTTTTATTGCTTTCCGTTATTTTAGATTGGATTTCTGCCAACGTTTTTAATTTTGTCTTTGCGGTGGTTTTATCCAGTTTCTTAAGTGCTTCCAAGCGTTCCGTATAATAGCGCTGATCCTCTGCCAGTACCGCTTTATTATATTGTGCTTCCGTCTGTTGCTCCTTCTCTTTAGCCTCCCGTATCTTTAAGAGCTCCTGATCGTGTTTATTATCCAAACCAGCCAAAGCCTTATCTATTTCTGAATTAAAATCACCTGGTTTCTTTTTCTTATTTACTCCTAGATCCTGCAAGGCTTCAAGTTCTTCTTTCAGCTTCGCAATTTTTTTATTTTTCGCTTTCAAAAGTTCTGGTGTTGAAGCGATCTCACGTTCGGCCAGCGCTATTTCCTCCTTCTTAGCTGCTACTAAATCCTTTTCTTTTTGGGTAGATTCAGCATTAACCTTAATGATATCTTCCTGTGACGTTTTAATTTCATCCGTTAATTTCTGTTCCTCTTCTGAAAGTTCCTGTATCCGGTTAAATTCTCTGCCGAAATAATCATTAATGACATTATCAGACCAGGTATCAGAATAGCCTTTAACTGCTACGGATAACGAATTAAAGCCTTTAGCAAGCCCTAATTTAAAACTATCCCAAAGATTACGATTTGCATTAATATCCTTTCGTTGATCTTGCAGGGCACGTTTTTCCTGCTGGATTTCCTCTAGTCTGGAATTGGCTGATCGAATCCTGGCAAGAGACAATAGGTTATCCGCATAGCTCTTACATGCCGTTGTAGCCTCTTTGGTATTGATTGTTTCCAAAGTCAAGTTACCCAGATACTCCGGGCTTAATTCATTTAGCTGCTTAATTGCTGCAATGCGTTGTTCCTTACTAATCTTTTCGTTTCGGGCAATTCCTAAAAGAGTGTTCAATTCTCGATGTTCAGAAGCCACGGAATCTGCCGCCTCTCCCCGGATCTTAAGTAAACTACGTTCTGCTTTCTCCGTTGCTGTTAATTCCCTTCTATAAGATGTTAGTTTGTACGTAATAGCTGCAATTACGGTTATTAGTATGGCTAATGGACTTATCTTGGTAAGTGCATAAAAAGCCTGCATCGCTATCCGAGCCTTATCAATGTTTCCAGTGAGAACGGCTTTTGCTGCGGCAAACAAATAAGTAGATGCAGTACACGCCTTTACTATTACATTGTTAGATGTTACCGAAGCATTATACAGTCTCATAGCCGCCGCACTCCGAAGAGTATTACCAGCCTGTAAAGCCATAATTGAGGTATAAGCCAGATTAATAGCTTTGCCCACCATTAAGAGCCCATTCCAAGTTTTTTGAAGCAATGTGACGGATTTATAGACAACGATAAGCCCGGTTACTACTGACACGACCGTTATAATACTGTCCTTGTGTTCTAGTATCCACACTGTCGCATCCGCAAAACCGATCTTAACCGTATGAAATAAGTTCCCCCATGCAGATTTTAGAGGAAGAAGAAGACGCCCTATCTCCATTTGTCGATTTTGCAGTTCTGCCGTTTTTTGTGCGGCTTTATCGGCTGCTGAAACATAGTTTTCACCGGCTTTGGATAACTGCCGATCTACAATATTTGCAACTGCTTTCATCAGATCCCCCGTTATCGCAATTTCTTCATTTATTTCGGCGGCTGATAAGCCCAGATTATCCAATATAAGAAGCGACTTACGGCCTAAACCTGTAACAATCGAATTAGTCATATATTCAACCGATTGCCCGGTCTGTTGTGCTTTCATTTGCGCGAACTGCAAGTATTTCCCCAGATCTTCAAGCGGGATCCGAAAATCCTTTGCCTGTACTGCCGCCTTCATTAATTCCAGATCATTAACAGTGTTTTTCGTCGCTTTCCTTAAATCATCCAAAAGCCCTGGTCGGTTCAACTTCTCAAAAGCATGTCTTACCCCGTCAGCATTAGCCGCCAGTTTCGTTCCTTCTTTCACCCATTCTTTCGCATTTGAAATAGCGTTAGTAAAAAAGGAACTAATACTAGCGCCTATTCCCACGAAGAAACCGACTACGGTAGCTTTCATTTTACTAAGGCTAAAGAAAGATTCTTTCACGGCTTCCGTTCTGGGCTTAAGCTGCTCCATTGCAGCTTTTGTTTTCGCCAGTTCAGTTTCTAGCCGGGCATATTCTTCCGGTTGCAGTGCTTTCACCGTATTATCTAAATCAGACTGCAATTTCTTCGCCTGTTTCGATAATTGTGCATACGACTTATTTACATTGCTTAAGCGGCTTTCACACTGCTTTATTTTTTCGTTGTTTTCCCCGATAGCACGATTATTCGCCTTAAGTTTTGCTTCTAGCTGCTGGTATTCCTTACCTTGGTATTTCCCTTGTAAAGTAAGTTCCTTCATGGACTCTTTAAGGAGTTTATTTTCATCCTTAAGATCCTTACTATTATTCTTTATTCTTAGGATTTCCTTTTGTAAGCCCCCAGCGTTAAGCGATAGCGTCCAGGTGATATAATCCGGTTGTAATTTTCCCATGATCTTATATTTTAAAGCAAAGGTAAACAGCCAAATTACGAAGATAAAGGACACAAAAAAAAGCCATTTGGCCTTTAAAATACTATGGGAAAGCCCCTTGTAGTTGGGCAAAAATACGGTCGCGTACTTCTTTCCCGTACCCGTCACGTATATTCATAAGAGTGTTGTTATAAAGGATACCCCATATTTGCCGGTTATAGATGGCATAGTTCCCGTGTTCTTTCATATCCAGGAAACGAATATAAAGCGGAATATTAGAAGTTGCAATAACACCAGTGCCGGAAAGCTCCATACTATAACGTGGATTCTGTAAAGCCCTCAATAATTCGCCAGATCTTCTTTGTGATAGGTTTTGCCCTGTTTGGGAATAGCTGGCACGACTATATATCCTTTCTAAAGCGATCAAACGTTGTGCTTCAAAAATAGCCCGGAAGTCTCTCTCGATATTTTCCCGTATAAATTCCTGTTTAATTAGATCTTCCTCATTCATTCCGTATCAAATTGAAAAGCTATGCTCCACCCTGCAAAAATCGAATAAAAACTAGCTTCTGGAATTGTCGATAAACTGGATAAATCCAGATTTTTAAATAGATGGCACCCTATGGCTTTATCTTCCAGGATACGTTTTTTTATCTTTTCTGCGATAGGTTGTGTTTCCTTTTGCACCTGATAAGCTTTCTTCCTTTGCGGATCCGTCTTATCCATTATCAGAATAACACAAAGATTCGCTTCCGATATATTATCGATGTCTTTACTTTTCCCTTGTGCATTAGGAATAATGAAAAACAGTACTGGAAGTTCTTCCGGCTTAAGTCCCTGTACTACATTCCCCATATCCGGTTCAAAAGTAGCCGGAATTACTTTTTTTATTTCCGGGATCCGATTCCGAATCCCGTTCCAATAATTTTCATACTCTTGTAAATCTACCATGGCTAAGAAAAATAAAGGTTTGCTTCCCACGTTCTACGCTCTACCAGTCCAGGAAGTACCTTTCCTTTGCTGTGTACCCATTTCATAAACTCTATCCGAATACTCGGATCATTTAGATTCGCTTTTGCTTTACGATACAAAGTGGATGTATTAAATGCCTGGATCCCGATGTTAAATGAAAGACTTATCATCGCATCAAATTTGTTTTGACTGATTGAGGGGAAGCGGGTATTAAGATTCCTTTCAACATCCGCTAAATCCAAAGCAAGAAAGGTTAGTGCCTGCTCTTTGGTTATTTGCATACCTTCATATACTCCTTTAGTGTGACCGTACCCAATTGTTAGGACTCCGCTAGGGCACCGATACGCTTTCAATTTCAAGCCTTCAAAAGTTCCTATGGCCTGTTTTGCTGCATCACTTGTTTTCATTATATACTATTTTTTATTGTGTAAAGATTCAAAACGACATTTATACAGATATAGTAAAATGTCCCAAAAGGGAGTTTCATTAATCTGTTTCACATTGCCAAAAACGCCAGAAGATGCAATTTCAAAGGAGATCCCTATCCACCCCGTTTTATCATCAATCCTTTTTTCCCCTTGTTCCTGAAATAAAATAGAAAAGTTGATTTCCTCGCCATTTATCGGAATGGGAACGGTGCAAATCAACTCCCATACTGCACAAAAGAAGATATAAGAGTGAAAGCATACCAGCGGCGGTATTTCCCCTGCTTTGGGATCTTCGTTCTTATAAAGTATCCTACCAAATTCAGACATTAAATAATCTGCTTGCTCGTTATCCTTATCCCTTCTGGTTACTTCCATTGCCCTAACCAGGTTTAGGCATTGTACAAATTGCCCGTATGTAATATCATTAAGCATATCTTCTGGCCCTATCCAGCCTTTATATGATGGTAATAAATTACGTCCCGTCTTAATATGTGGATCGTAAATTACTTTATCCCCTTCCTCTTTTATATAAAAAAAACAGTTCATTTTGCCCAGTTGGGCATTTATTTCATTAACGATTGATTCTTTGCACATTACAAAGTTACACTTCATATTTAAGAGTAAAGAAATAAGCTTGCATTTCATTTCAAAAGGTGAAATGTTATCGGTATTCATCATTATTACAAGTTCTAAATATCGATAATATTGTTCTGGCGAAAGTTCTTCCAGATCTTCCGGGATCATCCTAGTTTTATTATTATACGTAAACTCTTGCATACTAAAACGTTATACCTTTAGATTGTATAGTTGCTTTAGGTAAATACAAATCCGGTTCATCCGGTTCGGCTTCAATAGTAGCGATAAAGTCTTGTAACGCTATAAGATCTTTTCCCGCATCGTCTCCCAGACTTTTAGACACTGCTTTCCTGGCTTCGGCTTCGGCCTTAATCTTTTCTTTAACGGTTCCGGCCTGTTGTACCTGAACTACCCCATCTGGAAGAACTTCAACAGGCAAACGTTCAACTGCCTTCTGCATCGTTAGAAGGGCCAAAGGTCTGCATACTGCATCGTTAAAGTCTTCGCCTAGTTCATTCCCTGAAAGTAACTGTTCGTACCGCTTCCGCGTAATTATCGGGACAATATAGCGATCTTGCATTTCCCGGATAATCGGTATAAGAGTTAAAAAAAGACGATGGCTCCCGATTGTATAATAAATATCGAATTTTTCTTTGCTTCTTATTAAGAGCTGATTTATAGCTCTTTTCTTCTCTGACTTCAACCAGAAATCGAAGTTCTCTTTATCTAAATAAGCGATCAAAGCGTCTACCGATTCATAAGCCAGATTAAGGATATTTGTTTCGTCTTTATATTCCTGTATGGCAGTAAGTCCCTTTTCATGTTCACCTAACCGCTTTTGCCGGCCTGTGTTCCCGTGTTGGGCGTCCAGTGTGGGGATAATCTTGATCCATGTAAATAAAGCTACGGACTGTTGCATCAACAAAAGAAGAGTATTATACTTTTCTTCTGTTTTTGAATCTGGCTCCGTAGAGTGATAAAATTCTACCACTTTGTCGTAAACTTCCGGCCCTATGATAGCTGTTAAGCGCCTTACACTTAATGGTATGTAAGGTTTCCACTTAGAGAAATCGGTTGCAGCGTCAATCATTCCTAGCGCTTCGACTAGCTCCGACGTACCATTGTTATTTTTATCAAAGATTGTTTTCATCACTTCTTATTCTGGTTAAATTCATACTTATTCCACCCTTCAAAGTCTCCGTTAAAGCTATTCACTTCATCGAAAAAGTCTTTATAAAAACAGGATAGTCCGGTATCGATCGTTATTGTAGCCTGTTCACACCTGGGATTTGTGTTGATATTTGCAGAACTTTCGATAACAAAATCGAAATGTTCCCCAAAACCGGCCATTACTTTACTATGATTCTTAAATATGCAGATCCGCCCATTATTCCTTTTTGCTACATCCTTTAGATAGGAATAAACACCGGAATAACTTCCCTGGAAAATTTCACCCACATAAAAATCAATTCGTCCGATATATCCTTTTTCAATCCAGTTTTCAATTTCCTTTGCATCAGTAATAGCCATACACCAGGTAGATATTAGGCAATATTCGATCTTCTGCTGTTTGACTATGGCACGTAAATAAGTTAAGCTATCCACATCCCCAAAGCTGATACAGTGATAGGAACATCCCGGTTCAAAATGCCAGGGTAATTCCTTTTCTAGTGCAAGTTCACTTTTTACACGTTTATCGAAATGCCGCCCTTTCATCCTTTTACATTGTACATGTTTCCCTGGCTGTTCTGCTGCTTCCGTAGTTTCTTCCGACCCTGAATCGACATGCAAAGGTAATTCCGGTTCTTTGGGTATGTCTGACGCAAAAAGTTTACGCATTTTCTTTTACTCTGCTACTTGGTGAAATGTTCTCTTCCGCATTGACAATACTTCGATAAAGCCCTATTTGCGTCTTACTTCCCGGAAAATTCGCACGTATATAGTGCATCAACGGTTTACAAAGTATCATATCCGGTATAGCTGTTTCACTGGCATTATAAACCTTTATAGAATAAAGCTTCTCGGATCCGCTGGATAACTTATTTTCCATGATAAGGTTTGATAAAACTGGATCCAGCCCAAAACCAGAAGTCGCCGCAGCATCCGCCTTATTAGCTATTTTTATCTGGCTCTCGATATAATCTTTTATCTTTTTATCGATAGGCGTGATCGTCCATCCTTCAAAGTTATTGGCTTCCGCGTTCCAAAATTTAGTAGTGTGCATATATTTACCGACATTCTGGCGTCCGGTAACACCTGCCGCATACTTTTCCATTGCTTCATCTTTAAAGTCTTCCAGCATTTTAGCGGAATAAGCAATACCTTTACGCTTGCAAATGTCTTTTATTCGTTCTTCCGCTGCATCCCAATATCCCTGCGGACTCTCAATGTGCAAGCTTAAGGCCGACGAATTAGCATTATAAGCGGCCAGTAATGGCGCAATCGTACCGGCCAGCTCCAGCCATGGGAAAGCGCCAAGAAAACGAGGTGTGCTTACGAAATCTTTACAGAAAGAATAGATATTGAAATATCCAACTGATACCGGATGCTTAAAGGGATCTTCCGGATTAAAAACTGGATATTTAGCCAATTTAGTAGGATCCGGGAACGGCCAATCACCTACATATACATTTTGCGGGAAGTCGTGGTTATCGTCTGGATATTCAAAACGGCATTTTTTATAAGGTATATGTTCCAACTTTAGAAATTTACCTGCCGCACCAATACGCGGCCCCCGGTTTCTAATAAACTTAGTCCAAAACCCTTGCATGTGGATAAGATCAACTAAGGATCGTAACATAAACTCGCGATGATCCCAGCGCTCTAAATCTTCCTGGATCTTATCATCTAGTATCCATTTCCGATAAAACTTATTATTTCCTTCGTCGATGGCATCTTCAAAAAAACGCGGCCCTTCTCCCCATTGTAGGCCCTGTATTTTCCCCATGATACCTTCCCCACCGTAGAAATTATCTAGTAAACGCTGTACGTCTCCTGGTAAGTCGTTATTAGCGCCCATCGGCACGATATCAATTCCATTAACTCTTATTTTCTTAGTCTGCCAACTATCTGGCCTACTAAAATTAATAGAAGAAGGAGCCCAGCCTTTCCCCATGGCAAAGGAAATTAATTGTCCTTCCCCTGTATCTATAAATCCGAAATTTCCTGTTCTTCTGATTTCCATATTAAACGTAAATTTTGATCCCGTTGAACTCTGTAACAAGTATTTGCCAACAATTTAGCGGTTTGCCTGTTTCTGTATCAGTTAGAAATAATTTATAGCTAGAATTTTCGATCTCTGCATCCGATGTTTTAGGCCGTAATCTAGCATATTTCAACCTAACCGAATCCCCGCCAGATCTCCGCTGACGATCGTACTTTCTAAATGTTATAGAAAAAGTGTCACCATCTGCGGAAATTTGCTTCATCTGCTCGATAGCGGTATATAGGTTTATAGTTTGAATACCCTTCGCCATAACTGTTTTATTTTCGGCCAATGTGCCCGCAATACATCAAATAAATAATAGGAGAAGACAATAAGGCAGATATATAACAAAGCCTTCCATAAATTAGTCGAAGGCTTAATTTCTTTGCTCGTCCTAATATCTTCCTTCTTATCAGTCTTACGATTTACTGCTGTTGAATCGCTTATTACTGATTTTATATTTTTCTCCGTGTCGATCTCCGTATAAACTTCTTTTTTTTGATTAGTGGTGGAACCGGTAAAAGAGATTTCTTTGATTGGCGGTAAACCTGTTTCTTTCGTAACTGGCTTTTCCGTATCAAATTTAATAACGACGCGGTTTTCCTCGTCAGTTCTAGTATTACGTTCCGTACTATGTCCCTGCTGCTTATCTTGTTCCTCTCGCGTATCTGTGAGAGCTTTAACGCTGTCTGACAATACCGTTTCATTTGTTTTCCGGTGATCGATTGTTGTGCGGCTACAACTAGCAAGGAAGACTCCCGATAGTACAATATACAAAGCATATTTTTTCATATAATTAATTGATTGGTATTCTTTGTGTACATGCCTTCCGCCCGCAAAGATTCGGCTTCATTGCTTTAATTTCCCGTTCGTTCTCACTCACCTTTAGCGCCAGTTCCTTGATATTTTCTTTCAACTCTACCCGATCCGTTTTAAGATCTTCAATTATCTGCTGATATACGTTTTGCACGGATAGCATCGCATCAGCTTCGGCCTGTTTCCTAGTATATTTTAGAGTAAAAAGCCAAGTAATACCACCAGTACAAATAGAACTGATTACTGTAGTAATTAATATTTCATTCATATTGCTCTATTTTTAGGCAAATATGAGCTTTTAAGATGTGTAGGTAAAGGACAAAAGAAAGGGCACACCGTTCCCGATGCACCCTATAAATAAATAGATATATTCTGATTAACTGGTTACTCTTTATGTTTTTCGGAATTTTCCGCAATCGTAGCAATACATAAAGCAAAACCACGTACTAAATACCCTGCAACAAAGATTAAAACGGCTATTGCAATAACCGGTATTCCTAAACTATCAAAATCCATTATCCCGGCAAAAGCCCCTATAATCCCGGCTATTTGTGAGACTATTAAAAACATCTTTGAAGATTTACGCAAAAGATTCACGCCGTTATCTTCTTTTGTGGCAAAATTCGGCTTTAGTGTGTTCATATTGCATATATTATGATTAGCTGGTAAATGTAGAGAAAAAGCCACAAATAAAAAGCTTTATCCGATTAGATAAAGCTTTCTCGTCTTATTATTATTTCACTTTTTACATATTATCCAGGATAAAATCAGCCGATATTCCAAAATTATCGCGTAAACGTTTCACCATGTTTAAATTAAGCGATCGCCTACCGGATAAAAGTTCACTTACACGAGATTCAGAGACACCCAGTTTTTTAGCGGCATCCTTCTGTTTTATATTGCCTATGCTCATACGTTGTTTGATAGCGTCCGTTATTACTGTCGATACCTTACCAGGCAAAGGATGATAAGCGGCCTCCCATTCATAAATCGCATCAGTAAGGCGTACAAATTCTTCTTTGTCTGCTTCTGAAAGCAATTCCATATCACCAAGCTTTGTTCCCTTCTGGATCAAAACTTCCATTTCCTTTTTATATTCCCTGTATTGGGAATCACTACTAATTTTCATAATGCCCTCCTTTTTAATAATTCTTAGCGTCGATCCTATCATATTCTTTGTGGGTACCAATAAAGCGAATAGTCATTCTACCAGCAAAGAAAACAACGATCGCAACTATTCGATAATTATTTCCTCGGATATTGAACACATACCGGTTATTTCCCACATAATCGGCTGAAAGAAAATCATTTTTCAGTTCATTGTGATTTTTCCAGTCTGCGGCCTCTATTTTTTCTACCCATTTTTCGATAGCGTTACTAGCATCCGCATGTTTTTTTATGAACTCTTCCAGCTTTTCAGAATCGATTATTTTCATAACTTCTTTTTGTTTGATACAAAGATACAAAAAATTCCCAAATGTGGAAGTTTTTAAGAGATATCTTTTTTATTTTTAATCATAATATACATGAATAACATCTATGTGAAATCTAAAAAGTGCAGAATTTCCCGTTTTTGAACCTGTTTTTGTCTCAAAAAACAGAAAAACACTGTATTTGAAGGGTAAATTTTGCTCATCCTCACTACAAAGCACTTAAAAACAAGAGAATAAGCATAAACGGGTACGTATTCTTTTTTTTAGTCACACACCGAAGACCGAGCCGCTCAGAAGTCGAAAGGCGATTGCCTCGTTTTTTGAAATGTGAAATATGATTAATTACGTTAATATTATTAACATTTCGCAACTTTGGCGACAAAAAAGGCCGACCCCGGTATAAGGTCGGCCTATTGGGGCAATTGCCTTCATCACCCTTCCATGTCATCGAATCCCGGCACGTAAGGGCTGGCATTACTAGCCTTGCCTTTGCCCCTAATAGCCCGCCGCCAGAGCTTACGCATCATTAAGTATTTAAAGGCATCAGAGAAGTTTGTAGAAAGCATAGGCAATTTCTTAGGTGCCAGTTTCTCCGACTTCTTAATCTTATAAACTATCTTTTGTTGCCCCTTGTATCGGATCCCGGCTGGTGCCTTCTCAATACTAGACACGGCTTCCTTGCAATTAACTGCATCAATTAAAAGAATTGGTAATGCTCTGTTTTCCCCCTTCATTAGCTCCAACATAAAGTCGTATTCTTCATCTTGCCGGATATTAGCTTGTTTGCGGCTCATAAGATTAACGATCCATCCTGTCCGGTTGCCTTCCCCGTCTATCTCGATAGCTTCTTTCAATTTTCGCGCATAGTCTTCTTTCTGCTTTTCAAAATTATTTCCGGCACGATCATAATACAAGTTTAATTCCTTTTCCTCGTGATTCAGGAAAAAGCCTAGGAATTGATCTGCCAATTCTCTAAACCAATTAGGCGGTAACTCAAAAAAATTCTTATGTAATCGGTAATATGCACCGTCTTCCTGCCCTATGATTATGGATAGTTGATTACCAAAATCGACGCCTGCATCTATCGGGTTATCATGGTGTAAAAAGCGCAGATCCCTAGAATTTACTGCCGGTTCCCCATGATACACACCATCTGTATATTTATGCTTTTCAGAAAAAGCCACATAAAAACGGATATCTCGGCGAAGCCCAGGGCGCATACCTACCACCGATTTTTTAAATTCGTGTAATTCAAGTGTTCCGTTAAAAAGTTGCTTTATATACCCAATTGTTAGAATATCAATGTTCGTAAAGCTAGAAGCATTAATAAAATAACTTTCCCCCTTCCGCATCTTAAGTAAGGCAGCTTCATAATAGATTATCTTTTTTTTAATCCGTCTTAGTTTATCAGGAGAAGGAGATTCTTTATTTTCTTCTCGTACTAGCTTAATACGCAGTTCATTTAGTTCCCCTGCCGCTTGGACTATTTTTAGAATACGTTCTGGCTTCATCAGCTTTACATAACGAAAATACCAGTCATATTCTCCCTCCAAAACATCCGGCATGTCCGTAGTAATGGTTACCCCTAAAAAGTAATGACTATGCCCGTAACGAATGGCATCACCACGCAAAATCGGCATAGCTCTATTAACCTTCTTATCTTGATCGTATTTAGCTTCGTCAAAGAATAAATGAACTACTGACTTACCAGCCAACAAAGACGGATGATCCAGGGATCCTAGAAAAATTATAGATCCATTCCAAAATGAAATAGTATTTTTATAATCATCTACTATTATACTGCACCTTTTTCGCCAAGATTCAGGCGGGCGTTTGTTAGAAATGTAGTGTACACCTTCATAAAGCCCCATTAACTCCCAGCCTGTTTTTACCGCTGGCATTATATTATCTGTTAAATTCGTGTAGGTATTAGCTGCAAAAGCAAGCGCCGCACCTGGCATATCATAAACACAATCGGCAGAGCGTCTGGCCTGTATAACAGTACTTTTAGCCATTCCACGACCGGCACTTGTGATTAGATTAGTAGTATCTATCCAGTCCGTCAGTACCTTTATAATATGTGAATATCTTACTTCAACATCATCGGTATTAATCCTCTGTATCGTCTTCTCTGAACTCTTCGGCATCTTCGATCATTCGTTTTTTAAGATTAAATTTCTTTATCTGTGCATCTTCTTTTAGCCTATCCCGTACAATCATTGGTATATCTGGAATTTCATCGATAAACTCTTCCAGCTCTTTTCGATCCGTTTCCGGTACACCTAGATCAGATCGTTTTGTCGTATAAATGACTATCTGTTTTTTATTTAGAAGTTCTTCCGGGATTTCTGTTTCAGTCGAAGCAAAGCGTAACCTTAATTTAGCGGCACGTTCCAGAATACGCGAAGCTTCTTCACCTTTCCCCATCAGAAACATAGAATCTGCCCACTTTTCCAGCTTCTCGGCGTATAGGTTCGCAAATGCTTCCGGCCTTATATTTTCTTGTGCGTAGAAGAAATTTATAGAATCAGAATAAACCTGTCGGGCCATCCAGTCAGACAAACCGTAAATTTCTGACTTAAGTAACTTGATAATACCAGCTTTTGTTATTACCTTACCGTTATACCTCATTCTAGCCCTTAGCCCTCTAACCATTTCCATAAGCTCGTAGTAGGCGCGTTCCTCTGGTGGTAAGGTTTCTAAATCACCAGTAGATAAAATCTGTGTGATCTGGTTTATATCTATATTTTCAAGATCTAACCGCGTTGGCTTAGTTACATTCATCTTCATCGATTTGCTCTACAATTATTTCAAATGTTCGTCTCCTATTCACCTTCTCCAGTTGTTGAATAGCAATTATATTCCCCCCTTCGGCCTGCTCATGCAGTTTCATTTCCGGGTTAGCCCTAGAAACTAATATTCCCTGCCGGATTATTCCGTTAATTGTTGTACCCTCTATATAAGCATCCTTTACAAAAGCATCAACATCTACGCCTAGATAAATTGCTATCTCTTTAGGGCTGTAGCCTAACGCTGCCATTCGCTGTATATCTTCCCTTTGCTCTATATCGAAAAAGAAAGAGTCTACCGGTAAGTTATTCATTATTTAAAATATTAAGACGTTCATAATCAGACTGAATTTCAGCACCTACTTTCTGACTCTGGATCCCGACTTCGGATCGATCGCACGGGTGGGAAAAGCGGGTTTTCATAGCTCGCCATGTAGCCCGCTTTATTTCCAGTTTGCAAAGATGGAAACCTAGTTTTTTTTTCTAGCTTCGATTTCTTTTTCCAGGATATCTTTTTTGTTAGTCCATTTTTCGATTTTCGCTTGGGCCTTTGCTTTTTTTTCTTCGTTGTCGGATTTTTCAAGGTCATTCTTACCTTTGGATATATTCGACTTTGCATTATTCAGTTGCTTCACGAGATCCAGATCTGGCAAAGCTGAAATTTCATTTCTTTCAGCGAGTTCCTGCATAATTTTTGCTTTCCCTAATATCTTATGATTTTCCCGGTAATATTCCAGTTCTTCCCACATTTCCCGGTTATCCAGATAGTTTTCTACTGCTGTCTTAGCCCATCTGAACGTTTCCTCACTTGCAACATCATCCGGTGTATTGGCTAACATCTCATGACTTTCCCGGTACAGGTCGTAAGCTGAAAACATATCTGATACCAATATTTTAAACTCATTCGGACAATCCTTTTCATTTAAGAAGGGAAATTCTTCCCGGAAACGAATTGTTTTACGTACAGTTTCAGGGATTTCACAATACTTTGATTTTGCTTCCTCTAGTTCTTCTTCCAGTTCATCTACTTTATCTTGGTTTTCGTCTGCCGATAACACTTTTTCGATAAATTCATCGCTAACAAGTTCATCAACAGTAACACCGAAGCGGTCAGCCAATGCGATAAGTGAATCATCTACATACGTCTTTGACAAATCAGATTTAACGGTTTCTGGTATCGGTTCCGGCTTTTTATATGCAGTTCTTCGAATTGAAGAAAAATCCATTTCAGATAATCCAGCCAGCTTACGTAATTCTTCGAAAAGCGCTCCTTTAGTCATTTCACATTCTCCAATCTGCCGAAATTTAGCTTTCAACATGCGATTTACTCCGAATATTTCATAAAGCGCCACGCCTTCCGCGAAGTTTCTAGGCCCTTGTAAATAGGAAATAATTTGTTCTTTCATTTGATTAATTTATTAAGTGAGACACAAAGATTAAAAAAGGCAATTGCCAGGCAAAGGACTAAAAAAGGACACCCGAACGGATGTCCTTATATGTGTCATTGAAGTTCATTTGTCTTCAGGAAGTAATTTCATTAAGTTCCCTTTCATCTGTCGAAGGCTGTATATGAGTTTTAACATATTGTTTCCATCCATATCACCGGCATAGCCATTCATTTCGGAAACACTAAAGAGATAATCAATAGTTTTTTCTAATGTTTCACAATCTATTTTTGCGCCATCTTCCTGATAATCTTTTAAGGTATCCAGAACCTGTTGATCTATTATTACGGTATTAATATTAAGCGTCTCCATTCTTCCCCCCTTTCTTTGCTTTAAGTACACAATAAACAGCACCGATAATACACGGTGGAAAAATAAAAGTAAGGCAGAAGCAGGCAATTGCTGAGACATAGTAGGCATCCGAGGATGTTTTCACTTCGCAGTCTGAAAGACTACGGAAATAACGCTCCATGAGCGTATTAGTGTCCGATTTAGTACGGAACGAAGGCACGTAGTTGGTGCCGGTGAGTTGTTTTTTCATATCTATTATTGTTTTAGCGTTTTGGTAGAATACAGTTCTACCGGCTGAAGCACAAGAGCGGCTGCACTTTCCCGAGTTCGCTAAAACAATAATAGATAATCCCACTCCGAAGAGCAAAAATCTACTAGGGAAAGGCAGCCGCCTATATTTTCAAAATTGGGCATAAAAAAAGCCCAAACAAATGTTGAGCATTGACCGCGCTCTACGGAATAAGATTCATCTTATTATTGTTTTAGCACTACAAATATACGAATAAGATTTATAATGGCAAAAAAATAATCATTCGATTTTCACCAATCATCATCTTTATTATCCTGAACAACATTTTCTTTTGATACTTTTTTAAGTAATTCAAAAATACCTTCAGAGTAAATCTCCGCCTTACTTTTTATATCACTCCAAACATTATTATGAAAAGTTTTATATGCTCCTTTATCTGTATATTGTTCAGCAGTCGTTATAAGTCCTAAATTACAATTTTTATTCATGGCAGTAGCATGGTCTATACCAATTTTATGTATAAAATTACTCAATTCAACTTTAAATCTTCCGTCCTTTATTTGAATTTTTAGAGTATAATCTATAGCTCCCTCATAAGCCGCATACCGCAGTTTCCCATAACTATATTCAAACAATGCAGAACAAATGATTATTCCAGCATCTTTATCATCCATTTGTATAACATCTTGCGCTGAATTATATGTAGTGGCAACCCATCCTCTTACCATGGCATATATTTGAGTCTTATTGACACTATCCACTGGAATAACTTCACTAAAAGATAACTTCTCCTGTGCATGTATATATGATGCGCAAAGTAAAAACATAGATAATAGCAGTTTTCTCATACCGTCTTAATTTTAAAGTTTCGACAAAAGTATTAAAAAAAGACAGATAAAAAAAGTCTTACTCAATAAAGAATAAGACTTTTAGTTCTACCTATAAAAATCAAGGCATGTTAAGCCTCGTATCTTGACTGCTCAATAAACAGCATTTCACCATTTCCTCCATCAAACACCTTGAATGTAATTTGACTTCCAGGCGATGCAATGAACGTTTTTCCATTTTGCAATAAGAAATCAGACGAATCGCCAGTTTCGATAGTTGGAGCAACACCGGACACAACACCTAGCAAAGTGAATAGATCACCATGCTTAGCACCAGTAACAGTAGCGAGCTTCGCAGCCCCGGCACTTAACTGATATTGTCCCATACCTTTGAAAGCAATTTCAGTTGCAGCCGCTTCCACCACTTCCAACGGCTCTTCATGCGGGATCGTTCCTTCATAAATACCAATATCATCACCCTTGCTAATTTGAGTGAAAGTAAATTCAGATGAATTGGCATCCTTATTACCTGTATAGTTTACAGCCATTTCGATAGGGTTGCAAGGAGAGCCGATAATATCCGCCGGTTCACCGTTGCAGTATTGTAATATACCAATGCAATGGCGACCTAACCAGTTCGTCTTAAATTCGCGCACCTCTCTCTTATTCCCCGGATGCTTACCTTTGATAGAAGGTGTAAAACCTTTCGCATCAGTTTCTCCTTCACCGTTGGATGCAAGCTCAACAGTTCCGGGCGTCATATACAAATCAACAGAATACGCCGATGGTTTTACTACGATATCACCCACAAGTACGACACCGGCACCATCACGCGCTGGAAAAGAAGTGAGATCATCGACATCAATCAACGTAAGAACGTCTTTAGGAGTTATTCCCTTACCCGGATTTCCTGCCGGTCTGGGAACAGATGTTTTAACGTAAGTAATCATATAGTCCTTTTTTTGAGATTAATAAAAAGTAGGGGGAAATTATCCCCCCTGCCAACAGTTACTAGCCGCGTGCAACTTCGTAGAATTTGCCGTCATCAGCCTTAACCAGCTTAATAAACTTACCGGTACTCAATGTTATGACTTTTGTCAACACAAAATTTCCACTAGCAGCGATGGTACTGGCATTTTCATTTCCATTTCCGTAAACTGTATAAGTTTTGCCAATAATAGCATCAGCGAAATTGGTTATTGCTGTTGCTTTTGTATTGGCACCCGTAATAAAAATAGATCCACCCTGCAAAGAAGGTTCTGTTTCGTCATCGGTAAACTGCAAGGCGTCAGTGGCACCAGTTTCACGACCAATCTCAATGAATTTCCCATCTTCACGTTTCATCAAACGGATCAAATCCCCTTTCTTTGGGTTCCACGCTTCGGATATCAAAGCAAAATTACCTGATTTTTCGATCTTTACCCCTTTATTTTCACTGCCACACTTCAAAGTAACAACCCTACCGATCTCCGAATCTTCAATATCAGTAATAGCCAATAGGTTAGTGTTGGCAACCGTAATAATTGAAGTATGATACTTTGCGGAAGGTTGAGTATCTTTATCAGACTCTACAAAATAAGATGCCGGACGGTCATACTCGTTACAGAAGATCATCTGGCGTGAATAGTCCATATCTTCTTTCTTCGTATATTTGAACCCTACTGCGTAAGCCCAAATAGACTCTTTCCAGTTACTCCATACCTTTAAAGTCCAATCCTGCTGTTCGATATTGAACTTTGTCATTTCACCTGGCACATGTTCAAACGTATGGATATTACCTGTCATAGTCCAAATAATGCGATGATGATTATCGGCATTAGGCACAGGAATCAGTTTAACGGAAGGATATTCCTTCACAAACATCATACCGGCCTTGTAATCCTGATTAGTACCATAATGCAATTCATTGTACTTGTGATACCAAACAATCATATGAGACGGGATGTAAAGAGATAAGGAACCTGAATCACGTAAAACAGCCGGGATCATAGATGTTCCCTGAAACAGCTTTTCTCCAATATTTTCCGGCGTCAGGGTACCGAGTTCGAATGGTTTTACCTGATATACAAGTTTGCCGTTATTGATATCAATATGCCCGTTCACCTTCTTGTTGATGAACTCATAGATTCCATCAGCGGCCCCCATAGCATGTCCCGGCTTATTCAAATCCGGTTCTTTACGTACACCATTAACGCGGCGTTGTTCACGTTCGTTATGCAGTTTTTTCGCTGTCTCTGCAAGAATGTATTCAATAAAAGACCACTTAATAACCTGGGATCCTTCTTTATTATAGCTTCCGATCCAAGATTTTTCCAGCGCCTTCAAATCTTTGAATTTGTGAGCAAACATAACGCTAAACATACGTAGCGTTTCGTTATCAAATTCATAATTACCCTTAGTTACATTATCGAAGTTACTTTCGGTATTGTCAGCCTGTGAAAATTCTCCTAACCAGATATTTGTCAATACAGCTAAATCCTGATAACCGGATTCAAGTGGAAAAATGCCCTCAATTGATGGCAAAACCATCAAAAAAGATTGCAAACGATCCTGCCACGGTACACGATAGAAAGCGCCTAAATCTTCTTTCAGTCTGGAATAATCGATAGAACTTGCCGTAGGTACCTGAACTGCAATACCCTTACGATAAAGCATTTCAGCACGTAAACGCTGATTATAAGCTCTATCCATACCGTACATTTCACCGGTAATACCGCCTAGCTGCTTATCATCATCCCAATTCAAAACAATGTTTTTAGCATCCGGTATAATAGTCCCGTTTTGTGCCCCGGTTCCCTTGTCCAGTTCTGCCATATCAGAGAGCGTTTTAATTTTTTGATTAAGACCGGTAATCTCTGTTCTCTTAGCTGCTACTTCCGTAGAAAGTTCTCCTTTTTCTTTAGCCAGAGTTTCGATTTCTACCTGCGCGGTAGCTAATTTGGCTGTAATATCAGCTAGCAAACCTTTTATTACTGCATTGGAAGCACTATCTTCCGGGATAACAGTCCCATTTTCCGTACTTCCTTGCGGTTTATCATCCGGGAAGTCATTACTTAACGCTTCACAAAAACCAGTGAGAAAAGTTTCATTAAAGCCCATGTTTTTAAGCTTATCTTTCTCTTCTGCCAGTAAAGCGTTTTTTTTGTCCGCGTCCTTATTCCAGTCCTTAATCCCCAGAATAGCCATTACAGCCGGAACGAATTGTGAAAAACGATTTTTCATAAAACAAATTGATTAAAAAGTGAATATTAAATTATCTCATTAGCCCTTTTTAGTGTCGCTTGTGATAATACCCATACGATAGCATCTTCCAACGTACCATAAGCATCTACATAACCATTTGCCAGGGCTACATCAGCAAAATAGGTTTGCCCACGAAAAAGAGGATCGTTTCGATCGTATTTTATGCCCAGATTCCTGGCAACTGCCTGTGCAAAAAGATTGTGATAAAAAGAAAGCTTCTCTTTAATAAGGCTATCATCCTGTTTCTCTTCCATATCACGAATCATTTTATTTTTCAGATCCGCACTATCAGGATAAATATCCTTAAGCTCAACGCCTAGCTCTTCATAATACTTTTTAAAGCTTTGATAAGTGTAGATAATCCCGCAGGATCCTATTTCGTCCATTGGGGAAGAAACGAATTTCCGCCCACATGCAGACACAAACCAAAAATGCGCGGAAGCACATACACCGGTAATGTATGCTGCAATTGGTTTAGAAGATTCCCGGATCATTCTTTCCAAAAGATCTACACGGGTAATCATTCCGCCAGGGCCGTTTACAAATAAGACAATACCGGCTATCTTTGGATTTGCTAGGGCTTTTGCAATAAATTGTTCCAAACGGTAAGTTTCCCAAGAATATAAAACGCCATCACAGGTAAGTATAACGACTGAATTTTCCGGTAACGAAGCGTCTTCCAGTTCCCATCGATCCGCCACATAAGGCATAGCGGCATAAGCCGTAACCTTATTTTGCGAAAGATGCTGTTCAATAGCTGCTAAGTTACCGTTATTTATAGAAGGCAAGATAAGTGATAAAAGGTGGTGATAATCCTTTGCCTCGATCGCCCATTTCTCATTAAAAATCTGCTGAATTTTATCCACGGTTTCTTTTTTCTGCAAAAGAAACCGTTTAAAAGCGGGCTAGAAAGGACTGTAAAAGGCTTCTGAATGTGACATTATCCCAGTTAGTTTACATTGATATTGCCCGGCTACCTTTGCATAAGTAAACGCCAAGGGTGTTTGTTGTGTTCCAGATACAATTGCGCAACCGGCTTCATTGGTATAAATAGCGATTAATTCTTGTTTGCTCAATGCAGCCAGCAAGTTTTCATTAGCTATATCGATCAGGGCAACATTAAACGTATGCCCTACATTATATATAAGGCCGCCTTCTGCTTCTTCCGGTTGGATGTCAGGTGTAAATGATCCTGGCACGATTGGAATCTCATAATCTCCATTTTGGAAGGAAACAAAAGCACGTGACATAATTAGGGCAAAACGATTTATTTTGCCTATCGGTATCAGTCGAAGCGAATTAGCTGCTGAATAAGGTGTTTTCTTTGTTCTCATACTATATAACTATTTGATATTCAATTACTCCGCATTTTTCCGGCATCTTTCCGGCAAAATTCCTGCAAAAAAAGGACATTAAGATACACTTCGTAGGTGAAAAAAACTTCTATTTTTTCTTGTATGGACGTTTTTTACTTGAACGTCTTATATTGTCTCTCCATCGCTGGTAATCCTTCTGCAATGCTTCTTCAGTTATTGATTCAATGCAGTATTTTTTCATAAAGTAGTGTACAGACTGGATCTGATCGATCCCGAATTTGTGTTTATTTTCATCAATCAGATCGTGAAGTTCTGCACGCATCATCAATTTTATTTTCTTATTAAGTATTTTCTGACTGCGTATTCCTAGATAATTGAAACGTTCCGGGGATTTCCCACCGGCCAGATCCCCTTCCCTACGATCCGGCAATATAATTTCTAAATTACCCTGATCCCTAGAACTGTTTATCGGTCGTTTTTCTAGCAAATCATAAATAAGATGATAGATATCCAAATTATCGGGAAACTTCACTGGTGCCCCGTCTGGATCTGCGGAAAATTTAGACCAGCAATATTCCGCTAAATGTGCCTCGATTGTTATTTTCGTTGTTACCATGATTTGAATTTTGCTACAAAAATATAAATAAAATATTGATTAACAGCATTATATATACAATAAATTAAACCATTGATTCCATAACGGAGAATATAAATATATTTACACTATTTAATAAGCGATAAATTTACCGCTTGTTAAACATACTCTTCAATCGTCTGTTTTTTCAAATTTCGCTCTAAATCTTTGTAATTTTGTAACCTGTAACTTTCTTATCTTAACTTACTATATATCAATATTTTAATTTAGTCACAAAACCATGATACAAAAAAATAAGAGAAAAAACAGTTTGTAACCAGGCTATTTCCCACCGTCACAAAATGCAAGGTTACAAACACTGTTTTTTTGTAACCAAGTTTGTAACCAAGTTTGCAACCAAATTTGAAACCGATTATCTTTCTTATTATTAGTTACTTATCTTCTTTTTCAAACATAGGATACAGAGTTACAAAATTTTAGTAGTAAAAAGGGAAGGGGTAAGGGGAAACCGAAAGGCAGGGCGGCTGGCGCCGGGCGCTTTTCAAGTAAAAAGGCCAGACACTTTCGTATCTGACCTCTTTACTTTGTACCCTTCGTTACAGTCCTGGACGCAATGTAGGCACATGGTTAGCTGTTTCGTAACCTTTCGTAATACTCTTCTTTCCATTTTTTTTCGATCTCCATAAGACGTTTACGCCTTATCTTTGTAAAATCATCGTTAAACTCATACTCAAAATGCCCGCACCATATAAACAAACATGCTACCTTAATAAACCATTCCAGTTTTTGTTCGTCCTGGCATTTTGTAGCGAAATTGAAGATAGTCCCTTCTTCCATCACTTCCAAAAAGTCGTATACCGGCTTAGCAAATTCATAGAATCCGGGCACCTGCATCAAATCCCTAAATTCCTGGTAGCTTTTTAGTTTATATTTAGAAAGGCACATTCCCAGAATCAGTTTTTGTATCGGTAAAACCTTTAATCACTGTCTGCGCAGGCGTCCGGTTTGCTTCACTCTCCCCCATCTCCATATCATTAATTCCAGTGGCGCTAACAGTCTGAATATAGATCATATCACAGGATTTACCGTCTATCTTCCTGGTGATACGTCCAGAACTATTTCGCATAACTTCTGGATTAAGACATTTCACATAAGGCGTAAGATTCGCAAATCCTTTTAGAGCTTTCGTAAAACGCTGCATGGTACATTTACGCATACCAGAAAAGTTTATAAAGTCCTGAAAAGCGGATTGCCTATCAACTAATACATTAACCTTATCCCCATCTTCGGCAAAGTATCCTTTAGCCCAATCTTCAAAACCGGCTCCCATATCAGCTTTATATTTTCGACGCATGATGTTATCCATTGGGGGCAGTATCTTAACTGAATCATCAATCAATGAAAGATAGAACTTGCAACATTGCAACATGAAGTTAATATCCTGGTTCCATTCTTCCTCGTTATAGTCTGTTAGCAAATTCTTACCGAAATCATCCCGAATAGATCTTGTTTCCAAATAGTCATTATCCGGTGTACGTTGGTGATAATAGTCTGAAAATACCATATAAAGCAACCTTCCTTCTGTTGATGGATCAAAATCCACCGGCACAAAGTTTGTTGTAAATCCAATTTTCGGGCTATCCTTATAAGGTATGTTGAATGATTGATTGTTCTTCGGGTTTACGGTCATATCAGACGAAATAACGTCGTAAAACAAACCGGTAGAAGTATATCTATCGCAATCATCTATTAATAAAAAGTCGGTGTGTTGGGTGATCTGATCGAACACGTGGGGATTATCCATTAATTTAGGATTACGGCCGGATAACTTAACAGTCTTCATAAAGTGATCGAAAGTTTTAAAAAGAAAAGATTTTCCGGATCTTCCGTTACTGTCCCCGTCTTCTCCTAGTTTATTATCCATCGCATAAGGTGACCAGGCACGGGAAGGGGATTTATACCGGTGAAGAATATAGCCGATCGCAAAAATCTTATTTATCAAGTTCTGTTTTTGCTCCGCTATTTCTGCCGGTTCCAGGTTAGGCCCTGCAATATCAAAAATATGTTCTAGCCGATATCGATCCGCTTCCTCATTATCCAAGTGATCCAGAGAATATTCAAGCTCTTTCCGCCAGTGTGTTCTACTCGTATTAATTAAGTATCGAAAAATATTACTAGCATGTTCGTGTATATCGATATCCCAAGCATCCGTCCCATCTGAAAGCTTATTTCGTTTTATCGTAAACATATCTGGCAATACTTTAACATTGTGCGGTATTACATTTTCTTCCCAAACATAGCGGTCTGTAATGCCCATGTTCGCCAATTGGGTTTCTATCTTACCCCCTGTAACTTCCCATACTGCATTAGGGAAGAAAAAATACTGACTCTTCCTGGTATAACTTGTAAAGTCCAGCGTTATTTCGTCCAGATTCTCCAATGCCCCATCGCTCATACGTGGCGAGTTTAGGATCAAATTACGAATATTCCGATCCAAATAACGTTCCCTCGCAAATTGGCGAAGGAAAGTTCTTATATCCTTTCCCTTTATAGACGAAACGATCCGTCCTACTACGCGTACATATTGAGTATTAGCCGAATTTTCATCCCTTAAGGCATGAAATCCGTTTAGTTTCAAAAAATAATGTAGGCAATCCGCATCTATTTCGTACTGTTTCTTCCCGGTTTTCTCGTTTTGCGTTATCTCCCAAAATCGGGCTGGCATAGCCATTTTAAGAAGGTTCCTAAAATCTTCATTTTTTTGCCTTAACTCCATGAAATCCCGGAAATCTTTTCGTGGTTTCCCGCGCCAATCTTTATAGGTAGTCAGCCAAGAAGGTAGCCAGACCGTTAAGATATCCATATACTTAAGTGCTAATTCCGTAGCCTTCCTTATACCGGTCGAATCGATATCCGGTATATTATATAGTTTCTCTACATACTTATATATTTCCTTAATCTCTTCCGGGCTTACTTTGTAGGTTTCAGAATTAAACCACAAAGGAGAATAGCCAAGCGAAGCAACACAAAGTGAATCACGTTCACCTGAACAAATGAAAGCTTCTTCCAGCTTTTTTTCTTTATAAGGTTTATCCTCATTTTTGGGATCCTGTTTAAATAAAGCTTCTTCTTTCGCATTATATTCCCGGTACAATTTCTTTAGTTCTTCCAGACCGTTAATAAATTCTTTGGGCTTCACCCCATCAGGGGTATAACTAAAACGCCATTGTTTATCCGGGTTCAACGGTTCATATATCTTGTAGAACTTAACAACCTTTTCAGGATCATTACTAGACTGTACAATACATTCACGCATAAATATAGGATAGGTAGGCGTTGTATATTTAGTGGTAACTTCCCTATTCTTAACATAAGAAATCGATTTTGCCACGTACCAATTTAACCGATCAATATGTTCCTGCTTTACGCGCGGGCCCATGATCTTAAGTTGATCTGCCGTGAATGTTTTTTCAAGTTCAAAGAAGCGGGATCCTTCCTTTTCGTCAGCTTTAGCCGGTCGCTTTCTGATATCCGGCTTATTGACTGACTTATTTAGTTCGTTAGTCACATTATAACGACTTGCCAGCTTAAAAATCGCTTCTGAAAAAGAGATACCTTCTTCATACATGCAAATATCAACCGGGGACATTGCTGTAGACTGATCCCCGAAGTCCGTTACCTTATAGACTTCATAGTCGTTATTTACTTTGAATTTCTTGATACATGCCGAAGCGTCGTCTTCTTCCGGGCGGCGTTTAAATTTCTTTTTGTTATCGACGCATCCTTCGGCCTGTGGATAATAATCTAAGATTATATCTAGTCCATCATGCGTTTTGCTATAAATGTCACTAACTTTAATCATAACTTCTAAAGTTACACGGTTACAAACTTTTTTCTATCTTTTTGGGGATATATCCACTAACTAAAGCATTTTATATTGTAGGCGAAAAGAAAATGTCTTAATTCTCTTTTCTTGTAATGGAGATCGTCTATCTTCATCAGCAAGGACGCATACACGGTCTTTGTCGTTGATAACATAACCTTTCTTTCTCATTTGATACTTTAGGTTTCTTAATCGGCGATCCTCCTTTACAGGCTCTTCCCCCTTACTTTCAGGCAAAATACTTTCTCTCATACTTTCTACTCCTTATATTCTGCGGATGTTACACCACATGAGAACCACGCTATTATCATTTGATTCCTTTTTATTTTGTTATGAAGGTTTATTAATTACCAAGTCGCACTCAGGTGCCCATCCTAATGACTTCTTACCGTCCCAGACATCGTACAGCCATTCGTCAACGTACCCCTTTTGTGGATTGAAATTAGAATGATGGAGGTTAATTATCTCAACCTCTTTGCCAATCTTAGATTTATCCGGGTGATTGACTATTTTTACTCTTTCTCCAATTCTAAATTTAGCTTCCATTACTTCCGTTTTTTAGTTGGTATATAAATTGGGGATGCTTTCCCTTTATTGTTTTTATTTATGCCATTCATTTGGTCAACCATTTTTTGATTGAAGATGGTTGAACCGGCAAGACCTTTGATATTCTTTCCCATATTAGCTCCTCTCTGTTCTTATTTTGAAGGTTCCTTAAATCTAATTCCAATAGCGAAACATAACCATCCTATATCAATCGCAAAATCTTTCCAACCAACTTTCATAGGATTTGCGTAAATTGTTATAAATGGTAGCAACCGTATTGTTTTACTTAATACGCCAGCCTTACATATAATTCTATTCATATCTTTATTTTGTTATACGTTAAACACTCTCTATAACAGTCAAATCTATATACCAATCTCCGATGATAGGAATGGTATAATGCATCTGATTCTTATACCTTCTCTCTGGAGTTGTGAAATCAATTGTATCTAAATTATCTCCGAAAGTATAATGAGATAACTCTTCAACAAACTGTTCCATTAGATACATAGGGGATTCATAGTTTTCAGCCCACCGAACGGCTATCAAATCAAGGTCGGAAGCGCAAGTCCCATGCACAGCCAATGCGTAACCACATTTAGCTGATATTTTTCTAAGACTTTCCAAAACAACTGCATAAAACATTGGCTTTGGATTATAATTTATTTCATTTAATTTTTTACTCATGACTATTCTTGTTATACGTTAATTATTACACATTCTAATCAAGCATCATATCAAACACCAATGTCTTCATATTTCGACTTTTGTATAATTACTAAAATCACAATAAAGATACTCCCACCAATCGCCATAACGGTATTTATCATTCAAATACCTACAACGAGTATTCCAAGTGTTTTTCTGCCAGACTTCATACAACACACCTTTATGGATGAAAGTATCACCTTCTTTCAGAGTTGAAACATCTATCTTACTCATATCTTTAATTGTTATACGTCATTTAGTAATCTTCTCTAATTCCTTAATAAGCGGAAGAACATGCTTTTTCACTTGCTTTAGCTCCGCCGCATTTCCATCATCGGGAGTCCCTTCCAGTAATGCCCGGTAGGTTTCGTACATTTCTCTAAGCCAAATAACTTGCTCCTTAGAAATTGATATTGATTTTTCGCTCATTATTAAATTATCTATTCATTTTTTTCTTAAACCAGTATTTCTCACCAGTCCTACAACCTGGTTGAAAAGATCCAGGATATCCCTTACGTTTACTAGCTGCTTGCGCATCCCTTCGATTGTAGTTATACACTTCTTTCAACCAGTCGGGATCCTTAACTAATCCCAATTCGCGAGCTTTACGCGTAACTGTCCTAGGAGATACCCCTATTAATTCAGCTAATTCCTCATTCCGGGTAGTTGGATAGTACCGTTTCAATAAACTAAGCATATTCCCCGTCCACAAAATCCGAGTACTACATCCCTTATGTTCCACTAGCCGCCCTTTTGCCTCATGGAAAAAGCAACCATCAGGAACTTTACGGTTTCTAGCATACTCCTGCCTCTTTTCTTTCCTTACACATTCCTTACAATGTGAACTATACCCGGAAGCACATTTATAAAAACTATGTAACCAAAGCTTACGCCCACAAACCGGACAAATTTTCTTTCGACATTGCTTCATCCTATTCGATTATTAATCTGTAAATATTTCAGTTTCATCCAGTACTGCTTCAATCGTCTGTCTCCACATATTTCTAGCAACTTTATAATGATGTGGCAATACACATACTTCCGAAAAAGTATCACCCATAAGTTTAATTTTCTCGACCTTGTAAGTAATATGATGATAGCCTAATAAATCAAGATAGTACTTTAACCTGTCCTTTGACTCGGTTGTAACTGCTAGCTTCATATATGATCTAGCTTCTTCCGTATTAATCGTTCTTTTAAACCGTACGTCCATAGCTCAATGATTGATTAAAAATAAGGTTCTTCCCCCCAATCTCTGTTTATTATACTATTGGTGCAGTGCCCGCAACAACATTTGTACACAACCTTACCGGCCAGTGTTATTTCAGAAGGTGAATGATAAAATGTGCATCCGCATTTATCACAAGTAAATTCTCCATAATCAGCACCTAAAGAGCTACCCAAAAACCAAAGCCCGTATTTATGCTTATTTAGATAATTCTCTCGCCCTTCGGCTTTTTTACTCAACCGAATACGATAATCCATCTTAATACTTTCGGCATCCCCCCAATCAGTAATTCTTTTTTCATATAAAAAATGCCTACGAATATTATAAGCTATATCGGATGCTCTACTGCTTAATGAATCATATAGCTTGTATTTTTCCAAATGGAAATCGCTCGTTTCAAACTTTCTAGCCCGCATCATCTTTTTATTATGAAAATCTCTCTTTTCAACAAAAGAGCTATTCAGCGCTTTAAGCTTTTCCAGCTTATTTTTTACTACTTCATTTTCCATAAAACCAGTTTTTAAAGTTTGATCTCTTGCACGTAGGTTAATGTCCCCTTGTAGCCCCTGGCCCTAAGTTCATCCATCAATTCACGCGGTTTAAATTGCGCTAATTGGGGATTACTCCCTGGTTGCTGTTTCTTTTTCCCTTTAGAGATCTTCGCAGAACGACAACTCATGCAAACGTTACATAATCCGTCTGCTGTCTTAGGGTGGTGTGAAAACTCACTTATAGGCAATACGCTGCCACATGCTGTACATTTTTTTGTTTCCATAATTTCACTATTTACATTCAGGTAGTTTTGATAATTCTTTCCCATTAAGGAGATAAGAAGAAGTGTAGATCCGGCCTAAATACAAGTGGAGCTTAACGCATCCACATTTGACGCAAATTTCAGCCTTATAGACTCCCGGTATTCGATCTGGTGTCGGCTGTAATAAAGTCCATCTATGCCGTGCCATAGCTAATCTTTTGTGCCAGTATAAATACACGGCGAATTAAGATCTACTGTACTTCCCAGGCCATTACTAAGAATATTAAGAAGATCTTCTCTTTTATCTGGATCAACTTTTACCAGATAAAAACCTGATTTCTTTCTAGTGTTACTATGTACTTGCTCTAAGGAAAAATTTTGTTCCAAGAACTTTGTAAACTCCGGGTATTCACCCGGCCTAAAATTAAGAGTGTCGATTCTGTGGAAACTTCCATCTTTATAGACTTCTAGTTTCGCTTTTTTTGCTGTAATACTTGCTTTTCCTGCCATAATAGAATTTTTTAATGTTAAACATAACCGGTCTGTTCCCGGCTGTCACCGGTTTAATGCCTTGTTATTGTCCGTTGGCCTTCTACACTTTTATGTAACGTCCTGGAAGGTGGGATCGAACCACCGACGTAAACACCCGATATCATCTGCATTTTTGTTCTACCGCTGAACTATTCCAGGGGGTGCCGATCTATTCTCGGCTGTCACCGGTTTAATGCCTTATTATTGTCCGTTGGCTTCTCTACTAGGCAGAGTATTAAGTTTCAGTCCGTCTTAACCTTACCACTTCTTCCGTCTGTACCCGTCGTGTATTGGTGGTTCTACGGTACAAATCACTAGCATGTACATATTCGCCAAATATGAATACGGAAAGAAAACAAGCGGCCACAAACCGTTTTACCGGTTCACACATAGACAAGGGAATATTAAATTTCCGGCAAAAACAGAACTTTGTCAATTCAGCAGCTTTGCTAATACCGGCCTTTTCTTTGATCTTCTGCAAGGTATTGTCTACCGTCTTAATTGAAATACCCAAAATGTTAGCAGCTTCTTTCTGGGAAATAGCGCCTAGTCCCATAACTTCCGCGATTTCCTCTTCCCGTTCGGTTAATTCTGCCTGTATATTCATAGCTTATCCTTTTATTTCCCAGATATCAGAAACATCTACCCCAAATTCAGAGAAGATCTTTTCTATTCCTTCTTTGATATGGGCCGGTATATTCAGATAGTCTTTCTTTTTCCTATAATATTCAGGATCCGACGAACAACCAAGGAAGCTATAAAGCTGATCTTTCAATTTCGGATAGTCTTCTCTGGATACTTTTAATGTACCAGGCGTAAATGAGTAATGCTTTTTAGTTACAGCCATAATATTTTATATTTAGATTTTACATAGACATAGGGTATTTTCCCTATTGTGTGTACTGCAACTTTTTGTTATATTTGATGCAGTAATTTGTTATTCATGGTGCAAATATGCGATAAATTTATCTATAAACAAAATTTTATCGGATAAATTTATCCGTTATATTAAAAATATATGGGAAAAGACAGTCAAGTAAGAGAAAGACTCTTTGAATTATGCAGCGCATTAGGCATTACAACAAATGCGTTTTCGCAAGAAATAGGTAAGAACAGAGAGTTTGTAAGGAAAATCACGGGAGAGATCGGAAGTGACTCTTTACGACAAATTTATCGCACTTATCCCAACGTAAATATTATGTGGATAATCACAGGGGAGGGAGAAAAATTTCTTTCATCGGATGATAAAACATCAAATGATGATAATTTAACAAATTATTTAAAGGAAGAAAATAAAGAATTGAAAGAAGAGGTTAAGCGTCTTATACAAGAAAATGCGACTCTATCGGCTAGATTGGAGTTATACCACGGCAACAGGGCCGAAGCTGCCGGATGACGATTATAAAAGGCGGGAAATGGAAAGATCGGTAAACACACACAAACATGAATATCAGTAAGTTATAATTATGTTTTAAGACGTTTACCGGGACTAAATCGGGACAATATAATATAAAATAACCGTATTACGAATAATGTAGGAAGCTGATAATCTGATCCTTATAGAAGCGAAGAAAAGAGTATTCAAATCGGATCTCCGCAACTTACTAAAGAATCGCTTTTCAAGCGGTTCTTTTTTTATCTCTCTCCGGTTAGATTCCACTGTTTACAGTTCGTTTATTCACAATCCCAATTTTATATCAACCACGTTATCAACAAAGTTATTAACAGGTTAATTAATTAGTAACAAACAAATTAACTATATAAGAGACTCATTTTTAAACAAGCAGGATGTGACTTGTTCACAACCTCAAGAAGCAAAATAAGAATCACCCGAATACAAAAAAAAGATACTACCTCAAAAATCAGTAGTATCTCCTTAATTCTTCTTCCGAAAGGAAGTACATCCATTCATTACAATCTATATTACCCTTGTCTTTTTTGCCGGTTCTGACGCCCTTCTTTCATCTGTTTCTCACGTTCAGCCTGTTTTTTCACATAGCTATCGTATTGTTCTTTAGTCATAATCTTCTTCAACTGGGCATCATAATCTTCACGGGACTTCTTCATTTCCGCCATCTTCTTTTCCCGCTCTTCCTTAGTCATCTTGGCAGCTTTATTATCTTTCGAACGTCCGCCCTGATTAGCAGCCATCTTTTGCACCCATGCAAGGTTGACATCCTGTAATTGTTGCTTTTGATCTTCATTCAAAGAGTATTCTTTCACCATACGCTCTGTCATACGTTCCGCGCGGGTTTTCGGATCCATCTGTTGTCTTCCACCCTGGCGATTTCCTTGTGCCATTGCCACACCACTCATCAGTAGCAAAGCTACCATCCAAAATACGATTCTTTTCATTTCTTTTTTCTTTTATAGTTAATCTGATAATAAACCGATTGCATCATTGCAATATTATATTTGACCAGATTAAAACGGAAAGGTTAAATCACATCGAGGAGATTAACAATAAATAACTTTATGTTTATTCTTCCCGACCGAACGAGCGGTATTCAAGCGGAGTAAGCCCGGTACGTTTTTTGAAAAAGGAGAAAAAATATTCGGTAGACTGGAAGCCCAGAAAAAAAGAAATTTCTTTTACTGACTGGGAAGTTCCCACCAACATTTGCTTGGCTTTACGAAGTTTCAGTTCCTGAAAATATTTGGCGGGTGCATAGCCGGTATATTCCTTAAAAACCCTGCGGAACCATGAGTAACTGATATTCAGTCTCATCGCCAGTTCCTCCGGATCAATATTGCCGGATACATTTTCATTCATAAGTATCTTTGCCTGCTCGATCTTCTGATCGACATCACTCATCTCGAAGACCTTATTCTTGGAAATCGAAAGAATCATACCAATCATGTGAAGTACGATTCCGGAAAGGTATTGCTGGGCAGATATTTTATCCGCTTCTGCCACTTCCAAAGCGCGGGAAAACAAAGATACCAGTTCTTCATTAATACCGACTTCCAATATCTGTCTTTCCTGAGAAAGAAAGGCATCGCCCACAATCGTATCAATCGCCGGACCTTCAAAACCAATGTAATATTCCGTCCATCCGGTCTGCCGCAATGGATAATAAGTATGCCACTGTCCGGGAAACAACACCATCAGCCGACCTTTACAAACTTGTCTTTCAGGAGTAGAATCGGAAGAAAACAAACCGCGCCCTTTTGTAATATAGACCAATTGATATTCCCGCAATACTCTTCCTTTTTCGGCATTGAAATAGTAACCGGACGGATGCTCCTTCAGCGGATAAGGAGAATCGGGAGGGATAGACTGATAGCCAACCGTATTCACCCACAGACCGAATTTGCGGTCCATGTCATTAACTATCAAGTATTTAAATTCTAATCCCAGATTATTATCCTCAGTCATACAGGCGTGTTTTCATACAATTGAATTGAACAAAAGTAGGAATTATTTTCAAAAAACACACGCTAAACAGTAAAAAAAACATCCGGAGCACCTGTCCAGATCCTCCGGATGCTTATAAAAAACAAACCTTATACAATTAAAATCAGAATGCTTTCCGATATAATACTTCAATCTCCGCTACTGACGTAGGACGCGGATTACCACCTGTGCAAACGTCATTGAATGCAGCCACCGCCAATGCCGGAATATCCTCTTCCTTCACATTGATTTCATGCAATTTCTGTGGGATACCGATACTCAGAGAAAGCGCTTTCACTGCCTCGATAGCCGCCTTCACACCTTCAGCTTCTGTCATACCGTCTGTATTGACGCCCATCGCCTTGGCAATATGGATATATTTCGGAGCAGCCGGAGACTCAGCATTGTACTCCATGACATAAGGTAACAACAGCGCATTGGCAACGCCGTGAGGAGTATCATAGAAAGCGCCCAACGGGTGAGCCATGGAATGTACGATTCCCAAACCTACATTGGAGAATCCCATACCGGCAATATATTGAGCCTGCGACATTGCTTCGCGGGCAACTGTGTCTTTACCATTATCTACCGCCGCTTTCAAGTTCTGAGCAATCATTTCAATCGCTTTCAGTTCGAACATATCGCTCATAGCCCATGCACCCGGAGTTATATAACTTTCGATGGCGTGAGTCAGCGCGTCCATACCTGTAGCGGCAGTCAGTCCTTTCGGCATGGAATACATCAGTTCCGGATCTACAATAGCTACAGCAGGGATATCGTTCGGGTCTACACATACCATTTTCTTGCGTGCATCTTCGTCGATAATCACATAATTGATAGTCACTTCAGCAGCAGTTCCGGCAGTAGTAGGCAATGCAAAGGTAGGAACAGCCTTATGTTTGGTATCAGCCACACCTTCCAGAGATTTCACATCGGCAAAATCCGGGTTATTCACAACAATACCAATCCCCTTTGCCGTGTCGATAGAAGAACCACCACCCAAAGCTACGATAAAGTCTGCACCGGAAGCCTTATAGGCAGCCACACCATTCTGCACATTAGCAATGGTAGGGTTAGCCTTTACATCACTATAAAGTTCATACGGAATATGATTGTCATCAAATACTTTAATGATTTCGGCTGCAACACCAAATTTGATAAGGTCTTTATCTGTTACAAAAAAGGCTTTCTTAAAGCCACGTCTGGCTGCTTCCACAGCAATTACACTCCGGCATCCTGCACCGAAATAAGAGGTCTCATTCAGAATAATGCGATTCATAGTTGTGTCATAATTTTAAAGTTACCGCAACATTCTCCATCGATAGAAAATGCTGCGGTCGCTAAAGTAGATAAATTCAGTGATTAATACAAGTATTATTTAGGAAGATTGAAAGCAACGGACATTTCTTTCATTTGTTCCTGACTCATACCATCCGGTTCGAAGCCCATATTCTTCGCAGCAATATAGATCAGCGCCGACTTATTCAGCACGTCAATCTGATCAAAAGCCTGCATAGCATCGCAGTCTACGGCAAAAACACCGTGTTTTTCCCACATGACTACATCATAGTCCTGCAATTCCTTGATAGTGGCTTCCGCCAACTCTACCGAACTAGGCAATTTATAAGGAATGATACCCAGACCTCTCGGACAGAACGCCTTCGTTTCAGGAATCATACTCCATAACAGATTGGTTGCCACATCTTTCTGAAGGAACTTCTCGCAATGAGTCATGGCAATCAGTTCGATCGGGTGAGTATGGACAGATGCTTTATAAGGAGAATTCTTGCTCAGCAAATCATTGTGTACGCTCAGGTGGGAAGGCAGTTCCGAAGTCGGCGCCACCGCTTCGTCGGCAATGATCACATAGCTGGCGCAATCATCCAGAATGCGGATCACCGAACCATTTTCCATCGGCCAGCGAGCCAGATCACGCATGCGTTTGTTGGTTCCTTTGCAATAAAAGTAACATCCTTTCAGATAAGGCAATGTAACGCCAATGGATTTTACTTCGCTAATCGGTTCCATCCGACGGATTTCATCGTCTACAAACTCTGTGATATTTACGGTGATATTACCACCGTTACGTTCAGCCCATCCTTTTTGCCACAAGTATCCGGCAACTTCAGCTACCTTGTTTACTTCTTTGGCAAGTGCCGGACGATTTTCTAAAATTGATTTCATATCTATTTATTATTAAAACAAGTTCGGGAATACCAGCGAGAAGATCAAGACTACCAAACCACAGATCAACACTGTGATTGTTTTGGCAGATACTCCTTTCCACTCTTTCAGGATGATTCCCCATACATTACTAAAGGTTACGTTCAGCGCCATCAGGATACACCATGAGAAAGCCAGCAACACGGGACTTTCCGTGAGGAAGCTCTTACCCATTTCCAATCCGAAGAACTGCATATACCACAGCACACCGGCCAACGCACAGAAGACGAGATTGTTACCCCATACCTTTCCTTTGGCATAGTCACCGACAGACTTATTAGCTATATTCTGCTGCAGGCAGTAAGCGGCATTTGTCATGAATCCGCCTAAAGTCACGAGGAAGATAACAGGAAGACCTGCATAAAGTCCATCCACACCACCTGCCAAAGCAGCTTCCTTGATAGGAGTTCCGGCATCCAATCCCAAAGCAAAGCAGGCACTCATCACACCCGCAAGAAGTGCTACCAGCAAACCTTTTGTCAATGCAAAGTCTTTTACGGCAGCCCGTTTTTCTTCTTCGCTCATATTCTGTGCACGCAAGCCACCGGCATAACCAATGATAGCAATACCCGCCAGCGTAATACAAACTCCTAGAAGAAGAATTAGTCCGTTACCTTCGAACAGATTGGTTCCGGCGAAGATGGCAGGAAAAAGGGTTCCGAATCCGGCACAAGTACCTAATGCAATACTTTGTCCAAGCGCAACACCCAGATAACGCATGGAGAGTCCGAAAGTCAATCCGCCTATTCCCCATAATACACCATAAAAGATGCTCATTCCAGCACCTCCGGCTCCCCACAAGTCGAACAAACTGCCTCCTGCGGGTATCCCCAGCAGTGATCCCAGGAATGGGAACACCAACCAGGCAAACACACCTTGTACTAACCAGAAGCTTTCCCAGCTCCATTCCTTCACCTTTTTAATAGGTACATAGGAACTGGACTGGCAAAAGCTACCGATGGCTATAATCAACAAGCCTATTAGAATATCCATCACTTATCGTTTAGAAGTTACTTCCGCTTCGTACTTTTCGATTTCTGCAATGAAATCTTCGCCTACCGGAACGTTGTTCTTCAAGCAGAACATATCCCATACTGCATTCCATGGAAGCGCTTTCTCTTCTTCGAGCAGAGCCAGACGCTGGAATCCCTGTCCGTTAGCTTCGTATTCACGCAGCTTGGCAATCGGTTCGAGCAAAGCGCGTGTCATACATTTCTGAGCAGCACGGCTACCGATAACGTAAGCACCGATACGGTTGATAGAAGCATCGAAATAGTCGAGACCGTAGTGTACGCGTTCCAACGCACCGCAACGAACAATTTCACTGAACAGTTCCATTGTAGGATCATCCATAATGGTTACGTGGTCGGAATCCCAACGAACCGGACGGCTTACGTGCAGCATCAATTCGGGCACATAAAGCAAAAGAGAAGATACTTTGTCGGCAACACTTTCAGTCGGATGGAAGTGACCGGTATCCAAAGTTACCATCTTATTACGGGATGCGCCATAACCGATGTAGAAGTCATTGGAACCTACTGTATAGCTTTCCAGACCGATACCGAATACTTTTGATTCAATACAGTCTTTCATGTTTTTATATTCAGTAGCAAATATCTGATCCAGAGAATCTTTCAACAATGCACGATATTTCATGCGGTTTACAGTGATATCCTTGCTTCCGTCATGTACCCAAAGATTCATGATACACGGGTCACCCTGCGCCTTACCCATTTCTTCGGCAACGGCACGACAACGTTTGGTATGCTCAATCCAGAACTGACGGATGCCCTCATCCGGATTAGACAGTGACAAATCACCAGATTTCGGATGTGAGAATGAAGTAGAGTTGAAATCGAGTTTCATGTTATGCTCTTTACCCCATTCAATCCAGCTCTTGAAATGTTCAGGCTCTACCTGATCGCGGTCTACCACTTTACCTTGAAAATCCCCGTAGATTTCGTGCAGGTTCAAACGGTGTGTACCCGGAATATAAGAAGCGGCTTTCAGAATGTCGGCACGCAGTTCATCAATATTGCGAGCTTTGCCCGGATAATTACCGGTTGCCTGAATACCTCCGCTCAGTGCACCTGCCTGCACTTCAAATCCCGTTACATCATCAGCCTGCCAGCAATGAAGTGACAAGTGGAAGTCCTGCATGGTTTTCAGTACCTTTTCAGTATCTACACCTACTGCTGCATAGCGTTCAACAGCAATCTCATACGCTTTCTGAATCATTTCTTCTTTTTTCATGATATTCTATTATTAAAAGTTAATATTATTCTGTCGGTTATTTCTTGATTCTCCGGAATTTATCGAACGCAGTTTTTAAAATGGATATAAGCCGCATCCCAGGCTGCCATATCCTGTGGGTGATAAGTCTTCAACGGAATTGAACGGCTTATCAACTGACGCATACCGGCAACATCCGTCGCCTCTCCCACCGTCATTGCCTGAATCATGACATTACCGATAGCTGTTGCCTCAGACGGTCCTGCCACAACCGGGATGCCGATAGCATTAGCAGTAAACTGATTCAACAAGTCATTACGGCTACCTCCACCGATCACATGCAGAGTTTCGATAGGACGAGGAGAAAGCGCACGCAAGTTCTCCAACACCTGACGGTAACGCAAAGCCAGACTCTCAAAGATACAACGTACTATTTGTCCACGTTGCTCAGGAACCGGCTGCCCAGTAGTCCGGCAATATTCACGAATGGCCTGTTCCATATCCGCAGGATTTGCAAAACAGTCGTCATCCGGATTGATTAAACTACGGAATGGTTCACACGAATCCGCTTCGGTTATTAATTCCGGATAGCTCGTATCTCCCCAATTCAGACGGCAACGTTCCAGCAACCACATTCCACAAATATTCTTCAAAAGGCGAATTGTGCCTTCTACGCCACCTTCATTCGTAAAGTTCAAAGCCTCTGTTTCAGCAGTGATTACCGGTGCATCTGTTTCCACCCCCATCAGCGACCAAGTACCGCTACTCAAATATGCGAAATTACGATCAAGTGCGGGAACAGCTGCTACAGCAGATCCGGTATCATGTCCGGCCACCGCAATCACAGGAATTGCCCCCAATCCTGTTATCTTTTGCACTTCTTCAGTCAATGTTCCTATCTTCTCACCTGGGAAGACAAAACGACCGAAATTCTCTTCTTGCAGTCCGACTGCTTTCAGCAACTCCGGTTCCAGACGTTGCGTATGTGCATTCACTAATTGGGCAGTGGAAGCAATGGTATATTCGGTTACCATCTTCCCGGTCAGCATATAGCTCAACGCATCCGGCATAAACAGAACTTTGTCTGCTGCCTCCAATGCACTGTCATGATTGCGACGCAAAGTATCTAATTGGAAAAGTGAATTAAAATTCATTACCTGAATACCAGTTTTACCATATACCTCGCTACGAGAGATACGAGAGAAAAAGGCTTCCGGTGCTCCTACCGTATGCGGATCACGATATGCATAAGGCTGGCGAAGCAGGTTTCCATCTTTTCCAAGGAGGACGAAATCTACTCCCCATGTATCTATACCGATAGAGGCAATAGATTCGCCACGGTGAGCTACCAATTTCAATCCGTCGATAATGTGACGGTATAATGCATAAATATCCCAATAGAAATGTCCACCCACCTCGATCAAGTGGTTAGGAAAACGATTAATCTCCTCCAGATTTAATCCGCCTTCAATAAAAGAGCCTAAGATTGTACGGCCGCTTGTTGCGCCCAGGTCGACTGCAAAAAAGTTCTGTTTCATGGTATTTTGTCTATATATTTAAGGTATCCATTTACCTACATTGCAAAGATAGGCGGTTCCTTCCTCCTTTTCCTTACGCATTTTGATAGAAAGGATGTGCATTTTGACACAAATCTGCATAGCCAAACCTTACATCAGTATAAATTTTACTTTTTATGCAAAAAAAGCATGATTTATGCATGTTTTCTCCGAAACAATGCATAATTTTGCGCCATTCTTAGAATAATTATACAATGAAGAAGAAAGCAAATCGGTTAGACGCCATCAAAATGATTATCTCAAGCAAGGAGGTAGGCTCGCAGGAAGAACTACTGCAAGAGCTGAACCGTGAAGGCTTCGAACTGACACAAGCCACCCTCTCCCGCGACTTGAAACAACTGAAAGTAGCCAAAGCTGCAAGTATGAACGGCAAGTATGTATATGTATTGCCGAATAACATCATGTATAAACGTTCCACTGACCAGAGTGCCGGTGAGATGTTGCGCAACAATGGATTTATCTCCCTACAGTTTTCCGGCAATATAGCTGTCATCCGTACCCGTCCCGGTTACGCCAGCAGCATGGCTTATGATATCGACAACAATGAGTTCAGCGAGATTCTGGGAACCATTGCCGGTGACGATACCATCATGCTGGTTCTGCGTGAAGGAGTAGCCACAAGCAAAGTACGTCAGCTTTTGTCGCTCATCATTCCGAATATCGAATAACTATACCTATATTATATATAAAGAAATGGACACTCAACAAATAGATGTTATGGTAGCCGACGCCTCACATGAGGTTTACGTTGACACTATTTTGGAAACTATCAGAAATGCTGCTGCCGTACGAGGAACCGGAATCGCAGAGCGCACACACGAATACGTAGCGACTAAAATGAAAGAGGGCAAAGCAATAATCGCGCTCTGTGGCGACACATTCGCAGGTTTCACCTATATCGAATCATGGGGAAACAAGCAATACGTAGCAACCTCCGGTCTGATTGTACATCCCGATTTTCGCGGATTAGGATTGGCAAAGCGCATCAAACAAGCATCTTTCCAACTGGCACGTCTCCGATGGCCGAAAGCTAAGATTTTCAGTCTGACATCCGGAGCCGCAGTGATGAAAATGAACACCGAACTAGGATATGTCCCCGTCACTTTCAATGAACTGACAGACGACGAGGCTTTCTGGAAAGGATGCGAAGGCTGCACCAACCACGATATACTGGTAGCTAAAAACCGTAAGTTCTGCATCTGCACAGCCATGCTGTACGATCCGACAGACCCGCGGAACATAAAAAAAGAACAAGAAAGAAATAACATTTAATATATACAGCACTATGGAAGAAAAGAAGAAAAAAGTAGTGGTGGCATTCAGCGGCGGACTGGACACATCGTTCACCGTCATGTACCTCGCTAAAGAAAAAGGTTACGAAGTATATGCAGCTTGTGCCAATACGGGCGGTTTCAGCGAAGAACAGCTGAAGACAAACGAAGAAAACGCCTACAAACTGGGAGCAGTGAAATATGTAACATTGGACGTTACTCAGGAATACTACGAAAAGAGTCTGAAATATATGGTTTTCGGAAATGTGCTGCGTAATGGTACTTACCCGATCTCTGTCAGCTCGGAACGTATCTTCCAGGCATTGGCCATCGCACGTTATGCCAACGAAATCGGTGCGGATGCCATTGCCCACGGTTCTACCGGAGCAGGTAACGACCAGATTCGTTTTGACATGACTTTCCTTGTACTGGCTCCGAATGTAGAAATCATCACGCTGACCCGTGATATGGCATTAAGCCGTCAGGAAGAAATCGACTATCTGAACAAACATGGTTTCAGTGCAGACTTTACCAAGCTGAAATACTCTTATAACGTAGGTTTGTGGGGTACATCCATCTGTGGTGGCGAAATCCTCGACTCCGCACAGGGATTACCGGAAACAGCCTACCTGAAACACGTGGAAAAAGAAGGCAGCGAACAACTCCGTCTCACTTTCGAAAAGGGAGAACTGAAAGCTGTCAATGACGAAACATTCGATGATCCGATCCAAGCTATCCAGAAGGTAGAAGAGATCGGTGCCGCATACGGTATCGGACGTGATATGCACGTGGGCGATACGATTATCGGCATCAAAGGCCGTGTGGGTTTCGAGGCTGCCGCTCCGATGTTGATTATCGGTGCTCACCGCTTCCTCGAAAAATACACATTGAGCAAATGGCAGCAATACTGGAAAGATCAGGTGGCCAACTGGTACGGAATGTTCCTCCACGAAAGCCAGTATCTCGAACCGGTGATGCGTGACATCGAAGCCATGCTTCAGGAAAGCCAGCGTAACGTTAACGGTACGGCAATCCTCGAGCTCCGCCCGCTTTCTTTCTCTACCGTCGGTGTAGAATCGGAAGACGACCTCGTGAAAACGAAGTTCGGCGAATATGGTGAAATGCAGAAGGGCTGGACAGCCGAAGATGCTAAGGGCTTTATTAAGGTAACTTCTACTCCGCTACGTGTTTACTACAATAACCATAAAGACGAAGAGATATGATTAAAGCAGGAATCATTGGTGGCGCAGGATATACAGCAGGCGAATTAATCCGTCTGCTGCTCAACCATCCGGAAACTGAAATCGTATTCATCAACAGCAGCAGTAATGCCGGAAACCGAATCACCGACGTACACGAAGGACTCTACGGAGAAACCGACCTGAGATTTACCGACCAGTTACCTCTGGACGCAATAGATGTACTATTCTTCTGTACCGCCCACGGTGACACGAAGAAATTCATGGAAAGCCACAACGTGCCGGAAGATTTGAAAATCATCGACCTCTCGATGGATTATCGCATCAAGAGTGACGATCATGACTTCATCTACGGTCTGCCGGAACTGAACCGTCGTGCTACCTGTACGGCGAAGCACGTAGCCAACCCCGGTTGTTTTGCTACCTGCATCCAGTTAGGTTTGCTTCCGCTAGCCAAGAATCTGATGTTGACAGGCGATGTTTCGGTCAATGCCATCACCGGAAGTACCGGTGCCGGCGTGAAGCCCGGTGCTACCAGTCATTTCAGTTGGCGTAACAATAACATCAGTATATACAAGGCCTTCGATCATCAGCACGTACCGGAAATCAAGCAATCACTGAAGCAGTTGCAGAACAGCTTCGATTCAGAGATCGACTTTATTCCTTATCGGGGAGATTTCCCGCGCGGCATCTTTGCCACTCTTGTCGTAAAAACGAAAGTTGCACTCGAAGAAATCGTTCGCATGTATGAGGAATATTATGCAAAAGACTCCTTCGTGCATATTGTAGATAAGAATATAGACTTGAAACAAGTCGTAAATACCAATAAATGTCTGATACATCTGGAGAAACATGGTGACAAATTACTGATTATCTCCTGTATCGACAACTTGCTGAAGGGTGCCAGCGGACAAGCAGTTCATAACATGAACCTGATGTTCAACCTGGAAGAAACCGTAGGATTACGGCTGAAACCTTCCGCTTTCTAAAAACAGAAGAATTATGAAATTATTCGACGTATATCCTTTATATGACATCAATATAGTCAAAGGACAAGGCTGTAAGGTATGGGATGAGAACGGTACGGAATATCTGGACCTCTACGGAGGCCATGCCGTCATCTCCATCGGACACGCGCATCCCCACTATGTGGAGATGATCAGCAATCAGGTAGCAACCCTTGGTTTCTATTCAAACTCGGTGATCAATAAGCTGCAGCAACAAGTAGCCGAACGATTGGGAAAGATTTCCGGTTATGAAGACTACTCGCTGTTTCTGATCAACAGCGGAGCCGAAGCCAATGAAAACGCGCTGAAGCTGGCTTCTTTCTATAACGGACGCACCAAAGTCATTTCTTTCAGCAAAGCCTTCCACGGACGTACATCCCTTGCAGTGGAGGCTACGAACAACCCCACCATCATTGCTCCGATCAACAACAACGGTCATGTGACCTATCTCCCTCTGAATGACATCGAAGCGATGAAGCAGGAACTGGCGAAAGGTGACGTATGCGCTGTTATCATCGAAGGAATACAAGGAGTGGGCGGTATCAAAATACCGACTACCGAATTTATGCAGGAACTTCGCAAGGTTTGTACCGAAACCGGAACGATTCTGATTCTGGACGAAATCCAGAGTGGATACGGCCGTAGCGGAAAATTCTTTGCCCATCAATACAACCATATCCAGCCAGACATCATCACCGTAGCCAAAGGCATCGGAAACGGATTCCCGATGGCAGGTGTACTGATCAGCCCGATGTTCAAGCCCGTCTACGGACAACTGGGAACTACATTCGGCGGAAATCACCTGGCCTGCTCGGCAGCTCTTGCCGTAATGGACGTCATCGAACAGGACAATCTGGTAGAAAATGCAAAAGCAGTCGGCGACTACCTGCTGGAAGAACTCAAGAAATTCCCGCAAATCAAAGAGGTGCGCGGACGCGGACTGATGATCGGACTCGAATTTGAAGAACCGATCAAGGAATTGCGCAGCCGCCTCATCTACGACGAACACGTATTTACGGGAGCCAGCGGGACGAATGTACTCCGCTTATTGCCCCCTCTCTGCCTCAGCATGGAGGAAGCGGACGAGTTCCTTGCCCGTTTCAAAAGAGTACTCTAACTGATATTTGATTAATAAACAGCGAACAAAAAAGCAGCCTCGAACAGAAAAACAGTTCTTATTCAGGCTGCTTTTTGTTTTTTCGCAATTTACCGTTACCTTTGTCTGTAAGAATACATTAAAAAAGAAGCGCATATGAAAATAGCTATTATCGGTGCAGGAAACATGGGTGGTTCTATAGCCCGCGGCCTGGCAAAAGGAAGTCTGATAGCAGACTCAGATATCATTGTATCCAACCCCAGCGCAGGCAAACTGGAGAAACTGAAAGAAGAATTTCCGGGCATTTCCACCACTCTGAGCAATACGGAAGCGGCAACGGGAGCAGATGTTGTCATTCTCGCCGTGAAGCCTTGGTTTGTGGAGTCCGTCATGCGCGAGTTGAAGCTGAAGAGCAAACAGACGCTCGTATCCGTAGCGGCAGGTATCAGTTTTGAAGAACTCGCACACTTTGTGATAGCACCGGAGATGCCGATGTTCCGCCTGATTCCGAACACTGCCATCAGCGAACTGGAAAGTATGACGCTTATCGCGGCACGCAACACGAACGATGAACAGAACCTGTTTATGCTCCGCCTGTTCAACGAAATGGGAATGGCCATGCTCATCCCCGAAGATAAGATAGCCGCCACCACGGCACTGACTTCCTGCGGCATCGCTTACGTATTGAAATACATCCAGGCAGCCATGCAGGCCGGCATCGAAATGGGCATCCGTCCCAAAGATGCGATGGAAATGGTAGCCCAGTCCGTCAAGGGAGCCGCCGCATTAATTCTGAACAATGACACCCACCCCAGCGTAGAAATCGACAAAGTGACTACTCCGGGCGGAATTACGATCAAGGGAATCAACGAACTGGAACACAACGGATTTACCTCCGCCGTCATCAAAGCGATGAAAGCATCCAAATAATACCGCAAAATTATTAATAATCAAAAAACAACCACTTGTATGAATGACCAAATTAAACAGATCGCAGAACGCCTTCGCGGATTACGTGACGTACTGGAACTAACGTCTGAAGATATCGCCCGCGACTGCGACATATCTGCCGAAGAATACCAGCTCGCAGAGACAGGACAATACGACATTTCCGTTAGTATGCTACAAAAGATAGCCCGTACCTACAATATCGCACTGGATGCTTTGATGTTTGGCGAAGAGCCGAAAATGAGCAGCTACTTCGTGACCCGTGCCGGCAAAGGAGTCAGCATCGAACGTACCAGGGCTTACAAATACCAGTCACTGGCGTCGGGCTTCATGAACCGCACCGCCGATCCTTTCATCGTCACAGTCGAACCGAAAGGAGACGATGAGCCGATCCATTATAATCACCACAACGGACAGGAATTCAACCTGGTGGTTGAAGGCCGTATGCTGATCAACATCGAGGGCAAAGAAATCATCCTGAACCAAGGAGACAGTATTTATTTTAATTCAAAACTTCCACATGGCATGAAAGCGCTCGATGGCAAAACGGTACGTTTTCTGGCCGTAATTATGTAATAACGTTATGGTAGAAAGATTTTTAGCACAGACTAGCTTTGCCTCACAAGAGGATTTCATCAAGAACCTGAAAATAAACGTACCGGAGAATTTCAACTTCGGCTACGATGTAGTAGACGCCTGGGCTGCCGAACAACCCGACAAGAACGCTCTGCTCTGGACCAATGACCAGGGCGAAAGCCGTCAGTTCTCCTTTGCCGATATGAAACGCTATACGGACATGACGGCCTCTTACTTCCAGAGCCTCGGCATCGGTCGCGGAGACATGGTGATGCTGATTCTGAAGCGCCGCTATGAGTTCTGGTACAGCACCATCGCCCTGCATAAGCTGGGAGCAACGGTAATCCCCGCCACTCACCTGCTGACAAAGAAGGATATTATCTATCGCTGCAACGCTGCCGACATCAAAATGATTGTGGCTGCCGGCGAAGGAATCATACTGCAACACATCAAAGATGCTCTTCCCGAGTGTCCGAGCGTGGAAAAGCTGGTCAGTGTAGGTCCGGAAGTTCCGGAAGGATTCGAAGATTTCCATCAGGGAATCGATAACGCTGCCCCTTTCATCCGCCCGAGACATGCCAATACGAATGACGACATCTCACTGATGTACTTCACTTCCGGCACTACCGGCGAACCTAAAATGGTAGCACATGACTTTACGTATCCGTTAGGCCATATCGTTACAGGTAGCTTCTGGCACAATCTGGACGAAAACAGCCTCCACCTCACCATCGCTGATACCGGCTGGGGAAAAGCCGTATGGGGAAAACTCTACGGACAATGGATTGCCGGAGCCAACATCTTCGTCTATGACCACGAAAAGTTCACGCCTGCAGCTATTCTAGAAAAGATACAGGAGTATCAGGTGACTTCCCTTTGCGCACCTCCAACCATCTTCCGCTTTCTGATTCATGAAGACCTGACTAAATATGACTTGTCTTCACTGCGTTACTGCACCATTGCCGGAGAAGCGCTGAACCCTGCCGTATTCGAAACGTTCAAGAAACTGACAGGCATCAAGCTGATGGAAGGTTTCGGACAGACGGAGACGACACTGACAGTTGCCACCATGCCTTGGATGGAACCGAAACCGGGAAGCATGGGACTGCCCAATCCGCAGTATGACGTAGACCTGATCGACAGTGAAGGCCGCTCCGTGGAAGCCGGAGAGCAAGGACAAATTGTGATCCGTACCAGCAAAGGCAAACCTCTCGGACTTTTCAAAGAGTACTATCGGGATGCGGAACGTACACACGAGGCTTGGCACGACGGCATTTACTACACAGGTGATGTAGCGTGGAAAGACGAAGACGGATACCTTTGGTTTGTAGGACGTGCAGACGACGTAATCAAGAGTTCCGGTTACCGTATCGGCCCGTTCGAAGTGGAAAGCGCTTTGATGACGCACCCTGCCGTCATAGAATGTGCCATCACCGGAGTACCCGATGAGATTCGCGGACAGGTAGTAAAAGCTACTATCGTATTGTCCAAAGACTATAAAGCACGTGCCGGAGAAGAACTGATCAAGGAATTGCAGAACCACGTCAAGAAGGTGACTGCTCCTTATAAATATCCGCGTGTGATCGAGTTCGTTGACGAACTGCCCAAGACTATCAGCGGCAAGATTCGTCGCGTGGAGATTCGCGAGAATGATGAGAAATAAGGCATAAAACCCATTTATCAAAAAGCCGGCTGTAATCCTTTGCAGCCGGCTTTTCTTTTCACTATCTGTAAGTATCGGATTCTCTAATCAATTGATAAAGCTCCGACCATCCGCTTAATCATTAGGATGATAGAAATTGTATTGTTCACTCCATGCAGGAGTTCCGGCAAGCGTTATATCATTACCGTTCGGACTATTATCCTTCAATACATTTCCTTCTCCTTCATCACACTTCCAATACCCAATCAAACCATCCGACTCTCCGGATATCTGGCGTGACATTCCTTCCTGAATGGCGTTCTCTGTCAGACATTTGCTCCAAAGACGAATCTGGGCAAGTTCCACCTGCATTCTCCAGCCAAAACTCTGCGCCAAAGTGATATTATTGAATGTGAAGTCTCTTGAATCTGCTTTACTATTATTCAATGTACCATCTTTATAGAGGGAGATAGTAGATCCGTCATAAGTGTAAGCAATATGATACCATGTATCCGGATACCAAAATTCTTCACTATCAAAATAGTTACCATCCAACTGGCACTGCAAACAAGGCGCAATCTTCTTTGCTCCATCCGCCCAATAACGCAGTAAGATGCCATTGAAAGAGATAGGAGCCGAATTGTCTGCGAAAATATTTCGTCTGAAAGCGATATTGGCAGGACCAACCCAATCTCCGGTCGGTTTGCCCGTTGTATTGTCGAACTTGATCCAGTACTCTATAGTCCACTGAGTGACAGGAATTTCGTTTTTAAAGTTCAGACTGGTTTTATTTGCTGATTTTAAAACCACCGCTTTCTGCTTATTAGGAGAAGTAAGCAGATAAAGAATATGGTTTGCGTTACCAACAAGTCCTATCGGTCCGGTTACGGAAGTGATCCGTACCGGAATCGCATAAGCCTCGTTATTGGGGGTGGTAAACGGCTTTATAGTAAGATTAATGACTGGTGCAGACACTTCGCCTGCGGGGATTGTAACTGTGCGATCAAAACTTCTAAACTCTTCCGGCAGAAGTTCATAAGTTGCTTCATGCTGTTGGTTATACTCATCAATGAGCTGCTGGTCGATGTCCAGTGTTACAGTCACATCCTGATTAATAGCACGGACCAGACGAACAGTCAATGTCTTTATCACATCTCCCTCGTCCACCAATTGTGCCTCTATCTGCTGACCAAACGTATTGGAAGGAGCCGCTTCCGCAATATATACTCCATTATCGATAGTTGACAGTTTTGCATCGTTGCATCCGGTGACAACAGCCAAAGCTGCCCCCAGCACAACATATCTTGAAAATTTAATCATCTTCATAATTATCCTTTTTTAGTTATGTTCTTGCAATTAATGATTAGCGGGATTCAGAACCTGAATAACCTCACGCATAAAGAAATAGTCATTCACCGGACGACAAAGATTAAAACGGTAGGCACCCACTCCGCCAATGCGGGCATCTACTCCCGGACGATAGTACATCGCCATTCCCTTCAATGAATAAGTCACAATACCATCACGAGTTGTAAATTCCGGTCCGCCATCCCCTTTATGCTTTTCAAAGTCCTCACACCAAACTGTTTTACTAAGAATCGTAGCTTCATCCTCTATCGAACCGAATTTATTTAATAATCTGTCAAAACGACCATCCAAAGCATCACTATATCCCTCATCCGACCTACAGTAATAGGCTTGAACCACATAATAATCTAATAAAGGGCCCGACTCCTTGTTCAGTGTCTGCGGTTCTCCGTCGACCATCAATATACGTCCAGTTCCCGATTTCGGTCCGAATTCTTTCGATAATTCATCCAAAAAAATATGCATACGGTCCGAATTTCCACTCAGATTTCCGGAATAGCCAAAATTCGGTTCAAAGTCGATATCGAATCCATCATAGTTATACTTATTGATTGAATCAATAATCACCCGCGCATATTTACGGATAGCTTTTTCTTGTCCTTCTTCCGAAGTGTCACCATAATTGCCATACCACCCCCAATAAGCAGCCATCGCTTCATCCTTAGAGTTGTACTGTACGCCATCCACGATGAAATCATTCTCAACAGAAGCAGGCGTATGACTTCTGCCTATATCTGTGATATGCTGACAATACAAAACTCTGAGACCTTTCTTCTCTCTCACTTCCTTAAGGTCACTTTTTTGTGCTTCAGTCAGGTTGAAAGCCCCTCCCCAAAGAGAGACGATATCCATTGAATCGGGAATACCTCTCAACTGGTTGTTCATATTCGTTCCGGTTCCGGTCCATTCACTGTACCAGCCGAAAACAATCGGATGATCGGATTTCTTATACTCTCTCAGTGCCTTATAATAGTCTTCGCCATTGATATTCACCGGTTCGGTGAACTTCGGTTCCATTTCAGTCCAGTCGCTGCACTGTATAAACATCAGTGCACCCATTACTCCAAATATGATATATAATAATTTCTTCATATTGTTATTCCTAATTTAAGCTATTAATAAGTACCATTTTCTTTCATTGCCCACCAAAGATCAGTTCCATTAGAATCTTTTCCATTGCTAAGCATACTGACGGCCGCTTCCACATTCGCCTTATTGTTATTGTATTCACTTCGTGTAAAACGAAGACGGCGTTGTCCGCGCCCCGTATTACAATCGGCATTCATAGATTCAGTTGCCGGGAAGATTCTAGGATAGCCTGTCCGACGGAAATCTGCCCATCCGTTCATCGGGTCGGGATAACAGGCAATCCATTTCTGGGTAAGTACTCTTTCCAGTTTCTTCGCGTCATCAGCTCCATCCTCCCACTTGATCGTAATGGACGACTGGTTCGTATAATTGTTTCCGGTATGTCCGGCAATTAAATTATCCACATAATTTCCCGGTATAGATGTAGCGTCAGCCAAATAATCATCGGCACCCGATACCCCAAATTCCTCAAAAGACAATCGAACTCCCTTTTCATAGAAAGTCTTGGCATCTCCACCCATATTCCAGCCTTTCAGTGCTCCTTCCGCACGCAGGAAAGCAGCTTCGGCAGCGTACATTACCGGTTGTGGCAATGTTTTGTCGGTAGCGATAAAGAGTTTGCTATAGTTGGCGTATACCGTAGGTTCAGGTATTTCTGCCGAACCCGAACGGACACCTACATACCCACCGGCAGCAGTCTGAGTCTGCGGAGTAAAATAAGCAGGACGGCGAGGATCGTTATATCCGTTCATGTACGACACGAGGCAGGCATTGGCTCTTACTTCGGGCCATCCGCTGACAATAGCATATCCATTTTCATTGATTCCGCCATTAGTCGTATCATAAGAACTGTCGCCCACACTTTCCATCACACCTCCAAGTACAGCTTCCTGAGCCTTGGTCTGAGCATATTCCGGTTCTACTCCCGAGATGCGGATAGCCATCCGAAGTTTCAGCGTATTGGCAAACTTCAGCCACTTCGAGCAGTCACCTTTATAGAACTGGTCTACCACAGCCAAATCTTGATTTACGCCGAACGTTGCCGCCGACTTCAGAATGGTGATCGCATTATCCAGATCGTCAAACATGGCATGCCATACAGTCTGCTCATTATCATAAGGGGCTTCCGTTTCGCCGGCCTTCATCTGTGTGTAAGGAATGGGACCTTGCAAAGATGCGAGCAACTGCATACCATAAACACGGGTTAACTGAGCCATGGCATAAATGACACCTTTCTTTTCCGTAGAGTTCTCGACCAGAAAGAAAGAAGGATAGATATAGCCGTAGAGTCTTCCCCATGAACTGTCATTGTGCCCTTCGGACGCATTATAATAAGCAAAGATATTCTTTCCAAAGCTCCAGTTAGCTGTCGCAGTCACTTGACCGCTAAAGCTGGCCCACATACAATTAATCTCCTGACAAGCATTCTGTTGCGGACAAGCATACACGTTAAACATCGTAGACAGTAAGTTACTTGCCGGTACTTTTGAAGGCTGATAAGGGTTGGTATTAAAATCTTCAAAGTTAGTAGTACACCCCGCCATCATACATACGACTGCGCTTGCTCCGATATATTTTATTATCTTGTTCATACCTATTTATTATTTAAAACTGAAATTTAACATTGAATCCGAAATTTCTTGTACTCGGAAGCATATAGGCATCAAATCCCTGATAGAAGTTAGATGCAGCTGAAGTGGTCAGTTCCGGATCGAAAGGAGCCTTGCAATAAATCATCCATAAATTCTTTCCTACCAGCCCAACAGTCATTCCGACCTTATTGTCAAACCATTTTTTAGGCAATGTATAGCTAAGTGAAAGTTCGCCGAGTCGTACATTGGTAGCGCTATACGTGTAGTAAGCCGCAGTTCCCTGAATGGTCTGATAGTAAGTCTGTGCAGAGACTTTGCTCTGATTAATCTGCACGCCTCCTGCGTCACGTACGTCCGCGCTGACTTTGGAAACACCGGCAGCGTCAAGTACGGACTGCGTCTCACTGATAACAATACCTCCGAAACGTCCGGTGAAAGTCATGCCAAGATTAACTCCCTTATAACCGAATCCTAAACTCCAGCCCATATTCATCTTAGGCAGAATAGAACCTAAGTAGGTTTCTTTGTTCTCCATAGCCAGTCCGACACCTTCTTCATTAAGAATGTAGCCATTCAAGTCACGTTTGAGCAAGCGTTGTCCGTATACGTCTCCCATTGATCCTCCGACACGCAAAATCAGGCGGGCATCCGTATGTCCATAAGTAAGCGGAGACAGTTCCGGCATCTGGATAGGTTGTCCGGTGGCATAGTTATACACACCGTCAGCCAACCGTTTTACCCGGTTCTTATTCCATGTCAATGTATAGTTCGTATTGAAAGAGAAATCTTTCCACTGCTTGTTATAACCCAATGACATTTCCAGACCTTCGTTCATGATGTTTCCACTTTGGATAGGAATATTAGAATATCCCGAAGAAAGCGACAAGTCCGCATAGAATGTCTGATTATAAGTATTGGAACGATAATAAGTCAAGTTAAGACTGATGTCATTGAGGATACGTGCGTCCAAACCTACTTCCCATGACTTGGTACGTTCCGGTTTCAGTTTCGTGTTCGGATAAGAAGAGGTACTGGTCCAGCTCTGTGTCTGTTCATCGTAAGGGTAAGTAACGGTAGTCATGAAGCGGCCGTAAGAGTTACCTACCTCAGTGTACGAACCGCGAACTTTCAGGTATGTCAGCCAATCAGGAGCATTAAACATACTCGTCAGAATGGCGGAAAGTCCTATTGACGGGTAGAAGAAAGACTTGTAATCGGAGAAAGCCAGTCTTGAATCCCAGTCGTTACGTCCGGTAGCAGTCAGATAGATCATCGATTTCCAACCAATTTCCGCATTGGCAAAGATAGCGCGTGTCTGATCATGCCAGCCGGACTGTTTTGCTTTCCATGCTTTATTGAAATCGATATTGTGGACGGCAAAGAAATTGATAAGTTTCAATCCGCCTTCATATCCGATCATTTCATAACGGCTGTCACTCAGTGACACACCAAGGTTGACATTGACCGACCAGTCGTTAAAACTCTTATTCAGTGTAGTAATCGCATCCGCATACGTGTTCTTTGATTGTGTAGAGGTGTCACTGTACGTTCCACGGTCACCCGACACCAGTGTGCCGGTAGAAGCGTATGCCTTATAAGTACTACGATTATCATAATTATCTATTTTCACACGTCCTACCACATCCAGCCAGTCGAACAACTGATATTTGAGGGAAGCGTTGATCATATAACGGGTCTTCTTATTCTCCCGCAACTGGCGATTCTGTATCCAGTAGGGGTTGGCAAGACCACTTGAAGTACCGCCGTAAGGCCAGTATTGCTCCATCAGGTCCATACCGGAATTATAACGTTCGAACATACGTACATCATCGAAATTCTCACTACGAGGGAAACGGTAAAGTCCCGGCAGAGGATTATAGTAATAACCCTGCGACATCATATTCTTGTCATTCTGAAGAATATAACTGGCACCGGCATCGAGTGTCATCTTGTCTTTCAGGAAACTGGTCGTGTTACGGACAGTGAAATTATAGCGGTTGTATCCACTGTTGGGCAATATATTGGTGGTGTTGGTAGTAGAAGCCGACAAATACGCCTGATTCTTCTTGTTACCGGTTGACAAAGCAAATGAGTTAATGACATTCGCTCCGGTCTGGAAGAAGTCACGCGGATCGTAGTCACTGTTTACAATCGGTCCCCAGCTATCCAGGCTGTTGGGCAGGTTACCATATTTGCTCTGCATCTCAGGCATCATTGACACCTTCGAGAAAGTAGTATTATTGGAGACCGTGACAGAAGTCTTGTCCGCAGACCCCTTCTTGGTGGTTATCAGCACAACACCGGCAGCGGCAGCATTACCATACAGAGCTGCGGCAGAAGGTCCGGTCAGCATAGAGATAGATTCGATGTCTTCCGGGTTAATGTCGGCAGCGCCATCCGTACCCTGCTGGTCATAGATACCACCGCCACCTCCATTCATCATGTTATACATCGGTACACCGTCGATCACATAAAGCGCCAGATTGGAAGAAGTGATAGATTTGACACCACGCATCACGACACGCGAAGCACCTCCCGTGGTATTGGACGAATTAATATTAACACCGGCCACCTTACCATTCAGAGAAGAGATGAAGTTCGCATCTTTCACAGTAGTCAGTTCATCACCGCTCAGCTGCTGCACGTTGTATGACAATGCCTTCTCCGAGCGTTTGATACCCAATGCCGTCACTACCACCTCATTCAGTTCCTGCGTCGCATCCTCTAGCACCACATTGGCAACATTTCCTTTTACGGGTACTTCTTTTGACTGATAACCTACATAGGAAAATACAAGAACAGGATTCGCCGATGAAGTGGAAAGCTTATAGTTTCCATCCATATCGGTGATGGTTCCCTCACCGGAACTCTTCTCCCGGATAGAGACACCAATCAACGGCTCTCCATTCTTATCTTTTACCGTGCCGGCAATAAGTCTTTCTTTTCTCTGCTGTGCAACGTCTTTTTCTTTTGCAGCCAGTACTATTTTATTATCCAAAACTTTATATTCGATGCCCACACCTTTAAAAACTTGCTCCAGAACCTGGAATATATTCTTATTAGACACTGACACCGACACTTTGCGTTTCAAATCGAGATTCTTACTGTTTACAAAAAAGCCGAATCCGGACTCAAGTTCGATTTTGTGAAGCACTTCCTCTATGGTACAATCGTTTGCCTTCAATGTGATGGAAGTCTTTTGCGCATATCCATCGGACGCATATGCCAGTCCGAATGAGCAGACAATGAGTATAAATAGTAACTTCATAGATAGTGATATTTTCCTTGAAGACCGCCTAAGAAGGTTTAATCCTCCAAGAAATTGGACGATACAATAATTTTGCATAAATTTGTAACGAGTTTAATTAAAAAACTAGTAGTTATACTTGTCGGGAAACAAGTAGATTCACGATTACTGGGCTCAATACGGGAAGATACGACCAATATCATCCCGTATCTTTTTTAGTTTCAAGGGTCTTTGTTTTTCATGGCAATAAGCTTTTTTGAAATAAGGTTATTAATAACACTAAATAAAAATTTCTATCTTCATCTTCTCTTTACTTCCTTGTACACTGTTCAGATAACGCCAGCGTATTTTCGAAGAAGCTTCTATATAATTCAGTATCTGCTCCAGGCTCCTGCTCGTGAATGTCCCGGAGAACAGGTCATCATCGGGCACATTGCGTCGAACGATAAATTCCACATCATATCTGTCTGCCAAAATCTCCAGAGCATCCTGCAAAGATGTCTGCTTAAAGACGATAATACCATCCTTCCATGCCAGTTCTCCCTCACCGGAAGTAGTATAGAGCTCCGTTTTTCCACTCTGCGAATAATAGATCAGCTTCTGACCGGGTGCCATAGTAATGTACTGAGGCTTCTGTGCGGTATTATTAAATTCGAAATGCACTTTCCCTTCTATCAGAGTGGTAGTAATCTCTTCGGAATCCCTATACGCCTTTACATTGAACTTTGTGCCCAACACTTTAATCGCAGACTGATGGGCTGTGGAAACAATGAACTGTTTCTCCGGGTCTTTCTGAACTTCGAAATAGGCCTCCCCGTCCAGTTCCACTTTACGGGTACGGGAAGCGAACTGACTGGGAAAAGTCAGCGTACTTTTTCCGTTTACCCATACCATTGTTCCGTCAGCAAGCGTCACTTGCGTACGTTGTCCGGCAGGCACATATACGGTCTGCATTTCTACATTTTCCTTTTGCAGAGTTTGTATCAGTATATAACTTAATCCGAAAGCCAAAACAAATATAGCCGCAATCCGCATCGCCTTCATCGTAAAAGTGCGTAGTGAAAGCAGCTTGTCACGCCCCGTTTTCAACTCATCCGCATCCTGCCAAACAAGTGCATCATAACTTTTGCGGAGTGACATAAATTCTTTGAGATTAGCGGCATCGGCATCAATCCATGCTGCAACTTCTTCTTTCTCCCTTTGAGAGGCTTTTCCGGATATATATTTTAAAAGTAAATTCTGATTCATATTATAAGTTGAGTTACTTTATAAGTAATAAACAGGAGTATATTTGCTCCCCCTTTCATATAGAATACCACTCACTAAAAATAATCCCTAGTGAGAAATACAACTTTTTTTGCTGTTATTAAAAAAAGAGGAGAAAAAGATATTTTCAAGATCATCAAATAAAAAATATCAGGAAAGGAGCATACTCTTTCAGATTATCACGCAGCAGCTTCACAGCTTTGCTTATATGATACTCCACTCCTTTGACACTGATACCCAATTCTTCAGCTATTTCTTTATGAGATTTTCCATCCAGACGATCGGATATAAATGCAATGCGCGTCTTTTCCGGCATACCAGCCAACAATGTTTTCACCTTTGAGCGTAATTCTTCGGACATAACTTCCTTCGGATCACAGGCTTCCAAGGTTGAAATACGGATTTCCAATTCCCGTTGTCCCTTATCTGTCAGGTTTTGGTAGACGTTCTCCTGAACCTGCAAATGTTTCAGGTAATTGAGTGACTTGCTACGTATATAAGTGATTAATACAGCTTCGATACTCGGAATTTCCTGTTTTTTACTTAATTCCCACAAATAAATGATTGCTTCCGATACAATATCTTCAGCTACCAAATCATTATGGACGTATGATAAGGTAAACAGGAATGCTCTCCTATAATAGGTAGTATATATCGAATTAAAATTGATTGCAGTCATTTCGATCTATATTAATGGCGCTTATGCGTATAGTTTAAGTATATCCAAAGGTCTTTAATGATTGCAAAGAAATATATTTTAATTGAATAAAAGAACTTTTTGAAGAGAAAATGGGACATAAGCCGGTAAATCATCAGAAGGCTGACGACTAGCATATAGCTTTCACTCCTTTCTCTCCACTTTTTTCCAATGCTAAAAACTGACCAATTTATGCTAAAATCAGATCATTGCATCATTTCTATACTATTATGACTCAAAATTGCTCTAATCTATAAATCCAACTTCCTATATTTGCAGCCATAACAATTAAAACACAAAAAGAATATGATTACAAGTAGAAAGGTTTCTCAGGTCAATGTTTTTGCTGGTAGTCCCTGGGAAGTAGCCAGCGTAAAGAGTTTATTGAAAGCAGCGTATATCGAGGCATCAATGAAAGACAATGGATTGAACAGTATACTCATTTCTGTTCCATGCGAATATTATACAGCAGCAATGCGTGTGATTAATAAAAGAAAAGTTTCATAGGTTTTAGGTTAAACATATAAGATTAAAGCCGGGTACGATGGGAGATCGCACTCGGCTTTTCAGTCTTTGTATGATTCTTTTAAAACGAAGTAACCTTTAGATTGGTTGACTTTCTGTTTGTTTAATCTTCAGTTTGCTCAATTTCTACTTTTTCATTCTTTAGCTTTTCAAGAGCGGCAATCTGCATATTACAGAAAAGGTGTATGTGATGAATCAAGTTAGTATTCTGTGACAAGTAAACGACAGAGTCCATAAGTTGGGCAGACAGTTGGTAGGCTTTCCGATTATTTGTATTTTCGTCCGGACGACGCATATAAAGGGCAAAACTTCGGTATAAGATAGGAATAAAGCGTTCCCACGGAAGTTCTAAGCTAAGCAACAAATGGTTCATATTCTCCAGCATACGTTGAAGAGACTCAAGGTCCGGCTTATCAGATTGCTTGCCATACACCTCTGCCCATAGACGGGCTTCTTCTTCAAAAAAATTTCATTGGGACTTTCTTTCGCGTTAGTCAAAGCGTTTTCAGTATCCATAAGATAAAAGTTTAATAAAGGGGCAAAAAAGAACGGTTTCGCCTTTCCCGTTGACTAACACATCTTAGGACGCTGGAGGTACATTACATACTCCCCACGGGGGTACGAAACCGCCTATGAGGAAAGCTACAAGCAAAAAATGCCTGCAACTTATCAAAAGCAGGATTCCCTGCGTCCCATTATAAAATGTTAGTCACTGCAAAGATACTATTTTTCAAATATAAGTATGGAATATCTGTAGATTTATTAATCAGAATTTCCACAATAGCCTCCATAGTAATTTGACAGCAGTTTTGCTCTCATGCCCTAACAAACTGTCTGTATCCCTTTATTCATCGTAGTTTTCGGTGTGGTAGCAACTGTGGTGGCAGGTATGAGAGCAAACGGTTGCTCTCACTCTGTTTCGTCCTGACTAGTATCGTTTCTACATTGCTATCTTTTGATTTACAGGATGTTAATATCTGACATCTCAGCTATTAACATTTGATTTCTCAGTCATTAATAACTGAGAAATCAGCTATTAATGACTGATACCCCATACATTATTAGCCAATAAATGATTCAATGCTTCTCCTAAAAGAACTGGTCAATTGAAATAACTAACATGGTCGAGTCAATCCAAACATACGGTCAAAGTGAATCCAATCGACAGATGTTTCAGAAAGTTTCAAACGCTTGAACTAATGATTCCAAGCTGTTGGAACTAAAGTTTCAAGCCTTTGGAACTATGGTTTCAAGCCTTTGGAACTATGGTTTCTCTTCGCTGAAACTATAGTTTCAAGACGAGGAAACTAATTTAGTTGTCTTATCCTAAATTGACATTGGAACTACAGGAATAAAATGAAGATACTACAAAGGTTAGAGATTGGATTTAGAAAAGTGAGGGCAAGCATTTGCTCTCATACCTGCTACCACAGTTGCTACCACACCGAAAACCACGATGAATAAAGGGATACAGACAGTTTGTTAGAGCATGAGAGCAAAAGTGATGCTAAATTACTATTGAGCAATCCTTGATAATTCTCTGCACAACAAAAGTGCAGAAATATGCATAATACTGCACTTTTGTTGTGCAATTATCGCATCATTGCAGATAAATGCACTTCAGCTATGAATTGCTTATACGAAAACTTCAACAAGTTATTTAAAGAGTACGAGCACGAATATAGCACCCATTCGATCTATCCCATTTTGGTATTTTGGAATGAATTATTAGTAAACTAAGCAAAAGCCTTTTTCATCTTTTAGTCCACACTATTTTTATAAAAGGCACTAATTTTATTGAATTACCTCACTAACAGAGCGCTAGATTTCAAAAAGAAACTTAACTTTGCACCCGAGTTTTATATAAAGAGACTGAATTAGTAACTAAAAAGATTAAACCGCATGAAAATTAAGACTTTAATAGCCTGTTTCATACTAGCTTGTGCTGCAACTTCCTGCATACAGGATGAAGCACTGAACTCAGAAGCAGCCATTGATGCTTGTACAGGGGATGATGTACAATTAGCAAACATCAATGCTGACTCAAAGCTGATTAATGTATATGTAAACAAGGGAGCTGACTTGTCCAAACAAAAGTTAGAATTTGTAATTCCGGAAGGAGCCACTATAAAAATAAATGATCAAGCTGCTGGAGATACAGAAGCCACATATGACTTTAGTGAAGAGCCACATTCCCGGAAATTCACTGTCACATCAGAAGACGGTCAATGGAAACCTGTTTATACCGTCAAGGTCTTTTTAGCAGAATTACCTACTTCTTTCAACTTTGAAAAGTTATTACCTTCCAATGACTACGATATCTTTTATGAATCCCAGCCGGGCACTTCACAAGAAATATCTAAAGTATTACAATGGTCAAGTGGTAATCCGGGTTTTAAATTGACAGGTATGGCAAACTCCAAAACAGATTACCCGACTGTACAGATAGCCAATGGTTTCAGAGGTAAAGGAGTTAAACTGGAAACTCGTGATACCGGTAGTTTTGGAGCATCCGTAAAAATGTATATTGCTGCCGGCAACTTATTTATCGGAACATTTGAAGTAGGAAATGCGTTGGCAAATCCTAGAAAAGCCACTAATTTCGGTTTCCAGTTCGATAAACGCCCTAAAACGCTCAAAGGACATTATAAATTTAAAGCAGGAGATGTATATTCCGCAGAAGGAAAGCCACAAGAGGGTGTAAGAGACAAATGTGATATTTATGCTGTTATGTATGAAGCTGAGAATAATTCTGTCATGCTTAATGGTGATGATGTATTTACTTCAGATAAGTTAGTATCATTAGCGCGAATTAAACCGGAAGATGTTGTTGAATCAGATCAATGGACTGATTTTGAAATTCCTTTCGAACCGGTAAAAGGACGAGTTATTGATGATACCAAATTAAAGAATGGAGAATACAAATTAGGTATTGTGTTTTCGTCCAGTGTAGACGGTGCTTATTTTAAAGGGGCAGTGGGCAGTACACTATATGTCGATGAAGTAGAACTTATTTGCGAAGACTAAAAAAACAAGAAAATGAAAAGATATAAATTACTCAATATTATAGCTGTACTACTATTAGTAAGTACACTTTCAGCGCAGGCGCAAGAAGAAAGAAATCAAGGTATCATCTGGTCGTATTTACACGGATGGGAATATGGAATCAAGGCGGGTTTCAGTATTGGAGGAACTTCTCCATTGCCTCTACCTGAAGAAATTCGTAAAATAGATAGCTATGCCCCTGGTGGCCTCGCCATTTCAATTGAAGGAAACACAACTAAATGGTTTGACACGAAATGGGGAATGACTGTAGGGGTACGACTTGAAAACAAGAATATGACCACAGAAGCTACAGTAAAGAACTATGGGATGAAGATTATCAACACCAACGGTGGAGAATTACAAGGCTTATGGACCGGTGGCGTAAAGACTAAAGTCAAAAACTCTTATCTGACTATCCCAGTAGTTGCCAACTATAAAGTAAGCAAACGTTGGAAAGTCTCAGCAGGTCCGTATGTATCTTATCTTATTGAAAGAAACTTCTCCGGACATGTATATGAAGGTCACTTGCGTACTCCGGATCAGACAGGTTCGCGAGTAGATTTTACTGGTGAAAGCATTGCTACTTATGATTTCTCTGACAATCTGCGTAAATTCCAATGGGGATTGCAATTAGGCGGTGAGTGGAGAGCATTCAAACATTTAAATGTGTATGCTGACTTGACATGGGGATTGAACGATATCTTCAAGAAGGATTTTGATACGATTGCATTTGCTATGTATCCTATTTATTTAAATGTAGGATTCGGATATGCGTTCTAATAAAAAATAATCTATATAGATTCATCATTACTCTCGTTATAGACAAGCTATAACGAGAGTTTTTATATCCCAAACTTCATCTAAAAACATTATTAGAAAAATACATTTTTCATAATTAATGGAGTAATATACTTCTCCTTCATATCATTCCTAACAAATTATAATAAAAATAAGAATCCCTCCATCCCATTCTAATAAAGAAGAGATGAAGGGAAACACCTAAAATATATCTTTTACTTTTGAGTCTAATTACTTATTCATTAACAATAGTAACATCATCAATCAACAATCTACTACCAACAGCAGCATTATAGGCAGCACCATCTTTACTAGCTGAAAAGATTACTGCAAATTTATACTTTTTATTGGGATCATACTCTTTATCCTTTTTATATTCCAGTTTTAACTCAAAAGGAGTATATTCACTTGTCCCAGTATTTGTATATACAGCAGAAGCTACAATTTTATCAGATGTATAGATATTATTTCCATCCAATGTTTCTTTTTTAACATCTTCTACTTCGTATAGAACTGCGGATAAAGCACACTCATCTTTTGTATCTGGTTCTAGTACTCCATTTGAGTTATAGAATTCGGTTCCAGGAGTATATTTAAAGAATCCTTTCACTAATAGAGGTTTTTCTGTATATTCAATACCAAAAAGAGTTGTAGTCATCGGATCTTTTAATGCATTTGTAGCTACAAATGTTCCCAAAAATATAGATCCCGCTGTAACTTTAGGCACTTTTTGTCCTAACATATTGTCTGATCCTGTAGTATCAATAGATACTAGTTCCGCTGCATAGTTTCCTCCATGAGCCTCTTCTGTTTTATTAATAGGAAAAGGACCATTATAAGTAATAGGATTAGGTTGAGCAAAAGCACCAAATCCTTTAATAAACACAACAGCTTGATTACAACTAGCCCATCCTCCTACAGCTATTGGATATTGATATTCAGGAGTAGTCTGAGTTTCATCTACTGTCCAATCTTCAAAATCATAAACTACAACCTTGTTGGTTCCAGAAATAAAAACACTATATTTCTTCATAGTACCATCTTCAGCAGTAACTGTATACTCAACTTTCTTATTATTTGAGAAATCTTGCTTAACATTAGAAGCAGGAGTAACTACAGCTTTCTCTGATACTGTAATAGAAGGTAACAAAATCAAAGCTTCATTAGCAGCATCTTTACTTACCTTAAAAGTAATTGTTCCTTTTTCATCGTCAATAACAGGCTGTTCAGTTACAACATCACTATCAAATGTAAAGCCTGTAATCTTAGCCTCAGAGCTTTCATTACCTGTCAATTTAGTACCAACAAAAGTAGCCTTGACATCTTGATTTAAAGGAGCACCAACCTTTACGCCAATTTCAATATTAATATTACTACCTTTTACAGTACCTAAAATACTAATAGGACAATTACCGAGAGGTGCCACCAAATCAAGATTCTGTTGTCCTTCAAATGAGTAACCACCATCAATAGCTTTCACTGTACAAGGGTCTACCTCAATATCACCCACATTAATCAAGAAAGTAAAATTCTTCAGTGATAAAGCAATTTGATTAGCACCTTTATTTGACTGCGCAATAGCAATCTTTTGATTCTCAGTAGTCCCCATCTGATTTCCATCAACAACTACTGACAATTTTCCAATATAGCCTCCAGCCAAATCTGTATCTATAGGATATTTCACCTCATCATCGTCATCACCACAACTTGAAAACAAGCTGACTGAACAAACAAGCATAAACAAATACAACAAACTCTTTTTCATAATTCTCTTATTTAGTTAATAATCTATTTGATCGCAAAATCGGGTACAAAGTAACATATTTATATTAATTATCACAAGGTCCATTCTTTGTATTTTATGATCTATTTTTAAGATCATATTGCAAAAAAGCTGTTTTTATCTACTTTTTAAGGTTCATATTTACAGCATACTCAACCAATATATACAAAAAAAGGAGGGATTTCAAGTCCCCCCTTTTTCGATATTCAAGATATTATAGTTTTCAAATTTTCATATAACTAACCTATTATTCTAGCTATAATCCCATTACTCGCCAATAACCTCCAATTCATCAACGATCAGCGTACTGTTAGCTGCGCCTTTGAACTTATCACCTTCCTTACTGGAAGAACATATAATAGCTAACTTATACTCTTTAGTACTATCATAAGATTTCTCCGGCAAATACTCAAATGCAAGTTCGAATGTAGTCCATTCATCTTTATCCGTACCATCTTTCAAGCGAGCTTCTGCCACACGATATTCTGAAGTATTAATATCTACTCCTGTGAGTGTCACATCTTTGCCGGCTGCATCTTTTGCTTCGTACAATACCGCAGCAATAGAACATTCGTCAATAATGTTAAGCCCCTCCTGCGCTGGTTTGACAGAACCATCTATATAGTTCGTTCCTGCTTTATATTTATATACGCCTTTTAATAACTTAGGCTCCTTGTCATAAGCAATACCAAATTTGGTTGATTTCAAAGGAGCAAGCATATTAAGACTGAACGTACCCGTAAATAAAGAACCGGAAGTAATAGGTGCCATACTGCCTAAAACATGTGCTCTAGAATCCAATGTCACCAATTTGGCAGCCTTACCACTAAAGCCTTCAGATTCTTCCATCACAGGATAGCCTACTTTTACTGTCGAAGATGATCCATTCAACATTTTGGCACCACCATTGGAAGTAGCCAGGAATCCTGCAGGCTCCGGAGTCCAATAATTTTCATAACTATTACCTGCATCAAATTCAGACCATTCATCCAAAGAATATTTCATGATATTCTGAACACCTTCAATAGAAGCAGTATACTTTCTTGATGTTCCATCTTCAGCAACTACAGTATAAACAACACTTTTTCCTCCGGAGAAGTCCTGAGCAACACCACTTGCCGGAGTTACGGTAGCCTTTTCTGAAACAGCAATGACTGGTACCAAGGCTTTCAAGTCTTCCTCAGTAGCCTCATCATTAACTTTAAACGTAATGGCACTCTTTGCATCATCAATAACCGGTGCTACTGTTATAACTTCGTCATCAATAGTAAAATCGGTTATTTTAGCCTCCGTGTTTTCACTTCCTGACAGTTTAGTACCTTTATAATTGACCTTAACTTTCATTCCGCCTTCTACATCTACATCAATAACCATATCTACAGCATTCTTACCAACTGTACCCGAAACGGATGTATTGCATGATCCCACAACAAGACTTAATGTCTGATTGCCGGAAAACTTATAAGCATCACCACTTTTTGTCAAAGCACAATTATCCACAGTAATGTCACCAATAAGAAGCTCAGTACCTGCTACGGTAATAGTAAAGTTTCTCAGTTCCAGTTTTACAGCAGTATCCGAAGCCTTTGAGATATAAACCTTCTGAACCATATCAGAAGCTATAGGAGTAGATACTCCCACATAATATACATCCATCGTTCCTTTATATGCACCTGCAAGTTCACTGTCAACCGGATATTTCACATCGTCATCGTCACTACAACTCATAAATAGACTCACCGAACTAATAAGCATAAACAAATACAACAATCTTTTCTTCATAATCTTCATAGTTAATTATAAATTCTTTTTTATCACATAAAATCACGCAAAGTAAAAGATTTAAAATAACTACCACAAGTGCCATTCTTGGCATTCTATGTTCTATTTTTAATATATTATTTATTCATACCCCAAAAATAAGAAAAATAAAAGTTTCAATATTAATATTCAAGTTATAAAAGAGAAGAGTAAGCAGATATATATTTCTGCACTAATCCAATCATCTTTTCATACAAATCCCTATCACAATCCATATACCTATAAATCATCACATCTATCAACCATAGAATTTTTTCCCGATTTAATATCCGCTCAACAGCCTCCCCCCTTACGAATGACGGAAGTGAATTTACGACATTATAATTATTGCATATTTATTAAAAAAGCTGTATCTTTGCAACCTTAGTCATAATTGAAAGTTTGTCAAAGTACAAAGTTAGACATGTTTAATATTGAATTTATTACAAATGTCGTTTCGTTGTGATGGCGGAACCATTTGAAATTACTACTGATTTAATATCATTTTACTCAGAATATTCAGTCGTGATGATGCGATATTCTTTCTTAATCTATAAATATATATATATGCAAATGTTGACAGCCCATAATGGGCAGTTAGCGTCGTTTGTATGCGTGATGTCTTACGTGTTTAAATTTAGTATTGCTTATATACATGTTTATAATGATGAAAAAAAGCCCTGGACCGTGATGGTTCGGGGCTTTTCTTGTACTTGCAATAAGCAAGAAGGAAAAAGATTTCAGATTACATCGGTAACTGTGCTATTATCTCTTTCGAACATACCGGCAATTTACCATTCTTTCCCATGTTCACAAAAACCGTTGCACACAACACCGTCCATTGGTCACCATATGTCATCGTACTGCTATGGTTATACCCAAGGCAATGCCCGTATTCATGAAACATGGCCTGACGGGGATAATTATGCGGATGGGCATCCGGAGGAGTCGCATCAAAATAAACACCGGTATAACAATAATTAGCCAAGCCGTACGTATTGCCTCCACCTAATCCGCCGACACCGGCAACACAACCCAGCACAAGCCCGCCATGATTACGGATTCTTTGACGCAACGCATCCAGATTGATCGGATTTCCTCCATTGTCTTTCAACAAACCTTCGTATTTGTTCATTTCCATATTAAACTCTTCGGAAGAGAACATGAAAGCCATATTGACAGCCAACGCCACTCCATGACGGCACAATAACGGATTCATATGACGCCAATACGCATGGCCATTGTCAGCCGAATAAGAAGAAAAACGTATAAACCAACGACTGTCTATCTGTTCTATTTTCTTCATAAACGGGTCTTCTGTACGAATAACAAGCGTCACATCGTCATTGGAAAGTCCGGGCTGTGCAGGCACCACTATCTTTCGTCCACTACTTGTAGTGAATGTCCGTTCCGAATCTACAACCGGCAAGGGGAATGACGCTTCCATAAACGGATAAATCTGCTCGAAATGTGCCAGTTCGAAGAACTCCATGCTAAATTTATTAAAACGGCACATAATCTTCACATCCTGAATACCTACAGGAGAAAAGAACTTGACAAGCAACTGATGTTCGTCTGAAATGGAAACCTGCAACGGAGCATTCGCATAAAAAGAACGACGGCGACTGTCATAAAAGACCTCACGTGGCTCACTGGCCAAAAACATCGTATCCGCGCGAAACCGAAAGAAGTCCTCTTTGCGAACATAAAGTGAACCATCCTGATTTTCCGGATGCAGATAATCAATACTAATATGAGATACACGGCCTGCCTCAATCTTACAATCCGTGAAACGGTATTTACGGACAAACTGAGTTCCGTCACTGCGATCTGACTCAATCGTCACAAATCCGGATAATGCTTTTGTGCCGGGCAATGAGTAAAACGAGTATTTCCCGGTAATGTCATAAGATTCTATCTTTTTGGTTCCGGAATATTTCCCGTCTGCACCAAGAGCGGCATATATTCCTTCGGCATCGTCGAAAGTTACATCGATTTTACGAATGAATCTCCACATATAATCGGACGATACATTCAAATCGACATCCACTCTCCCTACAGAACGCTCCAAGACCACTGTATGCGACACCGAAGCCTGATCTCTGCCGATATGCAATTCTATTTTCTTATAAAAGTAAACCGCATCTAACGGCGCATTTTCCGCATGATTTATCAACCAGTCATCGGACAGTTTTTCGGGTTCTTTGACAGCCTCATCTTCTTCCTCGCTCGTAGTAGCCAGAAAAACGACTGTATAATCCCCCATACTCAATCCTTCGATAGTCAATTTTGAGAAGTTTTCTTCCAGCTTCTGATATAAGGGCTTAATAATCTCTCCACGTTCATTGGCAATAGCATACCACATACGAGTGATCTGCTCCGGTTTGCTTCCGCGTGTCTGCACCACGGACGCATCGTCTTGCTGCAACCCAAACAAAAACGACACTTGTCCGGAATGGGAAGGAACAATGCCGGTCTCCTGTTCAAAATCGCCCGAACAGTTGGTAAGCAATAATGCGCCCAGTAATATCATTATGATTCTTAGCATCTTCATAAACAGCCTCCTCTATTTCTTTACACAACGTACGGATGCAAATGCTTCCATCTGTAACCGCTGTTTCTTAATAACGGCTGTCTCGGCTCCTTCGAACGGCAACCAGTAAGCCCATGCATAACCGCCCGGAAGACCGTTACGTTCGTTTGTCCACAACACAGCTCTTTTCCCGAAAGCCGGATTATTGGATGATGACTTATCTCCCTTCGAGCCAGCCAAAGGAATAATAAGGCTGCGACCGGTGTCTTCCGAAGTAAACTTCACATAATGCTGTGTTCCCGTCACACCACTGGACGGAGTTATCAGTGTTCCTTCTCCGATGTGAAGTGTAGCGGCAATTGTTTCTCCATTTCCTGCCTTATATCTACCCGGAATCTCTTGGTCTGCAGGAAGCAGAGACTGCCATTCGTTACCAGTCGGTATCCGGTATCCTTCAGGGCAAGGCATATGTGTATCATTCACCCAAGGTGCATCAGCTGTCTGGTTACCTAAATTGTTGGAAGGATTATACCCCTGCCAAGGCACGTACATATATAAACGTCCAAACTGGAACAGACCACCCACCGTGTTTATCCAACTCTTATGATACATGTCTTCGACCGTAGCCCCGTCCAACGGATAAATCTGATCTTCCAGATCACGGCTACGCGCATTAAATGCCATCCATACATTTCCTGCGATTTCCACTGTTTCAATCTGTTTGTCACTCGGAGCCACACGTATCTCCACGTAATCATATGTTCCATTCAACAAGGCATTTTTTAAATGTACCAAAACCGTATAGCCCAAGCGACCGCTGCCTTGCGCTGCAACCGATACATTAAATGCCGACACGATACCTTCCGCCTCTTCCGACACGGACATATTGCCTACACTTGTTCCGCTACCGGCACCTTCTGTAGAAGAAATATCGATACGAGTGTCTGTAACGAACGCCAGCGTCATGTCATCAGCACCTGTAGCAGGTACTTCCAGTACATTATTCTCATAGTCTACTTTCACCCCTTCCGGAATCCTGGATTTCGACGCATTAAGCAAAAGACGTTGGTTCGTATCAGGCTTTCCGACAATCGTTTCTCCTTCTTCCCACGGTTTGATCTCAAAAACGCCCGTCACTTCAGCTCCCACATTGAGCACTGCCAATTCATATACTTTATTGCGTTCGACAACTGGTAATTCGACTTTTAACCTGATGGGGACTTCACCATAGGTTCCACGCAAGATGATATTGACAGGACGTGTGCTCTCGAACAGACGGAATACCCCCTCTTGCTTGCCATCGAATGCAGAAGAGAACTCCTTCCGATAGCTCACCGTTTTATCCGACGCCCGGACATTTTCGAGGAATGGTAAAGTCTCGGCAGGAGCATTCTCTACGATGACTTCCTTTATCTGCGTTTTGCTGTCGGCTGTTGTGTTCAAATCAATGCGCGCCACACCGCGTTTCATAATTACATTGACCTCCGCATTGCTGCGTGTCACTACTCCGCTCTCCAATTCGACTACAGCCGCCATGAAATCCGGCGCAGAATTATCATGCAATCCTTCACCGATAATCGTATTACGAAATTCTTCTTCACTTTTAGCTTTCTCTCCGGCAGGAATCTCCAGTCCGGTCAGAAAATAAAGTCGAGATCCGCTGACCGCAGAAATCTCCGACTGTCCGCCTTGCCCGGGAGTCAGCTGTTCCTCTTTATATAAATTCCCGTCACTAAACTGGAAAACCGATACATCTTTGAGCTCTTCAGAAGATTCTTCTCCTGCTACCGTAATTCCTTTTAATACCACTGAATAAGTTTGTTGATGGCCTTTTCCCCCGGTTGGTTCATCGTTCGAGCAGGCGCCTGAAAGTAATGTTCCTATTATAATAGGAACGATGGTTTTTCTGCAAGAATAATTCATGTTTTTTTGATTAAAATAATACTGAATATTGGAAACTTTATAAATGCATTTTCCAAAAGCGGCGGCAAAAATACTACTTTTTTCAATACAGCAAGTCATCTGCATAAAATTTTAATAAATATGTTGAATAAAAGAAATCTTTAACGTCAGACTAACTAAATACAAAATAAAAAGTTATTTTTGCAAACGTTTTTTAATTTTATCTCATTCTAATATTATGTACAAGATTTTTCACGGCTTCCACCTAGTAGAAGCTTATCAGGACTTAAAGAAAGCTAAACGGTTAGCAAAGAATCAGACAGTGGCCCGATGTATAAAGTTAACCATAGCTATTACCCTCTCTCTTATTTTATGGTTCCTTCCCATTGATACTTTTGGAATAGAAGGGTTGACCGTTATAGAACAAAGACTTATTTCCATTTTCATTTTCGCCACACTCATGTGGGTGTTCGAAGCTGTCCCGGCATGGACCACTTCCGTTCTTATTGTCGTATTATTATTACTTACCGTTTCCGACAGTAGTTTATGGTTCTTAACCCAAAATACTCCTGCGGAGGAATTGGGACAGACAGTCAAATATAAGTCTATCCTGCATTGCTTTGCCGATCCTATCATCATGCTGTTTATAGGTGGATTTATTCTTGCCATCGCAGCAACCAAAAGTGGACTGGATGTATTGTTGGCACGAGTTATGCTGAGACCTTTCGGAACACAATCACGATATGTGCTATTGGGATTCATCCTCGTTACAGCTGTCTTTTCCATGTTTCTTAGCAATACGGCTACGGCGGCCATGATGCTTACCTTCCTTACTCCCGTATTAAAAGCACTCCCGGCAGATGGAAAAGGGAAAATCGGATTGGCTATGGCCATTCCCGTTGCTGCCAATGTAGGTGGTATGGGAACTCCTATCGGTACACCACCTAACGCCATTGCTTTAAAGTATTTGAATGATCCGGAAGGATTAAATCTGAATATCGGTTTTGGAGAATGGATGAGCTTTATGTTGCCTTACACTATTATTGTACTGTTTATAGCCTGGTTTATCCTCTTACGACTGTTTCCATTCAAACAAAAGAGCATCGAACTGCAAATTGAAGGTGAAGCAAAGAAAGACTGGCGCTCCATTGTGGTTTATATCACCTTTGCTATAACGGTTCTATTGTGGATGTTCGACAAATTTACAGGAGTAAACTCCAATGTAGTGGCAATGATTCCGGTAGCTGTTTTTTGTATAACAGGCGTTATTACCAAACGTGACCTGGAAGAGATCAGCTGGAGTGTACTCTGGATGGTAGCCGGCGGCTTCGCATTGGGCGTAGCCTTGCAAGAGACCGGACTGGCAAAGCATATGATCGAAGCCATCCCATTCAGCACATGGCCCCCTGTACTGATGATTGTCGGTTCCGGACTGATTTGCTATGCTATGGCCAACTTTATTTCACACACAGCCACTGCAGCATTACTCGTCCCTATTCTCGCCATTGCCGGAATCAGTATGCGTGAAAACCTGTCATCGTTGGGAGGTGTAGAGACTTTATTAATTGGAGTCGCCATCGGATCATCGCTGGCAATGATATTACCAATTAGTACACCACCTAATGCCCTGGCACATGCCACAGGAATGATTCAGCAAAAAGATATGGAAAAGGTAGGTATCATTATGGGAATTATAGGACTTATCTTGGGATATACAATGCTGATCATACTCGGCTCCAACAAGTTATTATAAATAATCTATTAAAAAAAGAAGATGTCAAAAGCAGGATGATACATTTATCTTGCTTTTGACATCTTCTTCTTTTTCGAATTTAGCGTCCTATAATCCTCTCCAAAAGTTTATAAGAAACAACAATGGTATAAAACGATATCTCGTCTACTCTATTCCTGATCCGAATTCACAAACTTACTTGGACTGACATTATAATACTTCTTAAATACCTCCCTGAAATACTTCGCATCCGAAAACCCGACAATTTCAGCAATCTCCGTTATTGTATATTCTTTCTGCTTTAATAATTGTGCTGCACGTTGCAAACGGATCATCCGGATGTAGTCAGCCGGAGCATAACCGGTCAGCGCTTTCAGTTTATTATAGAAACTTGTTCGACTCATATGATGCTGATTACTGAGTACATCTACCCCAAAGTCCAAATCTCCCATATTCTTCTCTATACATTCCTTGACTGAAGCTATGAATTTCCAGTCCAAAGTATTAGTACAATTGACAGGTAAATGCTTTTCTTTATTTTCGATACTATTATAGACCTGACGGAGCAATTCACGATTTGCCAATATGTTTTTAATAGTAACCTTTAGTATACCCACACTGAATGGCTTGGTTATATAGGCATCTGCTCCGATTTCCAGTCCTCCGAGTATATTTTTCTCATCCCCTAACGCAGTCAGCAATATGACTGGAATGTGAGACATTTCCACACTCGTTTTGATAGCTGAGCACAGTTCGTCTCCACTCATCTCAGGCATCATTATATCGGATATAACAAGATCTGGATTAAACTCCTTTATAATGACAAGCGCATCTTTGCCATTGGAACAGGACTGGATATTATACCCTGCCATAAGCATATCCACAAGATAATTACGCAAATCATCATTATCTTCCACTACCAGAATACGCTGTAAAGAGGTTTTTATCTGAGGTGCCTCCAAGACCGGCAAGTCAGAAGTTCCCCCCAGTACAACAGCATCCATACGTTCATTCGGCGTTTTTGGAGAGATAAACTTTGCTTTATGCAAATGGGTATTTCCCTTCGGGAAAGTAATTTGCACGCATGTTCCCTGATGTTCAACACTTTGAATATGGATCTTTCCTTTATGCAACTTAACCAGTTTATATACCAGCATCAATCCAATCCCACTTCCGGTCACTTTCAAATTGACTACATTACTACCCCGGAAACAATTTCTGAATAATTTCTTCTGTTCAGATGAAGGAATACCAATTCCTGTATCCTTTACCTCAATACTCCAAGTATTCCCTTCCTCGCAAGCACAAATACACACGCTACCATTCTCTGGCGTGTACTTCAACGCATTTGACAAAATATTCTTCAAGATAGACCCCATTTTGTCACTATCAAACCACACATTCAAATAATCAAAATTACTCTCATAAACAAATCTGACACGCTTCATCTCAGCATATTTGCGGAAAGTAGCACAAACATCATTCATATAAGAATTCAATTCATACTCAGAAACATAAAGAGTAGACGAATATACGTCGATCCGTTCAAAGTTTATCAAGTTGGTTGTCAGCTGAAGCAATGTATTCACATTCTTTAGGGCCATATTCATATGGGGTAATGCCTTCTCTGCCACCATATGGTTTTCAACAACTTCTTCCAGCGGTGCTTTTATCAATGTCAGCGGCGTACGTATATCATGAGCAGTATTAATAAAAAAACGTGTCTTCTCATCAGAAATCTTCTTTTGTTTATGCAACATGATAACACGGAATATGATAATCATAATCAAGACCACCAGAATTGCATACCCCACCATTGCCCACATACTGGCCCACACCGGAGGGGTAATAATGATCTGAATACTCCTTGTTTCATAAGTTTTATACTTCTCCTCATTAGATACAGTACGAATTTGTAACGTATAACTGCCAGGAGGCAGATTTCTAACAACAATCCGATTATCTTGACTCGGACGGGTCCACTCTTTATGATAACCGTCGATTTTCCATGAATAAAGAATATTAGAAGGATAATCATAATTTATGGAAGCCACATCAAGCGAAAAAGTATTTTGACCGTAGGCCAATTCCAGACAATCAGTCTCGTTAATATCCTTCTTCAAGGGAGATCCGTCATCACCAGGATAGACAGGATGATAAGCTATCATAAAATCCCGTAATAACAAACGCGAATAATATGGCTCAGGTATTTCTATGTCTGTCGGAAACTTAACAGCACCATCATTGCCACCAAAGACAAGCGTACTGTTACTGTAAGTTGTGGCAGAACCGGCATTAAAATTTACGCTCATCAGTCCCTGCTCCCGTGTCCAGTTACGGAAAAAATGATCTTTAGGTGAATAAATCGTAATACCATTTTCCGTACCCATCAGGAGATTTTCATCCTGACGCGGAATAATCGTATAAATATTATCAGAAATCAGTGCACAATTATCAGTTCGGTACTGATGAATAAACTTCTTTTTATTGATATCATAAACAAGAAGACCTGCTCCACGAGTACCAATATACAGGATACCATCTTCTCTCTGGTATAATGCACATATAAAGGAGATTCAACAGGCAAGTCAATATACCGGTAAACACCGGATTGCTTGTCAAGTTGATAGAGTCCCATTCTTGTACCAATCCACATTTGACGGGCATTTTTCTCCAGAATGGTGGTGATGGAACTTACTCCCGGATACAAACGAACATTTTTAGTCTCAAGATTAATGCGTTTCAAATGATAATATCCACCGGACCATACATCACCGCCCGAATCCTTTTTAATGTCATAAATATATTGGTCAGGACGTATTCCTGCAATGGCCGCAGGCGAAAGATAGCTTATTTTAAACCCTTTCTTCTTTTCTATCTTATAAATTCCAGACGTAAAACCACCAGCCCATATCACACCAGGAGAGACTTCACACAACGCCAAGAAGATATGATTCTCATCATCCGGCACCGGATCAAAAGAACTAAAAAAAGAACGCCATTCTCTTGTATCGGTCTGATAAAAACTAATTCCATTACTAGTTGCAAACCAAAGGTCACCGTCACTATCTTCTATCACATCATGCACCTGATCATTCACTAACGACCGGTTATTGCCAAGAGAATGCTTTATCAAATCATATCTTCCATAACGATTGTTACGAATGGTAATACCAGTAGGATAATTGGCAAGCCAAATACGCTCCTCCTCATCCACATAGATATCATTGATATTGTTTCCGTTCATTCCATTATAACTGCTATAGTCAGCCGTTATATAAGGTTCACTCTTACAAGTATTTACATTCAGCTTATATACTCCTTTTCCACCCGTAGCTATCAACAACTCATCAGCGTTCAGAGCAACAATCTGATTAACTTCCACATTGTTTGGTGCATAACAAGGAGTGATTTTTGGGGTTTTACCAATATCATATATAAGTATCCCTTCTTTATAACTACCCACAAATAATTGCTTTGACACAGTATGGTAATACAGTTCGTGAACAGGTGTAACGATGCTTTTTACTACTTCATCAGGAATTTGTTTCAGTTCTCCCTTTTCTATCCCGACACAAAACAAACCGCTTCCCGTACCGATAAAAAAATGACCGCCATCAGCCTGCTCAATAGTAGATATTGCACCATCGACAGGCTTTGGCATATGTTGTGTTGTTCCAGTACGAATATTATACCAGGTAATTGTATCCTTGTAACAAAGCCAAATATGATCATTCTTGTCCAGATAACCATAATCAAGAAATGCTTGAAACTTATTTCGGATCAATTCAGGGTGTACATAAGCCAATTCAAATTTATCATGTTGTGAATCATACCTGAAAATACGTCCTTTCTGCCCGATTACCCATAATACATCTTCCTGATCCATATAAAGCCAGTTCAAAGCTATCCGTGAGTCCAGCTTCATACTGTCATCCGAGAAAGTATAATGCTTGATGTGTTTACCGTCATAACGATCTACCCCCTCCTGAGTCAAAAACCACATATATCCGCGTCGGTCTTTTTGAATATGGTAGATTTTCTGGTTGTTCAAACCGTCTTCCAACCCTATGTACTTATAAATCTGCCCCTTGCTCACAGCACTACTAATGAGAAGAACTATAAACACTAAAAGTTTTCTATTTTTTACAATTATCTTCATTCCTTTCACAAAACACTCAAAAATACATTTGCAAAAATATGAAAATATTATTTAAACAGCAACTGAATAAATTAATAATTATATGTTAAAAACAGAAACTTAAAAAACACAACTATCTCATCTATCGGAAATACTGCATAATACCCCAAATACTCCCCAACAAAAACATCGGAAATAGATAAGTGTTCTTTCTAAATTATATTAGTCATTTTTTGTACGATTTTCCAGCATCAGATCATAAATATACACGAACAGGAATCATCTTATTATTAGGACAATTTCAATCATATATTTATTCCTTCGATTATGCATTTAAAATCCATAAGCCTCTCTTCAATTTTCCATAAAATAAAAAATGATGTTAATTCCATTTTCAAACTTCGAACTATTTTTTTTAATCCCGTGTTTTTTTCATACAGTAGGAGCTTAAGTACATTTCGGATGATATAACAAAAGTAATATAATAAATCGGGGAAGTGTAATAGAGTAAACCTACATATTTTTCTAAAAAAAATAAGTTTTAAACATTGTTTCATCAATAAAATCTACAGCCATGAAAAGTATAAGTTCAAATTTATGGATCAGATTAATAGTCAGTTCTATCATAGGAACAATAATTTATTGTTTATCAAGTATGAGACAGCAAACAAGCTGACTATAAAGATGAATATTCTAGCGATATGAATAAATATTTTTCCATTCAACAAGCAAAATATTTTTCCTTTATAAAATACTAATTATATATCTATATATTTACATATAAACCCACTAATAAGTATGTGACTTTAAGAACTTAACTTACATACAGTTTCTTACTTATTACCAAACTCTATTTTTAACTATCTAAAACCAACTTAATTATGGAAAATAGAACTTCTGATTTATGGCTCGGTCTTGGTATAGGATCGGTCATTGGCGCCCTCGTTTATCGTTTTTCACGAACTTCTAAAGCCAAAAAACTAAAGAAAAAAGTATGTGATGCCTTTCATAAAATAAGTGGGCAAGCCGAAGAAATGTTAGATACTGCAAAGGAAAAAGTATTGGATACGGGTGCTGCCGTAGCCGATAAAGTTGCAGACAAAACTTTCGACCTAGCTGAAAAGGCAGATGACCTTAAAGGCAAAATGCATACAATAGCTGCTGATGCAAAAAAATGAAACAGATTCTAGTAAACCAATTAAGAACACTAGAGTGTTTCTGAATAAACCTAAATTATTAACTAAAACTTTTGAATTATGAACAAGAAAACTGAAAAGAAACAGGAAGAGGCAAAGGGCACTAAAAAGACCGCCCAAGCTAAAGAGTGCAAGTCTTCGACTTCAAGCAAAAAAACTGAAAAGAAATAGGCATTCAGAATCGTTAAGTTTGTGTCATTCTTCAGGCAGACAGGAATCTGCCTGAAGAATCCACCAATTTATTCTCAAAGTGACTTTACAATTTTAATTTAAAAGAATATGAAAAAATTATTATTTGCGATTTTTGTAGTTACAACTATAATATCCTTCACGTCCTGTCGTAATAAAAAAGAACAGGATAAAGCGAAACAACAAGTTGAAAAAGTGAAAGAAAACGTCAATGATGCAGTGGACAAAGTATCCGATAAAATCGAAGATGGTGCTGATGCCGTAAAAGATGCGTGGAAAGACACCAAAAAAGACGTTCAAAACAGCGCAGAGAAAACCAAGAAAGAAATCAAGGAAGGATATAACGAAGTGAAAAAAGATGTAAGTAAAAAACTTGACTGATTCTTAATCGTATATCATTCTATAAATAGTAACTTCTTACATATTAATAAGCTATGGTTGGATTTGTAATATGGATTGTTGGATTAGTACTGACTATCAAAGCCGCACTGGAAATATGGCGTATCCATGCACCAATAGAAAGACGGCTGATAGCTATTATCTTAATCGTTCTTACCAGCTGGATAGGATTGCTGTTCTATTATTTCTACGGCAAGGCACGAATGCCGCAATGGCTGGGTACTGGAGTTCAAAAATATTAGCTACATCAGAAAGCAATATTTATATGAATATAATTCTAAACATGGGAGAGTACAGCAAAAGTCAATAGCAACTCTCCCAAAATTTCCCTCCTTCAAGAAGGAGATTTGAGTTACTATTGACTTTTACTCTCTGCAAATTACCAATATTTTTCAATTCTCTCATAACCGAAAATCCTACCGCGTTCATCATCTATACCTTGCAACTTCTTGCAGATAATCTGTGCTCCAATCATACTAAAGGTTATGCCGTTGCCACCATATCCCAAATCAAAAAACATCCTGTCCTTATCTGGACAATTACCGATAAAGGGTAACCCATCTTTTGTTGTACTAAAAGTGCCACACCACGCCATTTCTGTTTTAAAAGGAATACTTGGAAATAATCTCCTAAATTTCTTTTCTAATACAAGAGTTTTCTTTCTGAGTAACGCATCACGGCGCTCCGGATCACTGAACTTTTCATCTTCACCACCGACAATGATACGATTTCCCCTTGTAGTCCGTATATACAAATATGGCTCAGCTGTTTCCCAAATTAAACACTGTTCAGGCCACAAATCTTTAGAATCTACCGGATGCGACACAAGTGCATAAGTTGAAGTCAAATCCATAATTTCCCGAGATAAAAACTTCCCTGCTTCAAATCCGGCTGCGATGATCACATATTTACACTCTATTTTATGCCCTCTATCTGTTTCTATAATATATCCTTCAGGCATTTCAACACATTCTGTTACACCGGTATGAGTAAAAATTTCCAGTCCATCTTTTTTCATATGGTAGAGCAAAAGACCAGTAGCCGCTTTGTAAGCATCCATCTGCGCCGATACTCGGTTTAACAGTGCATTGCCTGGAACCTCTATATTATACAGTTTTTTTATCTCCTCTTTTTCCAGCAGACGAACCGGCAAATTGTGCTTCTTTCGTATCACATATTCTTTTTCAATTAATTCTATATCCTTTGGAATACTAGCATAAAAAAGACTTGGTCGTTTTTCAAAATCAGCATCTACTCCTGTTTCCTTTAATACCTTTTCAATATCAGCAATTGATGCCAAAGATGCGCGATATGCAGAAACAGCATTATCCTCTCCAATAATTTCTGCCATTTCACAAAGAGGAACATCAATTTCATATTGCAGTAAAGCGGTACTTGCAATGGAACTTCCAGTTGCAATGCTTCGTTTGTCAACCATGCAACATCTTAAACCGGCACTACAAAGCTCGTGTACCATCAAAGCACCCGTTATACCAGACCCCACAACTACAATATCTGTTGAAAAATCATCCTCCAAGGGATGAAAGTAATCTAACAATGAATTTTTAACAACCCAATAGGGCAATCCTGAATGTAAGTCCATAATATATTGAATTATGCAAACTCCCTTTCATCCTCCTCCACACTTACAGCGGGGAGAAAAACGTAAAAACATGGAAAACACAAAAGCATTCCCAAAAGAGTTTACTCCCGATTTATAATAAGATACTATTCACCCTGTTCAATTGCGCAATATCTTTTACATTGTATCAAAACGTTCTCAAAATAAACAACATCACACAAAAAAAGATAGTTCGAAGGAAAAGACTGGATTTAACATCTATTTAATGCACAAGAAATATTGTAAAACAACCAGCATATATGAAGGTATTCACCAAACAAAATATCAACATACTATCTAAATAATATATCAAGGTATGAAATTAAATCTCAGTAGCCCCATCACATACTTTTTTAACATTAAAAATAAATTCAATGACAATAATTATCAAATATATTCGGTGAGGTTGTAATTGCCCCTTTATCAGCAGGGCATATGGCGGTAGAAACACACAAAAAGCTCCGTAAATCAATGATTTACAGAGCCTTTAATCAGGAATACTCGTACTCGAAGCGGGACTTGAACCCGCACAGCCGCAATGGCCAAAGGATTTTAAGTCCTTCGTGTCTACCATTCCACCATTCGAGCATCCTTTCAAAGAGAGCGGAAAACGAGACTCGAACTCGCGACCCTAACCTTGGCAAGGTTATGCTCTACCAACTGAGCTATTTCCGCATTTTTTCAACGGGTGCAAAGATAATGAGTTTCCTTGTTTCTGCCAAACTTTCGATCAAAAAAGTTTGGCAGAAAATATTTTATCGCCCTAATAATGCTTTCTCAGCCTGCTCCATTCCACAGAAATTGAAGCCATCGACCACTTGTTGCATTAATGCGGAGATTTCATCATTACAAAGATTACCGATACTTCCTTCGTGTGTATGATGCACCTGTTTGTCATGAGTAAATTTTCCGGCTTCTATATCAAGACCGACTTTCTTATACGCATCACGGAAAGGCATACCTTCACGAGCCAGTCGATTCACTTCCTCGACACTGAAAATAAACAGATATTTATCATCATCAAGGATATGTTCATTCACCTTAATCTCATTCATGATATAAGTCGTCATCTGCAAGCAGTCCTTCAGTTCCTGAAAAGCGGGAAGGAAAACCTCTTTAATAATCTGTAAGTCACGGAAGTAACCGGATGGCAGATTGTTTGCTATCATCATTATCTGCTGAGGAAGAGACTGCAGTTTATTACATTTAGCACGTGTCAGTTCGAACACATCCGGATTCTTCTTATGAGGCATGATGCTCGAACCGGTAGTACAATCATCCGGCAGCTTCACGAAACCGAAGTTCTGACTATTGAACATACAAGCATCAAAAGCCAGCTTGGAGATCGTTCCGGCAATGGTAGCCAATGCAAAAGCAACATTACGCTCCAACTTGCCACGTCCCATCTGTGCATAAACGACATTATAATTCAGCGAATCAAAACCTAACAAATCGGTTGTCATCGTCCGGTTCAACGGGAAAGAGGAGCCATATCCTGCTGCAGAGCCCAAAGGATTGCGATTGCACATCCTGAAAGCCGCTTGTAGGAACTGCATATCATCCACCAGGCTTTCGGCATAAGCACCGAACCACAATCCAAAGGATGAAGGCATCGCAATCTGCAAATGGGTATATCCCGGCATCAGGACATTTTTATATCGCTCACTCTGAAGAATCAACACATGAAAGAGTTGTTCCACCGCTTCCGCGATCTCGCGAATCTGTGTACGGGTAAAGAGTTTGAGGTCCAGCAAAACCTGATCATTCCGTGAACGACCACTGTGAATCTTCTTACCGACATCTCCCAAACGGCGGGTCAGCATCAATTCTACCTGCGAATGCACATCCTCTACTCCTTCTTCTATTATAAACTCACCTCTTTCGACCGAAGCATAAATAGTCTTCAACTCAGCCAACAACTGTTCCAGTTCTTCCTTGGTCAACAGACCGATACTTTCGAGCATCGTAATATGAGCCATAGAACCGAGTACATCATGTTTAGCCAGATAAAGATCCATCTCACGATCACGTCCCACCGTAAAACGTTCGATGTCTTTATTTACCTGCACGGATTTTTCCCAAAGTTTCTGCGCCATAATATTTAAGTATTAGGTAATAAGTAGTAAGTAATAATCGTAGTTACGTTGATACTCCGCGGGTATTACCTATTATTTATTACTTATTACCTGTTTAATAGTTAATCATCGACAGCATCTCAACCATCTTCTCCAGACCATCCTGAAGAGGTTTCTGTACCATCGCTTTCATAAACGGATTGATATCCATACTGATAGTCACTTTCAACTTGCACTCTTCCTCTGTTGTTGAGACTAGCTGAATCCACATATTAAAAGGTAGCGGAGAGTTGGTAGTTGCCAGTTTAATACATTTGCAAGGTTCACGCTCAACAATCTGCAACGTCAGCTGACCGATAGGCGAAATGCTAAAGCTCAGTGTATCCGAATCAAAACTCAAGTCCTGTATTTTATCTTCCGGTAAACGGTCTTTCACTGATTCCAGGTTGCTCAAGTCCGACAGCTTGGCATACACACGTTCCTGACTGTAAGGTATTACCTTTACACTACTTTCAAAATTAGCCATAATTCTTTATTCGTATAAAATCAAAGAAAGAACTATCCGAACAGATATTGTCCGAATGGTTCTTTCTTACTAAAATTTCCGATCAAATAATACAATATTATTTCCCTGCATCCCAATGAGCCGGGTCTTTACGCCAATCGTTCAATGTCGCAATATCTTCTTCTTCGATATAACCGGTACGAAGTGCTACATCAAGTACTGCTTCGTAATTGGTCAACGTCACCAAAGGTACTTTAGCATTCTTGAATGCTTCCTCGGCAACGGGAAAGCCATACGTATAGGCAGCTACCATACCGATCACTTCACAACCATCGCGACGAATTGCTTCCACAGCCTTCAAACTACTACCACCTGTAGAAATCAAATCTTCAACCACTACGACTTTCATACCCGGACGAAGTTCTCCTTCAATCAGGTTTTCCAATCCGTGGTCTTTCGGGGTAGAACGAACATACACGAACGGCAGATTCAACGCGTCAGCCACTAATGCTCCCTGAGGGATAGCACCTGTAGCCACACCTGCAATCGCATCCACCTGTCCGAATCGTTCCAATATCAGACGTGTAATCTCAATCTTCACAAAATTACGAAGAGAAGGATAGGACAGAGTTTTACGGTTGTCACAGTAAAAGGGGGATTTCCATCCAGAAGCCCATGTAAAAGGGTTAGCGGGTTGAAGTTTAATAGCCTTAATCTTCAAAAGTTTCTCCGCAAATAGTCTCTCTAAGTTTTTCATAACTAAACTAACTATTAATTATTTGCCGCAAAAGTACAGAAATTGAACGAGAATAGAAAGAAGAATCCGTTTATTTTTTAACTGAATTGTTCCTCTTCCTCCGGAATTTCGATACAACGACGTATATCTTTGAGTTCAAAACCACGGCTCACCGCAAATCGCATCAGCTTTCCGTTCAGTTCATAATCATCTTTCGCATGAATGCTTTTCCGTTTGGAAGCCAGCAAGTCACGCAGGATGGAGAGATATTCCTCTTCATCAATTTCGTTCAGATGACGCCATGCCACATCGGAAGGAATCTTCTTCATGTAGAGCCCCTGTGCTATTTTCATTTTACCCCATTTGGCAAAACGAAACTTATCGTTCACAAAAGCACGGCAATAGCGCTCGTCATCAATATACTTTTCGGTTTCCAGCCGTTCAAGGATACGCGCTATGGTCTCATAGGCTATACCCCAACGCTGTAATTTCTCATTTACTTCTGCCCGGCAATGTTCTGCAGCGGAGCAATAAGAGGCAACACGATTCAACGCCTCTTCATCTGTTAATTGTGCACTCATCGGTTAGCTGTAAGTATTCTATCTTTTCCAAATATGTCTTTTATAACACGAACGTCCCGATATTGGTTCATTTCTATCATGCGTATCATGTCTTGTCCGTATGCCTGATTGATTTCAAAATAGAGTTTGCCACCCGGACGAAGTAGTTCTCGTCCCAGTTCCGCAATCCGGCGATAGAAACGCAGAGGGTCTTCATCAGGAACAAACAGGGCAAGTTCCGGCTCCCAGTCAAGCACATTGGCTTCCATCTCTGTTTTTTCAGTTTCCGTCACATAGGGCGGATTGCTGACAATTATATCGTAAGATGCCCCCTGTATTCCGTCAGCAGAAAAAACATCCTGTCGACGGAAGGTGACCTGAGCATCCAACTCTTCATTATTTTTACGGGCAATAGCCAACGCTTCTTCCGAAATATCCCAGGCATCCACTTTCGCATCCGGCAGATTTTTATCCAGAGAGATGGCGATACATCCGCTTCCTGTACCTATATCTAATAGGCGACGAGCATCCGGATTCTCCTTTACAATCAGGTCCACCAGTTCGGCAGTCTCCGGACGAGGGATCAGCACGCCGGGAGCTACCCGAAAGTTCCTTCCACAGAACTCAGCATATCCCCGAATGTACTGTATTGGCTCATTTTTCTGCAAACGGAATATAATGTTTTCTAATTCACGCTGTTTGCATGCAGATAAAATTATATCTTTGCCCATGTAAATATCAAGCGCATCCACCCCCAACATGTCGCAACAGATCAACATCGAAAGAGCTTTGACCTCTTCCGGCGGATAAATATCCTGTAGTGACTGACGAATGTAAGCAGTGATGCGGTTCATATTTTACGATTTCGGAGTGCAAAAGTAAGAATAATATAGCGAAGAGCACCAAAATGGAAGAAGAAAAATACATGAGACGTTGCATTGAACTGGCAAAAAACGGACTGTGCAATGTCGCTCCAAACCCGATGGTAGGGGCTGTTATCGTATGTGACGGACTTATTATCGGCGAAGGATATCACATCCGCTGCGGAGAGGCGCATGCCGAAGTAAACGCGATTCGTTCCGTCAAAGACAAGTCTTTATTGAGCCGTTCCACCATTTATGTCAGCCTGGAACCTTGCTCACACTACGGAAAGACGCCTCCTTGTGCCGACTTGATTATCGAGAAGCAGATTCCCCGTATTGTAATTGGCTGTCAAGACCCGTTCTCACAGGTCGCCGGACGAGGAATTCAGAAGTTGCGGGACGCCGGAAGAGAAGTGACAGTAGGCGTACTGGAGAAAGAATGCAGGTATCTGATCCGGCGCTTCATTACTTTCAATACGCTGCACCGCCCCTTTATCACACTAAAATGGGCAGAATCGGCTGATCATTTCATTGATGTAGAACGAACAGACGGCAATCCCGTAGTACTGTCCTCCCCTCTTACTTCCATGCTTGTACATAAAAAGAGAGCGGAAACTGATGCAATCATGGTAGGCAGGCGGACAGCATTGTTGGACAATCCGTCGCTGACAGTCCGCAACTGGTACGGCCGGAATCCGGTACGCATCGTTTTGGACCGTGCATTGTCTCTTCCCCACAGCCTGCGTCTGTTTGACGGAGAAGTACCCACCATCGTATTTACAGCAGAAAAACATCCGGACAAGAAGAACGTCACATACCGCACGATTGAATTCACACAGGATATTCTGCCACAGATCATGAAAGTGCTATATCAACAAAAAATACAGTCCTTACTGGTAGAGGGAGGAAGTCAGCTGCTCCAATCATTTATTGATGCCGAACTATGGGATGAAGTATATATTGAGAAATGTCCGTGCAAGCTGAATTCCGGTGTTAAAGCACCTGAAATAAGCGATAATTTTAGTTATTCGACTGAAAAACACTTCGACAGACAGATTTGGCATTATGTTTTCGAGAAATAGCTAAAATAGTTCTATTCAAGGGGTTCTACGTCGATAAAAACAGCGTTATTATCTATAATTTTATATAAAACTTCCCCTTAATGTTCTATATCGGAAAAAATGTTCCTATTTTTGCAACTTGTAAATAAACACAATCTTTCAAATGAGAATAAAGTTTTTATCAATCATTGCGAGTTTTTTCATGGTGTCATTCGTTATTACGTCTTGCCTTGACAATGATAACGAAGTCAATTATAGTCCGGATGCGACTATACGCGCATTTGAACTTGACACTATAGGTTATGGGGTAAACTATAAATTCACAATTGACCAAGTTAGTCGTTTAATATATAATGTGGATTCACTGCCTGTCAATGCTGACACGATCATTAATAGTATTCTGATCAAGACGCTGACAACAGCATCCGGTATCGTGACGATGAAAGATCAGAACGATCAGGATTCAATCGTTAATATTAACGACTCTATTGACCTGACTAAGTATGTAAATGCAACCGAGAAAAACAACTTTCTGGTACTGAAGGTATGGGCACCGAATATGGAGGTTCAGAATGAGTATAAAGTTAATATACGGATGCATACGATGGTTCCCGATTCACTCAGTTGGGGAGATAAACCTATAGCTGAGAATCCAGCAGGAATTACTGCACAAAAACAGAAGCTTGTGACGCTAGGGGACAACATTTTACTGTTTACCCAAAATAGTGATAAAGTATATAGTACGACGATACCGGCAGGCTCTCCTAGTGATCGTTTGAACTATGGTCAAAGTTGGGATTCAAAGAATGCCGACCTTCCTGAAGGTGCTGACGTTACATCTATTATCCGCTTTGCAGACAAGTTGTATTTACTCACAGAAAATAAGAAAATATATAATTCCAATGACGGCTTGACTTGGACAGAAGATAATGTCCTCACTCCAGATGGAGCGACAGTTACTAATTTGATCACCAGTTTCTCTAATAGTGATGGCAGTAATCATAAAAACGTTAACGGTATAGCCAGCGTAATCGAGAAAGATAACAAGAAATACTTTAGCTTTGCAGAACAGAAGGAGACTGGTTGGAATATAACGACAAGCACAGAAGTAGTTCCTGCTGAGTTCCCGACAAACAATCTGTCAGCCGATGTATATGCAACTGAAAGCGGAACATTGAATGCAATCGTTGTGGGTAATACTCAAGGATTAGATTCAAAAAAAGACACAGCTACAGTCGTTTGGGCTTCAGAAGATGGCAAAGCCTGGATTCCAATGGAGATTCCATCAAATAACAACTGTCCGAAATTAGTAGACCCGTCTATTATACATTATAACGACGCATTTTACATTTGTGGAAAAGAAACTAAAGATGATGCTAAGGGATTCCAGAAATTCTATACCTCCCCGACATTACTTGTATGGAAAGGGGTAGACAGAATGTTCATGCTTCCCGGAATTCTTCCTCCGGTGAAACTTGAAGGAGGAGTAATACAATATCCTTATTCCGAGTTCAGCTTCAAGGGAAAAGAAGCAAACTACACGATGGTAGTTGACAGAAACCATTATATATGGATGGTAGGTGGTCAAGGTATTGACAAAATCTGGCGTGGTAGAGTTAATAAACTCGGATTTCTAATACAGTAATAAGAAGTAGTTAAATACGAACCTTATAATCAAAACATGTCCTATATAGAGAAAATAGACAAAAATCGGATTCCCCAGCACATAGCCATCATTATGGATGGGAATGGGAGATGGGCTAAACAGCGGGGAAAAGAACGAACTTACGGTCACCATGCAGGCGCAGAAACGGTACATAAAATTATCGAGGATGCTGCACGTCTGGGGGTTAAATATCTGACTTTATATACTTTCTCCACCGAGAATTGGAATCGTCCGCAGGAAGAAGTAGCAGCTTTAATGAATCTATTGCTGGATTCTATCGAAGAAGAAACGTTGATGAAGAACAATATTCGTTTCCGCATTATTGGTGATATTAAGAAATTACCTGTAGAAGTGCAGGAAGGTCTGTCAAGATGTATAGAACACACAGCTAATAATACAGGAACCTGCCTGGTACTGGCACTCAGCTACTCTTCCCGCTGGGAAATGACTGAAGCAGTCCGACAGATTGCAACGCTTGCAAAAACGGGAGAAATATCTCCCGAACAAATAACAGATGAATACATAACTGCTCATCTGACCACAAACTTTATGCCCGATCCGGATTTACTGATCCGCACGGGAGGAGAAATCCGACTAAGCAACTACCTGCTATGGCAATGTGCTTATTCGGAGCTTTATTTTTGTGATACATTCTGGCCGGACTTCGATAAAGAAGAATTCTGTAAAGCCATTTATGAGTATCAGCAAAGAGAGCGCCGGTTCGGCAAAACGAGTGAACAAATCAGCTAACATAATTCGAAACTTCAAATTATAACATAAATGCATTATCGTATTTCCTTTATATTCGTAACGTTTATCGGCCTGTTCTGCTTTGCAGCCACGGGCTTTACGCAGAATACCAACACTGACGAAGACTCTAAGCCAGTCATCTTATACTCAGGAACGCCTAAAAAGTATGAGATAGCAGACATCAAGGTTGAAGGCGTGAAGAATTATGAAGACTATGTGTTAATCGGATTATCCGGACTGTCCGTTGGACAGACGATTACCGTGCCGGGTGATGAGATTACCGGAGCAATCAAGCGCTACTGGAAACATGGTTTGTTCTCTAACGTACAGATTACTGCCGAAAAGATAGAAGGCAACAAGATTTGGTTAAAAATCAGTCTGACACAACGTCCCCGTATTGCGGATGTACGCTATCATGGTGTGAAGAAGTCAGAACGTACAGACCTTGAAAGCAAACTGGGTATGGTAAAAGGTATGCAGATCACTCCGAATACCGTTGACCGTGCAAAGACATTGATCAAACGTTATTTTGACGATAAAGGCTTTAAGAATGCAGAAGTGATTATCGCGCAAAAGGACGATCCATCTAACGAAAATCAGGTGATTGTTGACATTGATATCGACAAGAAGGAAAAGATTAAAGTGCACGCTATCCATATCACCGGAAACTCGGCCATCAAAACATCCAAGCTGAAGAAAGTGATGAAGAAGACCAATGAAAAAGGCAAACTTCTGAACCTGTTCCGCACCAAGAAATTTGTTCCGGAAAACTTTGAAGCAGATAAGCAGCTGATCATAGATAAGTATAACGAGCTGGGATATCGTGACGCAATGATCGTAAAAGACAGTGTAGCACAGTACGATGCAAAGACGGTAGATGTATATATGGATATAGACGAAGGTCAGAAATATTACCTTCGTAATGTAACATGGGTAGGTAACACACTGTATCCTTCAGAACAGCTGAACTTCCTGCTCCGCATGAAGAAGGGTGATGTTTACAACCAGAAGTTGCTGGGAGAACGTACCTCTACAGATGACGACGCAATCGGTAACTTATATTACAATAACGGTTATTTGTTCTACAATCTTGATCCGGTAGAAGTAAATATCGTCGGTGACTCCATCGACCTCGAAATGAGAATTTATGAAGGCCGTCAGGCTACGATTAATAAGATCAACATCAGCGGTAACGACCGTCTGTATGAAAACGTAGTTCGTCGTGAGCTTCGCATTCGTCCGGGACAGTTGTTCAGCAAGGATGACCTGATGCGTTCATTACGTGAAATCCAGCAGATGGGACACTTTGACCCTGAAAAACTGCAGCCGGATATTCAGCCGGACCCTGTAAACGGAACAGTTGATATAGGTCTGCCTTTGACATCTAAAGCCAATGACCAGGTAGAATTCTCTGCCGGTTGGGGACAAACAGGTATCATCGGTAAGCTGAGTCTGAAATTTACCAACTTCTCTGTTGCCAACTTGCTGCGTCCGGGTGAAAACTACCGTGGTATCCTGCCGCAAGGTGACGGACAGACATTGACCATCAGCGGTCAGACGAATGCTAAATACTATCAGTCATATAGCATCTCATTCTTCGATCCTTGGTTTGGAGGTAAACGCCCGAACTCACTTTCCGTATCGGCTTTCTTCTCAGTTCAGACTGACATCAGCAGCCGTTACTACAACTCAAGCTATTTCAACAACTATTACAATAGTTATTATGCAGGCTATGGTGGCTACGGCTCATACAACTACGGTAACTACAACAACTATGAGAACTACTATGACCCCGACAAGTCTATCAAGATGTGGGGACTTTCTCTGGGTTGGGGTAAGCGTCTGAAATGGCCGGATGACTACTTTACTTTGTCTGCAGAGCTGGCTTACCAACGCTACAACCTGAAAGACTGGCAGTATTTCCCGGTAACCAACGGTAAATGTAATGACCTCAGCCTTTCACTAACTTTGGCACGTAACTCTATTGACAACCCGATCTTCCCACGTACAGGTTCGGACTTCTCGCTGTCAGTTCAGCTTACTCCTCCGTACTCATTGTTTGATGGTAAAGACTATAAAGGTTATTTCTATAATCCCGAAAGCGACAGAGGCATCACTCAGGATAATATGAATAAACTTCATAGATGGGTTGAGTACCACAAATGGAAATTTAAAGCCAAAACATATACTCCGTTGATGGATTATATAGCACATCCTAAGTGTCTGGTATTGATGACACGTACAGAGTTCGGTTTGTTAGGTCACTATAATAAATACAAGAAATCACCGTTCGGTACATTCGACGTAGGTGGTGACGGTATGACAGGTTACTCAAGCTATGCAACGGAAAGTATCGCCTTGCGTGGTTATGAAAACAGTTCATTGACACCGTATGGAGAAGAAGGATATGCTTACGCCCGTCTTGGTATCGAATTAAGATATCCGTTGATGCTGGAAACAAGTACTAACATTTATGTGTTAGGTTTCCTGGAAGCCGGTAATGCTTGGCATGATATCTCTAAATTCAATCCGTTTGATTTGAAACGTTCTGCCGGTGTCGGTGTTCGTATCTTCTTGCCGATGATTGGTATGATGGGTATCGACTGGGGTTATGGTTTCGACAGAATAGGCAGTACCAAAGACTACGGCGGAAGTCAATTCCACTTTATTTTAGGACAAGAATTCTAATATAAAAACTAAAAACTAAACGTCATGAGAAAGTCTGTTCTATCCATTATGTTACTGTTTGCCATCAGTATGGCAGCTAGTGCACAAAAATTTGCATTGATCGATACGGAATATATTCTGAAAAATATTCCGGCATATCAAAGCGCTAATGAGCAATTGCAGGAAGCTACGAAGAAATATCAAAGCGAAGTGGAGGTAATTGCCAAGGAAGCACAGAAGATGTTCCAGGACTATCAAGCTCAGTCCTCTACTCTCTCTGCGGCTCAGAAGACTAAGAAGGAAGATGAGATTGTAGCGAAAGAGAAATCCGCTGCCGAACTGAAGCGCAAATACTTCGGTCCGGAAGGCGAACTGGCTAAGATGCAGGAGAAGCTGATTAATCCTATTCAGGATGAAATATATGGTGCTGTAAAGGAACTGTCGCAACTACACGGATACGACCTTGTACTCGACAGAGCCTCTGCTGCAGGCATCATTTTTGCCAATCCACGTATTGATATTAGTGATGAAGTGCTGAGAAAATTAGGATATTCAAATTAATTTCATACATTTGCATCGAAAATAACTAAAAATCATTCAAATAAATTATAGAACTATGCTAAAAAAAATTGCACTTGTATTGATGCTTGCACTCCCAATGGGTGTATTTGCACAAAATCTGAAATTCGGTCATATTAATGCCCAAGAAATCGTTTCAGCAATGCCTGAATTTGCTAAGGCACAATCTGATATTGAAGCACTAGACAAACAACTGACCAGCGAATTACAAAGAACTCAGGAAGAATTCAACAAGAAATATCAGGAATTCCAGCAAGCTATCGCTAAGGACTCTCTTCCTGCTAACATCGCTGAGAGAAGACAAAAAGAACTGCAGGATATGATGCAAAGACAAGAGCAGTTCCAACAGGAAGCTCAACAGCAGATGCAAAAAGCTCAGGCTGATGCAATGGCTCCTATCTACAAAAAGTTGGACGACGCAATTAAAGCTGTAGGTGCTGCCGAAGGCGTAATCTACATCTTCGACCTTGCAAGAACACCGGTTGCTTACGTTAATGAGTCACAAAGTATTAATCTGACTCCTAAGGTAAAGACACAGCTCGGCATCAAATAAGAAGCTATAAGCTATAAAATACCGAAAGGGAAAGAGAAAAGAAGATCATACTTCTTTCTCTTTCCCTTTTTTCATGTAACTTTGCGTATATAAAACCGCACTCGTCATGAAGCAACATCTATCTCATACACCCGGACCAATCGGAGTTTTCGATTCCGGATACGGTGGGCTGACTATCCTCAACAAGATAAGAGAGGCACTGCCGGAATATGATTATGTCTATCTGGGAGACAATGCACGCACTCCTTACGGTACACGTTCTTTTGAAATCGTGTACGAATTCACTTTGCAGGCAGTCAATAAATTGTTTGAAATGGGATGTCATCTCGTCATCTTGGCCTGCAATACAGCCTCTGCCAAAGCATTGCGCAGCATACAAATGAATGACTTGCCCGGCATTGACCCTGAACGCCGTGTACTCGGAGTTATCCGCCCTACCGTTGAGTGTATAGGCGACATTACTCAAAGCCGTCATATCGGAGTACTGGCAACAGCAGGTACCATCAAGTCCGAATCGTATCCATTGGAGATACATAAGCTATTCCCGGATATTCAAGTGAGTGGAATGGCATGCCCCATGTGGGTACCGCTAGTGGAAAATAATGAATCACAGAACGAAGGGGCTGATTATTTCATCCGGAAATACATTGACCAGCTGCTATCCAAAGATCCCGAAATTGATACGATGATTCTGGGCTGCACGCATTATCCTATCTTGCTCCCTAAGATACAAAAATACACTCCGAAGCATATCCGTATTGTCGCACAAGGAGAATATGTAGCCGAAAGTCTGAAGGACTACCTGAGCAGACACCCGGAAATGAATGCCAAGTGTACCCAAAACGGCAGTTGTCTGTTTTACACCACAGAAGCGGAAGAGAAGTTTGTCGAATCGGCCTCTTCCTTCCTGAACCAGCAAATCGACGTAAAAAGAATTTCTCTCGAATAAATATGGGAAAGCAGATCAATCTTTCCTTCTTTTTTGTTATATTTGTATACATAACCTCAAATAGCATAAGATTATGAAAGAAGAAGATTATAGCAGGGCCATAGAAGTATTCTCTGGTTCTCCATGGGAAGCAGAAATTATCAAGGGATTGTTGGAAAGTAATGATATCCGCTGCGTCATTAAAGATGGTATCATGGGGACATTAGCCCCCTATATTGCTCCATCTGTATCTGTTCTGGTCACTGAAGACCAGTACGAAGCCGCTACTGAACTGATCAGAAGCCGCAACGAGAAAGATACTGACTGATACGGTCCAGTCCTTCCCGGATATTCTCCAGCGAATTCGCATAGGAGAAACGGACATATCCTTCGCCTCCCGTTCCAAAATCTATACCGGGAGTGATGCCGACATGCGCATTTTCGAGAACATCGAATGCAAAGCGATAAGAGTCGGTAGTGAACTTACGTGCATCAGCGAAAATATAAAAGGCACCCTGAGGCTCAACTTTGATCTCAAATCCCATTTCCCGAAGGCGGCTGATCATATACCGGCGGCGTTCATCATAGATCTGTTTCATCCGCTCCACATCCGAGTCAGCCTGTCGCAATGCGGCAATTCCCGCTTGCTGAGCGATGCTGGACGCACAGATAAACAGATTCTGCTGCAACTTCTGCAAAGAACGCATGCAGGATTTCGGTGCTATCAGATAACCTAAGCGCAGCCCTGTCATCGCAAACCGCTTGGAAAATCCGTTCAGGACAAAAGCCTTATCCGTATATTCCAGAATACTATGCGCACGTCCCTCGTATACCAGTCCGTGATAGATCTCATCCGAAATAATAGGAACGCCCAAAGATGCCACACTTTTCAGGAAATTCTCATCCAGCAACATACCCGTCGGATTCATCGGCGAATTAATAAAAATACCTGCCGTATACGGAGTAACGCACTTACGGATCGCCTCTATATCATATTGCAAACCATTCTCTTCGGACAGAGGCACCAAGACAGGTTTTGCCTGAGCGGCCAAAACGAAGTTACGATAACACGCATACCCCGGATTGGAGAGAATCACTTCACTGTCCGAGTTACAAAGCAACATCAAGACCAGAAGGATAGACGGAGAAGAGCCGGAAGTGACGACAATACAATCCGGATCGACAGTGACTCCATATTCACGCTGATAAAAAGCGGCTATTTCACGACGCAACTCCGGATCCCCCAAAGAGTGAGTATAATGTGTGAGGTGCCGGTCGTAGGCAGCCTTAGCAGCTTCCGCCACACAAGCCGGAACGTCAAAGTCCGGCTCACCGACTTCCAGGTGGATAACGTCCACACCTTGTTTCTGTAATTCATTTGCACGCTCCAATACATCCATCACGATAAAGGAGGTCATTTGTTCTACTTGGGGATTCGTATGTTTCATTGTTTTTCTTTTATCTGTCAGGCTGCAAAGATAATTCTTTTCAGCCTGTTTTTGTAACATATCGACAAAAAGCTCTATATTTGTGCTTTCAAATCGTTAGTAAGGATGAAACAGGAGTTTACACGAATAGCAGTAAAAGTAGGCAGTAACGTATTGGCACGCCGTGACGGTACATTGGACGTCACCCGTATGTCGGCACTCGTTGACCAGATAGCAGAATTAAATAAATCCGGAGTAGAGATCATTCTTATTTCTTCGGGAGCTGTTGCTTCGGGACGCAGCGAGATACACCCGCAGAAAAAGCTCGACAGTGTAGACCAGCGCCAGTTATTCTCCGCTGTAGGACAAGCTAAATTAATAAACCGCTACTACGAACTTTTCCGTGAACACGGCATTGCGGTAGGTCAGGTACTGACTACCAAAGAGAACTTCAGTACCCGCCGCCATTATCTGAATCAGAAGAACTGCATGACGGTGATGCTCGAAAACGGCGTCATCCCCATCGTCAATGAGAATGATACGATTTCGGTCAGCGAGCTTATGTTCACGGACAATGACGAACTTTCCGGGCTAATCGCTTCCATGATGGACGCGCAGGCACTGATTATCCTGAGTAACATAGACGGAATCTACAACGGTTCACCCTCCGATCCTGCCTCCGCTGTCATTCGTGAAATCGAGCACGGAAAGGATTTATCCAACTATATCCAGGCTACCAAATCGAGCTTCGGTCGTGGCGGTATGCTGACAAAAACGAATATCGCCCGCAAGGTAGCCGACGAAGGGATTACAGTCATTATCGCCAACGGAAAACGGGATAATATTCTCGTAGACTTGTTGCAACAACCGGACGATACGGTTTGCACGCGCTTTATCCCTTCCACCGAGGCGGTATCCAGTGTAAAGAAATGGATTGCCCACAGCGAAGGATTCGCCAAAGGGGAAATCCATATTAACGAATGTGCCACGGATATACTCAGCTCGGAGAAGGCAGCCAGCATTCTTCCGGTCGGAATCACCCACATCGAAGGCGAATTTGAGAAAGACGATATTGTACGCATCATGGATTTCCTGGGCAATCAGGTTGGTGTAGGAAAAGCGAACTGCGATTCCGCACAAGCCAGGGAAGCAATGGGCAAACATGGCAAAAAGCCTGTAGTACATTACGACTATCTGTATATCGAATAAAAAATATAAAACGTAAAAAGGAGCAAATGACTACAAATTTAAACGGAACTTTCGCTGCTGTACAAGCTGCCAGCCGGGAATTGGCGTTGCTGAGTGACGACACCATCAATCAGATACTGAATGCGGTCGCTGATGCTGCCATTGCCGAAACACCCTTTATCCTGTCAGAAAATGAAAAGGACCTGGCACGGATGGACAAGAGTAACCCGAAGTACGACCGGTTAAAACTGACGGAAGAGAGGCTGAAAGGCATCGCTGCCGACACACGTAATGTAGCCACTCTCCCCTCCCCGCTGGGAAGGATATTAAAGGAAACCTCCCGCCCCAATGGAATGAAGCTGACCAAAGTCAGTGTCCCCTTCGGAGTAATAGGCATCATCTATGAAGCGCGTCCTAATGTCAGCTTCGACGTTTTTTCCCTTTGCTTGAAAAGCGGAAATGCCTGTATCCTGAAAGGTGGAAGTGATGCGGACGATTCCAACCGTGCCATCATCAGTGTCATTCACAAGGTACTTGAAAAGTTTCATGTCAACCCGCATATAGTAGAACTGCTCCCGGCAGACAGAGAGGCTACGGCAGCATTACTGAATGCGACAGGCTATGTAGACCTGATTATTCCAAGAGGAAGCAGCAATCTGATAAATTTCGTGCGCGAGAATGCGCGGATTCCTGTCATTGAAACAGGAGCAGGTATCTGTCACACTTATTTTGATGAGTTCGGAGATACCCGGAAAGGAGCGGATATTATCCATAATGCCAAGACACGCCGTGTCAGTGTCTGCAATGCGCTGGACTGCACCATCATTCATGAAAAACGTCTGGGAGATTTGCCTGCGCTCTGCGATCAACTGAAAAAAAGCAAGGTTACTATCTATGCAGATACACAGGCTTATCAGGCACTGGAAGGACATTATCCGGCTGAATTGCTGCAACCTGCCACCCCGGAAAGCTTCGGAACAGAGTTTCTGGATTACAAAATGGCTGTCAAAACGGTGAAAAGCTTTGAAGACGCACTGGGGCATATACAGGAAAACAGTTCAAGGCACAGCGAATGTATCGTGACCGAAAACAAAGAGCGTGCCGCCTTGTTTACTAAGATAGTAGATGCGGCATGCGTATATACTAACGTATCTACCGCTTTCACCGACGGTGCACAATTCGGCCTGGGAGCCGAGATAGGCATCAGTACTCAAAAGCTGCATGCCCGCGGTCCTATGGGATTAGAGGAAATCACTTCCTACAAATGGGTGATCGAAGGCGACGGACAGACCAGATGGTAAAGTGAGGAAACGACAAATGATCAATTGGACAATAACGATTAATGATAGATAAAATGAAGAAATTTACTTGTGTACAGGACATCGGCGATTTAAAATCAGCCCTTGCAGAAGCATTTGAAATTCAAAAAGACCGCTTCAAATATGTAGAGTTGGGACGAAACAAGACATTGATGATGATCTTCTTTAATTCCAGCCTCCGTACCCGCCTCAGCACACAGAAAGCAGCTCTTAATCTGGGAATGAATGTAATGGTGCTGGACATCAACCAAGGTGCATGGAAACTGGAAACAGAACGTGGCGTCATCATGGATGGTGACAAACCGGAACATCTGCTGGAAGCGATTCCTGTGATGGGTTGTTATTGTGACATCATCGGAGTACGTTCCTTTGCCCGTTTCGAAGATCGTGATTTTGACTATCAGGAGACTATTCTGAATCAATTTATCCAATATTCCGGACGTCCTGTCTTTTCGATGGAGGCAGCTACCCGCCACCCATTGCAGAGCTTTGCCGATTTAATCACCATTGAGGAATATAAAAAGACGGCACGTCCCAAAGTCGTAATGACTTGGGCTCCGCATCCCCGTCCATTGCCGCAGGCTGTTCCCAACTCCTTTGCAGAGTGGATGAATGCCACTGACTATGATTTCGTTATCACTCATCCGGAAGGATATGAGCTGGCGCCGCAATTCGTAGGAAATGCCAAGGTAGAATATGATCAGATGAAGGCTTTCGAAGGAGCAGACTTTATATACGCCAAGAACTGGGCTGCCTATACAGGCGACAATTACGGTCAGATATTAAGCAAAGACCGTGAATGGACAGTCAGCGACCGACAGATGGCAGTAACCAACAATGCTTTCTTTATGCACTGCCTGCCTGTTCGCAGAAATATGATCGTTACGGATGATGTAATCGAAAGTCCTCAGTCTATCGTTATCCCCGAAGCTGCCAACCGTGAAATCTCGGCTACGGTGGTTTTGAAGAGATTGATTGAGGGATTGGAATAAACGGAACATCTGTGAATGAAACCTTACTTTTATTCTCGCACCTATGAGAAAAGATTCTCATGCCTTTGAGAAATTTTTCTCATAGGTATGAGAATCTTTTCTCATTGTGGTGAGAACTTTTTCTCATAAGCATGAGAATACATTGAGAATATAGCAACATATATTTGATTGTATACTAGCACGATAACAATTGCATCCCTTCAGAATTTCATGTAGAGCGTAACCATTTATTCTAGAATAGACAGTAAAAAGCCGTACAACAACCTTAGTATTCTATCTCCTTTCCTGCCGCCTGCCAGGCATTGAATCCTTTACCAAGCTCCACAACCTTATATCCTTTTTCACTAAGGATCGCAGCAGCTTTCTTGCTCCGTTTACCGCTACGGCAATACAACGCAACCGGTTTGTTCTTTTGCAACAATGAATCCGCCATCGAGGCAAAAGAGTCATCCATCACATTTATATTGATCGTTTTTGCAATATGTCCTTCTGAATATTCAGCCAGTGTACGAACATCCAGACGCTGCACTTCTTCATCCTGAATGATAGAATCGAAATCCTCTACATTCACCGTTTTAAAGTCTCCTTTCTGCTGACAGGAGAAAAGAGAAGAGAGAAATAAAAATAATCCCACGACTAATTGATTCATTTTAAACATATGTACTATCTTAATCAGTTCACGCCCGGAACATATTCAAATCCCGGATCACAATACTTGCTTGATTCTACCACCACACCATTTTTATCTGTGGTATGATACTTGAATTTTATCCTTATGGTTTGATGAGGATTTTCTTCATCCACATATTTCGTCAGAGGAACAGAAATGTAAGCACGACGATTATAGTTCTCCTCATCCCCATTCGCATCATGAAACAGAGACAAAGTAACGACTGTCTCATCCCCTTCCGCCTCGACGCTCTCTTCTATCATACCAAACACGTGCTGTTTGCCACTATTGATATTGATCTTCACGTTCAGAATCATATTCAAATAGTCACGCCCCAGCCAAATGCTGGTCACGTCTACCGGATCATACTTCAGTCCGCCTTCAAAAGCCGGGTCGTCAGCCCCCTTTGGCTCCGGTGCCACCACCGACTGCAATGAGTATATGACAGCCGTAGCATCCTCCGGATTTACTTCATAGTTACTAATTACACGCCTGGCCGAGTTCGGAGAAATGGTTGATCCGGTACGGTCTTTCGCAACAGTCAACAGCTCTCCCTTGTCAGGAAGCAGACTCTGTATCAGACCATCCGCCCCAGCCTTCACTGTGACAAATTCCAACTTCACAGAAGGATAATAGTAATCATCATCATCCCCGCAGGCAGTCATCAGGAAAAGCATACCCAAAAGCCAGAGTGTATGTAACTTTACTTTATTCATTGGCAAGCAGCTAAATAGTTCACCAACGGATTGGCATACATTAATAACAATTTTCCACGCAAAAAGTCTTCGTCTTTATTCGGAATCTTTATTTTGCCCAGTTGTTGCTCGATATAGGTAACAAATCGCAGTTTCTCTTCGGGGGTGTAATGACCGGCAAACTCGGATGTACCCTTCAGCAAATCATAGGCAACGTAATTACCCGAATAGATCCGATAGTTACTATGAATCCTCTGGTCGATGCAGGCAGATATGCTGGAGAACAGTTCCTGCTTCGGTAACGAACGGTCCAGCTGCGCCAACCTGTCATTGATACAGGGAGCCGTCTGAAAATGAACCTTCCCTTTATATCCGAAAAGACCGGTCTGCATACTGATCAAATCGTCCTGAGTGGTTTTCTTATATCCTTCTATATCTCTTTTCAACTGAAACTCCTGCGCTTTCAGGAAGTCACAGGGATCATATTCGTATGAAATGGCAAGAGGAGCGATATTCATCTCCATCAGACGGTCGATCAAGTCGCCTTCACCACCCATCGCCAGCATCTTCAGTACGCTATCCTGAGTACGGTCGTTCGAGTCTTTGGCACGCCCTTCACGCTGGGCAATCCAGATGGACTGCTTCTTCTCACTAATGGTATAATGCATATAACGGGACATCCGTGCCGAAGATTCCAGCATCTGCCGCATGGTCAGCGCCCGTTGTACAATAAACGATTTGTTGACACGAACCAGCTTCTTGATCCACGGATAAACCAGCAGATTGTCACCAATCGCTATCTCTACCGTATCCATTCCCTGATCAATCAGCAAAATAGAGAGGAAGCCCGAATCCAATATAATATCCCGATGATTGGAGAGATATGTATAAGCCTTGCTTTTATCCGGCACAGCCGTATGATCCAGAGTCAGCCCATCCGTATGGTCCGCCGCTATTTTCCATAAAATACCATAACAGAATGTTTCCTGAAAATCCAGCTTGCTCTTACAAGCGCGTATTTTCTGCGCCAAAAGTTCAAAGGGGACGTTCGGTATCGCATCAGTAGCCGCCTTCTGAAAAGCAGGATCAGCAATCAGCTCCTCAAAAATTTGAGGAAGTTCCTCATCATTGTAAGGACGAATCTCATCAAACTCTGTAGTATCCATAAGCTATGAAGTTTAGAGGCAGGTAATAGGTAATAAGTAATAGGTAATAGGCTGCGCTATGCCCACACAAATTTAATATTTAATATCTATTACTTATTACCTGTTACCTATTACTTAAAATTTATTTTCTATTATATCAGTCATCACATCCTTTATATCCAGACCGGAAGCACGCACTTGCTGGGGAATAAAGCTTGTAGTGGTCATCCCCGGAGTCGTATTCACTTCCAGCAGATTGATCTTTTCGCCGGCAGTCACAATATAATCCACACGGATGATACCGGAACAGCCCAATATGTCATAAATGGCCGAGGTCAGCATTTGCACGCGATTCGTCAGTTCGTCCGAGATGCGTGCAGGAGTTATCTCGTCTACCTGACCATTGTATTTTGCATCATAATCAAAGAACTCATTATGTGTCACCACTTCCGTAGGCGGGAAGATGACGGTCTTGTCTTTGGTTTTATAGCAGCCGCAGGTCAGCTCCGTTCCTTCCATAAATGCTTCTACGAGCACTTCCTGGGCTTCTTCAAAGGCCTTAACAATGGCCGGCTGTATTTGTTCTTTCGTCTTAACCTTTGTTACGCCGAAGCTCGAACCGCCCAGACTCGGCTTAATGAAACAAGGCAAACCGATCTTTTCCATCACATCTTCGTCGGAAACCGATTGTCCCTGACGCAGCAGCAACGATTCTGCAATACGCACTCCGAAGGCTTTCAGATATTGGTTGCAGGTAAACTTGTCATAGGTGATCGCCGCAGCCAGCACTCCGCAACAAGAGTATGGTATGTGCATCATGTCAAAGTATCCCTGAAGACGGCCGTCTTCGCCCGGAGTACCGTGAATGGTAATATAGGCAAAGTCAAACCTGATCTTTTCCGTTCCCAGCATAAAGCTGAAATCGTTGCGGTCTACCGGTGCTTTTGCACCATCCGGCAATTGTACTTCCCAACGGGTACCCTGCATCTCGACAATGTACAGTGTGTACTTTTCCTTATCTATGAAGGAATATATTCCCTGTGCACTACGCAGGGATACATGAAATTCGGAGGTGTCACCTCCGGCTACGATAGCAATTGTGCGTTTCATTCTATTTCTCTGTTACTTATATAGCCTCGCCACTTCTCGATAAGCTGGGTCATGTCATCCGGAAGTTCGGAAGTAAAGTACATCTCTTCGCCTGTGACGGGATGTACGAACCCCAATGTCATGGCATGCAGAGCCTGCCGGGGACAAGTGTCAAAGCAATTATTTACAAATTGTTTGTATTTACTAAAGTGAGTACCTTTCAGAATTTCGTGACCGCCATAGCGTTCGTCATTGAAAAGTACATGCCCGATATGTTTCATGTGGACACGAATCTGATGAGTACGTCCGGTTTCGAGTATGCACTCTACCAGCGTGACATATCCCAGCCGTTCAAGCACCCGATAATGAGTGACCGCGTGCTTGCCCATCGACGGGTCGGACATAACCGCCATCTGCATCCGGTCTTTCGGATTACGGGCGATACTGCCTACAATCGTGCCTTCATCCTGTTCCACATTTCCCCAAACAAGGGCACGGTATCTGCGTTTGGTCGTCTTATTAAAGAATTGTATTCCGAGGTTGGTCTTGGCATCCGGCGTCTTGGCAATCACCAGCAGACCGGACGTATCTTTATCAATCCGGTGGACCAGGCCGACGTGCGGGTCATTGGCATCATATTCAGGAATATCTTTCATGTGCCATGCCAACGCATTGACAAGCGTACCGTGATAGTTTCCGTGTCCCGGATGTACTACCAGTCCCGCAGGCTTGTTCACTACCATTACATATGGATCTTCGTAAACGATATTAAGGGGGATATTTTCGGGAATAATCTCGTTCTCATAACGAGGACGGTCCATCATGACGGTAATGACATCGAGCGGCTTAACCTTGTAGCTGCTCTTCACCGGCTTACCGTTAGCCATGACGAATCCATCTTCGGCAGCCTTCTGAATACGGTTGCGCGAAGCATTGACAATACGTTCGAACAGATATTTGTCGACTCTGACCATCGCCTGTCCCTTGTCTACGACCACCCGAAAATGTTCGTAAAGCTGGGATTCGTCACCGACAGGTTCTATATCATCCAAATCATTCTCCAGTTCATCCGGAAGTTCTTCCTCGATCATGTGAATCTGTTTCGTTATTTATCAATTAAAACCAACTATCATCCTGACTTGAAGGGGATTCTGAGGAAACAGGTTCATCTGCCCCTTCAACATTTTCCATGGAGTCGCTTTCCAACGGTTCGTTTTCTCCGTTTCCTACCATCAGTGTCAATGCAGCTCCCAAAGGTACTTTATCTCCCGCATTCAATGAGCGCCCCTGATATTTAATGCCGTACACCCAGTCCTTCTCACCGTTCATCAACTGAATCTCGGTCAGCTTGAATCCGGCAGCAAGCACTTTCGCCTGTGCCTGGCGCAGAGAACTGTTGTCCGCCACATCGGGAACAGCACGTAAAGGAATACTCAGTGTATTGATAGTCAGGTAAATGGTGCGGCCTTCTTTCACTTTTTGTCCGATTCCCGGGTTGACATCAAGTACAATGCCAGCTGCCATATTCTTCACATAATTAGAATCGGAAACGACACATACCAATCCGTGATTGCGGAACATTTTTGAAGCTTCATCCACAGTCATCCCTTTTACATCGGGCACAACCACCGCCTCACCGTGACGAGTATAAACATCCAGCCATTTCATCACGCCGAACACAATCAGCACCACTGCCACAATCATGACAAGGATATTCACCCAGAAATATTTATTTGTTTTAAAAGAAAAGAATTCTTTGATTGTCATACGCTTTGCTGTTAATCCGCGCCAAAGATACTACAAATTAGTTGAATTTCGGAATAGTGGGCAATGAAAATGTCCCTGCATAAATGCAAGGACACCTGTCATCACCACAATTGTTGCAACTATATTCCCCACTCCTATAGATTTCAACAACCTTATATTCTAGGATGCGGCTTCCGGATTCTCTGAGCACAACCGTCTGTCGCATATATTCCGTCTATGATCTGTGACAAAGAAAGCTAAAAAGTGACAAAGAGCATTCCATTAAACATTATTTAATACTCTATTTAACTACTGTGCCAAGAGTCCTGTACTTTTTATCATAAAAAGGAAGTTATAACCAACTTTAATGAAAATAGAAGCAAACAAAAAAGGCGGAGTTTAAAACTCCGCCTTTTTTGTTTCTGAGTGATGATTACCACTTCTGTCCGTTGTACTCATCAGAAACAGTCAGTTTCTTTCTGCCTTTCGCACGGCGAGCAGCTAATACTCTACGACCATTAGCCGATGCCATTCTCTCACGGAAACCGTGTTTGTTCTTTCTCTTTCTGTTAGAGGGTTGAAATGTTCTTTTCATTACTGTATCTTGTTTTTATGTTATTATTCTACGTAATCGGGCTGCAAAAATAGAGACTTTTTTTAAATTAACCAAGCGATAAGTCATTTTTGCTCAAAAGTTTTTGTGTTTTTTACTGATTTAGATTACTTTTGCACTCGAATTACGACGAAGACAATTAAATAACAATAATATAATAAGAAAAACAGCAGTATGATTAATGCTCAAGACATCAAAAACGGAACTTGTATCCGTATGGACGGAAAGCTCTATTTCTGTATAGAATTCCTGCATGTAAAACCAGGTAAAGGTAACACATTTATGCGTACCAAGCTGAAAGACGTAGTAAGCGGTTATGTTCTCGAACGCCGTTTCAATATCGGTGAAAAACTGGAAGATGTACGCGTTGAACGTCGTCCATACCAATTCCTGTATAAAGAAGGAGAAGACTATATCTTCATGAACCAGGAAACTTTTGACCAACACCCCATCGCTCACGACCTGATCAATGGTGTAGACTTCTTGCTCGAAGGTGCAGTGCTGGACGTTGTTTCTGACGCTTCTACCGAAACTGTACTTTATGCAGACATGCCGATCAAAGTTCAGATGAAGGTTACTTATACAGAACCGGGAATGAAAGGTGATACAGCCACCAACACACTGAAACCTGCTACCGTAGAATCAGGTGCAACAGTACGTGTGCCTTTGTTCATCAGCGAAGGTGAAACAATTGAAATCGACACTCGTGACGGTTCTTACGTAGGACGCGTAAAAGCATAAATGTCATACAAATGACATAAAGAAACGGTGGATTTGCTTCGGCACTTCCACCGTTTTTTATTACCTTTGTCCATCACTAACCCTAATATTAAGATACAAAAGAATGAAAAAGTTGATTTACACACTGCTCTTTGTCCTTATTTCCGTTGCAGCCAACGGTCAGCAGGCAAAGTATGTATTCTATTTCATCGGAGACGGAATGGGAGTCAATCAGGTAAATGGTACAGAGATGTATCAGGCAGAACTGCAAAACGGGCGCATCGGCGTTGAACCTTTATTGTTCACCCAATTTCCGGTAGCAACGATGGCAACCACTTTCTCCGCGACAAACTCTGTTACCGACTCTGCCGCTGCGGGTACTGCACTGGCTACCGGAAAGAAGACCTACAACAGTGCCATCTCTGTAGGAGAAGACAAAAACCCGATTGAAACCGTAGCCGAAAAAGCCAAGAAGGCCGGAAAGAAAGTAGGTGTCACTACTTCCGTCAGCGTAGACCACGCCACTCCTGCCGCTTTCTACGCTCATCAGGCAGACCGTAATATGAATTATGAAATCGCTGTCGACCTGACAAAAGCAAACTTTGACTTCTATGCAGGCGGTGGTTTTCTGAAACCGGACAAGACGTATGACAAGAAAGACGCTCCCAACATCTTCCCTATTTTCGAAGAAGCAGGTTACACCGTAGCACGTGGCTACAGCGATTATAAAGCCAAAAGCAAGGATGCCGGCAAAATGATCCTGATACAGGAAGAAGGCAAAGATCCATCCTGCCTGCCTTATGCTATCGACCGTAAAAGCGACGACTTGACTCTCGCCCAAATCACAGAAAGCGCAATCGACTTCCTGACCAAAGGCAAGAACAAAGGATTCTTCTTAATGGTAGAAGGTGGAAAGATTGACTGGGCTTGCCACGGTAATGACGCCGCTACCGTATTCAATGAAGTAAAGGACATGGATGACGCTATCAAAGTAGCTTACGAATTCTACAAGAAACATCCGAAAGAAACACTGATCGTTGTTACGGCCGACCACGAAACCGGTGGTATCGTACTAGGTACAGGCAAATATGCGTTGAACCTGAAAGCATTGCAATATCAAAAACATTCTGCTGACGGATTGTCCAGACGTATCAGCGAACTAAGAAAATCAAAAGGCAACAAAGTGACTTGGGAAGACATGAAAGAATTCCTGGGTGAAGAAATGGGCTTCTGGAAACAGTTCCCTATTTCCTGGGAACAGGAAAAGAAGCTGCGTGACGAGTTTGAACAATCCTTTGTCAGAAATAAAGTGGTATTTGCCGAAAGTATGTACTCTAAGAGCGAGCCGATGGCTGCACGCGCTAAAGAAGTAATGGATCAGATATCTATGGTAGGCTGGGTAAGCGGCGGTCACTCTGCCGGTTATGTGCCGGTATTTGCCATCGGTGCCGGTTCTCAACTGTTCGGTGAGAAGATTGACAATACGGAAATTCCGAAACGGATAGCTAAAGCTGCCGGATATAAATAAAGAATTGACTACACGAATATGTAATCAAAACACTTTTTACTTTCATTTAGGCACGGATTTCACGGATTAACACGGTTCTATTCAATTAAAGACCGTGAAGTTCGTGCAATCCGTGCCTAAATAATATTATCATTATAATAGATGATTTTCATTGGGTCCTTTCTCTTTATATGTTTCCCGTTAGGAAACGGGCGTTCCCTCACCGAGAAACGACAGTTACCTTTAAAGGGAACGATCGTTTCCACACCGAGAAACGGCAGTTTCCAAAGCAGGAAATGCATGGAAACTCTAAGCTATTCATATACAATCAAATAGTCATATCACGTTTATGTCTATTGGAGACACGAAGAGAGATTAGAGTGTACTTACAAATTCATTACATCCTGTTCGAACCGATCTTTATCTCCGGCAGCTTTATTGCGCATTCTGCTCCGGTAATTATAGATAGTTGCCAAAGAATAACCCAGAAAATGAGCAATCTTGTTACTATCCACTACTCCTAAACGAATAAGGGCAAAGATCCGGAGTTCGGTTGTCAGCAGTTCGTCTGATTTTGGATAAACTCTTGCTTCTTCTACCAGCAGATTATTGAAAGAAGTAATAAAGTGTGGGAACAGTTTAAGGAATGACTTATCAAATTCGTTATAAAATTCATTCCGCTCGTCCCGGATAAACTGTTCGGACTTAATTGCTTTAAACAAGTCATCGATACGTGACGACATGGCAAGTTTGGCCAGAGAGCGGCGATAAGTTTCCAGTTTATCTAGATAATTGACGCATCTGTCCAAATAACGGGCAATATATACTTCCTTTATCTTTCCGGTCTGTTCCAATTCTTTGTTGACCGCAGACATTTGTTTGTTGGCCAAACTTAGATTCCTACGCATGACGGATATTTTCTTCATCCAACGATACAGATAGAAAATAGCAATGAGGAGAAACAGCGACAACAGACTGACACTAATCAACATGGCACGGGAAACGGCCCGTTCTCTCTCTTCTTTCAGTTTATAAGCCTTATCAATAATCGGGAAAAACTCCGTCACTTCCATAAATCGCAAACGGGCATTACATGCTACAGCATCTTCCATCGAACAACTCAGATATTTGTAAGCACGGTCAATATCCCCTAGTTCATACATCAGATGCGCGAGTTTCTGCAAGGAAGCATACTCCCTGACGGAAGATTCCAAGTCGGCAATAGCAGTCAGTATCAGATAATAAACTTCTTTCTCAACGTCTTTCTTCATGCTATATGCTTCGGAAAGGGTATAATAGATATATACTTTCTGACGTTCGTCTTCCATATCTTTCAGTGCATCGTTCAGCATGCCGATAGCCGTATCGGCCTTTCCGGTCACGATACATCGTTCCGCCATAACAATCGTTTTATTTTCTTCCGGAGGCATGGCGGCGATAATGGAATCTCTGTACAAATCGGTCTTTTTCAGGTATTTTTCTTTTTCGGTTTTGTTTGTCGTATAATCAGCGAGCCAGCCGTAGCAGGCGCGATAGGTCTGGTAATAAGAAAGCAAAGTCCATTCATTCAGTTTTTTAGGATCAATCTTCTCCAATTGTTCCATAGCTTCGATGTACATGCCCATTACACCCATTACCGTAGCACGGTTAATGATAATCTCATATTCCAGTTCCGGACGATTTAATTGGGGCAATATCTCCATCTGACGGTTAATATAATGAAGCGCCGAATCTGCCTGATAATGCAGGTAAGCCCCAAAGAGGGAGGCATACAACTCATAATTCCGGGCAGGATCGGTGGAATGGGCAAGTTGTACTTTTAAATCAGCGATGTCTTTTTCTCTCCGTATCTGATAAGTTTCCTTCTTACTTATAATGTCATCCAGTTTTTTAAGGGCCGCCTTATTTATATCCGTATGCTTTGCGGACAAGGAAAGAGGATAAACAAAAAGAAGAAACAAAAGATAATAGGTTAGATTTCTCATAAGGTGCTTTTTTAAGATGTGACAAATATAATGATTATAGTAATAAAAACGAAAAATATCGTCATAACAATTTTCATTTTCACTTGTATTTTTCGACAGAGGCAATAACGATAAAAAGCTTATTATCAACAGCCTATTCAAAACAAGCATTTATATTTTCTTTCTAACTGCCATACGGCATACCCGATTCACCTACATTTGCATCATCGGTTCCCCCGAACAAATTTTAAAAATCTAGTTACCATGAAAAGGAATTTATTATTCATTATCTTACTATTATTATTACCCGGTCTTCACCAGGTATTCGCAGCAAGCACTATAAAGAAAGTAGCCCCGACCTTTTGGTGGGCAGGAATGAAGAATCCCGAATTGCAGATACTATTATATGGTGACCGCATATCATCCGCAGACGTCAGTCTTTCTGCCGATAATATCACGCTGCAAGAAGTGGTGAAGCAGGAGAATCCTAATTATCTGGTTCTGTATTTAGACCTTTCGAAGGCTGCTCCACAGAACTTTGACATCATCCTGAAACAAGGCAAAAAGCAGACAAAAATCCCTTACGAGCTTAAACAGCGCCGGCCGAATGCTTCGGCAGTAGAAGGTTTTGATTCGAGCGACGTGCTTTATCTTATTATGCCGGACCGTTTTGCCAATGGCGACCCTTCCAACGACATCATTCCCGAAATGCTGGAAGGAAATGTAGACCGTAATGAGCCTTTCGCACGTCATGGCGGCGATTTGAAAGGAATAGAGAATCATCTGGATTACATAGCAGACCTCGGAGTCACCAGTATATGGCTTAACCCGATTCAGGAAAATGACATGAAAGAAGGATCGTATCACGGTTATGCCATTACCGATTATTATCAGGTAGACCGCCGCTTCGGCAGTAACGAAGAGTTCCGCAAACTGACTCAGGAAGCTAATGCCAAAGGGCTGAAAGTCGTAATGGACATGATCTTCAACCATTGCGGTTCGGACAACTATCTGTTTAAAGATATGCCCTCCAAAGACTGGTTTAACTTTGAAGGCAACTACGTGCAGACCAGCTTCAAGACTGCCACTCAAATGGACCCGTATGCTTCCGATTACGAAAAGAAAATCGCTATCGACGGTTGGTTCACACTGACCATGCCGGACTTCAACCAAAGAAACCGTCATGTAGCTACTTATCTGATACAGAGCAGTATCTGGTGGATTGAATACGCCGGTATCAACGGCATCCGTCAGGATACACACCCTTATGCCGACTTCGATATGATGGCACGCTGGTGCAAAGCGGTCAATGAAGAATATCCCAAGTTCAACATTGTAGGTGAAACATGGCTGGGCAACAATGCACTCATCTCCTACTGGCAGAAAGACAGCAGACTCGCTTATCCGAAGAACAGCAATCTCCCGACTGTCATGGACTTCCCGCTAATGGAAGAGATGAACAAGGCTTTCGACGAAGAGACTACCGAATGGAACGGAGGACTTTTCAGACTCTACGAATATCTGTCGCAGGACATCGTCTACAGCCATCCAATGAGCCTGCTGACCTTCCTCGACAATCACGATACTTCCCGCTTCTACCGTTCGGAAGCAGATACAAAGAATCTGGACCGATACAAGCAAGCCCTGACATTCTTACTGACAACCCGCGGAATACCGCAGATATATTATGGAACTGAAATCCTGATGGCAGCCGACAAGGCGAATGGAGACGGCCTGCTCCGCTGCGACTTCCCCGGAGGCTGGCCGAACGATACAAAAAACTGCTTTGACGCAGCCAACCGCACTCCACAGCAAAATGAAGCATTCTCCTTTATGCAAAAACTGCTCCAATGGAGAAAAGGAAACGAAGTCATTGCCAAAGGTCAGCTCAAACATTTCGCACCGAATAAAGGTGTCTACGTTTACGAACGCAAATACGGTGATAAGTCAGTCGTTGTTTTCCTGAACGGAAACGACCGGGAACAGACCATTGACCTGGTTCCTTACCGGGAAATACTCCCCGCTTCATCTGCTTTCGATTTATTGACAGAGAAAAAGGTTGAATTAAGAAATGAATTAACACTTCCAACTCGTGGAATATACATCCTATCCTTTTAATAAGTTCACTTCGACTTATATTTATCAGGATGCAATAATATAATAAACTACTGTAAAACAAAATATTGAGATTTATATAAACTTGTATTTTTATTCTAGACAGCCCAAAGTCTCAAGATGGTTGCTATATTTGCAATATCCGGAACAGAGCGGAGTAAAAATATTAGTTAGCTTATAATTTAATACCATAAATAGAATGAAAAAGAGAAAGATTTTATCGCTCATCGCATTCCTTTGCATCTCATTCATTGCGAATGCCCAACAGAAATTAACCTCACCGGACAACAATCTGGTAATGACCTTTCAAGTAGACTCCAAAGGTGCCCCAACGTATGAACTGACGTATAAGAACAAAGTGGTAATCAAACCCAGCACTCTCGGACTGGAACTGAAGAAAGAAGATAATACCAGAACCGACTTCGACTGGGTGGACCGCAGAGACCTGACCAAACTTGATTCAAAGACCAACCTGTACGACGGCTTCGAAGTAAAGGATACTCAAACGGCTACCTTTGATGAAACCTGGCAACCGGTTTGGGGAGAAGAAAAAGAAATCCGCAATCACTATAACGAGCTGGCAGTCACCCTGTATCAACCCATGAATGACCGTTCTATCGTTATCCGTTTCCGTCTGTTCAATGACGGTCTGGGATTCCGTTATGAATTTCCTCAGCAGAAGTCACTCAATTACTTCGTGATCAAGGAAGAGCATTCTCAGTTTGGCATGAACGGCGATCATATCGCTTTCTGGATACCGGGTGACTATGATACGCAGGAATATGACTACACCATTTCCCGCTTATCAGAAATCAGAGGGCTGATGAAAGAAGCGATCACTCCGAACTCTTCTCAGACTCCTTTCTCACAGACAGGCGTACAAACTGCACTGATGATGAAAACGGATGATGGCTTATACATCAATCTTCATGAAGCCGCTTTGGTTGATTACTCATGTATGCACCTCAATCTGGACGACAAGAATATGGTATTCGAATCCTGGTTGACACCGGATGCCAAAGGAGACAAAGGGTATATGCAGACTCCCTGCAACACACCTTGGCGTACGATTATCGTGAGCGATGACGCCCGCAATATCCTCGCTTCACGTATCACTCTCAACCTGAACGAACCATGCAAGATAGCGGATGCCGCTTCTTGGGTAAAACCCGTGAAATATATCGGCGTATGGTGGGACATGATCACCGGAAAAGGCTCATGGGCTTACACCGACGAACTGACCAGCGTAAAACTCGGTGAAACGGATTACTCCAAAACAAAACCGAACGGCAAACATTCTGCCAACACAGCCAACGTGAAACGTTACATTGACTTTGCAGCCGCTCACGGATTCGATGCAGTACTGGTTGAAGGCTGGAACGAAGGCTGGGAAGACTGGTTCGGCAACAGCAAAGACTATGTGTTTGATTTCGTGACTCCTTATCCCGACTTCGATGTGAAGGAAATCCACCGCTATGCAGCCAGCAAAGGAATCAAAATGATGATGCATCACGAAACTTCCGCTTCTGTACGCAACTACGAACGCCACATGGACAAAGCCTACCAGTTTATGGCAGACAATGGATACAACTCCGTAAAGAGCGGTTATGTAGGCAACATCATCCCCCGCGGCGAACATCACTACGGACAATGGATGAACAATCACTACCTGTATGCAGTGAAGAAAGCCGCCGATTACAAAATCATGGTGAATGCACACGAAGCAACCCGCCCTACCGGTATCTGCCGTACATATCCGAATCTGATCGGTAATGAATCCGCCCGCGGTACAGAATATGAATCATTCGGAGGCAACAAAGTATATCATACAACGATTCTGCCTTTCACACGCCTGGTTGGCGGTCCGATGGATTACACTCCCGGCATCTTCGAAACGCATTGCAACAAGATGAATCCGGCAAATAATTCTCAGGTACGTTCTACCATTGCACGCCAGTTGGCACTATACGTTACCATGTACAGTCCTTTGCAGATGGCTGCCGACATTCCGGAAAACTACGAACGTTTTATGGACGCTTTCCAGTTCATCAAAGACGTAGCTCTCGACTGGGACGAAACGAACTATCTAGAAGCAGAACCGGGAGAATACATCACAATTGCCCGTAAGGCAAAAGGTACGGACGACTGGTACGTAGGCTGCACAGCCGGTGAAAACGGTCATACCTCCAAACTCGTATTCGACTTCCTGACTCCGGGCAAACAATACATCGCTACCGTCTACGCGGATGCCAAAGATGCCGACTGGAAAGAGAACCCGCAGGCTTATACCATCAAGAAAGGTATTCTGACGAATAAGAGCAAGCTGAACCTGCACGCAGCTAACGGAGGCGGATATGCTATCAGCATCAAAGAGGTAAAAGACAAATCAGAAGCTAAAGGTTTGAAAAGATTATAATAAGGAAAAGAAATAACAAAGATAGAGAATATACATTTTGGTAAAAAAGAGAGTGTTTTCGAGCACTAAGAACAATGACGAAGAGAAGGTTTTCAATAGGTATTTTTAAAAGAGAATGATAAGAGAAATTACAATTAACTTTAAAGACAAAAACATGAAAAAAGGAAACTTTATGTTCAAGGTCCTGCTTATGCTTATAGCTGGAATATTCTTGTCCATTGACGCATTTGCTCAGCAAATTACTGTCAAAGGAATAGTGAAAGACACAACGGGTGAACCGGTTATAGGTGCCAATGTTGTGGTGAAAGGCACTACCACCGGAACGATTACCGATTTCGACGGCAACTTCCAGTTGTCTGCCAAGCAAGGTGACATAATTGTTGTTTCATTCATCGGATACCAGCCAAAGGAACTTCCGGCAACCACACAAATGAATGTAATACTGAAAGACGATACGGAAATACTGGACGAAGTAGTAGTCATCGGTTACGGTCAGGTGAAAAAGAACGATATGACCGGTTCGGTAATGGCTATCAAGCCCGATGAACTTAGTAAAGGTATTACGACGAATGCTCAGGATATGTTATCCGGTAAAATAGCCGGTGTCAGCGTGATCTCCAATGACGGTACACCGGGCGGTGGCGCTCAAATCCGTATTCGTGGCGGTTCTTCATTGAATGCAAGCAATGACCCGCTGATCGTTATTGACGGTCTGGCTATTGACAACGAAGGTATCAAAGGGATGGCAAACGGTTTGTCAATGGTCAACCCTGCGGATATCGAAACCCTTACTGTACTGAAAGATGCCTCTGCAACTGCCATTTACGGTTCGCGTGCATCCAACGGTGTTATTATTATCACCACCAAGAAAGGAAAGAACGGACAAGCTCCCAGCGTAAGCTATAACGGTTCTGTATCCTTCTCCAAAACTCAAAAGCGCTATGATGTATTGAGCGGAGATGAATATCGCGCTTACGCCAATCAGTTATGGGGTGACAAATTACCGGCAGATTTAGGAACCGCCAATACAGACTGGCAGGATCAGATATTCCGTACTGCTGTCAGCACCGACCATCATGTTTCTATCAACGGAGGATTCAAGAACCTGCCTTACCGTGTGTCTTTAGGTTATACGGACGATAACGGTATTGTGAAAACATCCAACTTCCGACGCTTCACTGCTTCCGTGAACCTGGCTCCTTCCTTCTTTGAAGATCATCTGAAGTTCAACATCAATGCCAAATTCATGAACGGTAAAAACCGCTATGCCGACACAGGTGCCGCTATTGGCGGGGCATTGGCCATCGACCCTACCCGTCCGGTTTATTCTAACGAAGACCCTTACCAGTTTACAGGCGGCTACTGGCAGAATATAAATTCTACCACAGGCTTCAGCAATCCGGACTGGAAATACACGTCCAATCCGAACTCTCCCCAAAATCCGCTGGCTGCACTGGAACTCAAAAATGACAAGGCGAACAGCAACGACTTTGTTGGAAATGTAGACGTTGACTATAAATTCCATTTCCTGCCTGACCTCCGTCTGCACGCAAGCATAGGTGGCGAATATGCGGAAGGTACACAGACTACGATTGTTTCTCCATACTCATTCGGCAATAATTATTATGGTTGGAATGGCGACGTTACCCAATATAAATACAACCTTTCGTACAACATATACGTACAGTATATCAAGTCTTTGGGTGCAAACGACTTTGACATCATGGTCGGTGGTGAAGAACAGCACTTCCATCGCAACGGATTTGAAGAAGGTCAGGGCTGGGATTCCTATACGCAAGAACCCCATGACGCCAAATTGCGCGAACAGACAGCTTATGCAACCAGAAATACACTGGTCTCTTACTTCGGCCGTCTGAACTACTCCCTGCTGAACCGTTACTTGTTTACCTTTACCATGCGTTGGGATGGCTCGTCACGTTTCTCCAAAGATAACCGTTGGGGTACATTCCCGTCATTGGCACTGGGATGGAAGATTAAAGAAGAAAACTTCCTGAAAGATGTAAATATCCTGTCTGATCTGAAATTGCGTTTAGGCTGGGGTATTACCGGTCAGCAAAACATAGGTGATGATTTTGCTTATCTTCCTCTGTATGTAGTCAATAACGAGTATGCCCAGTATCCTTTTGGCGATACGTATTACTCTACTTCCCGCCCGAAGGCTTTCAATGAAAATCTGAAATGGGAAAAAACGACCACATGGAATGCCGGACTGGACTTCGGATTCCTGAATGGAAGAATCACAGGCGGTATCGACGGATACTTCCGTAAAACGGATGACCTGCTGAACAGCGTTAAGATCCCCGTAGGAACTAACTTCAATGCCCAGATGACACAGAATATCGGTTCACTGGAAAACTACGGTATGGAATTTTCCATCAACGCCAAACCGATTGTGACTAAGGACTTCACCTGGGACCTCAGCTATAACATTACATGGAACCACAATGAAATCACCAAGTTGACAGGTGGCGACGACAGCGATTATTACGTAGAAGCAGGCGATAAGATTTCCAGAGGTAACAATACCAAGGTACAGGCGCATAAAGTAGGTTACGCAGCCAACTCTTTCTACGTTTACCAGCAGGTATACGACGAAAATGGCAAACCTATTGAAAATATGTTTGTTGACCGTAACGGAAACGGAACAATAGACAGCGGAGACAAATATATCTACAAAAAACCGGCAGGCGATGTTTTGATGGGACTGACCTCCAAAATGCAGTATAAGAACTTTGACTTCAGCTTCTCCTTACGTGCCAGTCTGAACAACTACGTGTACTATGACTTCCTGAGCAACAAAGCCAACGTCAGCACTTCGGGACTGTTCTCCAATAATGCATATAGCAACACCAGTGCCGAAGCCGTCGCACTCGGTTTCAGCGGACAAGGTGATTACTACATGAGCGACTATTTTATACATAACGCATCATTCTTACGTTGTGATAACATCACGTTAGGTTATTCTTTCCAGAATCTGTGGAAGACTCAAACCTACAAAGGTGTTGGCGGGCGTGTATATGCTACAGTACAGAATCCGTTCATTATCAGTAAATACAAAGGCCTTGATCCGGAAGTAAAAAGCGGTATCGACGCCAATCCATATCCCAGAGCTATGACTTTCTTATTAGGTTTAAGTCTGCAATTCTAACATTCATTAAATCAATTTATCATGAAAACAAAATATATCAAACAGCTATTTTCAGCCGCACTGATCGCAGTTCTCTCTTCGGGAGTAACTTCATGTATCAACGATCTGGATATTAGTCCCATCGACCCTCAGACAGGAGGTAGTTTCGACCAGCAGGGAGTATTTGTGAAAGGATATGCCATGTTGGGTGTAACCGGACAAAAGGGTATCGACGGCTCTCCTGACCTCGACGGACAGGACGAAGGCGAATCCGGTTTCTATCGTACCACTTTCAACTGCAACGAACTGCCTACCGACGAATGTCTTTGGGCATGGCAGGAGAATCAGGACATCCCTCAGCTTACAAGCATTAGCTGGAGTCCTTCCAGCCAGCGCACAGAGTGGGTTTACGTCCGTTTGGGATATGACATCACACAATATAACTTCTTCCTCGACCAGACCGAAGGCATGACAGATGCAGAAACACTGCGTCAACGTGCGGAAATACGTTTCCTGCGTGCCCTCCATTATTGGTACTTCCTCGACTTGTTTGGTAAAGCTCCGTTCAAGGAACACTTTAGCAATGACTTGCCTGTCGAGAAGAAGGGGACGGAACTCTATACCTACATTCAGAATGAACTGAACGAAATTGAAGCTGATATGTATGAACCTCGCCAGGCTCCCTTCGGACGTGCAGACAAAGCCGCCAACTGGTTGCTCCGCGCACGTTTGTACCTGAACGCAGGCGTATACACCGGACAAACCGATTATGCAAAAGCGGAAGAATATGCCAGCAAAGTGATTGGCTCAGCATATAAGCTATGTACAAATTACAGCGAACTGTTTATGGCCGATAACGACGAGAATGAAAATGCCATGCAGGAAATCATTCTGCCTATCCGTCAGGATGGAGTGAAGACACGTAACTATGGCGGTTCAACTTATCTGGTTTGTGGTACTCGTGTAGCCGGTATGCCCCGTATGGGAACAACGAACGGTTGGTCCTGTATCTTTGCCCGTGCAGCAATGGTACAAAAATTCTTCTCCAATCTCGAAGATGTGCCGATGCTGCCCGCCGATGTTGAGATTCCGACCAAAGGCTTAGATACAGATGAGCAGATCGATGCTTTCGATGCAGAATATGGCATCAGAACAGAAGACATGATCAAAGCTGCCGGTGACGACCGTGCCTTGCTATACTCTGGTGTAGGAGGCGGCAGACGCAAAATTCAGACAGATGCGATCAGCGGATTCACCGATGGCTTGTCGATTGTAAAATGGCAGAATTACCGCTCTGACGGAAAACCCGTCAGCCATGCTACTTATCCTAACACAGATATTCCTTTGTTCCGTTTGGCAGAAGCATACCTGACACGTGCGGAAGCCATTTTCCGTCAGGGAGGAGACGCCACAGGAGACATCAATGAACTTCGCAAACGCGCCAACTGTACAAGAAAGGTACAGACCGTAACCGAACAGGAACTTATCGACGAATGGGCACGTGAATTCTATCTGGAAGGTCGCCGTCGTTCAGACTTGGTTCGTTTCGGTATGTTCACAACCAATAAATATCTTTGGGACTGGAAAGGTGGAGCAATGAACGGAACATCTGTCGCTTCATACTACAACAAATATCCTATCCCTGTATCGGATATCAACAATAACAGGAATATGTCACAAAATGAAGGCTATAAATAACCAAGAGTTCATCCTTATATAAAAGAATGCCATTATGAAAAAAATATCCAACATATTACTCGCTGTCACCTTCGCACTGCCTCTATTTACAGCCTGCGAAACAGACAATGACAGCAATCCGATCCTGAACGAACCCGATACATTCACGCTCAATACGCCCGCGTATGCAGCCAACAATGTATATGACCTGAAGAATGCCCAAACTGTAGAACTCACTTGTTCGCAACCGGACTACGGTTTTCCGGCAGCTACCACCTACACGGTACAAGCCTCATTTGAACAGGATTTCATAGAAGCGACAGATGAGAGCAAAGCCAACTATACAGTGTTGGAAAGCACCTCCCCGACAGCAAAGATCAATGTGGATGCTTCCGAACTCAACAATGCGCTTCTCGACTTGTGGACGGCCGTGAACGGAGAGCAGGCAGAACTCCCTACCGAACCGGTAGCTGTATATATCCGCCTGAAGGCCAACATCACAAGCAGTGGAAAAGGAGTATGTTTTTCCAATGTGATTGAGTTACCCAACGTTCTGATTTCCAAGAGCACCAGCTCATTGACACCTCCCAAGACAATGTTCATTGTAGGTTCTATGCTGGATACCGACTGGAAAGTATGGAAACCGATGGCAGGTGTCTACGGTATGGACGGTCAGTTCTATTCAATGATTTACTTCGATGCCAACTCCGAGTTCAAGTTCGGAACAAAGGAAAACGAGTATATCGGTATTAACGACAACCGCGTGACGGTTACCGACAAAGCCGGAGCAGGAGTCAGCGACAGTGACAACTTCGTCGTAGAAAACGCCGGATGGTATCTCTTCTACGTCAAAGCGGCTGTCAAAGGGGATGATTATCAGTTTACCATTACTTTCTACCCAGCTGAAGTGTATTTGTTCGGTAACACAACCGGTGGTTCGTGGGCATTCAACGACGAATGGAAGTTTGCGGTTCCCGCCACCAAAGACGGTAACTTCGTATCTCCTGCCATGACTGCAAGCGGAGAAGTACGTATGTGCTTCAAGACAGACCTCGACTGGTGGAGAACTGAGTTTACACTCCATGACGGTGAAATCTTCTATCGTGATTTCAACCTTATTGACAGTTGGACAGAAAAGGGAGACGGTTATTCCGTACAAGGTTCAGCCGGCAATGTGATCCATCTGAACTTCACGGCAGGTACAGGAGAAAAGAAGTAATTAACTTTAAAAAGAACGATTCATCATGAAAAAACATTTAATATACATAGGGATGTTTCTGGCAGCAATCGGGTTTTCTGCCTGTAACGAAGATTTCAAGGACTGGGCTGATCCCCAGTCCAATCCCCAGGAAGAGTCAGCGGGACAGTTGACTGCAACTTTCACAGCAGGCAAAGACGCCAGCATCGTCATGGATGCGGCCACAGCCGATTCCGTAGAAATTGCAAAGTTAAGCTCGACCACAGCCGAAGAAGGCAGTAAGATTGCTGTCAACTCTTTGACACTGAATGAGAATCACACCATTCCATTTTCCATGACGGAAGATCATGTCTTTAAAGTAGCCTTGGCACAACTGGACAGTGTGACGCAGGAAGCCTACAAAAGCCGTGCAAGCGTGGTACGTGAATTGAAAATCTCTATTAATGCTTCTGCCGTAACTCCTTCCGGTGAAGGTATTCAACTGGTGGGAAATGAAGTAAGCATCACCTTGCAGCCTGCCACAACTCCGGCTGTTGATCCCGACGGCTATTATATAGTCGGTGATTTCACAGGCTGGGACGGCAACAGTGCCCAACAGATGAAGAAGGACGCTCTCGATGAAAACCTGTATATACTGGAAGCAGAAATAGAAAGTACTTCGAACTTCAAGATTTTCCCGGCTTCAGCTATTAACGGAAACGACATAGACTGGACCAAAGCCTTGGGAAGTAGTGTGGACGGTGATGACTCCGGTGATAATTTTGTTAGCTGGACAAATGCGGGAGCCATTAATACAGCACTGGACGGTAAGATCAAAATCTCGTTCGATGCCTTCAACTACCGTTTTACAGTGAAAGACAACAGTGCGCCCACCGAACTTTATATGACCGGCAGCGCATACAACTGGGGAACTCCTGCCGGTGATCCGAATGCTTGGAAAGCACTTGTTCCGGTCAACGGAACGAAAGGAACTTTCTGGGGAATCTTCTATTTCGCTGCTAACGATCAGGTGAAGTTTGCACCGCAAGCCAACTGGGGCAATGACTTCGGCTTTGTAGATGCTATCTCACAGGAATCCAAAGACCTTGCCGGATTGTCGGACGAGGGCGGCAACATAAAAGTCGGTATAGCCGGCTGGTACTTAGTATATGTCTCCGTTATCGGCGATGACAAAGCGATAGAATTTGAAAAGCCGAATGTATATCTGATGGGCGATACCTCATACAACGGTTGGGACGCACAACTGGTAGAACAGGACTTATTTACCGTGCCCGGAACGGCTGATGGTGAATTTGTTTCTCCGGCATTCCTGAAAGATGGCGCAGTACGAATCTGCGTAAATCCGAAAGCTGTCTCTGCCGGCGACTGGTGGAAAACAGAATTTATCATCTTCGACGGACAAATAGCTTACCGGGGCAACGGTGGTGACCAAGCTGCGGTACAAGGTAAAACCGGACAAAAGGTTTATCTGAACTTCGGCAACGGAACAGGCCGTATCGAATAATACTACAAGAAATCAGAGAAACAGGGAATGGCCGTCGCGAATACAATAAAATCGGGGCGGCCACTGTTTTTTAAGAGACTACATTTATTGTCTTTAATACATCATCATTATGAATAAACATCTCCACTTATTATCTCTTTTGTGGTTGTCAATGCTCATGGCATTCATGACCGCTTGCAGCGATGACAAAAATATCACTGAGTCTGCTCCGGAACCCGAACCGCCCATCGAAGGGCAATGGACCGCACTTACCGCCTCTCCCGACACATGGGACGAGACCAAACGGGCAGATATCTCCTACCAGTTACTGGTCTATTCCTTCGCCGACAGCGACGGAGACGGATATGGAGACCTGAATGGCGTCACCCAAAAGCTGGACTATCTCAACCAACTAGGCGTGAAAGCCCTCTGGCTCTCTCCCATCCACCCCTGTATGTCTTATCACGGATATGACGTCACAGACTACACCAAAGTCAATCCGCAGCTCGGCACAGAAAGCGACTTCGACCGTCTGGTTACAGAAGCCCACAACCGAGGCATCAAGATTTATCTGGACTACGTAATGAACCACACCGGCACTGCCCACCCGTGGTTCACCGAAGCTAGTTCATCATCCGAAAGCCCGTATCGCAATTATTATTCTTTCTCTGAAGACCCGAAAACAGATATCGCAGCAGGCAAAATCGCCATGATCACCCAAGAAGGAGCAGCCGGATACAATGCCGCAGAATGGTTTCAGGTTTCTGACGAGACCGCTGCCGTGAAAGGACTGCTGAAATTTACACTGGACTGGAGCAACGCATCTTCCCCCATCCTTGTCGTTTCCACAGGCACCAAAGCAGACGAGGATAATCCGGACACAGGTACCGACAACGCCAAATACTTATACTACGGAGAAGACATCTGCAAAAAGTTTTATGACAAAGGAAACAACATCTATGAACTCACCGTCGACTTTGAGTCCACTTGGGGGCTTCTGATCCGTACCAGCAATGCTTCTTCCTGGCCATCCGGAACAAAATACGGCGCCTCTTCCTCGTCCGAGAAACTCACGCTGAACAAGGATTTCAAACTGACCAACGCCGGCAACCCTGCCAACATCATGTTCGACAGCCAGCAGATCACCTATTTCCATTCTCATTTCTGCACCGACTGGTTTGCCGACCTTAACTACGGCCCTGTAGACCAGGCAGGCGAATCACCGGCATATCAGGCAATAGCAGACGCCGCCAAAGGATGGATCGCCCGTGGTGTGGACGGGCTCCGCCTCGACGCCGTGAAGCACATCTACCACAGTGAGACCAGCGAAGAAAATCCTCGTTTCCTGAAAATGTTCTATGAAGATATGAACGCCTATTACAAACAAAAAGGACATACGGACGACTTCTATATGGTAGGCGAAGTGTTATCGGAATACGATAAAGTAGCTCCTTATTATAAAGGTCTGCCCGCCCTTTTTGAATTTTCCTTCTGGTATCGTCTGGAATGGGGAATCAATAATAGTACCGGATGTTATTTTGCCAAAGACATCCTTTCTTACCAACAGAAATACGCCAACTATCGAAGCGATTACATCGAAGCAACGAAACTGAGTAACCATGACGAAGACCGTACATCGTCCAAGTTGGGTAAATCCGCCGACAAATGCAAACTGGCCGCCGCCGTCTTACTCACTTCCGCCGGACATCCTTACATCTATTACGGTGAAGAACTGGGACTTTACGGAACAAAGGGTAACGGAGACGAATATGTGCGCAGCCCGATGCTATGGGGAGATAGCTACACTACCAACTACACAGACAAGACGGATGCCACCGTTTCGAAAAATGTGAAAACGGTAGCGGACCAACAAGCCGATACCCATTCACTTCTGAACATATATTTCTCCCTCACCCGATTGCGCAACACCTATCCGGCACTGGCAGAAGGAAATATGACCAAACATTCCGTCTACAACGAATCACAGGAGAAAGACTATAAGCCGATTGCCGCCTGGTATATGACCAAGGACAACGAGAAACTGCTTGTCATCCATAATTTCGGCGGAACGGCCATGCTACTTCCGCTGACAGACAAGATTGAGAAAGTATTGTTTGTGAATGGCGAAGCTCAACAAAATACAGACAGCGACAGTTACACCTTGAAACTGGGAGGATACGCCTCTGTAGTATTCAAGTTGGGCAACTAAACACATCAAGACCACGTCTTCAGATTCATTTCATAAGAATAGAATAAATCAGAAGACGTGGTCTTGACTTTTTCCGGTTTCTATCTATCTTCAAGAAACCTTATATCAATCGGAATTTCCACTTTTTAATGGAATAAGAATCAAACTTGTGTTTCTCCTTCTATATACTCTTCCAAAAATAGATTCTCCCCATCGAATACCGCATAGGAGAAATAGTTAATCCAGTCTCCAAGAATCAGCACACGGGAAGTAGCACTCAACATTAAATCCAGTTCAATGTGACGATGGCCATAAATGAAGAAGTTGATATTAGGATGACTCTTCAGATATTCTTTTGTATAAAGTACCAGATGTTCCTTATTCTCCCCCATGTAATCCGGTTCTTTGCCGTCCACCCGCTTTTCGCGGCTATGTTTTGCCCACGTCAAGCCCAATTCCACACTCCAACGGGGATGGATGGCAGAAAACAGTGTCTGAAGTGTTGTACTGTGAAACATCCAGCGCAGCAACTTAAACTTCTTGTCCGGGTCACCCAGTCCGTCACCGTGAGCCAGATAAAACTCTTTTCCGTATATTTCGGTAGTCAATGCTTCACGATGAATAATCACTCCGCATTCTTTAGAAAGATAATCCCCACACCAGATATCATGGTTGCCGGTAAAGAAATGTACCTCCACTCCCATATCCGTGAGTTCGGAGAGCTTTCCTAAAAAGCGGGTGTATCCTTTGGGAACCACTAACCGGAATTCATACCAAAAATCGAACATATCTCCCAACAGGTAAACGGCAGAAGCTTTATGCTTGATACTGTCGAGGAAGTTCACCAAGCGCCGTTCCTGTGTACGTCCATGTTCTATGGCACGGGAACCAAGATGCGCATCGGAAAGGAAATAAACGTTCTTCATGAGTTTTGAGTTTAGAGTTATCAGTTTTATATTTTGAGCTATGAATTTACAGGAATCCGAGTTCCAGTTTTGCTTCCTCACTCATCATATCTTTATCCCATTCCGGTTCGAACACAAGGTTGATAGTGGCGGTTGTCACTCCTTCCACCGATTCTACTTTCTGGCGGATATCTTCCATGATGAAATCGGCTGCCGGACAGTTGGGAGCAGTCAGAGTCATATCAAGCACTGCTTCCCCATTGTCGGAGACGTCTATTTTATAAATCAGTCCAAGATCGTATACATTCACCGGAATCTCAGGATCGTACACCGTCTTTAGCATGGCTACGATCTTTTCTTCTATTTTAAATTTTTCCATAGGGCTTTCCTTATTAATATGTATTGCAAAGATAAGAATAAATTTATTCAGAGCAGCCCTTCGTCGGCAAAACTGTAAAACTTATCCTCACAAACAATAACGTGGTCTATCAGGCGAATGTTCATTGTGTCGGCTGCCCGGCGGATGTGTTCCGTCAGCGTCCGGTCCGGTTGGCTGGGTTGGATATTTCCCGAAGGATGGTTATGCACTACGGCTATTTGCGTGGCTCTCTGCAGCAATGCTTCCCGAAGAATGGTACGTACATCCGTATACGTTCCGTCTATTCCGCCGGTGCTGATACGTACCTTATCGATCAGTCTCGTCGCCTGATTCAATAATAACACCCAGAATTCTTCCTGTTCAAGGTCGCACATGACAGGCTGGAAGATGTCATAAATATCTCTTGAACAAGAGATGCGGGGGCGTTCTTGGATATTTTGCAGTTTCCGTCGCTTGCCGAGTTCCAGGGCAGCCATTACAGTGATGCTCTTTGCCGGTCCCATTCCTTTAAAACGGGAATAGTCGCAGACTTCCCACTTTGCCAAGGAGTTCAGATTGTTATCACAAGAGAGAAGCAAACGCCTCATCAGTTCGACAGCACTTTCTTCCGTATTTCCGGAGCCGATTAATATGGCGAGTAGTTCGGCATCACTCAATGCGGCTGCTCCTTTCTCCATCATCTTCTCTCTGGGACGGTCTTCCAGCGCCCACTGGTTGATGGATAGTTTGTGTTTGCTTTCCATGATCAAATCACTTACTTATAAAAATTCTTTTGAAACGCCTCGAATTCGTCCTTTCCTCTTATACAACGCTGCCACCATGCACGCCAGAATCCCGTTCCATAACCAATTAGTTGTATAAAGGAAGCAGTAATCGACAGCATTCCAATCCATAAACTGCGATTTCTGATTGTCGAATCCACGCAAACCACCAAGGAATAGAGCAGTAAGGGAAGAGGTGCTGCCAACATGGCGGCAAATCCTAAAAACAGAAGTGCCATCTCACCTGTCGCACACCCGGGAACCGTTTTGGAATATAGTAGATAAAAAGCTAACAAAACGAGCCCCAACCCCAAAAGAGTCAGTAATAAAAGCAAAGAGACTCCCAGCGTGAACACTGCCGGTAGCCAATGCACCAATTTCAACGAATCGGGATATTTCTTATAAAGGTTAATGCGGGCAATGCCGGAGTTATGGACTTGCTTAAAGAACTTCTTCAAGTCTGTCCGACGTTTGTGATATACCCACGCATCGGGGAAAAGACGACAAGTATAGCCACCTTTAAAAATACGGATACTGAAGTCGATATCTTCCCCGAAGCGCATTTTAGAGAATCCCCCCAAAGCTTCATACACTTCGCGACGAATCCCCATATTGAAGCTACGAGGATAAAACTTGTCCATCTTCTTTTTTCCGCCACGGATACCGCCTGTTGTAAAAAAGGAAGTCATCGAGTAGTTGATAGCTTTCTGAATATCCGTAAAAGAATCGTGCGCACGGTCGGGACCACCGAACGCGTCGGCAGGAGAAGCCTGAAGCTCCTTCTCTATCGCGTCAAAATATCCTTCGGGCAAAATGACATCAGAGTCCAGTATGATAAAATATTCTCCTTCGCTTCGCTCCGCTCCGTAGTTACGGGTCTGCCCCGGTCCGGAATTGGGTTTAGAGAAATACTTGATGTCCAACCGATCTGTATACCGATCTGCCACTTCCTTACAAGGGATGGACGAACCATCTTCAACAATAACTACTTCAAAATCTTTAAAACACTGTACAGTGAGACTTTGCAGCAATTCATCCACCTCATCGGGACGATTGTAAACGGGAATTATGACAGAATAGCGCATATCAATGAATTTATAAAATAACGATTTTGCGTAAATCCAATAAAACGAATATTGATTTGAAGCACAAAGTAAGGTAAAAAAAACGAGACTTATAAAAGAGTTAACAAAAAAAGGCGACTTCATGATAAGCCGCCTTTTTTTATTATCTCAGTTCTTCTTACTTTTTCAGAATATCCATTGTATCCGATGCAATCAACAACTCTTCATCTGTCGGAATCACTACTACTTTCACTTTAGAATCTGCAGTAGAAATAATAGCTTCCTCACCACGAACTTTTGCATTCACATTATTGTCCAGTTTAATACCCATGAATTCCATGTCTTTACAAACAGATTCACGGCATTCAAACTGATTTTCGCCTACACCACCTGTAAACAGGATGATATCTACACCGCCCAATGCCGCAGCATAAGCACCGATATATTTCTTAATACGGTAGTAGTACATCTTTTCAGCAAGGATGGCTCTTTCGTTTCCGTTAGCACAAGCGGCCAGCAGTTCGCGCATATCGCTTGATACGCCGGAAATACCCAGTACGCCGCTCTTCTTGTTCAGCAGGTTAGAAATGCCTGTCGTATTCAAGCCTTCTTTTTCCATGATGAATGTTACTGCACCGGCATCAATGTCACCGCTACGGGTACCCATCATCAAACCTTCCAACGGAGTCAGTCCCATGGTAGTATCTATACATTTGCCATCCTTGATAGCAGCGATAGAACCACCGTTACCAATATGGCAAGTGATGATTTTTTGTCCTACCGGATTAACGCCAAGGAACTCACATACACGTTTTGAAACATAACGGTGAGAGGTTCCGTGGAAGCCATAACGACGTACGCCATATTTCTCATACATTTCGTAGGGAATAGCATACATATAAGCATAATCCGGCATCGTCTGATGGAAAGCTGTATCAAATACGCCTACCTGCGGAATGTTGGGAAGAATAGCGGAAACTGCATTCACACCTTTCAAGTTGGCAGGATTGTGAAGCGGAGCCAGGTCGTTGCAGGCAGCAAAAGCTTCGAGTACTTCTTTGTTCAGCAATACAGATTCACTGAAACGTTCGCCTCCGTGTACCATACGGTGACCTACCGCATTGATTTCGTCCAGTGATTTGATAGCTCCGTATTCCGGGCTAATCAATGTATTCAGAATGAACTCCACACCAATCGTATGTTCCGGAATGTCTTTTTCGAGTACTTTCTTTTCGCCATTCGGCAAAGTCAATTTAAGGAAAGAGCCTTTCAGACCGATTTTTTCGATACCACCTTGTGCAATCACTTCTTTGGTGGTCATATCGAACAATTTATATTTGATGGATGAACTTCCACAGTTCAATACTAGAATTTTCATATTGTCTTTAATACTTAAAACTTGATACTTATTTATTGTTTTTTGCTGCAATAGCCTGATTAGCCGTAATAGCAATCATGCGATATACATCTTCGATAGAGCAACCACGAGACAAGTCATTCACCGGACGGGCGATACCCTGAAGGATCGGGCCGATAGCGTCGGCATGTCCCAGACGTTGTACCAGTTTATAAGAAATATTTCCTACTTCCAGACTCGGAACGATCAGCACGTTAGCCTCTCCCGCTACGGGTGAACCCGGAGCTTTGCTTGCGCCTACTTCAGGAACAAGAGCAGCATCAGCCTGCATTTCTCCGTCCAGATCAAGTGTAGGAGCCATTTCCTTAGCGATCTTGGTAGCTTCCACTACTTTATCCACTACTTCATGTTTAGCGGAACCTTTGGTAGAAAAGCTCAGCATAGCCACTTTCGGATTTTCAATACCGGCAACGGCTTTGGCAGTCTGTGCCGTACAAACAGCAATCTGTGCCAGTTGGTTAGGGTCCGGAACCGGAGTTACGGCAACGTCACCCATCACCAGAATACCATTCTTACCATACTCGGGAGCATGAGTCAAGAGTAACATAGCACCGGATACACAAGTGATGCCCGGAGCAGTCTTGATAATCTGTAAAGCCGGACGCAGTACATTGCCTGTTGTGTTGCGGGCACCTGCCAACTGACCGTCAGCATCACCGCTCTTAATCATTAAACAACCATAAAACAAAGGATCATTCGTCAATTGACGGGCTTCTTCAATAGTCATGCCTTTCTTCTTGCGAAGCTCGCACAGCAATTGTGCATACTCTTCGTGTTTCGGAGAAGTTTCAGGATCAATAATAGTAGCTTTGCTGATGTTACCCAGTCCCCATTTCACTGCAAGTTCGTTAATTTCAGCGGGTTTACCCAGTAAAATAAGGTCAGCAACTTCATCTGTCAAAATCTGATTGGCAGCTTTTAATGTGCGTTCTTCAGTTCCTTCCGGAAGAACAATACGTTGGCGGTCTGCTTTCGCACGAGCCACGATTTGGTTGATTAAATTAAGCATAGATATATTTGAATAATATTATAAACCTTGTTACGATTTGTAATTTGCGCTGCAAAAGTACTCAATTTTGCAATATCCACATTACAATTCCGGCTAATTTTATTCTCCAAGTCTAAAATATTATAATATTTAACACTGTACTTCTATTTTTTCTACCTTTGCAGTGTTTTCAAACAAATCAATAGGTAATTAGTGTATGATACGTCAGTGTGCCATTTTATTTGGCTGTTTGGCTTTGGGTGAATTAATCGTTTATTTAACAGGGATCAAGCTCCCCTCCAGCATTATCGGTATGCTGCTGCTCACCCTTTTTTTGAAATTAGGCTGGATCAAACTGCAGTGGGTGCAGGGATTGTCCGACTTTCTGGTAGCTAATCTGGGCTTCTTTTTCGTACCTCCCGGAGTAGCATTGATGTTGTACTTCGACGTTATTGCGGCAGAATTCTGGCCTATCGTCATCGCAACAATCGTTAGCACGGCTCTCGTGCTGGTCGTAACGGGATGGGTACACCAGATTGTCCGTAAATTCAGACTGGCACGTCAGATTAAACTGGCGAGTAGCCTACGCTTATCAGACTTTCACTTGTCCGACAAGCTACATTTAAAAAACAAAACTAACTTAATGGATAAAGACAAATGAGCTTTTTAGAAAATAATTTCTTTCTGCTGGCTGTCACTTTCGGCGTTTTCTTCTTTGCCAAATTGCTTCAGAAGAAAACGGGGCTGGTATTGCTGAACCCGATCTTACTCACCATTGCCGTTCTGATTATCTTCCTTAAAATGGCCAATATCTCTTACGAGACTTACAATCAGGGAGGGCATCTCATCGAATTCTGGTTACGCCCGGCTGTGGTAGCTTTGGGAGTCCCTTTATATCTTCAGCTGGAAATGATTAAGAAACAGTTGCTGCCTATCCTCTTGTCTCAACTGGCAGGGTGCATCGTCGGAGTGATCTCTGTGGTATTAATCGCCAAGTTTATGGGAGCTTCACAAGAAGTCATTCTTTCATTGGCACCTAAATCCGTAACGACTCCGATTGCCATGGAAGTGACCAAGGCTATCGGAGGTATCCCGTCACTGACGGCAGCCGTTGTAGTAGCGGTAGGTTTACTGGGAGCCATCTGCGGATTTAAGACAATGAAAATCATGCACGTAGGCAGTCCGATAGCCCAAGGGCTTTCGATGGGAACAGCCGCCCACGCTGTCGGCACTTCCACTGCCATGGACATCAGCAGCAAATACGGGGCGTATGCCAGCCTGGGATTGACACTGAATGGAATATTCACCGCATTACTGACACCGACTATCCTGCGATTATTAGGTGTTTTGTAAAAACAAAATTCTTTCATTTTCCGTTATATAAAGAGTTAAACGCAAAAAGCATTTTATGATTCCATTTAAAGACATTACACTAGCTGATAGAGACACAATAACTGCATTCACCATGAAAAGTGACCGCCGAAACTGCGATCTTTCATTTTCCAACCTCTGTAGCTGGAGATTCTTGTACGATACTCAATTTGCAGTCATCGACGATTTTCTGGTATTCAAATTTTGGGCCGGCGAACAACTGGCATATATGATGCCTGTAGGAAACGGCGATCTGAAAGCTGTATTACGGAAATTAATCGAAGATGCGGATAAGGAGAAGCATAATTTCTGTATGTTGGGAGTTTGCAGCAATATGCGCGCCGACCTCGAAGCGATTTTACCCGAACGGTTCATTTTCACGGAAGACCGTGCCTATGCCGACTATATATATTTAAGGAGTGATCTGGCTACCTTAAAAGGAAAGAAATTTCAGGCAAAGAGAAATCATATCAACCGGTTCCGTAATACGTATCCCGATTACGAATATACACCGATTACGCCCGACCGTATTCAAGAATGTCTGGACCTGGAAGCCGAATGGTGCAAAGTGAACAACTGCGACCAGCAGGAAGGAACGGGAAATGAACGTCGTGCCCTCATTTATGCATTACATAATTTCGAAGCACTCGGTCTGACCGGAGGCATTCTCCACGTCAACGGGAAAATTGTGGCATTTACTTTCGGGATGCCTATCAACCATGAAACATTCGGGGTACATGTAGAAAAGGCAGATACCAGCATTGACGGTGCTTACGCCATGATTAATTACGAGTTTGCCAATCGCATTCCCGAACAGTATATCTATATCAACCGGGAAGAAGATTTAGGTATTGAAGGCTTACGCAAAGCAAAGCTGTCTTATCAACCGGTAACTATTCTCGAAAAGTATATGGCTTGTCTGAAAGACCATCCTATGGATATGGTCAGATGGTAATAATATATAAGGTATGACGACAAAAGAAAAGGTTAAGGCATTATGGCAGTTATGTTTCGACGACAATGAAGAGTTCGTTGAAATGTACTTCAGGCTGCGCTATAAAAATGAAATAAACATTGCTATCGAAAGTGGAGATGAGATTGTTTCCGCTCTTCAGATGATTCCTTATCCGATGACTTTCTGCGGAGATACCGTACAGACCTCTTACATTTCAGGAGCCTGCACTCATCCGGATTTTCGCGGAAACGGAGTGATGCGCGAATTACTCTCCCAAGCCTTTGCAAAGATGCTTCGTAACGGAACGTATTTCAGTACATTGATTCCCGCCGAACCTTGGTTATTCGACTATTACACCCGGATGGGATATGCTTCCGTATTCCAATATTCGGTTAAAGAGATTACCGTACCGGAATTTATTCCGTCTAAAGAAATAACAGTCACCTCTGAAGTCGGATGTCAGAAAGAAGTTTACGAATATCTAAACAGCAAACTTTCCGGACGCACTTGCTGCATCCAGCACTCCTTTGAGGATTTTCAAGTAGTCATGGCGGACCTTATCCTCAGTGACGGAGTTCTGGTTACTGCCAGATCAGAGAATCAAATCAATGGATTGGCTATTGTCTACAGAAGAGATAAGCAATTAATTATCAGCGAGTTTTTTGCAGAAACCAAAGATGCCGAGCACAGTCTGTTGCACCATATCAAGCAATTTACTGGATGCAGGTACATGACTCAGTTGCTTCCTCCGGAGAAAGAACAGACGCAATATCCGTTGGGGATGGCGCGAATCATCAATGCCAAAGAAGTGCTGCAACTGTATGCCTCCGCTTTTCCTGAGGACGAAATGCAACTGGAAGTATCAGATAAACAATTGTCAGTAAATAATGGCTATTACTATCTGTGTAATGGCAAATGTATGTATAGCACCGAGCGTTTGCCCGGCGCACATATACCAATGAATATCAGTGAGCTGACAGGAAGAATATTTCAGGCACTACAACCTTATATGAGTTTAATGCTGAATAAGTGATTCCAGATAACGTACCCTTTCACAAGCTGCCAGCAGGAAAGCACCGACTCCGAAGTTTGAAGTAGAATTAGCATCTACGACTTGCCCCGGTATGGCTTTCTCGCCGATGGGTTGCACATAACCGATCTTTCCGTCGGGCTGTAAAGCAACTGTTGACAAATATTTCCATGCCTTCTCAACTACAGGTTGATAATGGGCGGAGTCAAGGAAACCGTTATTGATCCCCCATTGCAGACCGTACGTAAAGAATGCCGTACCACTTGTTTCGGGGCCCGGTGCATGCTGCGCATCGAGCATACTACGCGTCCAATACCCTTCAGGTTGCTGACAGGCCGCAACAGATTTTGCCAATGTACGGAAACGGTCTATATATTCCTGACGATACTTATCTGTTTCCGGAAGGTCTTTCAAGACTTTCGCCAGCCCCGCCAGTACCCAGCCATCACCACGTGCCCAGAAATCCTTTTTACCATTCACACTTTTGTGCTTGGGGTATACGTATTTTCCATCGCGATAGTAAAGTCCGGCTTCTTCATCATACATGATACTGTCTGCATAAGCGAGGTATTCATGCAATTTCTCCAGGTAAAGTGGATTTTTAGTGATATTATATAGTTTGGTCATCACAGGCATTACCATATATAAGCCATCCGCCCACCACCAATAATCATGGTTGGGTGTACTCATCTGATACTCCATCACCTCGCGGGCACGGGCTATCTTATGTGTATCCGGTTCTAGATTATATAAATCGGCATACGTCTGAAAACAGATCTGATAATCGCCGAACAGTACATAATCATTGCTTTCGCCATAACTGTACTTCCAGTTGGCTTTATGATCCGATTTAGCGCCTTTCCACTCATTATGTTCCGCCCATCCTTTTGAGTATTCCAAGTATTCCGGTTTGTTGGTCAGGAAGTAAGCCTCCATGTTTCCGGTATGATAAGCGGCATTGTCCCAGAAAGAACGCCCGTGTTCCGGATGGTTTGTCTGCCAGTAGCCATTGACTTTATGAATAATGTCAACCACTTCTGCCGAAGATGAAACTTTCTTGGTTGTGCAACCGGCACACACCGCACAGCCTACCACCAGTGCGGAAAAAAGAGTTGCATACAATTTCTTCATATCTTTATTTTTTTGTATTTGTATTCGTATTCGCTTCCAGTACATATATCATTTGAGGTTCAATCTCCGCCGTGCGTTCACCGTCGCCTTGACAAGTGTGCTGTACAAAGAGATTGAGTTTCCGCTGCTTCTTCCACAATTCCGTGTCATGGGACGGTTCCCAGGCATCTACGGAAAAATCCGTCAGGTCGGTGACTATCCACTTACCGTTGGCAACATCAGCAGTATGCGCCATTGAGACACGGCTGCCCCGCTCTTCGTCACGGAAAATATAGAAGATTTCTCCATCCTCTACCACAATACGCGGACGGGCAACAGGAATCATCTTAGTGCCTCCTCCCTTCAGTGTAAACGGAGTCTTGCGGTCTGTCACCTGACGATTATGCCATATCTTCCCGTCATTCCAGACAATGCGATATTGAGGGACTTCACTGTCCGAACTCCTCCAATAAGTGGCAATATAAGGATTGCCACCAGCGTCTGCACTCATACTTGTCTGGTTTATCAATTCCGAGTTTTGTGGAATACGACAAGCATACTCTGCATTCGAAGCTGTAATCGGAAGTTTATATTGTTCACCATCCGACTTATACCAAGTCACTCCGTTATCAAAAGAACGCGCGTAGCAAAGATCATGGTTGGTCTCCACCTGCCAGGTTTCACGCCATACCCATGAGAGATGAATCGTACCTTTCTCGTCTACATATAGCTGCCAGTAAGCATTTCGTTTGTCTTCACCATCAATCAGGACATCCTGTACACGGGCCCATTTATGGTCTTTCAATGAATAACGGTTCATCACCAGATTTCCACGTCCGGAAGAACCGGAACGGTAGACAAACAACAAATCCCCGTCTGTCAGAGGGTAAAATTCCGGATAAGTAACATCTCCTTCGTCCACTCCGGTCATCGGCATTTTATCGCCCAGTTCCAAAGAACCGGGGGCGATACTGCGGCAGTAATTCAACTTATGTCCATGGTGGTCAAAAGAAACGTGCAGATACCCTTCTCCGTCCACCATTATACTGATGATATTGTGGGCATCTTTTACATTTCCACGATATTGAGTACGATGCAATGTCCATTGCTTCGAATTTAGTTTCCGTTTGCCCAACACAAGATAGCCGTCGGCATCATAATAGCTGATATATTGCTCATCCCCATACGTTACCAATGAATTATTGCGGAATATCGTTGTATTGACAGATGTACAACTATATCCTTTGGCAACTTCCACCAGTTTTTGCGAAAAGCACAAGGCAGAAACAGATAGTAGTAAAAAAGTAAGTAGCAGTATCCGTTTCATGATCTATTTCTTCTGTTTATCAGATTTCTTCTGTTTGTCAAAGACAGTCAAATCCCACTTTTCATGCCATGGGATGGTAATAGCTCCGTCTTTTATCAATACAGGAAGCCATACATAGCGTGAATCTTCGAGGTCTTTCTTTTTCCAGCGGTCAAACATGGCAATATATGCATTCTTCTTTCCGATAACCGGTTGTACGTATGTACTCTGCGCATAAAAAGTCTTGTCCGCATCCGGACCCGTACAAGGATTACCTATCGTTTTCCATGTACCCATGATGGAATCCGCCACTGCGATTTCCGCCACATTCGGGTCCCAGCCGGTGCAGCCGGAACTTAACATATAATATTTGCCCTTATGCTTAAACACTGCCGGAGCTTCACGGGATTCTTTGATGAAATTGCGTGTAAAGCGTCCGCTTGGTTTCAGGTAATCGTCTGTCAGGAGACTGATATACATGGTTTCGTTATTTTCTGAAGAATAGAATTGGTAGGCACGTCCGTCATCATCGACAAAAACTGTCTGGTCACGGCTCATCGCATTATTCGGCCGGAAACTTCCCAAGTAAGTGAATAGTCCGTTTGGAAAATCAGAGACAGCTACACCCGCACACGCTTTGCTGTAATCGGCACTCTCTACATGTGCCCACATCACGAACTTACCTGTCTTTTTATTATAAATCACTTTCGGACGTTCCAAAACCTTCGACGGATGCAGGTCATGGTTCGGGTCCTCTTTGACTGCCGGAAGCACAATGCCCTCAAACTTCCAGTTCAGTAAATCTTTGGAAGAATAGCAGCCTACTCCCGTCACATCTGTACGATAACACTCCCATGTAGCCCAATCAGGCAAAATCGTTTTGCCCTTTTTATATTCTCCATACCAGTAGTAAGTACCGTCGTGGTAAAGAAGTCCCCCGCCATGCGCATTGATAGGGTTACCGTCCGTATCCTTCCACACTTCCCCGGGAATAATATAACTATTCTTCTGAGCTCGCATTTGTATTGGCAGTAACCCTATACAAACCACTACCAGTAATAACATTCTTACCATATATATTTCATTATTTTTGATGTTTCTCATTATTCTCTGCCGACATATCACCTCGCAGTGAAATCATTCGCTCACAAAGATAACCTATACCATAAAGAAAAGAGTTCAAATATCCGTCAAAAAAGGGATATAAAAAGACCATTCTTCGCAAAATGTATAATCTTCCGGAATTTTCCCCTTTCTCATAGAGAATATTTATTGCTGAAAGCAATAAATATGAAAAGTATATCCGCCGGCTTCTATATATACGATATTAATCAAAATTCCACCTATCCATCCATTTTATAAAGGGGACTCCTTTATCATCAAACTGAACAGGCAGCCAGATGTAGCGTGAATCCGCCAGGCTCTTCGGACGCCACATATCCGCCATAAAGAAAAATTGCCCTTTCTCCGGCAAAGGCAATATATAAGTACTTTGTCCTCCAAATGTCTTATCCGCATCTTCACCAACACAAGGGTTCGGCAGTTGCTTCCATTCGCCCAACATAGAATCAGCGGTTAGCAAACGGGCTTTATTAGGATCCCATCCCGTGCAGCCGGAAGTTATCATCCAATAAGTTCCCTCTTTCTTGAATATAGCAGGAGCCTCATTGTGTCCACCAGGGAAAATACGGATATATTTTCCTGTATGACTGAGATAATCATCGGCCAGTTCTGCAATCTGCAATGTCAGGTTATCTTCTGAGGAATAGATATGATAAGCCTTTCCGTCATCGTCCACAAATAAAGTCATATCACGGGACATTTGTCCGTCTTTCAGATCACGCTTTACGAACATACCTTTTGCAATAGCTTCATACCACTTCGGTGTCCACCATTCCTTATACTCTTCCGGATTCCACTTCATTTTCCGTTCTTTTCGGGTCATGTTCAAGGGGTAAGCTCCCGGATTGACCCTGCCGGAGCGAATGAAACGATAGGGACCGGCAGGAGAATCACTCACTGCAACGGCTGCACGCGCAGGTCCATAACCTTGTCCTTTCAGTTCTAAATGAAGCCACATGACAAATTTCCCGGTTTTCGCATTATAGATCACCTTGGGGCGTTCCATGATGCATCCTTTCTCAATGTCATGCCCTTCTTCCTCAGAGACAGCTAAGGCAATACCTTCAGATTTCCAGTTATACAGGTCTGTTGATGAATAGCAGTTGATTCCCTTCTCTGTGACAAAACCGGATGCAGGACGGTGTTCTCCAAACCAATAATATTTTCCTTCATGGAAAAGTATTCCGCCACCGTGCGCATTGATTACATTGCCATCCGTATCTCTCCAGACCTTTCCGGAAGCGATTCCCTTTTCTTTCTGATAGACTCTTACATAATCTATTTCATACTTCATCGGCAGGGCGGCCTCATCAATCGGGCCACCGTTAATTCCGCCAATGGCGAGATTCAGTAACAGGTATTGTGGTTTTGTAAAAGGATTGGTACCTTTACCGATACTTCCATTCCTTGTGCTGCTCAAAGGAATTTCATTTAGCAGTTCATCGTCCAAATATAGTTTGATAGCCTCTTCATCCCAGTCCATGCGCCAGATATGGAACTTAGATGCCCAATCGGGATCTTTGTCAGTGAAATGCGAATAAGGAGTAGCCTGACTGTCCCATTTTGCATGCCATTGACGGTCTGTTCCCCAAGCAGCATTGGCTAAGATATGTGGTGTTCCTTTAATCTGATAATATTCCATGATATCTATCTCACCACATGAAGGCCATTCCATATTACTTCCCAATGTCCAGATAGCAGGCCATGCTCCTTTTGCCACAGGAATACGAGCCTTTATCTCAAAACGCCCATACAGAAACTCTTTCTTTCCGGCAGTAGTTACTGAAGAAGAGGTATAGTCAATAAATTCTCTCTTCTTCCGCCAATCATTACTTCCGGATACATAAAGAGGATTTTTACGGTTCTGCTCTTTCCGGGCTTCTATTATCAACAGCCCATTCTTGCAAACTGCATTGTCGGATTGGTACCATTGAGCTTCTTCATTACGCGCATATCCTTGCTCAAAGTTCCATACAGAAGAGTTCAAAGGACCATCTGCATTAAATTCATCACTCCAAACAAGTTGCCAGTCGTCCTGGGCAAATATGCATAGTGAAAATGACAAGCCCATCATTAAATTTACAATCTTCTTTATCTTCATACTAATTTGTTTTTCTTTGGTATATCCAAACCTATTGAACTATTTATCCCTAATAAATAAAATGATTCATATTTACATCAGCAAAAATAAGACTTCAATAAAAAATAAAGGACTAGAAATCGTGCAATTAGGTCGAACTTTAGATCATATTCATTGAAATGACTCAATAATGAGCATCTTTGCACGATTTTATACCGAATAGAACACATCTGAAGTCATATAATCAAACGCAGGAGACAAGTTCAATCATCTCATCCCCTGCATTTACTACCTATATAAAAAATACCTATCGATTACTTCGTCATTGTACCCCTCAAGCGATACCTCTTTCCACCGGACTCGTAATCGTAACAAAATGTAAATGTGCCATCCTCAAAACTAACGGTTCCGTTAGAAACCGGAAGATTCTTCCAGCCAGCCACTGTAAAAGTACCGTCCGGTTGGCGTGTAAACGTCACACCGTTGTTATCAATTGAGTTGAAATAGTCTTCAGTTGTTATGTTTCCCGTTGGTGAAAGATCTGAATTCTGCGTAACATTAAAGAAACGAGCCTGATCTTTATTCACTGCCTTCAACGTACGCTGCATATTAACGGAAGAAGGAGTCAGTTCTTCATCATTGTCAGTCAACGTATATCTGATGGCTACCATCTGATAAGTCCCTGAAAAGTCATTCGTTAAATTGAGATTCATTATGAGAACTGTATCCTTAGGCTGTTTCACGTAATCGGATACTGACTCAATTTTGAAAGTCAACGCATAAAGTTTATCACAATCCAATCCGGAAGTTTCGACAGTAAATGGCAACCGACTATATACATCGCCCGCTTTAATGGTCGTGCTCATTGACGGAAAACTGCAAAATTGATCACCCAACTTCTGATATTTTAATGGGGCATCCAACATATACTTATTATTGTACCATTCGATGGTAGCGTCATTGTGAGTCAAGACGACTTCCACATTCCGGTCGATATTCTGGCTACCTCCCGTAGCAATGGCAACATACGCATTTTGCGGACCATCGCCATACGCCACATCAAATTGCTGTACCACTTCATAGGCACCTACAATATAAACTTGTTTGTAGTATTGTTCACCATCCAAAGGGCTCTCTTTACTACAGGATGCAAATAATCCTGCAAGTAGCCCCAACGTATAAATAGTTCTAATTAGTTTCATATTTCTTTTGATTATATAGGTTTATCTCCATTCCGGATTTTGCACGAGGTTCTTGTTTTTATCCAACACACTCTTAGGTATAGGATAGAAATAGTGTTTGTACGAGAATGAACGCCGTGTCAATTTATCGTTCAAAATAGTTGTTGTGTAGAATTTCTGACGTTCATTGCTTCTTGCTTTGACGTTGCAACCGGAGATAGGACGATTGTATGCCTCCATAGCATCTCCCCAACGGCGCAAGTCGTGATAACGACGTCCTTCGCAAGCAAACTCTATTCTGCGTTCATGCTTAATCAGTTCACGGACCTTATTCCTGTCGGCAGCAACAGCCTCAGTAATTCCGGGCAGACCGGCACGATGACGAATCAGATTGAAATACTTCACAATATCAGCTGTATTATGTTCCACCGTCACTTGACTGCCGTTAGGCATCTCCATCGTATAAGGTTCTTTCAACTCATTAATAGCCTCCACATAATTCAGCAATGTTTCCGCATACCGGAAAACCGGGAAATATTTAGCTTTGACCGTACCCTTTTTCATCTCATCTTCCAAATGTCTATATTTGACACAAGTATAGCCTGTACGATTATAATCTTCAGGATGATCCGGATTAGCGGAAGCATATCCGTCGGAATAATAAGTAACCTCAATATTCTTGTACTGATTCTCCGAAGAAGAAGTGCCTGGCCAGAATGAATGGCAAAAGCCTATCGTTGCATAAAAACGAGGTTCGCGATTGTTATACATTCTAGCAGTGCTCGCTAGAAGTGTAAAGCCAGAGAAAGTTTGGTTGGCGCCGCCAATTCTTTCAAAATTAACGCTGGCATCCGGATAAGGATAGTCCTGACTGGATTCATTGATATCTTGTCCGTCCACCATTTGGTAAGCATCAATCAAGTCTTGTACGAGATTCAAGCCACCCCATCCACCTAATTTGAAAGGTGCAGCAGCCACCAATGGGGCATCACCTGTCGGCATTTGACAGGAATAGATAAATTCAGGATTAATCATCACAGGAATTTCACCACTGAATGTATAAGTCAACGAACGGTAATGGTCGATACCGGCTGCTCCCTTTGGATAAGGCTCATAATAATCCGGATCTATCTCTTTGATAAATTCTTCATTAGTGGGCAGATCCTTGCTATCTATTTCTTTGGGAGTCCAATACAACTCAAATTTATTTGAATCAATAATGTATTTTGAATAAGCGGCAGACACTCCCCATTTCGAATTATCATTTTCCTGCGAAATAAAGTTTGCGCCGTCACTTGTCCGCTGCCAGTCAGCATAAAACTTATTGCCGTTATACCACGGACTGGCTGCATACAATGTAATTCTCGACAAAGTAGCGTAAGCAGCCCATTGGGTAGGAAGCGTCACAACCGTTGAACTTTCTACTTCCAGTGGCAAGAACTGAATGGCCAGAGACATCCATTTACGGATTTCCAATACGCATTCATCGTATGTTCCTCGTTCCAGTGACATTTCGGCTACCGGCACATCCACATTAAAGGGCGTTTCCGGAACAATGGGCACAGGTCCGTACTGCAACATCAGCAGATAATAATAATATCCTACCAAAAAGTAGCATCGTCCCATCAACTCACGACGTTCAACGTCTGTCACATCGGGTACTTCATTGATTCTAGACAAGGCAGTGAGTGCCATACGAATACCCTGGTAATATTTGGGATAGTTATTGTAATATCCGTCATAAGGAGTAATCTCGTCCAGCAAAAACTTCATGCCGTAGTGCTGGCTATCATTCCAGGACATGAAATTCTCATCAGAAGCAATTTGGAACGGTGTAGAAGAATTTGACCAAAGTTTGCCTTCATTGGGTATATATTGCGCTGCACCGTTAATATACTGATCCAGGAGTTCTTTGCGAGAAAATACAGAGTCAAGAAAAGTCATCTGGTCAATATATTCTTCGACATCCAGATAATCACCGCAAGATTGCAGTCCGATGGTTATACTACAAACCATCGACAGAAATAAAGTCTTTATAATATTTGTTTTCTTTTTCATAATGATCGTCTTTTAGAAAGTTAAGTTCAACTGTAAGGTGTACATCCTTTGCAAAGGATATTCCGCTCCATTACCAGAGGCTTGCGATGGATCAAAAAGCTTCACTTTATCCCACACATGTAGATTCTCGCCTATCAGACTGAGAGTAGCAGATTCCACACCGACACGACTCTTCAACCAATTATTCGTAAAGCGGTAAGAGATATCTACATTTTTGAGGCGTAGATATTTACCGTCAGCTAACCAGAAGGTAGACTCCTGATTATTATTTTTATTTTCTCCATACGTTAGTCGCGGAAACTTAGCATTCGGATTCTCTGCCAATGCAGGATCAATGCCATTAGCCTCAGCATATTCTCTTGGAATCCAACGATTTCTTGGATCAGCAACCATTTCGAGTAAGTTGCCTCTTGATTCATTTAAGAAAGGATAGAATCCCCGACCACCTTGAAAATATTGTACTTTAGAGACTCCTTCAAACAAAATACTAACACGGAATGCCTTGTAGTTCCAATCAAGTGCAAAACCGTATTGTATAAACGGTACAGCAGAGTAGTTGAGAGGTACGACGTCATCTTTATCAATCTTACCGTCACCGTTCACATCCTTATACTTGATATCGCCCGGACGATAATTATCCATAAAGGTCTGTTTGGGACTACTTTTAATGTCATCCTCATCTTTAAATAATCCCAAAGCAATTAATCCGCGCTGTACTTTGTAAGGGACTCCGGAATTAGACTGATATGGATAATTCACCCCACTCTGTTCCCAGTAGATCACTTCGTTTTCAGCGTGAGTAAAGTTACCACGTACAGTAAGAGCCATATCCTTATTAAATGTATGAGTATAAGCTAGTGTACCATCCATACCCCACGACTTCATGCTTCCGATATTAGCATAAGGAAGTACATTGCTTAAACCACCCTCGTCCGGTATATTGGCACGCCTCTGGAAAATATCGGTTGTCTTCGTATGAAAGAAATCCACTGTCATGTCTACCTTATCATCAAAGAAACGGGCATCGATACCAAAGTTCGTTTTTGTACTGACTTCCCATTTTAAATTCATTGATCCGGTACGATTTTCGGCAAGTCCGGTTCCCCATGTACTGGAAACGTTACCTAAAGTAGTTAAATAAGGGAATCGAATATCATTACCATTCTCATCTTTCAGACGATCATTTCCTACCCGTCCCCAAGAAGCACGGAACTTCAGGAAGTTATTGAATGGGAGCAGGTTTCTATACCAATCATATTGCGTAGGCACCCACCCCCCGGAGATAGAGGGGAACCAACCGTAGCGACGTTCTTTATTGAAATTTTCCGAACCGGTATAGCCAAGATTACCTTCTACGAGATAGGTATCTTTATAAGAATAGGTAGCGCGGAAGGAAAGTGCCTGATAACGTTTGGGAATGCTGACCAGCACACCGTTTCCCCAATCCACATTGGTCAGTTCCTGGCGGTAAAAATGCGCCAACCCCGTCACACGGTGATCTTGATTAAACAAACGTTTATAGTTGGCGGCAGCTTCGAAATATAATTCCCGATTGGATGCTGATGCTTGTATTGCTGTCATATCCTCCTTATTTACAGTACGCACAGTTTTCAAGCTACCATCCAAATAACGTCCATCTTTGGGATCGGCATAATATTGTTCGGGGTTCATGTGTCTGTCGACTATGTGTGCACCATTCATGGAGAATGAGAACAAGCCACGTACTGACAATCCCTCTGTGATTATACCCAAATCCTGCGACAAGCCTACATTTATTTTGGTAGAATACGTCTCATTGGTAGTATATCCCATGTAATTCAGGCGTACATACGGTGATTTATCCTCCAGATTAGTGCCATAAGCAGGCAACTGACCATTAGAGTACCTCACTGGAACCACAGTAGGAGGTAAGTTCGCTTGCGATTCCCACAGGTATTTATTGCTTGAGCCTGTTCCTGGTGCGTTTTGTGTCTTGATTACTGCTTCCAAATTCAAACTCAACAAAGTTGTTTTTGTAAGGTCAGCATCAATATTCGTACGGAAATTATATTTATGATAGTTTACATTAACGTCATGTTTGCTTGCAGACTTATCCTGTTTAAATAGAGCTTCAGAGTTAAGGATACCCAAACTCATATAGTAGCGAGCACTTTGTCCACCACCGGAAATACTTAAATGGTGTTGATTGTTAATTACATGATCTTTCAAAATCACATCACGCCAATTCACATTCGGATATAAATCCGGGTCAAGACCTGTTTTGAATAATTCTAGTTCAGTAGCAGAATATACCGGGTCGTCTCCACGAACAGAGCGCGCTTCATTCGCCAATGTTGCATATTGATAAGCATCGGCATATTCCGGCATACGGGGTGAATAAGAATAAGTAGCATTAGTTTTGAAATTGACATGCAACTTTCCGGCTTTTCCTCGCTTCGTAGTAACTACAACTACACCATTGGCACCGCGAGTTCCATAAACGGCTGTTGCCGATGCATCTTTCAGAATACTAAAACTTTCGATATCAGCAGGATCAAGATCGTTGATATTTCCTTCGATTCCGTCTATCAACACCAATGCACTAGAACTGGCGCCAAACGTACTCATACCACGAATCCAGAACTCCGAGAAGTTGTTACCAGGTTCGCCACTTCGGGTCACGGCAATAATGCCCGGCACGCGTCCACCCAACATGTTACTCACCGATACCGCAGGAGCTTGAATCCCTGCCGGGTCTACATTGGTGATAGCGCCTACTACAGAAACCTTTCTCTGAGTATCACGCCCCACTACCACAACCTCATCAAACTCATTGACCGCCTCCTTCAAAGCAATCTTCTCTTTCAGTTTCGTAGCAGTATATTTAATTTCCCGAGTTTCATAACCTATATAAGAAAATACGAGTGTACTTCCGGCAGGAACACCTGTCATCTTAAACCGTCCGTCAAAATCGGTAACAACTCCTACACCCTGTTTTCCTTTTATCTGAACAGACACTCCGATGAGTTCCTGTCCTTGCTCGTCCAAGACGATACCCGCAACATCTATTCCGCCTTGGGCGAATATAGTTGCTGACATGAATACCCAAAATAGTACTAAAATACTTCGTTTCATATTTATGTTTTTCTTAGTGATTATTCTACTGCATACTTCCTAATAGCTTTTCCCCAGGCTTCAGCTATCCAATAGCCACCTTCACCATCGTAACAAATATCATAAGGATAGTTAAAGGTAGCTTCCAGCGGTGTGCCATCTATCTGACTTGCTACATCTACCTGACCAGCTACAGTAGATACATAGCCATCAAGAATATCCAACTTGCGCAAGCAGTACCCCTTAAATCCATCAACAATATAAAAGTTTCCATCTTCGTCCACTGTCATTCCGTTGGGTTGGGCAAACAAAGCTTCTTCCCGAAGACCATCTTGCACTGTCTTTTGGGTAGCCGACCCACAGAACCATTCACATTCTCCATCAGGAGTAATCTTGTAAACTGAAGACAGATTCTGGTCAGACATGTAGAAATTGCTATCTACAAAATAATAAATAAGATAAGGGCCAGGATTTGTGCCAAGAGATCCTGAGAGTTCCAGTTGCTTTATTAATGTTACCTCTTGTGTCTTCACATTGAAGCGACCGAAATTCTTGTTAGAATCAACAAAATAGAGCCATTCTTCTGTCTCATCCAATGCAACAGCACCAATTTTACCACTAAAAGTAGAACCAAGCTGTCCGATACGTGTAGGTGCCCAACCACTTGCTTTCATATAGACATATACTGTATGAGTCCCTTCCCAACCAATACTATACACTCTTTGTTTGTCTTTGGTAACAGCAGGCTTTCCACCTTTAAAACCCGGATGAACGGTAGTCACCTTGTTATCATCCACCGAAATCAAACGGACACGAGGATCATCTCTTTGATAAGCAAGTACCGTATTATTTCCTACGGCTGCAATTCCCCACATGTACTTGAACTTTGCAGATGCAAGGTCACCATCATCATTCCCATCTTTTGAAGCCGAACCAGAGATGGTAGAAACATTCTGGGCCTGTTCATACTTAAATGTGCCATCTGTAGTCACTTCCTTCCCATCAACAATTACCTTGATACGGTTTCCACCCGGCAATTGTCTGGGTGCAAGACAATAAAGGGTATTGTTATCGATACCTATTACTGTAGATAAGCGTTCTGCTGCCTCGTCCACAAAATAAACTTTCACCTTTGATTTGTCTGTACCAAAGTTAGAACCTTTAACGATAACCTTTTCCCGTAGCTTGCCCTCTACCGGCATAAAGCTCTCCACTGTAACGGGCTGATTCGGATCATAAGTCGCCCCAGTGGTTTTGTTGTCATCGCTATCTTTACAGCTTCCTATCAAAAAGAGAAGTGTTAGCACTAAAGAATAGAAAATGCAATTTTTCATAGCAAAAATATTAATGAATTAATAAATAATGATTAGTCTCAAGATTACGTCCGAACAGTATGACATTTAAGACTCCATACTTTGAGCTAGTTGTTTTCTTTGTTAATGTTTCATTTTTCATCATATTAGTATATATTTAGAATTGTCAATTGTTTCACCGACTTATCAGCCTAGATGTCAACGAATGCAAACATAGACCATTCTAATGTCAACAAAGAGTAATAATCATCTTTATAGGGAGAATTATAGTGATTAACTTATTTTCCTCCTTTATGAATGATAATTCTCCCTATAAAATGCTGTATTTAACTCTTTTCTATGTGGTTATGAATCTGCGACCCAATTATTACAATCATTGCAGTCAAATACAATAATCCCTTTCTCTATAAAAAATAAGACCTGCGAATGCATGAATTAATTCGTCCGCCTATGGGCAACGTTTCGTCCGGCTATAGGCAAACGCAATGTCGTCTATAGGCAAACTTGCGTCCGACTATAGGCAGACGAATTAATTTATGTACTGAAAGGGATTATTTATAGCACAAACCGGAGCTAAATTTAGCATTGAAATTCTTTATCCAATAAACGACTTTTAGATTTATATGATTTGAATTTATATATGAACGGTCTGGCTCATTTTTACACCAAATTGAATTATATCTCATCCTATAATTTTCAATAAATGATCCGTCGCATTAAATAAAGTACTATTTTTGGAAATCATGTCTTTCAACTTTGACAGGTGATATAGAGGCATTTTATAAGCGAATTATTAATCATATATTCAACTTTAAATTAGAAAATTATGGAAAAACAGATTTTGAATTTCGTTTTCATTTCAGTATGCTCATTTCTGTTATTCATTAGTTGCAGTAGTGAAGACAGTATAAATGATTCTCATTACACTCAACAATGTAATGTGACAACTCGATATTCATCTGTCGGATGGGGCATTGCTAGATGTACAATAAAAGGAAGAACAGTTTTTATAGAGTGGAATTTCCCAACTGCATCAGAAAAACCAGTTGGTATGTTGTTCACGTTACGCTCAAACTTCTATGGGTATATAGATTCATTTGAAACTTTCGAAGAAGAAATGGTCGGAACAAGAAGCTTTGAACTCCCTACTTCCTTCACATTCATTCAAGGTGATACACTTTGGCTAGAAATAAAGGATGGGGGAGGATTGCCCGTTACTTTACAATTGACATCTATTGACATAGATGAATATAGCGGTCAAAGTAGTAGCGAACCTAAATGTGATCACAATTTTGATTTTAGAGACACAAGCATCACAGTAGGATTAGATCTAAGTACTGGCAAAATCGAAGGGTCTATTGGTTATACTAAACGATGTAGACTTATAATGGTTTACAGCTATTATGATTTAATGCACAAGAAAACAATCCGTGGATATTGCTGTCAAGATATAGTCAATGGCATCGTGAATACAAATTGGAATGATGGTCCCTATATTCATAGTTATTATTATATGTCCAATGTAGAATGTGAACTTCGAATATATAGTTTATCTTGTGACAAAAGGATTCCTGATTCAGATACAAGCTTTAACAACAGCGGAAACTGTACCAATTATTTAAGAACAACATTCTCTTTTTCTGGAAATACTCCTCTATATTCTCTTTCTGAATATATGGCAATTGTCAAATAACAACAAGCATTAGAGTTTATTGAAAATATTTTTACATTCATGCGTATACATATATAAAAATACACACATATTAACTCTGCTTTATTTTTGAAAGATGGGAAATTCTCTAATTACCATAAATTCTGAAAATATCCCATCTTTCTATCATCATTATTAAGAAGAATCGTTTTAAAGCAAAATTCTTTACTCTTATTTTTTTTCTTCTCGAGTAAACCGTACTATATAGACAGATAATAATCTGTTGACAAGATCAATTCATATCTGATGCGAATAGCTCAGACCCTGTTCGAAAAAGGCACAAAAGCTCTACCTTTCCAAGAAAAGGTGAACACCTTGCATTCAGCCTTTTCAGCTTCGCTCGCAAACGCCTTGCCAGAAGTGGATATCGGCTGAAGGCACTCTTCTGTGCCCCACTACTAAGATGTTCCAGGAGAGGGTAGGTGCTTTCAGCCCTTTCAGCCTGAAAAATAATTCGTTCGAACGCCAGTAGTTTCTCACAAAACAGAGGCTGTATTTTCGTATAACAGAGGCTCTATTCAGTACAAACAGAGGGTCTGTCCGACGCAAACAGACCCTCTGTTTGTTTCTGGACTATTAGTCTGTTTACTAATTTAAATAAGCCGATATTCCACCAACCTTCATCTCGGGGCTGAGTGACATTCACCTCGGTGGCGAATGAAATTCAGCCTCGAGCTTACGGAATTCAGCCCACGTGGTGAGTAACTATAACTTGTAATCCCAAAACTGAAAGGGCTGAAAGCACTTATCCCCTCCCAAAACATCCCAGAGACGGGGTATAAAAAAGCGCCTTCAGCCGATATCCACTTCTGGCAAGGCATTTGCGAGCGAAGCTGAAAAGGCTGAATGCTAGATATAATCCAATAGTAGTACGGAGGAAAGTCAGCACATCATTCATTGGATAGTTGTACATCTTCGACTCAAATGTTGTACAAGAATCAAGCAACTCAAGTACTTACAACCATTAAGTCCTATACTTATTGGGGAGTACTCTTTTAGATGTCTGATTCATTTCTTATACAAGAAGTTCATTCATAACCAAAGCAGAAATGCATTAAATGTATTTTTGTCATTCAGACGACCAATGAGAGAAAGAATCTCATTTTTTGTGTACAGGAAAAAAGATTCTTCGTCGTTATACTCCTCTGAATGACAGAGGCTATGATGGACCAGACTTAATCTACTTCTCTACATCTTGAATAAACCGTTCAATATAATCAGTCGGCAGCATCCCGAACTCTTTCTTAAAACACACACTGAAATACTTCGGATCATTAAAACCTACGATATATGCCAATTCTGAAACACGAATATTATTTCCCTTTTCTTCCATGATCCGGCAGGCAGCTTTCAAACGCACATTGCGAATAAAAGCAGAAGTATTCAAACCTGCCAAAGATTTCAGTTTCTTATATAGAGTCGATTTACTGGTAATCATTTCTTCGGCAAATTGTGTCTGGTCAAATGCAGCATCTGCCAAATGATTATTCACGCATTCAATGGCACGCTTTATAAAGTCTTCATCCAGACTTGTATAATTCAAGTCCTTTACTTCAAACACCAATTGATTCTTGAAGTCGCGTGCCGTGCGTTCCTTATACTTCAGCAGGTTACGGATACGGGCATGCAACACCGTCAAGTTAAAAGGCTTGCTAATAAAAGCCTCCGCACCAGCTTCATACGCTTCTGCACGGTCTTCTTCCTTATTCTTGGCAGTCAATAGAATCACCGGAATATGGCTGATTTCCAAATGACCTTTTACGTACTTACAGAATTCGATGCCATTCATTTCGGGCATCATCACATCCGATACAATCAGGTCAATATCCTCATTCTCCAATACCGTAATTCCCTCTTTCCCATTTTCGGCAGTAAAGACGTTGTAATCACGGTTCAGAAGTTTAGTCATCAATTGCAGCAACTCCTCATTGTCTTCGACCAGTAAGATAGAATTGGCTTTCTCCGTCACTTCTTCTACTTCATTGGTAGCTTCCACTTGCGTGACTTCATAAGTCACCGTCTTCTGTATCGGCAAGATTGCTTCATTATCTATTTGTTCTTCTTCATAATAAGAACGGTCAATAGGAATCCTCACGATGAACTCTGTTCCCTGATCGACTTCACTCTCTACTGAAATGGTTCCTCCGTGCAACTCCACCAAATCTTTTGTCAGGGAAAGTCCGATACCGGTGCCGATAGTATTGAACTTTCGATAATCTCCTTCGTAAAAGCGTTTGAACAGCATTTTCTGTTTCTCTTTTGAAATGCCTTTCCCGTTATCCTTCACTTTCAAGAGCACAAAATCTTTATTTTTATCATAAGACAAAGTTACTTGGATAAATCCGCCTTCCTTATTGTATTTAGCAGCGTTAGACAACAGATTATATAATATCTTATCCAATTTATCTGTATCGAAATAGCCGATAATAGCTTCCGGGTCGCAAAGTACAGAGAAATGTATCTTTCGTTTCTTCACCAGCGGTTGAAAACTTTCAGTCTCTCTTTTCACAAAATCCGCTATATCGCCCGGAGAAACACGCAATTTCAAATTTCCTGTCTCTGCTTTACGGAATTCAAGAATCTGCTGTAACAATCGTATTAATCGCTGTATATTGCTATTCATCACCGTATATAAATCATTATGACTAGGTGCCTGTGTCTTCAATTCATCCACCGTAGCCGAAATAATAGTCAACGGAGTTAACAACTCATGCGTAATATTAGTAAAGAACTGCAATTTCGCATGATTCAATTCTTCTGCTTTTGCTTTTTCTATTTCACGCAGGCGCAATGCATTCCGAAGCAACATACGGTTCTTTGTTGTACGGTAAATCAAAATTCCTACGACCAACACCCATATTATATATAACAGATATGCCCACCAGGTAGCCCAGAACGGAGGAAGGACTACCACTGTCAATTCACGCACATAACCACTCCATTCTCCGTTCTCATTGGTTGCTTTCAACTGAAAAGTATATGTCCCGCTCGGCAGATTGTTATAATAAGCAAAGCGGCGGTCTGCATCCGTATACTGCCAATCCCTGTCAAAGTTCTGTAGCCGGTAAGCATATCTGTTTAGTTCGGGATTCTTATAGGTAAGGGCGGCAAATTCAATACTAAAATTATTGTATTTATGAGGAAGTTCAATCTTACTGGTATAGGTAGGCATTACCGGTGAAATCTTTTGTTGCAGTTCGACCGGCAATTTACTGAAAGAATGATTGAATATTTTAATATCTGTTATCAGGAAATTGGTTTCCTGAGAAGGTATTTCCATTTTATCAGGAAAAAAACTGTTGTACCCCTTATGTCCTCCAAAAAACAATTCTCCATTTCGACTACACGATGAATTGACTATAAAGTTATCCTGCAACCCATCGGCAGAAGTATAGATATGGGTTGAGAAATCATTTCCAACAGCAGCTACATAAAGTTTCACTAGTCCGGAAATCGTTCCCAGCCATAAATTACCACTTTTATCTTCTTCTATGCTAACGATAACGTCTCCCGGAATACTATATGCACGCGTTTTTTCCTCAAATTCTCCTTTGTTACGATTATAAAGGTATAATCCTCCTCCCTCAGTCCCTGCCCACAATCGACCAAAACGATCAAGATGTATACACAAGACTGTATTCGTGATTAGTTTACGATTATGAAAACTATAATTCTCATATTTCAATGTGGAAGGTTGACGGACATCCCCCGTTATATGAATCACACCCAAATTAGAAGTTGCCAGCCAGACACTGTTATCCATATCCTTTATGATATCTCTTACATATATCCAGCCTGCCGACAAACTATCATTAAAGTTCATCGTTTCAAAGCGATAGTCTGTACCGTCAGCCAATCTGACCCCTATTCCTCCTCGCGTGCCAACCCAGCAATTCCCTTCATAATCTTCATATAAAGCCGACACACAATCAGAAGTAAGGAAACCGCTATTCTTTGTAGTCAAGTGTTTTACCTTTTCACCTTTCCGATATACGTAGATTCCTCCATTATACATACCAAACCAGATTTCACCACTCTTCTTACGCTGGGTAACTGCGAAAAGGGATGGCAAATCTTTTAACCCCGAAAATTCCGGTATGTGCGAATACATCTTTAGCTTTCCTGTTTCATACTCTCTACAGGCTAGTCCGTAAGTTCCTACTCCAATCCATAGGTTTTGATCTGAATCAGCAAATAAGGTACGAACGGAAGTTACCGGAATATCTTCATCTCCAAAGTTAAGTGTATATAAAGCAAATGTAGATTGACGTGTATCAGCCATCAGAACTCCTCCCCCAATAGCCCCTATCCACATATTCCTCTGAGCATCACGCATAATCGAGTTAACCTCGTCAGAAGGAATACGATAATCTGTTTTTCCCGATTTATAATTAATAAATGCGTCCGGTTCATCAAGTTTTAAGATACTCAACCCACTACGTGTACCAACCCACAGGGTGTGAGTATTGATATCTTCTGCTATATCATATACTATATTATCAGACAAACTGGAATCATCACCGTTCTCATGCAGAAAACGCTGATAAGACACACGTTGCATATCTTTAGGATTCTGCAATTTAAAAAGACCATATCCCCAACTCCCTACCCAAATATCTTTATTACTATCTTCATAAATTACATGAGAAGAATATTGGTCATTGATTTTCGGATATATTTCCACTTTATCTGTGGATGGAGAATAACGAAATAAGCCTTGTGCCCAAGTTCCAATCCAGAGATCGCCATCTGAATCTTCTAATAATGATTTTATGGTAACATACCGCAGTCTACTATCTCCAAAGTCATCTCCACAAACTACAAAAGTATCTTTCTCTGCAACATAACGACATAAACCGTTATCCGTCCCCACCCAAACTGTATTATCACGAGTCACACACAGAGCAGACACTACATTGTTAGAAAGATATGGTGCTTTATACTTTTTTATTTCTCCGGTTCTTTTATCCATCACGTTCAGTCCTTCCGATGTACCGATCCAAAGATTATTATTATTATCATCAACCAAACAAGTGATGCTATTGGTAGTCAATAAATCCGGAGAATAAAGATTAGATTTATAAAGAGTGGTCTCATAGCCATTATACTGGCAAAGTCCATTACGAGTAGCGAACCAGATAAATCCATCTTTATCTTGATACACTTTTTGTACTTCATTTGTCGGCAAGAAATATGGAGCAGAAAGTTGCTTAAATTTGAGGTTGTAGATGACATCCTCTGTCGCCAATAACAAAGCAGACTTCAAAAGCAAAAACAAAATCAAAAAACTCAGCTTATAATAAAGGATAACGATTCGCGTGTTTTTCATATGATCATATTTTGTTCGTTAAATGCAATATAATACTATAACTGTATATACGACCAAAATTATGAATAAAAAATTTAATAAACAACGATTAGACAGTTCTAGCTTTACAGATATACTGATAAGTAGAACTTTTTGAAGGGAAATTCACCATATAGGCATTTAAGACTCATCACTATACATAAAAAAATACAGTGGAAAAACACTTCCACTGTACACTTCTCATATTTTAAAATTACTCAAATAGAATCGTTTTTATCTCTTTCGTATCCAGACGCACTGTCACTTGTTTCTTATCTTCCGAAATTTCTATCGACCGGACCGGATTCAACTCTTTCTTTGTAAAGCCATTCTTAGCTTCATTCTTCTTCCAAAGTTGAAGTGTCATATAAATCTTGCTACCAGCCAATTTATCAGAAGCCATAATCAAAGCACACTCATCACTGACAGGATGCAACCCTTTCGGATACGATGTATATAGTTTATCCCATCCAGCCAATGGTATCATAGCCAGTTCATACTCTCCGTTATCAATAACCGGAATATCCAGCTTGCCGACCCTCCGGGATGTTTCTTTAAATACACCATTCAAACGAGGCAGTGAATAATGTCCCAAACAGATTTCCGTCGGTTCGGAGACCGAAACTTTATCCACTCTCAAGATTCCGTTCGGTAGCGGAATATCGGCCAGTTGATATCTTACTGTACTGTCTGTTTCAAGTACGGCATCACGGCGATAGATACCATCTTTAAAACTTTGGAACGTATAAAGCCGTAATACTTCCCACTCGCCTTTCTGATTCTTTGTTCCGTAATTCATGGATATTTCTCCGTTCTTACCATCCGCCATCCACGGGAATTCCGTATTGTAAGCCAATTTGTTATAATTCTCCGTACTACGAAACTTCTGCCAGTCCTTTGCAACAGTTTCATGGCACCATGAGCGCATCTCAGCGCCTCCGCTATTCGGATAATTCGTAATCAACAAATTGGTTCCCGGCTGAAACTTATTATAGACATTCCCTTTTTTCAGTTCTTTATCCCAAGGACCGTTATTTTCGGTAGCAGACCAGAAGTCTGAGTTTTCCGGTAACAGCAAACTCAAAAAAGCTTTTCCGCACCAGTATACACTACCCCGACAACTATAAATCTGCACAGCAGGAGCAAACGGACCATAAAATCCCATCGTTGGAACCCCTTCTTCCAGAAATTTCGGATTTTCCAGAAATTGCAGCAAAGTAGAAGAAGCAATCCTCCTTATCCAGCCATAATTTACATCGCCACTTTTATCATATTCCCACAGAGACAACGGGGCAGTCGCTGCAAAACGATAGCAGATGCTTCGTCCCCACATATTCATCTTACCATCCCGGCTAAACATATATGGATAGTTAGCTACCATATCATGCTGGTTTGCCATGAACTGCTGTGCCAACTGGGGAAATTGCTTCTTGCCAAACATTTCTGCCCAAATGGGACCATATGTCTGATAAGCCCACGCACTGTAATAATCATAAGCCGGAGCATCATTGTACCAGCCTTCACCCCGATAACGTGCCAGCAGTTTCTTTAAATTCGACTCCAGATAGCTCTCATCCACTGCATAGCCCTGATCTTTCAGAAAACTTAAAATAAAGACATTAAAGAACATCCAGTTAGAGCCGATGGTCGGTCCTTCTCCGTAGCTCAGCATGGTTACAGCAAGCGAATCCTTTTGCGCTTTTGTCAGCGGGTCCCACAAAACAGCCTGAGCCGCTTTCATTGAAATAGCCAAAGACCCTAACTCCAGTAACGTCTGACTAGGTCCTCCTTTACGATGAGGAATAAAACTCGGACTTTTCGGATTAGAGATACCGACTAATTGGTGCCGATAGTAATCTGCTACTCTTATTCCATTCATTACCAGTTCCGGATTATCTTTCAACAGGGGTGCTGCAATAAATAAGGTTCGTGCCAGCCCCTCCAGCTTAGCAACCGGAACTTGGCCCTCATTATTGGGATATGTTTTGTCCAGTTGCTTCGGAAAGTACATCTGGTCATCCAACGTATGGATATAACCGAATGCTCCTTTCAGCAGATACTCACCCGCCTGTATCCAGTGTTGACGTGTCATTCCCGTATAAGGACTCTTTTGAAAGTCAGGCTGCTGTACAGTAAACACACTCTCCTGAGCAATGGCGACTGACAGTTCTGCCAACGGGAGAACAAATAATAAAAGAACTCCTATCACAAAATCTCTTAAAACTTTCCTTCTCATTGTATTTCTATTTTTTGATCCAGCAATCCGTTAATATACACACATAATACTCCCTTCTTATACTCCAGCTCTAACTTGAAACTCCCGTACTTTTGTGGAGTGTACCACTCACCGCCTGTATTGCGCGAAGTTGTTTTCCAGCAATCAGATGTTCCAAGTATATTTGTGCTAGGATATACCTTTCCGTTATATCTAACTTCCGGTTTCATGGTTTGTCCGTTCAGATAATATTGAAGATCGCCCAATTGTAAAAGGCACCCTTGATAATTGTCCGCATCCAGAGTGACCGTTTGTTCCAATACAAAAGCCACCTTCGGGTTGAACTTAAAATCCTTCTCCGCTACAACATTTTTCTTTTTCTTCGCACCCGGGAAACCTTTAAAATCACAGGCAATCCCTGTGCAATAACCTTCCGGATACCGTGAACTGACAATCCAATCGTAATAATTGCCATACATCCATGTGAGCCGCAAAGGCGTATTTTTTGAATCAGGTATTATATAAGGACGGACATTATTCTGCTGCGAGTCTTGCGTAACCGCTTCTGTAGAGACCACCTCCCCGGCCTCGTTCAAGATAAATTTCACGATCTCGTAAACCTTCCCTTGCTTTCCTTCCACAGGCAACGAGCAATAAACATGATTCGCATTCGACGGATCTATAGTCATACCGGCACTGTAACATTTCTCCAAGTTTGGTGTCTGGTGAAAATGCCCACCGGCGTTGCCAAGGAATGTCTTCTTCCATTCGTGTCCGTTCCACTTCGCATAATAGTAATCATGGGAATTCTTATCACTGCTGATTCGCACCATTGCAATGACCGGATTATCATTCTCATCCAAAGCAACCTGCCATACCCAATCACGTGCGGATGGATTATCTACCAGAGTAGATGGATACTGACGCACATAGTCACCCGTCTTATTCACTTTAAAAGTACCGTCAGCAATAGTCGAAAGAGTATTCCCCTTAACATCCTTCAACTGCAAAGAATGAACATCTATATAATTAAAGTACAAAAAATTAGGATTCTCATTATCCGGATGACCGGTCGTATAAGCAAAATAAATTTTATCTTTCCCATTCGACATATACTTGGCATAAGGACGGGCCCCGGTAGACTGTACTATCTGATACGGTCCCCATTCCACCGCCACCCGATCATTCTGATCGGGCAACGACAGCTTGGCGATAGTAGGGTGCCAGCCAATCCCCCGCCAACATAGATAGATATGTTCCGGATCATCCGATAAAATAAACGGGGATGGATAGGTGGTATTGTCCTTTGTTTTAATCACCTTTTCCTCTCCCAATGTCGTAATATCTCCGGGAATGCGGGAAATACGATAGTAGAAACAAGGCTCATCCGTGTGACGGGAATAAAAGATCATAATCCGTTCATCCGGCAATACCAGAAACGTCGGATTATTGTGATCATCCGGTTGAAAATAAGAACGGATCAGTACCTCGTCCTGTCTTTTCTTTTTAAAGTCATACTGTATCGCTTTAATATTGCCGTGTATATCAATATAGCCGATATATGTCTTGTTTATTGTACCTTTTTCATTCTCATAATGCAATGCGCGCGGATCAGCAAACCAACACCAGGCTCCTTCGGAAGTTACTTCATACACTTGAGAAGATGCTACTTTTTTATCACTGCCGGGATTTACAGTGTCAACTTCGTGTCCCTGCACCGACAGCAAATGACAGAACAAATATAAAATCAGAAAAGGTAAAATCAGCTTTGCTCTCATGGTAACCAACTATTTTTTAGATTCAGCGCAAAAATAATGCTTTAGATACAAAAAGACATCCGAATACCGTTCATTAAAGTCCAAATTTAGATCATCTTCTCTATTATGAATGATAATTACCCTCCTTTGACAGATATGTAACCTTTTTATTTAGGTGGATCCCCTATCTTTGTCGTACTTATAATATAACAAAAATCTAACTGTAAATATCATGAAGCATTTATTTACCAAAATCTTTCTATTCCACTTATTACTCATCGGAGCAGTACAAGTAACGGCACAAAATAAGAAATCCGGTAACCCTATTCTACCGGGGTTCCATGCCGACCCGGAAGTACTGTATTCTCATCAGACAAAACGCTATTATATTTACCCCACCAGTGACGGATTTCCAGGATGGGGCGGAAGTTATTTTAAGGTCTTTTCATCGAAGAATTTAAAGACATGGAAAGAAGAGACTGTGATTCTGGAGATGGGCAAAAATGTGTCTTGGGCAAACGGAAACGCATGGGCTCCCTGCATTGAAGAAAAGAAGATAGACGGGAAGTATAAATACTTCTTTTATTATAGTGCCAACCCGACGACCAACAAAGGCAAGCAGATAGGAGTTGCCGTAGCCGACTCCCCCACCGGACCTTTCACTGATTTGGGCAAACCTATCATCACCTCTTCTCCCACAGGACGGGGACAGCAGATTGATGTGGATGTATTCACCGACCCCGTATCCGGCAAAAGCTACCTCTATTGGGGTAACGGCTACATGGCAGGAGCCGAGCTCAACGACGACATGCTGTCCGTCAAAGAAGAGACAACGGTAGTATTAACTCCCAAAGGAGGGACTTTGCAGACTTACGCATACCGTGAAGCTCCTTACGTTATTTATAGAAAAGGAGTTTACTACTTCTTCTGGTCTGTAGACGACACCGGCTCACCCAACTACCACGTTGTTTATGGTACCGCCCAGTCACCACTCGGTCCGATCGAAGTAGCCAAAGCCCCGATAGTACTCATTCAAAATCTAAAAGAAGAAATCTACGGACCTGCCCACAACTCTATCCTGCAAGTACCGGGAAAAGACAAATGGTATATCGTATACCACCGTATCAACAAGAACCATCTGAATGACGGACCGGGCTGGCATCGCGAAGTATGTATTGACCGGATGGAATTCAATCCGGACGGAACAATCAAACAGGTAATCCCGACACCATAACACCACAACAGAGATTCATACTAAAATAATACCAAGATGAAAAACGTTCTGACTGCGACATTCCTGACCTGCATCTGCATAACAGGCAGCGCGCAAATAAATCATGGATATCCTATAGACCCTGTCCCCTTTACTTCCGTTAAAGTGACGGACAACTTTTGGGGACAGCGCTTTCAAGCAAGCCGTGAAGTAACCATCCCTCTGGCATTCAGCAAATGTGAAGAGACGGGACGTTACGAAAACTTTGTAAAGGCAGCACATCCCAGCGATACCTACAAAGTAGAGGGCTTCTCTTTCGACGATACCGATGTATACAAAACAATAGAAGGAGCCAGTTACTCTCTGCAAACCTATCCGGACAAGAAACTGCAAAAGTACATTGACAGCGTACTCGTCATCGTTGCCGGAGCACAGGAACCGGACGGTTACCTTTATACAGCCCGCACCATGAACCCGAAGCACCCGCACAACTGGGCAGGAAAAGAGCGTTGGGTAGCGGCAGAGAACCTAAGTCATGAGTTCTACAATCTCGGGCACATGATAGAAGGAGCTGTAGCACATTATCAAGCTACCGGAAAACGAAACTTCCTCAATATTGCCATTAAATATGCCGACTGTGTCTGCCGCGAAATCGGCAACGGCCCTCAACAGAAGAAATACGTACCGGGGCATCAGATAGCCGAAATGGCTTTAGTCAAACTATACATGGTGACGGGAGACAAAAAGTATCTTGATCAGGCAAAGTTCTTCCTGGATACCCGTGGATATACCAGCCGGAAAGACGCCTATAGTCAGGCACACAAACCTGTGGTAGAACAGGATGAAGCCGTAGGACATGCCGTACGTGCCGTATATATGTACTCCGGCATGGCAGATGTGGCAGCCATCACCGGAGACAGCAGCTACATCAAAGCGATAGACAAGATTTGGGACAACATTGTTTCTAAAAAGATTTATATAACCGGAGGTATCGGTGCACGCCATGCAGGCGAAGCATTCGGCAACAACTACGAGCTGCCCAACCAGTCCGCTTATTGTGAAACCTGCGCCGCTATCGGCAATGTATACATGAACTACCGTCTTTTCCTGCTGCACGGAGACGCCAAATATTTCGATGTCCTGGAACGCACACTATACAACGGTCTGATATCGGGTGTATCACTGGACGGAGGTTCATTCTTCTATCCCAACCCGCTGTCTTCTAATGGAAAATACAGCCGCAAACCTTGGTTCGGCTGCGCCTGCTGCCCTTCAAACGTCAGCCGTTTCATTCCGTCATTACCGGGATATGTATATGCCGTGAAGAACGATCAGGTATACGTGAACCTTTATCTTTCCAACAAAGCCGAGCTAAAGGTAGACAAGAAAAAGATTCTGCTGGAACAAGAAACCGGCTATCCCTGGAATGGGGACATCCGCCTGAAAATAACGCAGGGCAATCAGGACTTCACCATGAAACTCCGTATCCCCGGCTGGGTACGTGGCAATGTACTTCCCAGTGACCTGTATTCTTACGCCGACAATCAGAAACCTGCCTACCAAGTATCCGTAAACGGACAGACAGTAGAAAGCGATGTCAATGATGGCTACCTCAGCATCGCCCGCAAATGGAAAAAGGGAGATGTGGTAGAAGTACATTTCGACATGATCCCCCGAATAGTAAAGGCAAATCCCAAAGTAGAAGCCGATCACGGACGTGTTGCCGTTGAACGCGGCCCCATCGTTTATTGCGCAGAATGGCCGGACAACAGATTCAACGTCCACAGCATACTTCTCAACCAACATCCGCAATTCAAGGTAACAGACAAACCGGAGTTACTTTACGGCATCCGTCAGATAACGACCGATGCGCAGGCATTAAGTTATGACAAAGCAGGAAAACTGGTAACTAAAGACGTAGAACTCACATTGATACCCTATTATGCCTGGGCACATCGGGGCGAAGGCGACATGGAAGTATGGCTGCCTATCGATGTAAGCGCCACGTCGGCACAGCCACAGAAAGCGGGACAATGGGAAGATAACGGATTCTTTAAGAATTAATAATAAGCTGAGTCGAAGATAAGAAAGTACAGAGAGCTTTTTAGGCACGGATTTCACGGATGAACACGGCTTTTATTCATTAAGACCGTGTAATCCGTGAAATCCGTGCCTAAAATATCAATTAGCCATTATCTTCACATCCGGCGAAGGGGCCCGGAACCAATATTCCGTCACTTTTCTTCCCTGTCCCGGAACCGTAAAAGACAACTTAATCAGATTATCATGCAATCGTTCCACACTGATTTCATTCTTTACTCCTTGTATAAAAACCGGATCAACCGATTTTTCCACCATCTCCACGTAAGTGCCATCCGATGGCAAACTGTACTCTCCCTGACAATAGATGATGGCATTTGACCTGCCGTTCATACCGGCTGTCATTATATTCATGAATGTCTGATCAGGCGATATGATCTTTATAACAGGCAATAACAGAATTTTATATCCATGTTCGCCCGGTTGCACAACACAACTCTGCCATACTCCTTGCAAAGACCTGTTTTCTACTTCCTGCCCGATAGGTACTACAAGTTCGGGGAAAGTAGGTCTCTGTGCCTCCGGTCTGGACAGATTAAACATTATCGGAGCTGTAAAACGTACTTTCACTGCCTCGCCTCTATCCATTCCCGGTTTCCATTTCGGCATTAATTTCACTACGCGCAAGGCTTCTTCGTCCAGCAAGGGATCGATTCCTCTTACAACTTTAGCCTGATCCAATGTTCCGTCTTCCATTATGACAAACTGTACGATCACACGACCGGAAACGCCTTTCTTCTGTGCTTCTACAGGATACTTAATATTTGTAGTCAAAAACTTCATCATCGCCTGCATCCCACCCGGAAACTCCGGCATTTGATCGGGCATCAGATAAACTCCATCACTATCTACCTTCTCTACAGGCTTTTGTTGGGCAAGCGAAGGCAGGCATACCAACAATGCGATAAACAAACCGAATAATTTTGTGTTCATGGCTATCATATTTTAAGGTTAAACAATACCGCAATATAGTGTATTTTTATTAAAACACAGCAATATTCGTCTGTTTCTTTTCGCATAATGAAAAAATATCTATAGTCGCCAATCACTATTTACTTATGATAGATTCGGCTCTTAAAGTTTCACGCACAACCTTCCAGCCTTCACCATTATCAAAACGATAATATAAGTAAAATTGCTTTTCTTCTGGATTATAATAGTTCCGATATCCATATGAGCCATCATTGGGATCAGAACTTGGAGATAACATTTCAACTTTTAATCCATTCTCAGAATCGAAAGCAGATATCAGCACTTGGTTATCGGCATCTACAGTGATTACCATCGAATTTTTGTTGATTGTTTCTTTGGTATCATTCGCATCGTAAATTTGTCCGGCAATGTAAGTGCGTATCTTATTATATGCCAATGGCATGATAATTTTAGAGTCGAACGGCATTACGACATCATCCATAAAGCCGGAAGAGGCATAGTAAGTGGGTGTCTTTTGGGATGCATACTGATTCTTTTTATAAATTCGGAATAATACATTCCTTTTTTCTTCATTGATTTCGTAAGGTGTTGCCTCTTTAATGCGGAACGAAAGAAAGTAAGCAGAGTCAACGGATAGTTTTTCAATGATCGATGTCTTTATTTTCACTTGTAATTTTCCCACTTCATAGCTGGGGTTCACTCCTGCTTTTATTTCAACGATAGAAGATAAAAGTGAATAATCCCCGTCCTTCAGCTCACGGGCATATTTATCTGTTTCATCCATGTAGGTATTATAGTTATATTCCGTCAACAGCTCCGGATCTTTTTCTATGGTCAGATGCACATCCTGATCTATAGGATTAGTGCCGCTTACTGCGAAAGGCTGCACGCCTATGATATCTTCTTCATTATTCAGTTCAAATTCAGCGTGAAATATTTGCTCATTGTCGCTGATTGCATAGATCATTTTCTTGTAGCGTTCATCCTTGAAGAACTCGTCGCCATTGGAGCATGCCACCAAGCTTCCCCCACATAAGATTGTCAAAAAAGCTATATAAATATATTTTGTTTTCATGGTTATTTATGTTTTAATACGAAGTAAATTATTAATTCTCCCAGCCCGGGTTTTGGTCGAGATTTTCTACACGACGTACTTCAGCTTTGGGCAAGGGTAATAGGATCAGTCTCTTATCTATCACGCGATTTCGGTTGTTAACCTGATTCACAGGAATCGGATTCTGATAATAAGTATATTTATCTCCTCCCAAACGCATTCCATAAACACCAGCTTTTTCAGTCTCTTCATATATGCCCCACCGACGTACATCAAAGTATCTGCGGTTTTCGCAAGCGAATTCGATCATATATTCTCTCTTGATGATGTTGTCCAAAGTTGTTTCATCTGATGCGGCTTCTGTGTCAGATAATCCAGGCAGACCGACGCGATTTCGTATCGGGTTGAAGTATTTTTGTATTTCAGTTGGAATACGTTCGACTGTATAGCTTTGCGGAGCATTATTTCCACCATTGATTGCGGGTAATTCGACGGTATAGCTTTTACTCAGGTGATTTATTGCTTCTACATATCCTAATAAAATTTCCGCATATCGGATGATAGGAAAATATTTTGTAGTTCGCATACTTCCGGTTCCTATCCATGCGTCGTCCGCATGGATCCATTTAGTCAGCACATATCCTGTTGCCGGATAATCCAGAGGATTGGTTATGGCGGAATTTTTCCCGGAAAACAGATCGCGTCCTGAAGTTACCATTTGATGATACCACGCCCTATAAGGGCCATATTGTTCTTGGGTATTGGAACGTGCTGCCCAGTAACGTCCGGAGTAACCTATTGTAGCATAAAAACGATTCTCTCGGTTTAGATACATACCGTATACTCCCATCGGAATAGTGTAGCCGGAGAACTCCTCTGCACTGGTGGAAAAGTAATCATCGGTCACTGTACCGTTTGCTACATGATATGGATATTCTTTACTTGCATCATTTTTATCTCGTCCATCCACCATATAATAAGCGTCTACCAGTTTTTGAGTAACGCAGAGGTTGTTCCATCCCCCCATTGCTTTTTCCGTCGGGAAACTGCATTGTGTCATGTTTGCCATAGCATCCGACTGTCTACCCCAGATAAATTCTGGATTTTTACTGCCTATCGTTTCTCCGGTGAACATTTCTGAATAGGAACGATAATAGTCGATATTCTGAAAATTGGGGTCAGTGATTGTCACGGAAGCCGGCAATGCTCGGGGAGGCATGCTTGGATCGATGGGAGAAGTATGCAATTTGTATTTGTTCATCTCAATGACACGTTTACATGCTGCAGCTGCTACTGCCCAGCGTGTTTCATCGTAGTTCAGATTCACATAGTTGGCTCCGTCCACTGTCCGCTTCCAGTTGCCGAAAGCTGTGCGTGCGGCCTGTCCGCCATTATATAACGGACTTGCTTGTTGCAACCGCAGACGAGCTATCAACGCAAAAGCAGCACCACGTGAAGGACGTCCAAAAAAAGTCGGATTTAAGTCTATAGGCATATATTTGGCAGCAAGTTCCAGTTCATTACAACAGTAATCCACACATTCGTCATAAGTCGAACGGGAATAATTGTAAGTTTCAGGTAATTCATTATTGGGTAAGATATCGTCACCGAGTATAATGCACGGACCATAAGACTGGATCAGATTGTAATAAGCATAACCACGCATCATGTGGGTGTAGCCAGTGATTTCCTCATCTTGTATTGTATTCATGTGAGCCTCTCCTTTGCGTGCCAGTATGTAGTTACATTTACGGATCACTTTATACATGGACGACCATATATTCATGCTATAGTTACCGATGTTATCGGCATTAATAGTTCCCAGAATATAGGAGAGTCCGCGAAGGCCATGCTCCGGATTCTGACTTGAGAAAGCTTCATCCGTAGCCATCGGACCGGGAGTGACCGGATCAGAAAGGATGCGGCTCTCGTCGGGGAACTGATCTGATGTTCCCCACATATATTGTACCAGGTACTCGTATTTAGTAAAGATACTGTCAAACTTCATTGTATCGTCAAAATAGTCGTCGACTCTTAAAAAATTGCATGAGGTGAATCCTCCGGTTGTAAGTATCCCAAGAAATACGATGAATAGGTTTATTGATCGGTGTGATATATACTTTTTCATAATTTTGTTATTTAATGATCATGTTTAGAAATGAACAATTGCCTGGAAACTAACGCGGCCCGGAATCGGATAAGCACGTCCATTACTTGTGGCGAGTTCCGGATCGAATAATTTAACGCTGTCCCAAGTATGCAAATCGTTTGCTACCACAGCGAGATCGATCGAATTTATTCCAATACTTTTTAATAAATTACAGTTCCAGTTATAGTTCAGACTGATTTCATCGAGCCGTAAATATTTGCGATTACCTTTCCAGAATGTAGATGCCTGCGCATTGTTCTGATTGCTACCGTAACTTAGCCGCGGGAACATGGCATTGGGATTTTCTCTCATACTGGCTGGTATGCTGGGATCGTCATAATCGGCCGGAATCCAACGGTTGGCAGGATTGGCTGCAATAGTGAGTACATTGCCCAGTTTACCATCGTAGAAAGGAATATATCCCACATTGTTACTTCCCCATGTCCATATTTTGTAATAGTCTGTGTTACCTATTCCACTGAAACGTACGCCTAATGTCAGCTTTTTCCATCGAAATTCTCCTCCGAAGCCATACATCAGACGCGGGTAATCCTGATAACTGACCGGCACCTGGTCGTCACTGTTAACAACACCGTCACCGTTTACATCCTTATATTTGATATCTCCCGGCAGGTAGCTTCCAAAATCTTGTTTCGGACTGTTGTTTATCTCTTCCTGATCCTTGAAAAGTCCTAAAGCGATATAACCTTTCATGTAGCCGTTAGGGCGTCCTGTTGCTGATGTATATTCATACTTGGTATCTCCTTCTTCATAGTAGTTCACCTTATTGGTAGAGTATGTGAAATTAGCACGAAGCGTGAATTCCATGTCTTTATTGATGCGTTGGTTGAAGGTGATATTGCCGTTGCTACCCCAGCTTACCATGCTGCCCACATTACCGAATGGCATGTTTACGAGTCCTACAAAATCAGGAACTTGTTTGCGTTCTTGGAAAATTCCGTCGCGAGTATCTCGGAAGAAGTCTATTACAAACTCAAATTTATCGAATAATTTACCTTCCAAACCTACGTCAAACTTCTTTGCTTTTTCCCATTCCAGATTATCTGCCCCGATCGAGTTTTCCCAAATACCTCCCTTGGTATACTTCCAGTTTGTGGTAGCGGAACCATTTACATTTATACTAGTCAGATATGGAAAACGCTTGTCGGTGATACGGTCATTACCAACTAAACCGTATGAAGCACGGATTTTAAAATAATTCAACCATGGCATTTTATCTTTTGTCCATTGATAGCTACTCGGTACCCATGCACCAGATATGGATGGAAAGAATCCGAACTGGCGTCCTGGCTGGAAATTCTCGGAACCTGTATAACCGAAGTTGCCGTCGACTATATACGTATCATTATAATTGTAGCCGACTTTAGCGGAAAGTCCTTGATAACGAACTGGGATAGCCGACATCGTGTCATTGGCATCAGTTGACCGCTTTTGATCACTCATTTCATAATGCGCCAGTGCCATAAGCGTGTGTCCGTGTCCTAAATCATGTGCCCAGTTCATGGTAGCCTGAAGGAAGTATTTGCGGTATTGCATTTCCCATTTACTGTACTGGGTCGTTATGCGTTCGGTCTGGCGCTTTCCAGCAAGTTCTCCAGTTGCATTACGCTTATCATATGACCACAGTTCGGGGATGATGTAGCGTGTTTCATGAAAAGCGTTGTCGTTGGTATACGCTCCTTGTATATTCAGCTTCAATCCTTTAATCAGCATACCCAGGTCCTGATCTAAACTTAATGTATAGGTAGAAGTGAATTCTTCTTCTTGTTTCAATCCTGTGTGGTTCAGAAGTACATAAGGGGACATTTCATCTGTCACTCCATTGGCTGAAGGAAGCATTCCGTTAGAGTAAACCACTGGTATGGTAACCGGAGTAAGTTTGCTGCAAGCAGACCAGATCAGATTAGTATCTGCGGCACCCGGCAGATTTCTGATTGTTTTATTGGCATTGACACCAAAATATAATTTGGTAGTTTTAGTTAAATCTATATCAATATTAGCACGTAGCCCAAAGGTATTATATGCCAAACCTTTAAAATATTTACTGGATTTATCCTGTTGGTAAGCAGAAGTCTCGTTAGAACCATTTAAGCTGATAAAGTACCGTGCTATACTACCACCGCCCCGGGCACTCAAATAATAGGTTTGTTGCCAATAAGACCTTTTGAGAACTTCATCCTGCCAATTGACATCCGGATATAAATCCGGATCCAGGCCGTATTTAATGATATCCAGTTCCTGATTCGTATATTTAGGATCATCGCCACGTACTACGAGTGCTTCATTCGCCAATTTCGCATAGTTATATCCGTCACAATATTCCGGCAAGCGCTTTAGCCATGATATAGTAGCATTTGCACGTGCGGTAAAACTCAGTTTTTCTTGTTTTCCCCTTTTGGTGGTGACAAGTACTACACCATTTGCTCCACGTACTCCATACATGGCTGTTGCCGAAGCATCCTTTAATACGGAGAAGCTTTCAATATCAGCCGGGTCTACATCATTTAGGCTACCTTCCAGGCCGTCAATGAGAACAAGTGCTGATGCGTTTGCTCCAAATGTTCCGATACCACGTATCCAGAAGTCTGAGATATTTTTACCCGGTTCGCCACTGCCTTGTGTCGAGATGATACCGGCAACTCGTCCTCCCAGCATATTAGCCAGGCTAGTGGCAGGAGTCTGTAATGTCGCTACATCTACGGAAGTGACGGCACCTGTCGTTGTTATTTTACGAGTCTTGCTTCCATAAGCTTCTACTACCACTTCATCAAGTGCACTTACATCCGGTACTAATTGGATAACCAGTTTTTTTTCAGTTTTTAATGCTAGATACTCGTGTCTGGCATATCCTATAAAACTGAACTGCACTTTATCTCCACGATCGACTTTCAAAACGAATTTTCCGTCCATATCGGTATTTGTGCCTATGCCTGTTTTATCTTTTACATATACGCTGACTCCCGGGACAGGCTGTCCTGTTTCATCTTGGACTATACCGGATATCTCAAACTTTTGCTGTGCTTGTGCCATTATGGTAATGGAGCAGAAAAACAGCATAAGATATATTCTATTTGTTATATAAGCTTTCATTTTTTCTTCTTTAAACGATTACTACTCATCATTACATAAATGCCAGTTTCATTATTACTTTATTACCTGCATCTGCAATGTAAATGTCATTTTCGGGAGTTATACAGATACCATAAGGTCTGTTCATTCTTGAAACTGTAGGATTTCCGGCAGCATATCCGGATTTCCCGCCTATTCCTGCTACGGTACTCATTAATTTTGTTTCCATATTGTACATACGTACACAGTTATTGTTGGCATCACAAATGTATATCACCTTTTCTCCGGTTTCAGGGTCGTGCATTGACAAAATCTGTTGAGGATTGTTCAATCTTGCCACAGAAACGTGTCCATCTTGATATGCTCCTGGTCCCTGTATGCCGCAGACATCTGTCTCAAAGCCGCTGTCTTCCGGATTCTTTGTCAAATCAATACAGGTTATTTTGTTGTATTCATTCAAGGCACAATAAATCTTGGTCGGGTCGTCGGGGTCTGTAGCCAGACATGCATCTGATTTGGCAAAAGTGGTGACATAATCGTAGACACGATCTTCAAGTTTGAAACGGAAGAATTGACCTTGCCACGTCCGGCAATAGATAAAACTTTCGCCATTAGCATCTGTTGCACGAGCATAGGAACACATATACTCCAACTTCTGACCGCTTGGTACCGGACGATATCCTTTTGCCTGATAACTGGCGTCGGGAGCAATCAACTTCCTTTTCACAAAAGACCATGAATCCTTAGGATCAACTTCCCAAAAAAATGGAGCATGGTGCGCACAGAAGTAAACCTTCTCTGTTTTTTCATCATAATACGGAGTGCTAGGCGAACCTCCGTTTTCAGTAGATGCCCCATAATCCAAAAACTTAGAGTAGTTCTCAGGTTCATTAATATAAATAAGACTGCCACTTTGACCTGTATTTTTATGGTTCATATATATGACGCCACTGGGATCGCACGCTAGATGCTGCATACTATTGGCAAATGTTGTGGTTTCCAAGCTTCCTTCTACAAATGTTTCTGTATTGGAGTTGAGCTGTCCGGCTACATATATCAACTGATAATTCTTTTCATAGGCGAAATGCTTTTCTGCGAAAATAGTATCGGTGGTGTTACCGTTTAAAAGCATACCTATCTTACAATCATCACCCGGGAGTTTCGGGACATGAACCAGTACCCGATCGCCGGATGCTCCTACAACAATCGCTTCTTTTTTATTAAAGAATACACGTACCTTTTTAGGGTTGTTGCCAAAGTTTTCACCCTGGAGGATTACTTTATCAAAGTATCCGCCTTCCTGGGGAGACAATTCGCTAATTCTGACTGGAAGATTAGGGTTATACCCGTCTTCTTCTTTGTCATCGCTGCATGAAACAATTGTAAACGCTGTGGTCACAAAAAGAAAAGTTCGGAGTCCAATAAGAGGAAGCCATGTGTTTTTTCTCATACTTTTCATAAATATTCCTATTAGATTATATACCGCAAATGTAACAACTCGGCAGTTCACATTGTAGGACTAATACGATTTAGAGTAATACAATATCGACATGAACGACTATAGTAGGATTTATTATAAAACAATATCGATATATTATTTAAAATTATCGACATCAAAAGAATTATATTTATTTTTTATATATCTTTATCTTCACATTAATAAACCCTATATGCTATGGCTTCACTTGTTGATAAATTGCACCCGCTTGTTTTGAACATAGGTCTGGCTATTCATAATGCCGATTGGAACTGGAAAAATGTCAATAGCCCTTTTACACGTTTATATTATGTGACAGAAGGTACTGCACAAGTCTTAATATCGGGTAAAACTCAGATTCTAAAAGCTAACCACATGTATTTTATTCCAGCTTTTACCAAACATAGCTATATCTGCAACTCTTATTTTTCCCACTATTATCTGCATATATATGAAGAACACCAGTCAGACAGCAACTTACTGGACAATTGGGATTTTCCAATAGAAATCCCTGCTGTCGAAATAGATTTGGCATTATTTCAGCGGCTCTGCACTATAAATCCACATATGACCTTACAGAAATCAGACCCGACTTCTTACGATAACAATTACACCCTTATGCAGAATCTGCTAAAAAACAAACAACGGACCTTGTCTGATAAGATAGAATCAAGAGGTATCGTATATCAATTGCTAGCACGTTTCCTAAAAAGAGCTCAAGTAAAAATGGAATTGAAAGACAATCGGATAGAAGAAGCCATTCACTATATCCGTAAACATATAAATGAAACTATTGATTTAGGAGTACTCGCCGAGAATTCCTGTTTATCAAAAGACCATTTTATTCGTCTATTCAAAAAAGAGACAGGAGATACCCCCTTAAAATACATTAACCGTAAGAAAATAGAAAAAGCTCAACTCATACTAATAACCGATGATATGTCAATCAAAAATGTTGCATTAAATCTTGCTTTTGAAGATTATTCATACTTCAACAGGTTATTCAAAAAAATCACAGGTATTACTCCTCAAGAATATCGCACCTCTTATCACTCTTAAGCAGAAAAAAAGGAATAGCAACTTTCACACTATTCCTTTTTTCTCAACACGTAGTAAACGATTACGTTATCCTCAACTAATCTTCATATAGATAAAACATACGTTCCATCAACTTCCATTTTTCAGCAGAAGAACTCAAATACGGACAGTCTTGAAATTTAGACACATACTTTTCCCACTCAGCCTGCCGCGGAAGATTAGACAGTTTATCCATAGCTATCTTCCAATCAAAGTCCAGTGGAGTTTCTATAATCATAAAAAGTTGTGATCCCAATATATAAATTTCCATTTCCAGAATCCCTACTGCACGTATCCCCGCCCTTATTTCCGGCCATGCCTTTTCTTCACTATGTATCTTACGATACTCTTCAATCAGAATCGGATTATTTTTAAGGCTTAAAGTTTGGCAATACCTCTTTGTAGGCATGCTATACTCTTTCATTTTGTATCCCTGAATAGACGACATAGTAATAACTTTTATTTTCTAATTTTCAAGACAGGGGCTATATTCTTCAACGATTTAGCGGGTATATCAACAACAAGTCCCTTATCAGTACGTGTAAAAGATACTTTTCCGTAACCAAGCAACTCTACTCTGCCTATTTTAGTGGGATATAACCCGTTACCTTCCGCTAAAGACCTAATTAAGATTTTCCCATCTTCAGGCCATCCTAAAACTGTAGCATACAAATTTTTATCTGTTTGTGTAAAACGTATTTCCTTTGCATCAGCTTTACTATAGGCCCATTCGTTAAACCCCTGGGCGTTGAGTTGAACATCTTTATCCGCTATAGGTCCCTCACCAAATATTTTCCATGGACGCGTTTGATAGATTGCTTCCTTATTGATATTCATCCAATTACCAAATTCATTCAATATCTTTTCTTCTTTTTCATCAAATGTACCATCTGCACGCAACGGGACACTCAGAAGTAAGTTACCATTTTTACTGACAATATCAACTAACAGCTTCACTACGTCAGCTGCCGACTTATATTGATTATTATTATAAATAGACGTATTATAATGCCACCCGCCAAGGCACGAACATGACTGCCAAGGTTCATCTATTATTTTATTAGGAGCTCCACGTTCTACGTCCCATACCAAAGCTTTACGTTGATTTGCATCAAGAATCTTACCAAACATTACGGCATTCAATTTACCCTTTTGCATTGACATATTATGATTATAAAAATGAGCCGCAATTTTTAAGCCTGCATCACTTATAGGATAAAAAGGTGCAACAGTTACATCAAAATACAACAAATCCGGATTATAACGGTTTATTACATCAAGTGTACGATTATAGAAATTAGTGCAATATTCCTGTGTTGGTAAACAAACTCCATTTCCCCATGCCCATTGCCTATGAATTGTACCATTATCCCAACTATCCTGACTTAACGGATGATTCTGAGCATACAAGTCCTGAGGATCATATCCTTCCCACCACTTTCCTTTTCCATCAGCTTTCGTTAATTTCCCATCATACGGAATACCTTTTTTAGGACCTTGAGTATCGTGTCTTTGGGAAGTCTCATACCAACTCCAAGCATGGTCTGCATGCAGACTGACCCCCAAATAAAGTCCATGTTTACGCGCTGCTCTTTCCCATCCTTTCAATATATCTTTTTTAGGCCCCATATTAACCGAGTTCCATGGTTGATACTTACTATCCCAAAGGTCCATATTATCATGATGGTTACCCAAAGCAAAAAAATACTGAGCACCTATTTTTTTATAAAATGCAACCAACTTATCGGGGTCCCATTTTTCAGCCTTCCATAACGGAATAATATCTTTAAAGCCAAATTCAGAAGGATGACCATAGTTCGCTATATGATGTCGATATTCAGGCGAATTTTCCATATACAAAGAACGAGCCATCCAATCGCCAGATCCTTCCACACATTGGGGGCCCCAATGAGCCCAAATACCAAACTTTACATTTCTAAACCATTCCGGTATTTTATAATTAGCCAATGATTCCCAAGTAGGCTGGAATTTCCCTTGCATCATAGGTTCATCTTGCTCCGAAACAGGAACCTGATAGTTTTGAGCAGATAAAGTCTCCGTTATAAATAACAAGGATAGTAATAGTAATTTTTTTGCTTTCATAAATATTACGATTGAATTATATAATGCAAACGTAGCGCTTTTTTAGTAGAAAAAAATAGGATGAATACGATTTACAATAAAACAATATCGACATTTAAAACAATATCATTTATTATCCTTACTTTATTACTGCCACAAATCCTCCACGAGGAAGACATGACATATCCATTTTATCGTTTGATAACTGGATGTTTTCTTCGATGGCAAAACTCTTATCGTCCACCCCATCCTTAAATACATCCATCGTTTTTCCTTCAACTTGCAGAGGAACCAATGAAAAAGAAAGAGTTTTATTCTCGTTAGTTCCGTTCAATCCTCCAATATACCATACATCTCCCTTACGTCGTGCCAGTACGATGTCAGTACCCGGATAGCCACACAACAGTTTTGTATCATCCCAGGCAGTAGGTAATCCCGAAAGGAATTCTCTTACTTTTCGAGGTAATGAACTGTACACCTCCGGCCTATCAGGCATATGCTGCAATGCTGACTCAAACACAACAGACAAAGCTAGTTCATGCCCACAAGTAGTGATATGAGGATGTTGGGAATCAGAGAATGTACCAGGTGTATAATCCATTGAGCCAATGACATTTCTGGTAAATGGCAATGTTACATTATGTTCAGCAGCACGATCTGTAAGTATTGGCTTATTGTTATACCACTCTGCCCCATAAACGGCTTCCATAGTCATCAGATGAGGATAAGTCCTTTGCCATCCACGAGGAATAGTAGCTCCATGAAAATTGACCATTAATTTATATTTAGCTGCATCTTCCAGCAAATCAATATAATAATCCATATTAGACGAATAATCATCAGGAAAAAAATCAATCTTAACCCCTACTACACCTGACTTTTGAAGCCAAGTATATTCCTTTATTCTATTTTCCTTACTATTCAAGCGGTAAAGAGGACCCGGCCCCATCCAAGCAGTTGACGAATTATACCAAATCATAGGCTTTATATTTCGACTAAGAGAATAGGTTATCAAATCTTCAATATCTCCACCGTTTGACATTTCATTCCATTCCGCATCTATCAGACTATATGGCCACTTCATATCAACAGCCAAGTCAATGTAGTCTTTTACAATCTTGAAATTTTTGGAACCATGATTATGCGCCCAGTATACCCATGATGCAGAGCCCGGCATAATCCAACTTGTATCAGAAATTTTGTTAGGTTCAGAGACATCTGTCACTAAAGTAGATTCTACAACATCAGACAAAGAACCTATCATAAGAACTCTCCATGGCGATGTGAATGAATCACCCAAGGCTAATTTATCATCTGTCATCCGCACTTGATATTGATTCATATCATTTCCATTATACAATCTGGAACCACTATGTCCACGAAGTATATTGGCCTCAGTTATCAACACAAACAATGAATCGGCTGGTTCCAAAAGTAATGGATAGCCCCACATATTGTCTTTGCCTCTTTCTGCTCTGGTTTTCAATGGATAGAAACCTTCATAACCAACAGAATAATTCTGTATCCATCTTTTCGTTCCTTCTGGAATATAGTAAGCTGTATGTTCAGATGTCAGACTATCCTTATCTTGAACAGATGGTAAGCTATATCGAAATACAATCCCGTCATCGTAAGCCCTGAAAACGATATCTAAGGTTTCTGCCTTCTCATTCTCAAACCGAAATATCCTTTCATTTCCTCTATTCTGACAATGACTTCTTTTACCGGTAAGCATCACATAATCATCTTCAATTAGTTTAGTACCGGACACAGATTTCAACCTGATGTTATCGGTAAATGACATAAGCTGGGTTTCCAAGCCAATTCGGGTATCAGATAGAACCCTTCTGGAAGTTTTACCATCTTTGTACTCTACATTAAAAAAGACTTTGCCAAAACCGTCTTTTTCAGTATCTTCCTTTATTTCAACAGAAAGACATATCTTCCCATTAGGAGAAATCACACCTGTATCTTTTTGAGAACAAGAACAGAATGGAATACAAATGAGCACATAAAGCAGTAATTCATAACTTAAACAATTAAAGGAATGTTTCATACACTAAACAGTTAATATAAATAAATAAACTCATCCACATCGATATACCCCGCATCCGCTATATTATTAAAACAGTAAATCCCAATGCGGCTTCCCCGGTAATATCCCCATTCAAGTTGATATACCTCTCCGAACGGGGTAAACTTCCTGCCATCTGTACTATATGAAAATTGGCTTTTTCCATCCAGCCCCCATACAGATTTAATCCACACCTTGTTTCCCTTTATCGCAGGACCTGTGATTTTCTCTTTATTGGTCTGAAATTCCAGATTCCGGTCTTTGCCGGACTGGCGTACCCCCACCATGGCATAACTCTTAGAGTAATGACACAGTCCGGCTTTCTGTCCGTCAACCATGCCCTCAATGTTCATTTTTACAATAACCTCATTTTTGTTTGTACAAAAACAACGCTGAGTCAAGGTATTTCCCGCTTTCAGCAAATTATCCGTGACTAATGGACGAAAAGCTTTTAACCGCAAATTGCCTGGTCTTTCCGTTAATGACCACATCTCGTCCCGGGGCTGGTAGTTCCATTCCCATTGAGGAGAAAGTACCGACTTGCTAAAATCATCAGATGATTGTGGAGTCCGAACCGGATACTCATTGGAAGGCTTGGCCGCTTGCCATACCATTGTGCCAATGCCATCCTGCCCAACCTCACCAATAATCGGCCAACCATCGACCCAATATACCGGTAACAGACTAGCAATCCGACCTGCCCAGTCACCCGTACCATGGTGGGTAAAGAAATACCACTTCCTGTCAGGACCTTCAACAAGTCCGCCTTGATTAGGCTCATTATATTCACGCTGTACATGACTTAATTGTTTCCTTTCAAGATACGGTCCTGTAATTGAAGAAGAACGTTGCATCATGATATATCTACCGCCATTTTTAACTTCACTGAAAAAATGATAATATGTTCCGTTGATTTTATAAAGTTTACTTGCCTCGCGACCATACCCCTCATTAATTAATATTTTAGAGTTTTCGATCAAGGTCTTCCCATCAGGTGTCATCCGATACAGGTAAGTTTTGTATTTATCAGCAAAATGGGTACCTACAAAATATAGTTGCCCGTCATCGTCAAAGAAAGGACAACAGTCATCCCATCCCTTTTCTGCTTTTACACAGTGCAACGGTTCCCACGGTCCCGCAGGATCGGTAGCTGTCGACATAAAATAACCTTCATCCGGTGTACCGAAATACACATAGAATTTTCCCTGATAATAACGAATTGCCCCTGCCCAAATACCTCGGCCATAACGATTCATACGCGTCCAGTTCATTTCTTCACTGATCTGTCTCAGATCAGAAACCACATGACCTTTAATCGTCCAGTTCACCAAATCCTTGGAATGTATGATCACCATACCTGGGGAATATTGAAAGGTAGAAGAAATAGCATAATAATCATCCCCCACACGAATACAATCAATGTCACTGTAATCGGAAGGAAGGACAGGATTACAATAGGTGCCATCTCCCTGATCGCCCCAAGTTGTCCATTCTCCTCACTTGTAATCATTCTGTGCAAATACATTTACTGTTGACAAAGTAAAAATCAATACTACAATACATGTGGGGACTTTCATATTCATTTTTATATTCATACACTTTTGGCTTATTAATAAATATTCCATTCCCAGATACCGGGGACTCCTTTTAGGATTTTAATTCTCAGATAACGGAACCTTTTATTCAAGACATCGGTATGTGGTGAACACATCTTCCTATCTTGATGGACAGCGAACTCTTGCCAGACTTTTCCATCTATCGATGCTTCAATAACATAAGCATGTCCGGCAGTAGGGCGTACAAAATAAATTTCACTGCGTCTGACCTTCTTTACAGTACCCAAATCTGCCACAATCCATGGATTAATACTATCTTCGGCAGCAGACATCCATCGGGAACCATTTGCCCCGTCCACCGCAAAAGAAGGAACAAAATATTCTGTCCGCAGACATGTCGGGTCTTTCATCGGTTCAATCTTCAACGGCACTTCAATACTAGACGCATAAACAGTATCTATTTTTATTTTTTTATCTGATTTCACCTTCTTCAATGCCCCCACTCCATCCATTGTTAGTTCGACAGGGCGAATCGTACCGTCTTCATTAAATTTCAGTTGATTCACATATGTCTGACGGTTTGTACTTCGCCTGCCAAACTCTAAATATGCGAAATAATAATTATCCGTACCCTCAAGATGAAAGACACAACCATGTCCCGGTCCGAAGATTCCCCGTTCATAATTGGTAGTAGATATTATATCCTGTTCAGGAGCTTCAAAAGGTCCCATAGGGGAAACCCGGCTCATTACATACGCATATTGATATTTCTCATCCCCTCCGATAGTGTACAAATAATAATATATTCCTTTACGTTTGAAAAAGATAGGTCCCTCAGAGTACTCCTTGCGAGGAGTAGAAATTACCTGTACTACAGAATCCACCGTAATCATATCCTCGTTGAGTTTGGCTACATGCCTTCGTCCCCAAAACACATAAGCCTGTCCATCGTCGTCAACAAAGATTTCAGCATCAATCCCGCCCGGATTCTTACTCTGCAATAAAGTAGAAGGAGTAAAAGGCTTATAGAATTCGTCTTTCCCACGTGCCAGTTTAAACGGTCCTTCAGGCTTATCAGCTACAGCAGGATACATATACCCATTGATAGTGGGATATATATAATATTTACCATTAGCAAAAATTGCTTTACTGGGAGCCCAATACTTCTCCTTTGCAGCCGAAGGGAAGTAAGTTCCATCAAAACTCCAGTGTACAAAGTCTTTTGATTTCCATACTACCGGAGGGCCTGATGTTTTAAGTCCCTGCCCATAGCCATCAGTAGTGGCATAGCAATAAAAGACACCATTAATTTCCTGAATACTCGCATCGGCAATCATATCCGGAATCAATGCATTGCCAAAAGGATTATTGTGCTGAGCTTTCACTTTCCCTAACAACATCATTACCAGCACAAAACTAAAAAAGATCTGTTTTTGCATACTATTATCTATTATCCAAAGTTAATGCCTGATTCATACAAAAATTACAGTTGAATAAGACAATGCAAACGTACTTTTTTTCTGGTAAGTTTAATAGGATAAATACGATTTACGATAAGACAATACCGATATTTAAAGTAACAGCATTTACAAATAAACCATATTGACAGGCTACTTTATACAAAGAATACCTCCTTGAGGGCGGATTTCCAACTGCACCTTACCGTTTTCCTTCACTTTCAGTGACGTTAACTCCGGTTCTCCCTTTTTATCATCCTTATAAAGAGCCACCGTCTTTCCGGCAAACATTTCCAAATCCAGTTTTAGTTTCAGCGGTTCTTTGCCGGCATTTACAGCCGCCAGATACCAGGTATCTCCCTGACGACGGGCCAACACCACATACTTCCCCGGATAGCCATCAACAAACCGTGTCTCATCCCACGTTGTGGGCACCCGCTTCATAAAGTCCATGCAAACAGCCGGAACATCTTTCAGATTGTTAGGAGCCAGTGCAAAGTTCTGAACCGGATTCTGAAAGAGAACGGTAGTCGCCAACTGGAACACGTCCGTAGTCCGGCGTGTCGTACCGCCGTCGTTATTACGGTTCAGGCGCTTATTCAGAAAGCAGCCGCCAAACTCCATCGATCCCACCGTATTGCGGATAAACGGATGCAGGCAAGTATTGAACGCTTCCTCATCACAGAAATGCTGATTGAACACCATATTTTCCGAAGCCAGCACTGCTTCACTGCCCACATAATTCGGATACATACGCTCCCATCCGCGAGGTAATGTGCAACCGTGGAAAATCACCATCAATCCGTGATCGTCCGCATCGCTCAGAATATCTTCATACAGCCGCATTGTCTCCTGCTTGTCACCGCCGAAGAAATCAACCTTGATTCCCTTCACACCGAGACTTTGCAGCCATTTCATTTCACGTTTACGAATGATTGCATTATCCATTCGGTTCACCGGTCCCTGTTCAATGTCATTCCAATAGCCGGAAGAACTATACCACAAGAACAACTCGACACCTTTATCGCGTGCATACTCAACCAGCGACTTCATACGCTGATGCCCGATTCTGGTATCCCACCAGTTATCGATCAACGCATACTCATATCCCATAGCCGAAGCAAAATCAATGTAACGTACCTGATCATCATAGTTGATACTGCCGTCCTGCCAAAGAATCCAGCTCCACGTGCCACGCCCGAAACGATAATCATGTTTTGTTTCATAAAGCGGGCTTACCACATCCCACGGAACGGTTGTTTCTACAATCGGCTTCAGATGATCTCCCACTGTGATGGTACGCCACGGAGTAGCGCCGGGCAGTGCAAAAGCAGGAGCGACCGTTCCGTTTCCATTATTTTCTTCCGCCATCGGAAAGGCGACCGTATATAAATTCCCTTCACTCACATCACTCAAACGTGAACCGCAATAACGACTGTCCACACCCGTCTCGCTGACCAGCACCCAACCGTCATTTCCTATACGAAACAAACAAGGGAACGTATACCCATGTCCGTACTGCGAACGGTCGCTCATCGGCGCATCCGCTTTATATTCTTCTTCATAACTGGGTTTCGTACGTTTCCAGCCAATCATCGCATCGCTCTGCGGACACAAGAAAGTAGTAGTCTGCTCCGGAAAGCGGAAACCTGTTTGTTCTTCCTTCACCGTCACACTCGCTTTTCCTCCCTGATGCGGCAAAGTATAGCGGAAAGCCACATCATTATCACTCACCCGAAAAACAACTCCCAGCTTTTGTCCCTGCTCATTCTCTAAATGACAAGTCAGTTCATTGGCACGGTAATGTACGTTGGAAACTTTGATACGTGTCTGTTGATAAACAGTGTCGATCTTGTCGACGGAATGTCCGGTCAGTTTAAGATTCTTCGTAAAATCACCGATATTGGTATTCATGCCTAAAGGAGACTTTTCCAACATCGTCTTTCCGTTGTAACTCACAGAATAACAAGGCTTCGTCTCGTTTTGCACAAATACCGCCAACTGCAACTTTTCGTCCGGTCCTTTTACAACCACATCCTGTGCTGCAAGAGTGCTTATACCAAGAATCGCTGTCAAAGTGCTTACAAGTTTCTTCATAATATTATTTTTCTTTTATGATTAAATGTCCTCATTGTAACAAAAGCAAAAATAGGGAATATAATTATATTCGCATACAAACTTTCATCGTTTGCATGATTTCCCCCCTTTTTTGATTGATATGCAGACATTCCCTCCCGAAACCCTTTACAAAAAGAACAGTTTATCCAAGTATAACCCCGACTTTTTTTATCTTTGCATCATCGAACATCATAATCCTTATCCCAATGGCGGCAAATAACCAGAAAAACACCCGAATACTACTATTCCTCCTCCTGTGTATCAGGATAACACTGACGGTGGACGCCAATGACTTCCTGTTTACATCGATCAACACGGCACAAGGATTGAGCGACAACCAGATACGCTACATACTCCAACTCCCCGACGGAAGAATGGTATTCACCACCAACGGGAATGTCAATCTGTATGACGGCGTACATTTCAGCTACCTTCACCGCACGGCAGAAGACATTTCCCCGCTGAAACAGTATGAAGGATGTTACCGCATCTATCAATGCGGAGATTCACTCCTATGGATTAAAGATTATCATAAACTGATGTGCATCGATCTCCATCAAGAAAAATACATACCTCACCTTGACTCCTATTTCCGGGGAAAAGAGATACACGAACCGGTAGAAGACCTTTTCGTCGACAATTCGGGACGTATCTGGCTACTTACTTCTCAGGAGTTGCGGGAACTGGAAACGGGCATCCGCCTCGCCCTGCCGGAAAATGAGCATCGAAAGCTACAGGACATACATTCGGATGAACTTGCGGTTTACCTATTCTATCATACCGGCGAAGTCGTTTGCTACGACCCGAAAGCCGGAAAGCAGTTGTATGACAGAGCTGCTTATCCCGCCTCGGAACAGGAGGACTTCAACCGTACTTCTCTCGTTGTCAAAAGCCAAAAAGGATTCTACCAGTTACGCAACGGCCGCAAAGGAGGATTCTTCTACTTTAATCCCCAAAACCGGACATGGGAGAAGCTGTTCGAACAGAACTACACGCTCAACACCCTGATCATCACTCCACAGGGCGATAAAGCTTATATCAGTTGTGTTCACGGTTTCTGGATCATCGACCTCCAAAGCAGGGAACAGCAATACATCCCCGTACTGGAAACAAAGAAGGGAAAGCTCGTTTCGACCGAAGTCAGCACCATCTTTCAGGATGCCCAAGGCGGATTATGGGTAGGCACACTCAATCGGGGATTACTCTATCATCATCCTGCCACACACAAACTGATTCACGTCAGCCGCACTGCTTTCCCCGCATCACCGGAAGAGGACATCGCCGTCAAAGCTTTTGCAGAAGATGATAACGGCAATATCTATCTGAAAAGCCATTCCACAATCTATCAGCTAGCTGTCAATCAGGACGGTTCACGGACTCTGCTACCTGTACCAGCCTTATCGGTCTCTGCAGAATTGGCAAAGGAATTAGATCAAAGAGGTGGAAACAAATATTACAGAAGGCAATCATACACCGCTCTATGCACCGACACACGTGGCTGGACATGGGCAGGGACAGCCGACGGACTGGAACTCTTCACCGATCAAGAGCAAACACCGGATAGCAAACCGACCACACAAACAGCAGATAATCACCCCGCCTCATCCAATACCCAAGCCCACCGCATTTTCTATCGTGAAGACGGACTGAGCAATAACTTCGTACAATCAATCATCGAAGACAGAAACAACTATATCTGGGTAACTACCAGCAATGGCATTTCACGCATCCATATCAATCCGGAGAATCAGGAAATCGGCTTTACCAACTTCAATCAACTGGACGGGGCTTTAGAAGAGGAATATATACAGGGAGCTATCTTTGAGTCTTCGGACGGTACACTCTATTTCGGAGGCATCGACGGCTTTACCATTTTCCGTCCCGACCATGAATCCGCCACTCCGGGCCTGCCTTACAAACCGGTTTTCACCAACTTACATCTCTACGGTGAAAAAGTAAACACAGGAGAAAAGTACGGAAACCGCATCATCCTGCCGCAAGCCGCCCCTTACACAAAGGAGCTAGAACTGGACTATAACCAGAACTTTCTGACCTTCGAATGTTCGGCACTGAACTACGTGAACAGCGAACGCACCTACTACCGCTACCAACTGGAAGGCATCGACCAACAATGGATGAACGCTTTTGCCAGCGGACAAGGGAATGCAACAGTCGGCAACGGCATCCTGCAGGCATCCTATACCAATCTACCGCCGGGAGAATACACATTCAAAGTCGCTGCATCCGACAACCTGTTACAATGGAACGATAACATCACAAAGATACACGTCACTATCCACGCTCCCTGGTGGAAAACGACTACCGCCTACGTTCTGTATACGGTTTTCGTGTTACTGATTGTCTTAGCAAGCATCCGCCTCTATATCTATCAGACCAAGAAAAAGATGAAACAGCAACATAAAGAAGAAATCCTGCTGCTCCGCATCCGCAACCTGATAGAGCAATGCAACAGCTATGAAGCCGAACAGAAAGCCCGTTCGGAGAAGAAAAGCCACCCTTCCGTCTGCGACAGGAACGAAACGGCAGATGATAATGAAAAGCCAAACGGCATAGAACCGGACAGTGCAGAGTCCAACCGTACTGTACAAAATATCCCCGAACCGGACAGTGCAGAATCCGCCTTCCTGGTACAAGCGATAGAACTGGTAGAAAAGAACCTCGACGTCAACGGCTACTCCGTAGAGCAACTAAGCCGTGACCTCTGCATGGAACGCACCGGACTCTACCGCAAGCTGGTGACTTTGCTCGACCAGTCCCCCAGCCTCTTTATCCGCAACATCCGTCTCCAACGGGCAGCGCAACTACTTGCCGAAGGCAAACTGAGCGTAACCGAAATAGCGGAACGTACCGGCTTCAGCAGTTCCAGCTACCTAAGCAAATGTTTTCAAGAAATGTATGGATGCCGTCCCTCGGAATATACAGAGAAAGCGAAGAGAATGGGACAAGAAGAGAACAGAGCAAAAGCAGGGCAAGCAGAGAACGAGAAGCCACATGAGAAAGCAAAAGAAGAAAAGGAAATGAAGAAATCAACCTGATTGTTGTTTGTTTCAACATAGCTATTGTCCGCAAAATGTCCTTCCATCCTACCTTTGCCGTATCATAAAGCACTTAAAGAAACCATGAAAATGAATCTAAGAAAAACAGGCATCCTGTTGGCATGGGCCATGATCATTGCCGCAAACGGTACGGCACAAAACGTACAACGTACTTCCCAAGGCATCAAGTATGCAGCACAAGGGATGAACGTCAGTGTAGAATTTTATTCGCCTTCCATCGTCCGGGTATATAAGACGCCCGGTGAGACAGCTTCCGACAAAGAAAGCCTCGTTGTCATCAAAGCACCGGAACAAACCCCGGTTTCCTTCGGTGAAAACGGGAAAAATGTAACATTGAGCAGTCAGATGATACAAGTGGAAGTGAACCCCGAAACAGGCGGCATCTACTTCTTCGACAAGCTAGGGCAACGGCTGCTGACCGACAAAGACTACGGAACACAGTTTACCCCTTTCAATGACGCGGGCGTCCCCTCCTACAATGTCCGTCAGGCTTTTCTGCTGGATAAGGACGAAGTAATCTACGGTCTGGGCCAACAGCAGACCGGCAAAGTGAACCAACGCAATCAGAAACTCTTTCTCCGCAACCAGAACATGAGTATCTGCATCCCCTTCATCCACTCCATCAAAGGCTATGCCCTCTACTGGGACAATTACTCTCCTACCACCTTCCTCGACAATCCGCAAGAAACCTCCTTCGACTCGGAAGTAGGCGACTGTGCCGACTACTACTTCATCTACGGCGGCAACGCCGACGGAGTCATAGCCGGAGTACGCGACCTGACCGGACAAGCCCCGTTGTATCCTCTCTGGACACTGGGCTTCTGGCAATGCCGTGAACGCTACAAAAGTCCGGACGAACTGTGCGAAGTCGTAGACAAATACCGGGAACTGAAAGTTCCTTTGGATGGAATCATCCAAGACTGGCAATACTGGGGCTGCAACGAGAACTGGAACTCCATGAAATTCCAGAATCCACGCTACATCAACAAGATGGGTGACCCGGAATACATGAAATTCCTCCCGAACGGAGAAGACAAGAATGCCGACTACGGCACTCCTCGCATCAAAAGCCCCAAAGAAATGATCGACTACGTGCACAAGCAGAACGCCCACATCATGATCTCCGTATGGGCCTCCTTCGGTCCGTGGACAGAAATGTATCAGAAGATGGACAGTCTGAAAGCACTGCTCCATTTCGAAACGTGGCCGCCCAAAGCCGGAGTCAAACCTTACGACCCGTATAATCCGGCAGCACGGGACATCTACTGGGAAGCAATGAAAAAGAACATCTTCGACCTGGGTATGGATGCCTGGTGGCTCGACTCCACCGAACCGGACCACATGGATATCAAAGACCAGGACTTCAACACGCAGACCTATCTGGGTTCTTTCCGCAGGGTACACAACGCCTTCCCCTTAATGTCCAACAAAGGCGTATATGAACACCAACGCGCCACTACTTCCGACAAGCGCGTATTCCTGCTTACCCGTTCCTCCTTCCTCGGACAGCAACGGTATGCTTCCCATTCATGGAGCGGAGACGTAACTTCCGAATGGTCCGTCATGCGCAAGCAACTAGCGGCAGGACTGAACTATGCGTTATGCGGCATCCCGTACTGGAATACAGACCTAGGTGGCTTCTTCGCATGGAGATATAACAATAACGTAAACAACATCGCCTATCATGAACTGCACGTCCGCTGGTATCAGTGGGGAGTATTCCAGCCGATCATGCGTTCACACAATTCCAGTCCGGTAGCCGTAGAAATCTACCAGTTCGGCAAGAAAGGCGACTGGTCATACGATGCACTGGAGAAATACACTCACTTACGTTACCGCCTGTTGCCATACATCTACAGCACTTCCTGGGAAGTGACCAGCAAAGCAGGCAGCATCATGCGCCCTCTCATGATGGACTTCCCGAAAGACAAGAAAGTGCTCGATATGGACACCGAATATATGTTCGGACGCAACTTCCTGGTTCGCCCGGTGACGGATTCATTGTATACATGGCAAGACAAGAAGCAAAACGGTCATCAGAAAGACATGAGCAAAATCGGAAAGACCGATGTTTACCTTCCCCAAGGTGCCCGCTGGATCGACTTCTGGACCGGACAAACACTGGAAGGCGGACAGACCCTGCAACGTGAAGTCCCGATTGACATTATGCCGATCTACGTCCGTGCCGGCTCTATTCTCCCCTGGGGGCCCGCCGTGCAATACTCTACGGAAAAGAAATGGGACAATCTGACCATCCGTATCTATCCGGGAGCGAACGCGGAATTTACCCTTTACGAAGATGAGTTCGACAATTACAACTATGAAAAGGGAGCTTACTCCACCATCACCTTGAAATGGAACGACCAAGACCGTACACTGACCATCGACGACCGGAAAGGCAGCTACAAAGGAATGCTGAAAAGCCGCAAATTCAACCTCATAGTTGTAGAACCGGGAAAAGGCTGTGGCGACGGAGACTCAACCACCTTTGACAAATCCATCTCCTATAGAGGTAAGAAAGTGATTGCTAAGCTATAAACTGACGATAATCAGATAACTAACACGAGTTCGATATGGTCCATCTTATTGGAGTATATCGAACTCGTGTTCCTTAGTAAAAAACATACTTCTTATTGTCACTTATCACCTTTTGAGAATAACCTACTGATTATTAGCCATCATTGGGTGATAATAAGTGGTGATAATAGGGTGACAATAGCCATACATCACACATCCTATTATCACCCTCCCCTATATCCAGCCCCTAACCTTATACAACAAATACCATATACTACCGGTATCTTTCACTTATAGTGCCTTTATTCTTCCATTAAGACGCCGACATTATTAGTTGTTCACGGCCGTGGCAAGAGCTGATCACGACCGTGAGCAATGCTCTCCACGACTGTGATCAGACCTGTTCACGTCCGTGAACAACTAATAATGTCGGCGTCTTATTCCTACTTTCCCTATGGGAAAAAGCAAGAATGTAAGAGGCTAAAGAGAACTTTAGTACTATCTTACGGCTGATTACACTATAGACAGCAAACGAACCACCCGTTCAGTGAAAGATGAAAGATAGGGTGAAAGATGCAGAAAGTATCTTTCACCGCCTAAATCCCCGATGAATAAAGAGTTTGATAGTAATCGGTGAAAGATGAAAGATAAAAGAGAAGGTTTTCATTATAGAGAAGAAAGGCTGGCCTGATTCTCTTTTAACAAGCATCAGACCAGCCACAAAAATAAGCGACCCTTATAAAAAATATTACTTCCTAACATTCCAGTCTACACAACGTTCTTTTAGATAGTTTCTTATCCAGTCTTCGCCTGCCTTTATTTGCCCACAATGTTCTTCCTTTCCATCGTTGAACCAAATACGTTTATTAATCTTCCGCATATATCGCTTCTCCTTTTTCTTTCCTTTATCTGTAAAATACCACACTAACTCAAGGATTGAACGATTTTGTCGAAAGATTAACATTTGAACACAATAAATGAATTTTTCGTCACATCTTTTGGGCTCCGCTGTAGGAACATTATAAAGAAAAACCGAATCAGCATTAAAAGATTTCCATGTTTCTTTCTGAGTAAAGGTACGTAAATGTTTATCCCGTAAATTATCTTCCGTGCCAAAGATGTTTCTTAAACCATTATCTATCCTATAAGTGATATTGTCTACATCTGATGGTAACAATCGATAAAGTACTTTACATTGTTTATCTTTAGATTCAAATACCCAGTAAATCCATCCGAACTTTCCGTCATCATTAACAGGCGCCCATAATTGTACTGTATCAAGATCATTAAAATCTTTCGGAATCTCATACTTAATGTTATAAATAGCTCCAATAGAATCTAGTCCTTTAGAAACTCCTGTCTGTGCTAAAGCAGGAGATACGCTTAATATTACATAAATGTACAGCACTATCATAAACATTGCTTTCCCTACTCGAATATTATAATTCATCTCCATAGCCTCATTTTTCTACAATTACTGTTTCTTTCTATCTACTCTATATACATGATATTACAAAAGTTTTCTGCCAACATTGAAGTACATTTTAGGACATTTTTGAACCTATAAAAAGACAGAAATGCGACTAACACCAACCAGGATAATGAATACAATACAAACAAGTAGAGTTTTATACGGTAAGTTTTTCATTAGAATTATACTTAAAGTCATTAATGACGTTTCAAAGTACGAAATCAATATAGATAAACACTAAATATCTCCGCAATAATGTTTTAACACTACCTAGTTAAATGAATAAACCTAATCTCATTTGATGTTGCACGTTATAATATTATATTTAGAGTTCGTATCTAGTATAAGTAAAGTCAGTCTGATTCTCTATATTTTTAATAAGAACCAGACTAACCATACTAACCCCTATTGAAAACCAGTTTATTGTTTCTTATTTCACCTTTTGTGTCTTCAAGCGGATGACCGTGAACGAATAAGCAGGCAATTCCTGCTTGAAGCTGGTTCCTGCCTCTATCGTATCCGTCACCGGAAGCGGAGTCGTCTCGGGTGCACCTGCCAGTACAGTCCGCGTAGCGGAAGACTGGATACCATCCATTCCCGGTAACCGGACATCCGTCTCTATGCTGACAGGCAACAGATTGACTAACTTCACAATCACATCCCCCGTCTTACTGTCACGAACGATGGAAGAACCAACACGGAGTTTTACGCGACCGTCCTGATTATCAAGGTTTATCTGTGAAGGGATGTAATGGTCGCCTGCGTTCTGACCGTACAGTTTCTGCACATAGTATCCCGTTGTCGGTCTTACTTCCCGATTGTTGAAGTAGATCAGGTCTGGATTCCACTGCGTCCGTCCGTCTTTTGCCAGCAGAGGAGCATAAGAACTCATGTGCACTACGTCTCCATTCCGTTCCAAAGCAGTCAGATAAAGCGCTTCGGTCAAAGCTGTTTCCATATTCGCTCTGCGTCCGGGGATATGAGTGGCATATTCGCCCAGATATACTTTCGTTTTTTTAGAGCGGTCGTACTTGTCATAGAAGTCCTGATTGTGCAGGAACCACCCCGGAGACTGATAATAATGTTCGTCTACCATCGGAACACCGAGTTTGTCCGCCAGTTTCCAGCCTTCCACATAGTCTGTTCCCTCATTGAAAGGGCCTACCGTGCCGACAACGATCATTTCCGGATACTTCTCTTTGATAGCAAGGTATATCATCGTGAAGCGTTCTTCGAAGACATCGGTGATCAAGTCTTCATTGCCGATGCCGATATATTTCAGATTGAAAGGCTTCGGATGACCGGATTCGGCACGTATCTTGCCCCATTTGGTCTTCCTTGCATCACCGTTCGCCCATTCTATCAGGTCGAGAATATCCTGAATGTAAGCACCCATTTCACTCATCGGGATACCGCCTTGCTGACCGCCTCTCAAATCGCCATGACAGGCAGAGTTCTGACAAGGAACACCTGCCGCCAGTACCGGAAGCGGTTCCGCACCTATATCTTCGCAGAACTGGAAGTATTCATAATAACCCAGTCCCATGCTCTGATGATATCCCCAAAGGTTACGGGCAGGTTTACGGGCTTCCAGCGGTCCGATAGTATTTTTCCATTGATAGATGTTCTTCAAACCGTCACCATGAGCCACACAGCCTCCGGGGAAACGGACAAAGCGCGGGTGCATATCGGCAAGTGTCTGTGCAAGGTCGGGACGCAAACCGTTCTTTCTGCCTTTGAATGTATTCTGCGGGAAGAGAGAAATCATATCCAGTTCGATTTCACCTGCCGATTGCGGACGAAGTTCCAGACGGGTATCGGCGGACGCTTTTGCTGTCAGCACTGCTTTATACGTTTTCCACGAACGGGAAGAGACGGTAACTGTCGTTTCACCCTGTACGGTGTCGTCAGCATCTACGAGGCGTACGAGTAGTTTTCCGGACTTGCTGCCTTCCGGGATACGGGCAAACAAGGAGAAATCATACTTCTCGCCTGCTTTCAAGGCGATTCCGTCAAAACCGGTGTTGGTCAGGGCAGCTCCCGGCTGGTTCGTCTTCAAGACGGCATAATGCGGGTTGTTCGGATGGATAGGGTCCGAAGTCGATACGGTAAAGGTGGCGTTTTCTCCTTCCAGCTTCCATGAATGGGTGCTGTTCCAGTTCTTGTCCCCTTCACGGTCGGACGGGTCGTATTCGAAGTCCCGGTTTTGGATCAGTTCGGCATACAGGCCGCCGTCGGCGGAGTAGTTGATGTCTTCGAAGAAGATACCCATCAATAAGTCGCTGATTTCTTTTGTTTCTTCCGGTTGTGCTGTGACGGTGGCTTTGATCGGTTTCAGTCCGGCAAAGCGTTCTTTATCCTGTACAGGGCGTTCGCCATACAGGGAGTTACGGTATTGGTTCCGTTCGTACGTCCGGGTCAGTCCGTCCACTACCGACCAGGGCACTTGGCTGACGGTTCCCGTTTCTTCGTGTCCGGCAATCTTTGCTTTGACTCTTGTTCCTTCAAAATCGGGAGTCGTACGGGGATATTGCTGGGCTTCCCAGTAGATCAGGTCTTTTGATCTGGCCTGACCGTATCCGTCGTGGTCGTTCAACTTCCAGACACAGAGCCATTCTCCGCCGGGGAGTTGTTTCAGATTCGGATCGAGCATCTTCTTCTGCGATCCCCAACGGCTGTAATCGCAACGAAGATAGCCGTAGTTTTGTCCTATTTCAAACCAATGTTTCCCGTCCATGCTCCATGCAAAGCGGAGTCCGCTACGGCCGTCGTCACCTCGGGTGGCGTAAGCAAAAAGGGATACTGAATCGGGAGTAGCAGTCGTTTCATGCGTTGCGGCAAATGCGGCCGGCTGCAACGATAGTAGTAATACACTAAATAGTAGAAGTAAATGTTTCATGGTATAAATTATAATATAAGATCTCTGCAAAAAAGAGTACGTATTCACTAAAAAAGGTCTGATACTCTGTTATTTCCTGTTTTCCCAATGACTTCTCAGTTTGGCGGCTTCTTCTTTTGTCAAATGGATCACCGCGCCGTGTTTGGGCGACGAGAAATTAGTCGTCTTCATCACTCCTTCGTTGAAACGTCCCAGGTTCTTGAAATTCACGAAGTCGGAAGTTTCGATGAAAGCGAAGTTATGGGGGTTGATGCCGTAGACGTCATACATCAATACCCATTTGTCTTCTCCGATACGCTTCCAGAGGTTGGGAGCTTCGCAGGCCCTAGGTTCGAAGTCGTACCAGCGAGGGTCATATTCGTAATCACCGTTGATGCGGTCTGATACGGCCTGTTTGATTCCGGCGCCTCCGTCGTGCGAAACGTAGAACATACGATACCGGTCGCCTACCTTGGTGATGTCGCCGTCGATAGCCGATATTTTCTCGTTGGGATACTCGAAGAGGATTTGCGGGAGTGTCTCTATCCGGTCGAAGTCATCGTTGACATAGACATAGTACAGTTTGTTCGCCTCGTTCTTGAAACGCATGGTGAAGTAAATCATCAGTTTACCTTTCTTGTCATCATAAGTCACTTCGGGCGCCCATACGCAGCCGATTTCACCCAAGCCTGCCGATAACAGGTCGAAACGGGCATTGGTACGTTTCCAGTTGATCAGGTCCCACGATTTCATCAGTACGAGTCCGCGGTTGTTTCCCCAGCCGTATTCTTTTCCGTCACGTTCCCATTCGGTATCACGGAAGCCGTCTTTCTGCGCATAGATGTGCAGGTCGGTCATGGAAAGGTAGAAAGCTCCGTCCGGACCGCGGAAGATGTGCGGGTCACGGATGCCTTTTTGCAGGGCGATGGTATCTCCGGCGATCACCGGTTTGCCGTCGTTCAAGGCCGTAAATGTATATCCGTCGTCACTGACGGCCATGTAAAGGCTGTGCGTTTCGTCTTTATGGAAGACCATCAAGTAAGCCCCCATCTCCTTTTCCTGCGGGATGGCGTTGCGGTAACGAAACTGACGGAAGCCGGCGCTGCCTTTTCCGGAGGAGAGCAGTCCGATGCGTAAAGCGTAGAAGCCGCCGTAGTTGTTATGGTGCAACTGAGATACATCCATGTTTTCTACCAGCGTAGTCCATTCCTTACCGTCCTTGCTGACTGCCAGCCGGACACTGTTTCCCTGATTCTGTATTTTGGCGAAGAAGCGTTTGCCCAACTTGTTAGGGAGGGTAAAGCTGTTTTCCGCGTTTCTGTAGATAGTGAAGTCCTTTCCGTCGGACACGACTCCAAAGTAGGCCTTTTCGCTGTAATATAGAAGAAGTCCGGCTGTGTTACCCTTGCCTACGTTGACTTCCACCTGTGTTTCGTAATTCTTGTCTTCGGCGGTGGTCAGCAGTAGGCGGGCATCGGAAGGGGTACTTCCTTTCGCATCCATCCATAAAGTCTGTTTCTTGAAGCTGAGCGACTGAGGGGCATATTCTTTCCAGAAAGTCCATTGGAGTCCCGGTTCCGGTCCTTCGAAGTCATCCGAGAGGCTGAGTCCGTGTTTGATGGACGGATCGGTCTTGATGGGAGTGGCGGTGGATTTGGTACGATACCATCCATCGGCGGTCCATTCAATCGGTTCGATGAGGGTGGAGCGTCCCAGGGTGTGATAGCCTTTGGCATAGGCATGATATACGATCCACCAGTTGCCGTTCACATCGTCGATCAGTGTGCCGTGTCCTTTCGACCACCAGTTGTCATGGGCACTATAGGTATGCACTACCGGATTATAGGGAGAATTTTCCCACGGTCCGGTGACACTCTTCGAACGGGCGGCAACTGCCATGTGGCTTGTTGCCGGACCGGCCGTTCCTCCCTGTGCGGAAGTCAGGTAATAATAACCATTATGGTAATTCAGCTTCGGCGATTCCAGACACATACATTCCGTTTCCCAGTGATTGGGATATCGCCAGCCTTCGTACACTTTCTGTTTTTGGCCGATGGTGGCCAGTCCGTCGTCCGTCAGTCGGATGACTTCTCCTTTGTCAACATATAAATATCTGTTCCCCTCCTGATCGGCTATGTGTCCGGGGTCGATGCCACTCACTTTCAGGTCGATGGGTTTGCTCCACGGGCCCTTGATGTCATTTGCCCAGATCACCCAGTTTGTTCCTTTGGCCGGATAATAGATGTAGTATTTTCCTTTGTACTTCAATAAGTCGGGCGCCATTGCAGAGCCTTCGTATTCGGGCATTACACGGCAGACGGGTTCCCAGTTCATCAAGTCACGGGAGTGCCAGATGAGGAATCCGGGAGCGTAGTAAAAAGGAGAATGAGTCATGTAATAATCCTCGCCATCGCGCATGACAGAAGGGTCCGGATAGTCACCCGATAAAACGACTTTCGGGTATTCTTGCGAATAGGCCTGTACTGTTGCACAGACAAGCAAAATGAACAACAGGAGTTTTTTCATGGTATTTATTTATGGGATATTAGATGGTGCATCTGATGGCTTTACATCTTGTCGGGCTTTCCGTAGACCTTGTACAAGCGTTTCAGTTCCTTGTCAGTAATCGGCATTACGGTGCCGTGGCGCGGATGGAAGTCCATGCTAATGGCATTGTCTATGACTTTGAAATTCTCCAAATCGGTGCTTTCCGTAAACTGATACTTGCCTTTCATATATACATCGTACATCAGGATGTACTTGTCCGTACCTATCAGCGGGAAGATGCCGGCACCTTCTACAGCTTCTTTCGTCTGTTGCTTATAATCTTCCGATTCTGTCCATTGTCCGGAAGTCAGGGAGGCGGTGGTTGCTTTTTTAATTCCATTGCCGTCTCCTTCCGTTTTATAGAACAGGTGGTAAAGTCCGTCTTTATAAATGATGTCTCCGTCAATACAGGATTTGCCATTCTTCGGGAGGAACAAAGTTTTGGGTTCTCCTTCTATATCGGTGAAATCTTTGTTAGCGTATGCGTAATAAATAATGTCCGGGCCATTACCATGCTGCATTGACCAGTAGACCATGTATTTCTTCGCTTCTTTATCATAAATAGTTTGCGGTGCCCATACCCGCTTCAAATCTTCCTGATTCGGGTATTTCTTCTGGATATTCACGATGTTGGAGGTCCAGTTGACGAGATCTTTCGATTTCAACAGTACCATGGCACGGTTGGAACTCCATCCGTTGCCGGAGACCATGTCGGTTACGACCATGTAAAATGTCTTTCCGTCTTCACAACGAAGAATGTGCGGGTCACGCACTCCACCCGTAGAACTGATTTCACGGGAATCGATGACCGGTTGGTTTCCGTTTAATGCATAGTAGTTGTATCCATCGGGGCTGACAGCCATCCGGATGGCTTCCTCACTCATCCTGTTTCCGGTGAAATAGACAAACAGGTAGGCAGACTGCTGGCTGTATCCTGTCAGCACTCCTACTAAAAGGAGTGCCAGAAGTAAAGTATATTTTTTCATATTCATTTGAGAGTAAATGCTTATTTATAAAGTGAATGCTTTATTATCAAAAGGCCGATATTGGCTTATTATTGGTTTAATACTTGAAATCAGACGGTTTCACATAGACGCGGTATTCACGAATCATGCCCGGAAAGTCCTTTTCGGCACGGGGCAGATAACGGAAGCCCGTCACTGTTTCCACTTTGCTCAGGTCGATTACCAGTTGATGGGGGTAAGCGACATTGTCAACGGTCATCCAGAAAGTGGATTCCTGCAAGTCGAATATCTTATCCGCCGTACGGTTTCCGCTGCGTGTCTCTTCGCTATCGGCATAACGGATTTTCCAATGTTCGCGGGATACGGGTTTGCCGTCGGCTCCCAGCACATCGAACTCTGCAATAGCGGCAATATTGTTATTGGCTTGCGGAGAGAGTGCTTCCAGACAGAAGAAACGTCCTTTTACCGGAGCGTCGAAACGTACTTCCTGCCAGCCGTTGCCCGGCGTGAGGGCTCCTTCGTGCGCAACCTTTTCTCCTGTCAGTTTCAACTTTTCGCCATCCTTGCGGTGTGTTTCCGGCGCTTTCTCGCGGAGTACGTCGAGGATCGGTTTCTTCAGACCCTTGATTGATGCTTTCGTTGGACCTTTCAGGTCGAGGACGAGGATTTCATTCTCGCCTTCTTTCAGCCAGCAGCCCGGTATGAAAAGTGTCTGCTGGGGACCGATTTCCCAGAAACGTCCCATCGCATGACCGTTCACCCATACCATACCTTTGCCCCATGTGCTCATGTCGAGGAAAGTGTCGCCTACTTTATCGAGTTTGAAAGATGACCGATAGTAAGCAGGCATAATCGGTAATATTTTCGTATCCTTGTAGTTCTTGTTCTTGATAAATGAGTAGTCTACGGGGAAGTTATATACAGTCCAGTTCTTCAGTTCTTTCACCTGATTGCCCGAAAGGAGTTCTACCTTTTCGGTGATTCCCTTCCGGTCGTGGATGGACTTATCAAAGTTGACACGTCCCATTGCCTCTACCAGAATATCCAGTTGCGTACCTTTCTTCAAGGCCGGCAAGGTAGTGGTAAATTCTCCTTTGCGGCGGTCGAGGCGGGCCAGCAGCTTGCCATCAGCGTAGATTTGTGCCCAGTCGTGCACTTCGGTGATTTTCAATGTAGTGCCTGAGGTTACAGCTTCGGGCAATGTGGTACGATACAGGATCGTTCCCCACCCTTGGTTGAATTGCTCCATCGGCTGGATATCCACCGACTGCTTGGCATCCGGCAAGTTGGAGAAAAGTGGAGCTACTTTGGTGAAATGAAATTCAGGTACTTCAATGACCGGCAGTGCGGCAGGAACTTCCGGCAGTGCTTCACCGGCAGGAAGATACGTTTTCAGCAGGTCGCGGAGGAGATAGTATTTCTCTGTCGTCCATCCGGCTTCGCTGATCGGGGCATCGTAGTCGTAAGAACTGCACATAGCGGAGTAGGCAGGATTGTTGGCACCACCCCAATGTCCGAAAGTCGTTCCTCCGTGAGTCATATAAAGGCTGAAGGAGATGTTGCGGTCGAGCATTTCTTTGATGCCCTGTACCATATCTTTGGCAGGACGTGTTTCATGTTTCCGTCCCCAGTGGTCGAACCATCCGCTCCAGAACTCGCTGCACATCAACGGAGTTTCCGGACGAAGTTCTTTCAGTTTCTTGAATTGCTGGTCTATATTGGCGCCTGTTCCGAAGTTGATGGTCCAGATCAGGTCGTCGAGTGCATTCCGTGTAAAGTTACTGCTCCAGTCGCATTGGAAGAGAGGTACATCGGTAAAACCGGATTCGCGCACCAAGTCGCGTACGGCAGAAACATAAGGCTTGTCAGTGCCGTAAGAACCGTATTCGTTCTCCACCTGCACCATGATAATATTTCCGCCCTTATTTACCTGTAGCGGCGCCAGTTGCTTACCGACTTCTTTCATGAAGATGCCTACCCGTTCCATATAATAAGGATCGAGCGTGCGCAGTGCCACATCTTTCTTCTTCAGCAACCACCAGGGCAGGCCGCCCATTTCCCATTCCGCACACACATACGGACCGGGGCGGACGATGACATACATTCCGTGTTTCTGAGCGGCACGACAGAAGGCAGCGATATCATTCTGACCTGTAAAGTCAAACTTGCCTTCTTCCTGTTCGTGTATATTCCAGAAGATATAAATACAAATAGTGTTCATTCCCAACGCCTTACACATCTCAATACGATGATCCCAATAGGCTTGCGGAATACGGGTATAGTGCAGTTCGGCAGCTTTTACTACGAACGGCTTCCCGTCCAGCAAGAAAGTATTCTTGCCTGCCTCAAACTTACGGGCAGTAGTCTGCGCCTCTGCACTACTGAAAAAGATGACTGTAAAAAGTACTAGTAAAGCAATAAATCTGTGTCTCATGGCTTTTATCTCAATATAGAATTATAATTATATATAGTATACGGCAAAGATAGGCGATTCACCTAAACCGCAGGTACCAATTATCATTCAAAAAAGGTTAGAAATAAAGCAAAATCCCCTGAGACAGATTATTTTTAAAGGAAATACGACCTTTTGTTGACAGGTTACTTGTGTCTGTACCCGCCCCTCCGGTCGATTTCCTTTATAGTATGAATGTTTTTCTTTCTTGTGTTTTTTCTTCCATTTAGAAGAGTTTTCTTCTCCTCAGAGCTGTTTTTATAATCCAGCCCCGATGAATCAATTATCTTCTTCGTCTTTAAACATTTGTTTAATTAGATCAATATTATCATCATAATCATTACCCGATAAAGTGATGACATCTGCCAAACCTACAATATTCGAATCTGAATCATAAGTGGTCAGCAAACAGTACATTTCACGTCCTGTGGCGTCTTCTTCAATATGAAGTTGTACCGGTTCACTTCTTCCTCCGGGAAGGTCTGCCAGATATTCAAAGTTCCTGGATAAGAAAGCTTCCACTATCTTCGCAGGGTTTGTCTCATCACGCTTAAACTTCTTGACTCCCAAACTCTTGACTTTTCCTCCACTTTGAAAGTTGTATATATCAAAGTTATTCAGATAGGCAGCTATCAGGCAAACCAGTGTCATGATGATTCCGGCTGTACGCACCAACCAGCCTGCCAATGGAAGCAAACCGGGAAAAATAGCCAGAACGGCTCCTACCACGGCCAAACCTAAATATAACACAGGTTTCAGATTGTTCTTTCTTTTTTCAAATTTAGTCGGGTTGGCGGCATAATACTCGCTGATGTAACTGTAGTACTTGTTGTTCTTTTGTTCCATAATTATGTGTTTTTGTGATTAAACTATCTTGATCAATTTACCATTTGATTTGCACCCAAGGGCTCTTAGGATTAGACAACAGATCGTCTGCCATTCCCTTCATTCCTAAATTGTGAGCATTGGTCCCTCCCCAGATAGCCCTGCCAATAACATAACTCATCGCCATATCGTGCCATGATGTGAAAGAAGAATGAGCCAATTCATACGCCTTGTCGATATAATTCCACGCTTCCATTTCTGAGATATATTTCATATCGCAGCAGGCACGGGCAACAAAATTAATTCTGCCGGCATCCCAGCCAATCACTCCATAGCGGGCTATATCTTCTTTAGAAGTAATCACTTCATAAGCTATCAACTCCTCATAGACCTCTTTCAAATTTTGCAGTTGCCCGACAGCTTTTTCATAATCTTCCTGACTCTCCATGTTCTGCTGGAAAATATCGTCTTGCGCATTTTCATCGTTAAGCAAAAAAGCCTCATAAACAAACGGAAAGTAGTAATCGTAACCTTTCCGGCACAAATCATCCAATGTTTCGCGGGCATCATGAGCATTATTTATTCCCCACCATTCACCGAGAATAGTAGGCAACTTATCTTTGATATCCAACGAGAGAGTGTTCAGATATCCGCCTTGCTGCAAGGCATACAATGAACCTATAGACAGTTTTTTATACTGTTCTACGGATAATTTTGATTTTGATTTAAAACGAGGCCCCCGAAAAGCTCTTATAATAGTACGGACAAATGGCCATACCTTCATATAAAGAAAAGAAAGGACCATTACTCCGCCTACGACCCAAGGCATCCAACTCATGTCTGTCATAAATAGTGTTTTTGTTTTATTGTTAATACTAATTCAATCTTAATTCCTCTGCCACTTTGCAGGACAGGCTGATATCATTATATATGTCCTCAAGCAGCTTCCCGTCATTCAACGCACTTGGACGCACACATAAAAAACCGGAAGGCATCACGGCGGCATAGTAGAAAGTACCTCTGCTGAACGAAAGCATGATATCACATCCGAAAGTCTGGCGCAGCGCCGTCATATGACGCATCATCGCAGGAGTGAGCAACATACGTGCTTCTACTTCATCATCGGCATAAACGGCAAAATAGTTCTCAAACTCCTGATCTTCCAGTTGTACCAGTCGGGCACTATAGCGCTTCTTCAACCCCTGGATATTCTTCGCCAGATATCCGATCTTTTGTTCTAAGTGGTCGGGCAATATGATAATATTTCCTTTGAATCGCTTGTCTATCTTACACCAGGCAAACATACCCCGAAAATTGTGCGGACTGCTATCCAGCCGCGAGGCAAACAGCGGACGAAGCACAAAACGGTAGATCATGACAAAATATCCCAATACAGGATTGTACTGCAACTTATTCAACAGCCCGTAAGACACACCGATATCCGCCACGTGCAAAGAGTGCTCGCCGTGCGGAAACTGAATATATCCATATGTATTGGCTGCCAGTGCCGGATCAGAAAAAGAGGTGGAAAAGAGTTTGCTGTCTCTCAATATCCGGCTGTCTACCTGAGAGGAAGCCGAGAAATAAACAGTAGGAAACAGAGTAGACATAATGTGCTGCATAGCTTCCGACTCCCGTTCCTGAAAGTTAGTCATACAGCGGGTGAAAACGAAGTTGACCACTATAAATCCAATGAATACAGGTATTATATACTGCGTGAACTGCATATAGTTCTCAAGACCTATATAAGATACAAGCGCACCGCCAAACAACACAAACATAAACCAGCAGAATACAAAAAGATAAACTGCAATACTTCCTGTTCGTACCACCTTTCTCCAGCCATTTACCCGTAAAAGCTCCGAACGAAGCTGTTCTGATAATTTCTTAAAATCAATTGTGTCCATATTCGTATTATCTGAGAAGTTCGGCGACATTTACATTCTGTTGTTCCGGTTCGGGAATATCAATCAGTTCTTCCTGATGATGACCTTGCTGACGGGCAACAACGGAAGAAGGAAACATCTCGATGGTATTATTGTAGTCTGTTACTGCCGCATTATAGGTGCGCCGGATGGCTTGCAGTTGCAGTTCCATGTCCTCAATACTGTTTTGCAGGCGATGGAATTGTTCATTCGCTTTCAGTTCAGGGTAATTCTCGACCGACAACTGTAATTTGGTTAACAGACCGGACAATTCATTGCCACTTTTTATTTGTTCGGCTTCCTGTGAAGGTTGGAAAGAATGTGATCGAAGTTCCGTAATGCGGGTAAGAATTTCATTTTCATGACCCATATATGACTTAACGGCGGCCACCAAATTAGGTATCATGTCATTCCGCTGCTTTAATGCCACGCAAATACCGCTACGACATTGCTTCACCCTGTTTCGCTTAGCGATCAAATTGTTGACTGCCCAAATATACCAAAGTGCGATTAGCAGTATAAGTCCCGATCCAAAATATATAATTCCCATGCTTTTACTTTTGTGTGTATATCAGTTTTCAATAGTTATATCCTATTCAATTTTGACACAGGCAAAAGTAAACAGCATCCCACAAATTAGCAAACAAAGAGGGGGTATAAATACAGGTAAGCAAAAATCAGATAATACGTTAATTAATAAAGCATTAGTTAGGCAGAAGACGGGGTATAGCAGGGTATATTTATAAAATTCAGAGGGTAATATTACAGTAATGGTCAGAAGATGATGTCCATTTTATGACCATCATCTCCTGACCATTACTTAAGTCTATTCAAAGTCAGTGTCTACAATCCGCTGAAATCGACTCCCTCAAATACCAGTGAAGGGATACGCCAGGAGGAGTTCAGACGCGGGTCGTTTCCGGTTGCAACCAACGAGTTCCACAAGGTAATCAGATTGCCGGTAACATTCATCTCGGATACCGGTTGCGTCAGTTTTCCATTCTCAATCAGGAAACCTTCGATGCCATAAGAGAAATCTCCGGTCGAACTGTTGTTGTTACCACCATTAAAGCCCGTAACGAGGATACCTTTTTCCACTCCGGCAATCAGTCCATCCAGATTCTTATCTCCCGTTTCCATGACCAGAATAGATGAACCGCTGATAGTCGGATCGACTCCCATCTTCTTAGCATTGTAGGTATCAATGAAATAGGTATTCAGTACTCCCTTGTCAAAGATGGAGCGACGTTCCGTAGCAATACCTTCGTTGTCGAAATAGCGGGCGCCGGAGGCTTTCACCAAATGAGGTTCGTCCGTCAAAGTCAGTCGGTCACTAGCTATCTTTTCATTCAATTTATTTAATAAGAATGAGTTTTTCTGTTGCAAAGCCGAGCCGTTCAGCGCACTGATCATCGGACTTAGCAAACGGCTGGAATTCATCGGATCGACCACCATCGTATATTTGCCGGACTGTACTTTCTTTTGTCCCAGTTTGCGTAATACACGTTCCAGCGCTTTCTGACCGATTCCTTTCTTAATCAGATCGTTCATATAAAGCGACGACTCATACCAATAAGCAGAAGGACGCGCCTCGCCTTCCCCTCTGATCGTGATGTCGGCAGAAAGTGAGTACCACGTACTTTTGGTTTCTCCTTCGAAACCATTGCTGATCAGGTGGTAAGCAAAGTCCTCGCCATCGCCATAGGAAGAACCGACAGAGATGATCCGTTCGTCCTTGCCTAGTGCTTCTTCCGCTACGGCTTTCGCCATCTCTATTTTATCGTCCGGATTTAAGGATGCGAACTTGGCATCATATAGCTTTAAGTCCGGTTTCCCACCTTTATAGTAACGGGAAGGGTCCGCCAATACACGCGCCTCATCTTTAGCCAGATAGCGTGTAGAGTCTATTCCGTTTTTGATAAATGTTTCGAGCTCTTTCCGGTTCAGGCGGTTGGTAGAGATACTACCATAACGTCCGTCCACATACAGGGAAAGGCTTAATCCGCCTTCCGATGCCTGTTGCAATCTGTCCATCTTCGCATCGCGCAGTTCGAAAGAAGTGTTCGAAGAAGAGTATAAAAGGACTTTTGCTGCCTGGCAGCCATTCTTCAAGGCGTAGTCCATCGCCCACTGTGCCAGTTTCTTATTTTCGTCTGTAATCATAGGTTCGTCTTTTTAAAGTAAGCATTTACTTCTAGTTCTCTCCACCGACAGTCAGTTTGCTAACCAAGGCTGAAGGCATACCGCAAGTCACCGGACAGGATTGTCCGTCTTTTCCGCAAGTCCATGTACCGTTGTCGATCTTCGCATTGGTAGCTACCATCGTGATATCCGCCAAAGCTTTCGGACCGTTACCGATAATATTAATGTCCTTGATCGGTTGCGTCAGTTTACCGTCTTCGATCATGTAGCCCGACTTCACAAAGAATGTAAAGTCTCCGGCACCGATCTGTACCTGACCGTTCGTAAAGTTATCTACAAAGATTCCCTTCTTTACAGAAGAAATGATATCCGATTCGCTCACATTTCCGGCTTCCATATATGTAGCACGCATACGGGGTATCGGCATATTGCGGAACGATTCGCGACGTCCGTTGCCGGTTGGTTCCACTCCGTAGTGCTTTGCACTGATACGGTCGTGCAGATAACTAGTCAGTACTCCGTCTTTAATCAGATAAGTTTTCTGTCCTTCGGCACCTTCATCATCGAAGTTCACCGAACCCCGATTGAACGGAATCGTACCGTCATCCACCACGTTGATATGTTCGTTGCAGACTTTCTTATTCAGCTGATCGGCAAATATGGAAACATTCTTCCGGTTGAAGTCCGCCTCAAAAGTATGTCCGATAGCCTCGTGAAGCAAGATACCCGATCCTCCGGCACCCATGACAACAGGCATTTCACCGCCTTTGGGTTTGATAGCCTTGAACAGAAGAGAAGTCTGGTCTACCGCTTCGCGGGCGATTACGTCCACTACCTCGTCCGACAGGAAATCGAATCCTCTGCGGTAAGCACGGGCAGCGTAGCCGTTCTCCGTCTTTCCGTCTTCTTCCATGATGCACACGGCACCCAGCGTCACCATCGGACGGTAATCGTAGAACATCACTCCCTCCGAATTGCAGAAGAAGATATGCGAAGTGGTATCGCTCTGACTTGCCTGTACTTTATGTACCCGTTTGTCCAAAGCGAAAATCCGGTCGTTCAGTTTTTGCAGATAAGGCATCTTATCTTTCAGGCTGACTTCCTCCCACGGAGAAGCAACGGTATAATAGTTCTTCTTCAGTTCCTTTTCGGTGAGATTCAGCGGTTTGTTGCCTTTGTTGGCGGAAGCGATGCGGGCGGCAGTACGGGCAGCTTTCAGCATATCCTCCACAGTAATATTCTCCACGTAGGCATAGCCACTCTGGTCTCCAATCAGTACACGGACTCCGACTCCATAGTCAATATTCGAATAACTGTTGTTCACTGCACCATCCATCAGGCGGATGCTGTTGGATATCGTGTGTTCAAAGAAAAGGTCGGCATAATCGCCTCCTTTCTCCAATGCCGCGGCAAGCACCTTCTTCAAGTCTGCCTCGCTTACTCCGAAATGATTCATAGCCAAAGCAACTGCTGCTTTCTTGTCAGCTCCTTCGCCGCCCAATGCACCCGGGGTAGTCAGAGCCATAGCAGAACCTGTCGCCAATGATCCGAGTAGAGCTATACCTCCGGTTTTTAGAAAATTTCGTCTGTCCATGTTCACTTATATTTAGTTTCAGTTTTCTTTTGTCAGCAGACTTTCCAGTTCTTCGGCATTCAGACGAAGATAGAATTGTCCGCGATAAGCTACAGAAATAGCTCCTGTCTCTTCGGAGACGATGATGGCGTGCGCATCCGATTTCTGCGAGATGCCCATAGCCGCACGGTGACGCAAGCCCAGTTCTTTCGGGATGTTCAGGTCGTGAGAGACTGGCAGGATACAGCCTGCGGCTTTGATCCGTTTTTTGCTGATAACCATTGCTCCGTCGTGCAGAGGACTGTTCTTAAAAAATATATTCTCAATCAGACGCTGGCTGATAGCCGCATCTATAATTTCTCCTGTACGGACCACTTCATCCAGCGGAGTGGTATGCTCGATCACGATCAATGCGCCTACTTTCTGCTTTCCCATGCTCAGGCAAGCCATTACCACCGGCATGATATCATCATGTTTCAAGGCTTCTTTCCTCGCCCCGCTGAAAAAATGCGCCAATGCACTGACATGCCGATGCGAGCCCAGCGTCAAGAGGAAACGACGAATCTCATCCTGAAAAAGGACGATCAAAGCAATCACACCCACATTCATCAAGGTATCGAATATGGAGCCCAGCAGTTTCATCTCCAGAATCTGAGTGACCACCAGCCAAATCAGGATAAAAACCAGAATGCCGGTAAAAACCTTGATAGAGCCGGAGGCCTTCATCAGTTTGTAGGTGTAGTACAACAGAAGGGCGACCAGCAGTACATCGATAAAATCTTTTATGCCAACGTCAAAAAACACGGTACTTATTACTTATTACAAGTTATTAATTCACAAACGACAAGAGAGTATCACCAACGGATAATGCCATTCTATCATTTGCCATATTCACTCTCAGTTCTCAGTTTATCCACAATCCGGACGGCTTCCACCGCTTCGCGCACGTCATGCACCCGAAGAATGTTCGCTCCTTTCATTAACGCAACGGTATCCAGTACGGTTGTTCCATTCAATGAATCCTGCGGAGTTCCTCCCAATAGTTTATAAATCATTGATTTCCGGGAAACACCGACTAACAGTGGAAGTTCGAAAATGCTGAACTCTTCCAAATGAGCCATCAACTCATAATTATGCTCCAGTGTCTTCCCAAAACCAAAACCCGGATCGAGTATAATGTCTTTCAGACCCAATTCACGAAGTTGTTGCACCTTGCGAGCAAAGTACATGAACACTTCCTTCATCAAATTATCATAATGGGGTTCTTTCTGCATATTTTGGGGAGTTCCCTGCATGTGCATCATGATATAAGGCACTCCCAGGCGGGCCACAGTCTCAAACATCCGGTTGTCCATCTCACCGGCAGCGATATCATTGACGATAGCTACGCCATACTCCTCCACACACTGTTCGGCTACATCCGCCCGGAAAGTATCGACCGAAACGATAGCATCCGGATGATTCCGGTTTACGATCTCCAGTCCGGTACGTAAGCGGTTCATTTCTTCTTCGGCAGTGATGTGTTCGGCGTTCGGGCGCGAGGAGTAAGCTCCGATATCAATGATAGAGGCTCCTTCATCGATGATCTGCCGTGCCCTCGCCGCAATTTCCTCCTGCGTCTGCATCCGGCTGCCGGAATAAAAAGAATCGGGTGTCACATTGAGAATACCCATCACTTGCGGAGTAGCAAGATCGAGCAGACGTCCTTTCACATTTATATAAGTTGGAGAGATCAATTTCATTCTTGATTATATTCCAGTTAGACTGTTGCAAATGTAGATAAAAAAAGCAAGTATTCGTATTAAAATTAGGAAATAAACGTATATTTGCAATCAATAGCAATCAATAGAACTACCGAAAACGAATACCATGAGCCGATTGTCCCGAATTATCTTAGGATACCTTGTCTCTTTTTTGTTCATCGTTATTCCTGCAAAAGCCCAGAAAGAAGCTGAAGTTTATAACGTTGATTCCTCTTTGTATGCCTACTATCAGCGTTGCCAGGAACATTTGCTGGAACCGGTCGTGCTGAGTATGTCCGATACGCTGTTCCGTATGGCTAGCGGACAAAACGACCAGCGGATGCAGGCGGTAGCTCTCTCCACCCGGCTGGACTATTATTATTACCAGGCCAATAATGAAGACAGCATCATTTTTTATACCAATAAGGTAAAACAATTCGCTAAAGAAATACAGCAGTCCAAGTACTACTATTTCGCCTGGGCCAACCGGCTGATCCTATATTACCTGAAAACCGGAAGAAGTAACATCGCCCTCTATGAAGCCGAAAAAGTGCTGAAAGAGGCACAAGCCGAGGACAACAAGACCGGACTCATGTACTGCTACAACATCATGTCGCAGATTTACACAATCAAGAACTTTGATGTCATGGCGTCCGAATGGCGCGTGAAAGAAATCGAACTGACCGAAAAATACAAATTAGAAAACTATAACATCAGTAATACTTACGCTCAACTTGCCAATTACTACATTACGCATCATCAGCCGGAACCAGCGCTGGAAGCACTGGAAAAAGCAGTAAAAACAGCCAACTCCGCCAGCCATAAAATACTGGCAAAGCTGACATACGTAGAGTATTACAGTGAATTTAAAGATTTCTCAGCAGCGGAGAAGATGCTGAAAGAATGCAGGGAACTGTTCGACCAGGACAAAAGGCTGGACTCACTCAAAAAAAGGTTTTACCGCACAGAGGCTTTCTACTACCAGCGCAGCAAACAGTTCGTCAAGGCACTGGAAGCTGTCGAGAAGCAGAAAGCCGAAGAGCAACGGCTGAATGAGTACGCCATGAGCAGCGGACAATACCGCCTCAAAGGAGAAATCTACAGACAGATGGGCAGACCGGATGAAGCGGTGAAATTTCTGAAAAAGTATATTGAAGTAGACGATTCTTTGAAAATAGCCAATGAACAACTGGCGAGCAGCGAATATGCCACGCTGCTAAATGTAGAAAAGCTCAATGCGGAGAAAAAGGAATTAATGCTTCGGACAAAAGAAAAGGAGTTGAGCAATAAAACGACGCTGATTTTTTCATTGATCATCCTGTTAACCATCCTCTTCTTGTTCTTATATCGGGAAAGCCGTCTGAACCGGAGGCTGAAGGCCTCGGAAAGTGAATTAAGAAATAAGAACGAAGAACTGACTTATTCGAGAGAAGAACTGCGCAAAGCCAGAGATCAGGCAGAAGCGACCAGCCAGATGAAAACGACTTTTATTCAGAGTATGTCTCACGAAATACGGACACCGCTCAATTCGATCATAGGCTTCTCACAAGTATTAAGTGACCACTACGGCAATGAGGAAACGAAAGAATTCGTCAACATCATCAAAGCCAACACGGACGATCTGCTTCGACTCGTGACCGATGTGCTCGCATTGTCGGAGCTCGACCAATATAACAAGCTCCCTACAAATATCCAAACGGATATCAATATGATCTGCCAGCTATCTATCGAAGTAGCTAAAATGCAGAAACAAGACACAGTCGAATTCCTTTTCAAACCGGAAAGGGAAAAACTAATCATACTCAGCAATCCGGAACGCATTTCGCAGTTACTTGCCAATCTGGCACACAATGCGATCAAATTCACGACTCATGGCAGCATCGAACTGACTTATTCGGTATTGGAAGCAGAAAAGAAACTCGAGATCAGCGTTACTGACACCGGTATAGGAATCCCTAAGGAGAAACAGGAAAAAGTATTCGAACGCTTCTACAAAATGAACTCCTTCTCACAGGGCACGGGCCTCGGACTGTCGATCAGCCGGACGATTGCCGAAAAGTTAGGAGGCAGCCTCCACATCGATTCATCCTATACGGACGGGTGCCGGATGGTGCTGACTCTTCCTTTGGTATATGCTGAGTAAAAAACGCTTCTGACCGATACCAAATCCGAAAGAATAGCCTATCTTTGCAACATTTAAAAATAAAAGCTCAGGCTATGAAACTTTCTGCTCTTTACCAGATATTTCTGGATTGCCAATTAGTGACGACCGATAGTCGGAACTGTCCTGAAGGATCACTGTTTATCGCTCTGAAAGGCGAGTCATTCAATGGAAACGCTTTTGCCGGAAAAGCATTGGAAACCGGTTGCGCCTATGCTGTCATCGACGAATCCGAATACGCGATTGAAGGCGATCAACGATATATACTCGTAGACGACTGCCTGCAAACATTGCAACAGCTTGCCAATTACCACCGCCGCCAGCTGGGTACACGAGTAATCGGTATCACTGGTACCAACGGCAAGACGACTACGAAGGAACTGATCTCCGCCGTACTCTCTCAGAGCCACAACATTCTTTATACGCTAGGTAATCTGAACAACCACATCGGCGTGCCCTCTACCCTGCTCCGCCTGAAAGCGGAACACGACCTTGCCGTCATCGAGATGGGCGCCAATCATCCGGGAGAAATCAAATTCCTCAGCGAAATCGTAGAGCCGGACTGCGGTATCATCACCAATGTAGGCAAAGCCCATTTGGAAGGCTTCGGTTCTTTCGAAGGTGTGATAAAAACCAAAGGAGAACTTTATGACTTTCTCCGTAAGAAAGAAGGTTCTACCGTCTTTATCCATCACGACAATGCTTATCTGATGAACATTGCCGGAGGACTGAACCTGATCCCTTACGGCACCGAAGATGACCTTTACGTAAATGGACGCATCACCGGCAACTCCCCTTATCTCACTTTCGAATGGAAAGCGGGCAAGGACGGTGAAACCTATCAGGTTCAGACGCAACTGATCGGAGAATACAACTTCCCCAATGCACTGGCTGCCATCACCATCGGTCGCTTCTTCGGAGTGGAAGATGCAAAGATCAACGAAGCCTTAGCCGGATATACACCACAGAACAACCGCTCGCAACTAAAGAAAACGGACGATAACACACTGATCATCGACGCATACAACGCCAATCCGACCAGCATGATGGCTGCCTTACAGAACTTCCGCAACATGGAAGTTCCTCACAAAATGCTCATCCTTGGTGATATGCGCGAACTGGGTGCCGAAAGCGCTGCCGAACATCAGAAGATAGCAGACTACCTCAAAGAATGCGCGTTCGAAAAAGTATGGCTGGTAGGAGATCAGTTTGCAGCAGCAGAGCACTCCTTCCAAACCTATCCCAACGTACAGGAAGTAATAAAGGAACTGGAGGCCGACAAGCCGAAAGGATACACTATCCTGATCAAAGGGTCCAACGGAATTAAACTCAGTTCGGTTGTAGATTATCTATAATATCGCTGTTAATTTCTCAAAGTATTCTCATGCCTTTGAAAAAAAATTCTCACCACGATGAGAAAAAATACTCATGCCTATGAGAATATTTTCTCACTGCAATGAGAATTTTTTCTCATAGGCATGAGTATGATTATGCATTACTACAGTCTTCTATTCCCTTCTCATCATTCGCGGACGAACCACATAATAAGCCACTAAACTGGCAAGGATGGCACCCACCGAGTTGGCGGCAAAGTCCAGCCAGTCTCCTCCCCGATAAGTCGTGCAATATTCTTGCAGCAATTCCACACAGCCGCTGAACAGTATGGGACAGAGGAATGCCCCTACCCATGCGTGCCATAACGGTGCGTCATCACGACGATGCGCCCGCAGAAATTCCAGCCATAACATACCTGACATACCAAAGTACATACAGATGTGAACTAATTTATCTAAGTTAGGGATTTCATTCAAGTCCGTTTTAGGAGGTTTGAAGAAAGACAGATAAATCACAGTTAAGATGATAAAAAGTGAAATAGGATATTTCTTAATATAAGATAGCATATCTAAATAAAATTACGATTCCGGTACAAATATAACTATCATTTTCTATATTTGCATTTTAATACGTACATTTTATAACGATTTGTAAGACAAAACAAGATTTATGACGAAAATTGATAGAGCGAACTTCGGAAGTAAATTAGGCGTAATACTTGCTTCCGCCGGCTCGGCAGTAGGATTGGGAAACATCTGGAGATTTCCCTATGAAACGGGTAATCACGGTGGCGCAGCCTTTATACTGATCTATTTAGGATGCGTTTTTCTTTTGGGACTTCCCATTTTGATTGCCGAATTCCTAATCGGACGCCGTTCGAGGGCAAATACAGCGGGAGCCTATCAGAAATTAGCTCCCGGCACTCATTGGCGCTGGGTGGGACGCATGGGAGTCCTCGCAGCTTTTCTGATTCTCAGTTATTATTCCGTAGTGGCAGGATGGACGCTGGAGTATGTGTATGAAGCTCTTACGAACGGCTTTACGGGTAAGACTCCCACAGAATTCATCTCTTCCTTCCAGCAGTTCTCCAGCAGTCCGTGGCGACCGGTCTTGTGGTTGGTTCTGTTTCTGTTGGTTACTCATTTTATTATTGTCAAAGGTGTGGAGAAAGGTATCGAGAAATCTTCCAAGATCATGATGCCGACTCTGTTCATTATTATATTGATACTTGTAATCTGTTCGGTTACCCTGCCGGGAGCTGGTGCGGGTATCGAGTTTCTGCTGAAACCGGATTTCAGCAAGGTGGACGGAAATGTATTTCTGAGTGCGATGGGACAGGCTTTCTTCTCCCTTAGTCTGGGGATGGGATGTCTCTGCACCTACGCTTCTTATTTCAGCAAAGAAACCAATCTGACCAAGACAGCATTCAGCGTAGGGATTATAGACACGTTTGTAGCAGTATTGGCAGGCTTCATTATCTTTCCGGCCGCATTCTCTGTAGGGATACAACCGGACGCGGGTCCGAGCCTTATCTTTATCACACTGCCCAATGTATTCCAGCAGGCATTCAGCGGAGTACCGATATTGGCCTATATCTTCTCCGTCATGTTTTACGTATTGCTTGCCATGGCAGCGCTGACTTCCACCATTTCCCTGCACGAAGTGGTCACCGCTTATCTGCACGAAGAATTCAACTTCACACGCGGCAAGGCAGCCAGACTGGTGACCGGAGGATGTATCACCCTAGGTATCCTTTGTTCATTGTCGCTCGGAGTGATGAAAGGATTCACCATCTTCGGACTGGGAATCTTTGACTTGTTCGACTTTGTCACAGCGAAGATCATGCTGACACTCGGCGGTCTGTGTGTTTCTATCTTTACCGGATGGTATCTCGACAAAAAGATTGTCTGGTCGGAGATCACCAATGACGGTTCGCTGAAAGTTCCCGTATACAAACTGATCATCTTTATATTAAGATATATCGCACCGATTGCCATCTCTCTGATCTTTATCAATGAGTTGGGACTTATCAAACTATAATGTGGAAAGACTTTTTTTATTTTACTAAAACCGAACGACAAGGCATTATCGTCCTTGTCGTTCTTATTATAGGGGTATACACAATCCCCGCACTCTTGCAAGCTTTCTCCGGACCGGAGAAAACCGACCCGGCTGAACAGGAGAAATCCGAAAAGGAATATAATGAATTTATCTCTTCCATAAAAGAAGTAAAGCAGAACAAGAAATATCCGGTTTACAGAGACAAGTATTCATCGCCCGCCTATCCGAAAAAAGAAATCAGACCGACAGCGTTCGATCCGAATACCGCCGACTCCGCCACTTTCCTCAGTCTCGGCTTGCCTCCCTGGATGGCAGGTAATATTCTGCGATACCGCAGAAAGCAAGGCAGATTCCGACGTCCGGAAGACTTTCGGAAAATATACGGGCTGACGGAAGAACAATACCGGACTCTTCAACCGTATATACGCATTGCCGAAACACCGGTCCTTCAAGATACCAGCCGGATATTAGTAGTACAAGCGACTGCCCCATATGATACTTTAATGAAATACCCGCCGGGCACTATCATCGACCTTAATCAGGCGGATACCACCGAACTTAAAAAGATTCCGGGGATCGGAAGCCGGATTGCCCGATCGATTGTAAACCGTCGCCGGTTATTGGGAGGATTCTATCAAATAGAACAGTTAGGGGAGATTCGGTTAAAAGCGGAAAAACTCCGTTCGTGGTTCTCCGTGGATGCCGGAAAGATTCACCGGATCAACATCAATAAGGCAAGTGTAGAGCGAATGATGCATCATCCGTACATCAGCTATTATCAAGCCAAGGTCATTGCAGAGTACCGGAAGAAGAAGGGGAAAGTAAGAGACTTGAAACAACTGATGCTTTACGAGGAATTCACACCCGCAGATTTCGAACGAATGGCGCCTTATGTTTGTTACGACTAGAATCGTATTTGTTGTGATATATAAAAAAAGATGCATTCCTATCACACCAGACAAGAATGCATCACACACAAACAAAACAAACACTCTACTGACATCTTCACAGACTTACGTAGAGAAGCGACTATAAATATATAGCTAAAAGATTGAACTCACACAATCTTCTAGTGATTTGGTATCCATTTTTAGAAGTTTGGTTTCCTTATTAATCTTTTTTAATTGTGCCATCCACCATATGTACCGTTCTATCGGTGATTTTGGCCAGTCCTTCATCATGGGTAACGATGACGAAAGTCTGTCCCAACCGGTCCCTCAGATCGAAGAACAATTGGTGTAAATCTTCTTTATTATGTGTATCGAGACTTCCGGAAGGTTCGTCCGCAAGGATGACTGCCGGATGGTTAATCAAGGCACGTGCTACGGCCACCCGTTGCTTCTCTCCTCCCGACAGTTCGTTCGGCTTATGGGAAGCACGGTCGGTGAGTCCCATGAAAGCCAGTATCTCCATAGCACGTTCGTTTGCTTCCTTAGACGATACTCCGGCGATAAATGCGGGGATCATCACATTCTCCAACGCGGTAAACTCCGGCAGAAGCTGATGAAACTGAAACACAAAACCGATATTCTTATTGCGGAAAGCGGACAGTTCTTTCTCCTTCATCCGGCTGACTACCGTTCCGTCAATCGCCACCGTGCCCGCATCCGGTTCGTCAAGCGTTCCCATGATCTGTAAGAGAGTCGTTTTTCCGGCTCCGCTAGGTCCTACGATACTGACGATCTCACCTTTATTGATTTCCAGGTCAATGCCTTTCAGCACCTGCAAAGAACCAAAACTCTTGGTTATTCCTTCTAATTTTATCATAATAGCTTCTTAGATTCGTTTAATGACATATTCCGCCAGATAGCAGCCGAAGACTGCCGGCATATAGCTGACCGTTCCGCAGGTCGATTTCTTATTCCGTTCGTCATCCGTGAGCAATACCGCTTTCGGGTCCGCCTGTTCGGTACTGAATACGACAGGAAGTTTACGCTTTACTCCCATTTTCTGCAAACGCTTCCGCACCGCTTTGCTGAGTCCGCAGTGATAGGTATCCCAAAGGTCGGCAAAGCGAATCTGCGTAATATCGCTCTTCGCGCCTGCGCCCATGCTGGAAACAATCTTTATATGACGCTTCATCGCTTCATAGATCAGAAAGCATTTGGGGCTGATGGTGTCGATGGCGTCCACTATGAAATCAAACTTAGCGGAGTCCAGCAGTTCGGGGATATTCTCGTCTTTCAGATAGACGGGTAAAACGGTCAGTTCAATATCCGGATTGATGTCTTTGTAACGTGCCGCCAACACTTCCGCTTTCGGCATCCCCAGAGTGGAATGCATGGCAGGAAGCTGACGGTTCATATTGGTAGGCTGCACGGTATCCGCATCTACGATCGTCATCCTGCCTACCCCAGCCCGGCAAAGCATTTCGGCAGCATACGCCCCCACGCCTCCCAGCCCGACGACCAATACATGCGAAGCACGGATGCGCTTCATTTTCTCTTCTCCCAACAGGAGTTCTGTCCGTTGTTGCCAGTTATTTTCTTCCATCAGCTTTTCTTAAACCATTTATAAAACCATTTGCCCACCTTTTCATAATGCTGCGATTCGTTGTAACCACGCGGGTCGGAGAAAGACACAATCTCCTGCGGATCGCCGAACTGGTCAGGGTACAGGATAATCAGACTGTTGTTGGAGAAATACTTGCTCAGCTGTGCCGGCAGACGTTCAAAGGACGGATCATACGAGATAGACCCCCGACGGGCAGAGATGACAACGAATAAATGATCGTAGTTCACCTGTCCGGTCAGCAGCAGAAGATCACCCCACTCTTCGAGCAGAGAAAATTCGGTCGGGGTACCGCTGAATTTCTTCTTCACCAGTTGTTGCAGACGCATCAGTGTACGTTCGTTGGCAAAGAAATGCACGCGGCAGCCGAGAATGCTTCCCATCCGGCAGAAATGCTCTACCCATTTGGAAAAACCGGTTTCAAATTCGGCTTTGGGCGGAACGGCGATGATGATGCGGCGGAGCGTATTGACCGGCATCAGGAATTTGGCTATCATCACTTCGCGGTGAGTACCTTTCAGCAGGCTTTCGGCCAGGTGGCCAAAGAAAGAATCGACGATATTCGCCTTGCGGTGCAGACCGATCACTACATCCGTAGCCTCGTATTCCTTAATCGTATGTATAATTCCCGAAGCAATGTTCAGATCGTAGCGGCTTACCATCGTCACCGGCACATCGGCGGCGGCGGCAATCATGGCGGCTTTTTCGAGATTCCGTTTGCCTTGCAGTTCCTTATTCTCCGAGCTGTTATTGTCATTAATCACATTCAGGGCAATCATGCCATTCTTCTGCTTGGCATCCTTGATCACCAGGGCGAGATTCACCAGGTTCTCAATCGTTTCCGGATTAGCTACCGGAATCAGAATCTGCTCCATCGCTTTCTTCGCTCCCTTATCTTCGGGCTGCGCATCTTCGTTCAGTGCAAACCGGCGGGCGGAACGTTCCGTTACCAGCGAACTGATAACACAGGTGAAAAGGATCATCACGACCGTACCGTTCAGTACGTCATCATTGAGCAGACGCTCTCCGTTTTCCATGATAATTTCGTGCCCGATCAGCACCGCTGCCAGCGTAGCCGCCGCTTGTGCATTACTGAGTCCGAAGATCATGCTGCGTTCATTGGGCTGCATACGGTAAATCTTCTGCGTGATCCATGCGGCAAGCCATTTGCTGAAAGTAGCTACCACTGTCATGACTACCGCCACTTTCAATGCTTCGCCCCCCGTAAACAGGCTTCTGACATCGATAATCATACCGACACCGATCAGAAAGTAAGGAATGAACAAGGCATTTCCCACAAATTCCAGACGGTTCATCAGCGGAGAGACATGAGGAATCAAGCGGTTCAGGACCAATCCGGCAAGGAAAGCTCCCAAAATTCCTTCCATTCCTACAAACTCCATCAGTCCGCCTCCGAGGAAGACCATCGCCAGCACGAACACGAACTGCATCACGCTGTCGTCATACTTCCGGAAAAACCAGCGGCCGATGCGGGGGAAAAAGAAGATGATAAGGAAACCAAGGAAGGCTACTTTCGCAACGAGGAACACCCAGAACAGACCATCGACGGTGCCTTTAAACATTCCGCCAATAACGGCAAGGATGATAAGGGCAAGAGTGACCGTAATGGCCGTACCACCGATAGTAATATTGACACTGCGCAGACGGGATAATCCGTAACGGCTGATAATAGGATAAGCAATCAAAGTGTGAGAAGCATACATACTGGCGAGCAGCACTGCGGTAAGGAAACCGTATCCCAGCATGCTCATACTGCTCCATATACCCAGCGCCATAGGAATCAGGAAAGTAAGCAAGCCGAAGACAACGCTCTTCATCCGGTTTTTCTTGAAGTCCTCCATGTCCATTTCGAGTCCGGCAAGGAACATGATATAGTAAAGCCCCACTTTACCAAACAGTTCGAAGCTGCTGTCACGGTCGAGCACATGGAATCCGTGTTCGCCGATCAGCACACCGGCCAAAATCATACCGATAATATGAGGTATATGAAGGCGCCCCAGAATCATCGGAGCAAAGAGAATGATAATTAGCACCAGAAAAAACACCCAAGTCGGATCGGTTATCGGTAACGCTAAATTGAATTCAAACAGGTTCATAGGTCCGTGGTTTTAGGATTTCTACGCAAAGGAACAAAAAAGTTCGCAGAATCACAATGCAGGTATTATAAATCTCATCCTCCTGTTTATTTAATAGGAATAATAGCAACAATTGCAGAAGGATAGTTGTTGGAGATAAAAAGAAAACTTAACTTTGCATCCATCCCAATAAAATGAACGCATTATGGCAAAAGGAATCCCTTATGGCATATCGGACTTCAGCAGGCTGATAGACCAAAATTATTATTATGTAGATAAAACGCATTTCATTCCCCAGATAGAAGAAATAGCAAACTACCTTTTCCTTATTCGTCCCCGACGGTTCGGCAAGAGTGTATTTCTCACCATGATGCGTGCCTATTACGATATTTCACAGAAAGACCGTTTTGAAGAACGGTTCAGCAATCTATGGATCGGTAAGCACCCCACCCCGCTTCAGGGAATCTACCAGATGCTCTATTTTGACTTTTCCAAAGCAAACCTCGGACGTGGAAGTCTGGAAGACAACTTCAACAATTATTGCTGCATACAGTTGAACGACTTCTTCAGTACTTACCGTGAATACTACCAAGGCGAGAAGGAACTGGAGCAAATCATCGCTTCTACCGAAGCCGCTACAAAGCTACATTGGCTGGAAGCCACCGCCCGCCGCCTGGGACATTTGCTCTACCTCATCATTGATGAATATGACAACTTTACGAATGTCATCCTGAGTGAACAGGGGAAAAACCTTTTCCGCGACCTGACCCACGCCAGCGGCTTCTACCGGGAATACTTCAAGCAGTTCAAGGGTATGTTCGAACGCATCTTCCTGATGGGGGTAAGTCCTGTCACGCTGGACGACTTATCCAGCGGATACAACATAGACTGGAATATCAGTGTGGACCCACATTTCAATATGATGATGGGATTTAGTGAAACAGATGTACGGGAGATGTTCGGCTATTATCAGAAAGAAGGTATGCTGAAAGGAGATATAGATGCCATGATTAATGAAATGAAACCGTGGTATGACAATTACTGCTTTGCCAAAGCCAGCTTGAAGACCGATCCGAGAATGTTCAATTGCGACATGACACTATATTATTTGCGTCACCGGGTTAATTTCGACGCATCTCCGGAAGAATTGGTCGACAAGAATATCCGTACGGACTACAGCAAATTGAAAATGCTGGCACGCCTCGATCATGAGAATGTATCGGGAGGAGACCGCATGAGTACGATTGAAGAGATAGCTGCCAAAGGAGAGATACTGGTAAACCTCCACACATCTTTCCCGGCAGAGAAGATTGTTGAAACAGACAATTTCCGCAGCCTGCTTTATTATTATGGACTGCTTACAATGTGCGGCACACGTGGAGACCGTATTGTGATGTGCATTCCTAACAATTGCGTCCGTGAGCAGTATTTCGGATTCCTTCGGGAATACTACCAGCAGCGTAAGGAAGTATTCTTGCCTCACTTAAAAGATTTAATTGACGACATGGCCTTCGACGGACAATGGCGCCCTCTGTTTGAGTACATAGCCCTTGCCTATAAAGAAAACTCCGCCATCCGCGATGCCATCGAGGGAGAACACAATTTGCAAGGTTTCTTCAAAGCATACCTTGCTCTTGCTTCTTATTATCTGGTTCAGCCGGAATTGGAGATGAATTACGGATATTGTGACTTTTTCCTCCTGCCGGACAAATCCCGCTACCCGGACACGGCGCACAGTTATATTCTGGAATTAAAATACCTCCCGCGCACCGCCACCGATAAGGAACTGGAAGAACAGGCGGAAGAAGGCAGAGGGCAACTAAAACAATATAGCAGGGATAAAAAGGTAACGGCTATCAGTGAAGGGACTGCATTGCATTGCATTTTGCTCCAATTTAAAGGATGGGAACTGATAAAATGTGAAGAAGTATCTCCAAAATGCTGATTATATGATAAAATGTTCTAATTTTGCAGCGATTAACCACATTATTCACATTTAACAAAAGAAAAAGATGAAAGTAGCTATTGTTGGCGTAAGCGGAGCCGTAGGACAGGAATTCCTGCGCGTGCTCGATGAGAGAAATTTCCCGATGGACGAGTTAGTTTTGTTCGGTTCTAAACGCAGTGCCGGAACAACCTATACTTTCCGCGGTAAACAGATCGAGGTCAAACTCTTACAACACAACGATGACTTTAAAGGAGTAGACATTGCTTTCACTTCTGCCGGTGCAGGAACATCCAAGGAGTTCGAGAAAACAATCACCAAATACGGTGCTGTGATGATCGACAACTCCAGCGCTTTCCGTATGGACGCTGATGTGCCTTTGGTAGTGCCCGAAGTAAATGCCGCAGATGCGTTGGAGCGTCCGCGTGGCGTCATTGCCAATCCTAACTGTACAACTATCCAGATGGTAGTTGCACTGAAAGCCATCGAACAGCTTTCTCATATAAAAACCGTGCACGTATCTACTTATCAGGCTGCCAGCGGTGCCGGTGCTGCCGCTATGGACGAGTTGTACGAACAATACCGTCAGGTATTGGCCAACGAGCCTGTGACAGTAGAGAAGTTTGCTTATCAGCTGGCATTCAACCTGATTCCGCAGATCGACGTGTTCACGGAAAACGGTTATACCAAAGAAGAAATGAAGATGTATAACGAAACACGCAAGATTATGCACTCTGACGTGAAAGTCAGTGCAACCTGCGTACGTGTTCCCGCACTTCGTGCTCACTCTGAAAGCATCTGGGTGGAAACAGAACGTCCGATCTCGGTAGAAGAAGCCCGCGAAGCATTCGCCAAAGGCGAGGGTCTCGTTCTTCAGGACAATCCTGCCGAAAAGGAATACCCGATGCCGTTGTTCCTTGCAGGCAAAGACCCTGTGTACGTTGGACGTATCCGCAAGGACCTTACAAATGAAAACGGTCTGACATTCTGGATCGTTGGCGATCAGATCAAGAAAGGTGCTGCACTGAATGCTGTACAGATCGCTGAGTATCTGATCAAAGTAAAGAACGTATAAGATACATAAAATAGAAATTAAGGTCGGCTTGCACTACAACGATTATCATGTAGCAAGCCGACCTTATTTTTTATTCATATCGATCATTTCATGTACACATATTTTCTATGGAAAAGAACATATATGATACCGATTGTATACCGAATTGTATATAAAAAAACACCGAATTGCAATTCTAATGTTAATATAGGACCATATATCTTATTAGTATAGTACTTTTGATACGACACTCTTCAATACTAATGAAATATGATAAAGAATGCATGTAGATGATTTAAAAATAGTAGTTTCATGTCCTATAAAAAATGACAATGAATATCTGATTGAATTTGTGGAGCATTATTTGAATTTAGGATTTAATGCAATATATTTATACGACAATAATGACGATGATTCAATAATCCCATCGGAAATATTAGCCTCTTATATCAATGATGGTAAAGTCATAATTATTAATTATAGAAAACAAGTCTTTAATGATGTTTGGCACAGAAAGGATTTCTTTTCTTCTTATGACTTTGATTGGGTTCTTTTTGTCGATGATGACGAATTTTTGGAATTAAAACATCAAGAAAATATAAAAACATTCTTAGCTAGATTTGATGAAAACGCTACAAAAATAGCCTTTAATAATCTGCATTATGGGGATAATGATAAACTATATTATGAGGATGGAAATGTTCAGGATCGTTTCCCTCGACCTTTATCTTTAAATTCAGGAACAAAGAATTACAAATTCAATTGTGCAGTAAAATCCTTATTAAAAAAAGTCGAAATTCAAACGATTCAAACGATCAATGCACATACATTGATTGATCACCTCCCATATTATAATGCTGATAATAGAATCATAAATATGAGAAGCTTTTGGCGAATGGACGAGGCAGATGTATCCTACGGCACAGCTTATATCAAACATTATTGTACAAAATCCTTAGAAGAATTTGTAAAATGTAAAATAAAGAGAGCCATGAGTAATAATATGGCTTATAATGAACGATTTGATATTAACTCATATTACTATATGTATAATGAAAGAACAAGAAAAAAAGATGAATTGTATAAGCTATTTAGAGAACAATATCTTTCTTAATTATCTACATTTAATGTAATTCTTTCATTTTTATTATAACTTTAAAAAAATCCATTAATGCGGGAACATGGGTATCAAAAACAAATAGTTCGCGTTCTTTCATTATATGATGAGTTAACTCTGCCATTCTTTTTGTGTTTCTTAATGTTTCAACTAGTTCTTCAAGAGTACTAAATGATATGTTACAATCAAAAGTATCGGCTATTCGCTGTGTTGCAACAATATGCCCAGAGTTGTTTCTTTGAATCATAGGTAGACCGGCAATAGCAAAAGTGTTCATTTTGGCAGGAATATTTAGATCATCCCACGACGTTCGTACTAATTCATTATAATTTTTGCTTAGAAAACAGTGTGATAATCCTGCATCATACTGTGAGTACTCTGTAACCCAATCTTTAGGAGAACAATAACCATGTACATGGAAGTAAGTAGGATTTGCCTGTTGAGCACAGTGTACAAGTGGCGAGTTTGAGCCATAAGAATGGATGTGTATTTTCTGTTGACACAAATAATTAATATCTCTTAATGATAATCCGACCAAACGTCCGGAGTTTAAAATATGCATTTCTCCGTCGGTCTTTGATAATTTTGAACAGAAATTATTATTAAGATATTTACCGGAAGGCAAATCTCCATCCAAAATAAAAGAAGTTTCCCTGTTTGGGTACGGTATATATTGCTCAAACCAAGACTGACATTCTTCATTAATGTATATCTGACCGTCAGACAAAGTATATAAGTCCATTAGTTTATCCCACAAATTACGATATTGGCATACATAAGGACCTTCTTTAAAATGCCAAACGAAAGGTATTTCTTTTGTGTTCATCAGCACCTCATGAGCTAGGGGTACACTCATATAGTTTAATAATCCATATATAATATCCGGCTTTATTTTTTTTATCTCCGACTGCCATTCGGTTAGAGATATATCCGTTATACCAGCTATAGGACCAATGTTACTCCACAAAGGTTTTTCTACCCATAACCCAAACAAATCACATCCAGCATCTTTTAATGCTAAAATACGGTCTGGATTATGACTAAGTTCACCGACTAATAATATCTTTAAAGGAGTTTTTATTGAATCAGCGATATCACAAGCTTCAGCATCTTTTTGATGCTTATCTATATTCCCAGATAGAAATTTTCTTTCTAATAAACAAACTTCTTCTTTTTGAATTTGCTCTTTAAAAGAATAAATGCTCCAGCAACAAGTCAAAAAATTAATTGATTTAAAGCCCCCTAGCATAACCAATTTACTCCAATACATTCTATAATAATCTTTGGATATCACATCATTACAGGTTTCCCATTTTTCTGAAGTATTGCGATGCACTGTCTGTACTAGTTGTAAAGGAGAACTGCAGAATAGATTACAGATTTCATATCTTTGCGCATTGATACAATTCTGTTTCATGAAAGAATCCTCTATTTTAGAAGATGCCTTTGTAAAAGTTAGAAACAAATCCAAGTCATTATCATATTCTTTTTTATGTATCAACAAATGGTCTTTATAATAATAATCATCAGAAGGAAGATAAGCAATTAAATCATATTTGGCAACTTCAAGACCTCGGTTTATAGAATAGCCTATCCCTTGATTCACCTCATTTCGCAAATATCTGATTTGCGAATTTCCAAGAAAATCTTGAATATACCTTTCTGTACTATCAGTACATCCATCATCTATAATAATTAATTCCCAACATTTATAAGTTTGTTCCAAGACACTCAGTATCGCTCTTCGTATAAAATGAGCTTGATTGTAAGTCGGCATGATAATTGAGAACCCTTCCATTATTATTCTATTTCTTAAGTTGTTTAAACAATTCCAACGCTTCTTTGATAATCTGATCCATATTCATATATCGATAAGTTCCCAAACGTCCTGCGAAAAAGACATTCTGGTCAAGAATTGATCGCATTTTGTATTCTTTGTAAATACTTTCATTACGTTTTGTATTAACAGGATAATACGGTTCACGCCCTTTGTGCCATTCTTGAGGATATTCTTTTGTTATAATTGTATTTGGAGTACATTTACCTTCAAAATGCTTGTGTTCGATTATTCGCGTATAAGGAACCTCTCTCTCCGTATAATTTACGACAACAGAGCTTTGAAAGTCTTCCATATATATTGTCTCCGTCTCAAAGCAAAGAGAACGATATTCAAGTACTCCACAACAATAATCATAATATTCATCAATCATTCCAGTAAAAATCACTGTCTCTGCTAGTTTACTCAAATCTCTATTTTGTATAAAATCTGTATCCAACATCAGTTCACAAGTCCTGAATGCGTTAACAAAAAGAGAATTATATCCTCCTATTGGTATGCCTTGATAAAAATCCTCAAAATAATTATTATTAAAGGTGAAGCGTAAAGGAAGCCTTTTAAGTATAAACGCCGGTAACATGGTTGCCTCCTGTCCCCATTGTTTTTCTGTATATCCTTTGATTAATGTCTCGTAGATTTCACTGCCAAAAGTGCTCAAAGCATATTCTTCCAAATTATCATTTTTCAATGGAATTAATTGTTCTTTGATTCTCTTTTGTGCCTCTACGGAAGTCTTAACTCCCCATAATTCATAAAATGTATGCATATTGAAAGGAAGATTGTACAATTTTCCTTTATAACAAGCTAATGGAGAATAGACAAACGGTTTAAATTCACATAGGTTATTCACATAATCCCATATATATTTATTATTGGTATGAAAGATATGTGGTCCGTAACTATGAATATCAATACCTGCTATATGATCACAATACATATTCCCTCCTAAATGAGAACGCTTATCAATAACCAGACATTTTTTCCCTATACGTGAAAGTTCATAAGCTAATATTGCATTAAACAATCCTGCTCCTACTAATAAGTAATCATACCTTTTCATATTCATGTATTCCACCAATGATTTATTCCCTATTTGATATTTGATTCAGAATATTCAATCCTTCCCATGCCAGTTCAGAAAACGTCAAAGGATATTGGGCTATTTCCTCAATGATACTCATCGATGAATATGGACTAAGTTCATTTTTCAGTTCTAATAGTCCAGATAAATTAAGAATATTTTGCTCTTTTCGAACATGCATATACAGTGATTGCATCAAAGATGAAGCCCTACTGCCACCTCTCAACAAGTATTTATCAAAATCTTCCAATAAATCATCAGAATCACTTTCAACAAATGGTTGTGCAAGCAAATACTCAATGCCAATACCCACACTGCTCAAAAGAGCATAACTATCCGAATGTGCAGACCTACTAACAGCTTCTAGAACTAAGTCTAAAAGAGAATCTGCTACATCCTCATAAAATGATTTATCAACGTATCTTCCATAATGATAAAAGAATAAGATGACTCCCATTTTTCCATTCCAAAGACCAAGCTTATCAATATGCTGAATATTTATAAGCAAAATATTAGCAATCGATTGCAATTTAATGTGGCCGTTCTTTTCCATCTGAATCAAAATTTTATCGGATGATATAACATATTATCTATACCTTTTCGGGTTATTGCTTCTTTATTAAATACCGGTCTGTATCTCATCGTAGATTCAGTATACCAATTGTTCAATTCAGAATTGGATAAATAACAAGGTATATTAAGTTCACACAGAGTGAATTCACTATTTCCTCCGAAATCATTAATCGTATATCCTAAGTAGTCTAGCACAGTGGGGATTACAACCTCATGGTGTCCTGAGTTTCGTAAGCTTAATACACCATCCAATGCCTTTAGCGCACGATTTGAAATACGATAAATCGGATTAAAAGACTTCAAATATCTATTTTGAGGTATTGATAATGTTTTAAATTGTACACTTTTCCACCAATCCCACTTTGGTCTTTGCGTATACCATTCGATATGTGATGAAATAAAATCAGATATGATCATTTCAAAAGGGTCAAAAAAGGATTCCCACTTTCCGTTAAAATATACATCATATTCAATGTTCCAATAGTATAAAAACTCAGGATGTTCCTTATAGAACTGAAGAACAGGAAAGTGATTGCTTCCCGGAATTATAGATTCTTCTATGGGTTCATAATTCAGTTCATTCAGAGTATCCACACTAAAGGAATAATAGTTTACGTCAACAGGAATCTGCTGCAATTCCCCATCTTCAATCAATAAATATAATACCCCGATGTTTTTTGTAGCTAATTTTAATCTATAATATTGTTCCAAAACAAAATCCGTCAATTTATGAGTTGCGAATAAGAATACAGTTTCATTCATCATTTATTCGAATTTACAGACATTACTTCTGGATAACACAAATCTATAATCCCTATGCCGGTTATTCCATTTACAATTCCTATCAATATAGATTTATTCTCTGAAATTCCCTTACTTAAATTATCAATTTGTTCTTCCAAACCGTTCAAATATTGATGTAATATCTCACAACGTGTTTTATCAAATAAATGATAATTAGGATAATCGGCATTTAAATATTGGCTTGCCATTGAAAGTAGACACACCACTCCTGGCCATCCATGCATTATATTGATAGCATAAGGATCGACCTCTGATTTCAATTTATTAAAGTCAATTGAATATGCCAACACTTTAATATGTTGTTCCATTTCAATTGAATGGATATAAGTATTAATAGAATATAATGCCAGTAGCAACGACAGTCGGTGGCAGTGCATACTAGGTAAATAACTTCCTAAATATACCATCCATTGATTAACCATATTTATTATCTTCTCGTTATATAGATTTAAGTCCAAACTTTGGCGTAAAACAACAAGTAATGCTGGAAACTCCCATAAAAGATCAAAATGAATATCCTTAGTTAGCGATTGAAAATGCTCTGGAGCTATTTTATCTATTTTGTTTATCAAAACCTTAATCAGCTCACAATTTATTCGATGGGCTACCGAATTACTCCTTTTTTTATTCCTTATGCGACTGTTCAAATAGAGCAAATAGCCACATAAACCTTCATTTACACCTAAAAGGGGCAGTCTAGCTTCGTAGATCGACTTAAAAATAACATTATCAACATCTTCCAAAATTTCTTCCGGATCTCCCTCATAAAAGTTATTCTGAAGAAGAAATTCAATCCCCCAACCGATTCCTGCCAAGCCATCCCTAAAATTAGTCGAAGACAGCATGGTTTGTTTTTCTAAAATATTATTAAGCATTATATCAGCCGTTTCCTCAAACTCAGTTTGCCCGGTTTTTCTATAAACCTGATATAAAAAGAGAGAGACTCCCGCATTGCCAACCAATAATCCGGTAGCTTTCTCCTTGTCTATATTCAATAAGTAATCAGCAATTTCCTTAAACATCTGTTCCTACTTTTTTAGTAAAACGATTTGCAGCTTTGAATTCTCTCATTTTTATAACGTGCTGGTCAGGATGGTGCATATCGCTATTAATCCCCCTAGGGTGGCTAAGGTGAAATAAAGGACCGTCTATTCTTTTAATTCTATAGCCCATTTTCTCCCACCGACAATATCGTTCACCATCTTCCATACCCCATCCATAAAACTTCTCATTTTCCAACCCGGACTCCTTATATGCTTTCAGATTGCAGAAGAAAGCACCACCTACTGGTTTTGGGGGATACATTTGTTTCATTTTTTTCGTGTTATTCATAAGCAGGCTTATATCTTCTGACTCAAGATATAAGTTTCTAATAATGATTGACGTATCCAAGAAAAGCTTATCATAAGGATAGACAAAGTCTGCTTCTTGCAACCTAAGTAGATTCACAGCGTCTATTATTTGATTTACAGGAGCTATAACATCCGTATCCCAAATAGAGACAATAGGAGTAGTTGTTTCCTGTATCATTTGATTAAGATAATGAGTCCTAAATAATATGGGATCATCATCTTGTTTAAATACATAACTTACCCTAGCATTGTCGAGTAACTTTTTTAAAAAGCCATTATCCCTATAAGAACATTCCCAAACTGTAACATTTGTATTAAAATGACGATTTAGAAATGTGATAGAGGCAATAATATTCTCTAATCGTTCTATGGAATCCAATCGAAGTATAATATTAAAGGTCACGTCCCAAAGGTCTATTTTTGTTTTCATATTCTATTGAATTATTTTCTTTCTGTAGTTGTTGTAGTATTTTCTTTCTTTGTTATATTAAACTGCTCATTCTGATTTTCTTTGCAATACTAATGTCCATCCTGCCTAGTCATTGCATTAAATCCAAAAACACCTTTTAGGTCCATTAGATACTTATCAAAATCTTTAATACCTACATCCGTCATTGTAAAATAGAAAAAGACGTCTAACCCATTTCTCTCAATAACAACAACTCGTGTACGAGAATAAACTCCTTGGCACGCCTTTCCTTTCATATTATATGGATAAGTCATCATATAATCAGCATTAAAAAAAGACCTTGCTGTATCTTGAGGATAAAATGTCATCATAATCTTCAAATCTTCTATATCTTGTTCAGAAGCACTGGAATATGGCCTTCCATAATCAAAATCATGCTTGACACGATTATATTTTGATAAAGTATCTATTCCAAATGATTTCTTATTATACTTTATGATATCACCCAAATGAGCATTAATAGCTCCAGCAATATAAACGAAGAGTTTGCATTGCTTATCATGGCTTGTCAGAATTGCATGTATTAATCCTATTTTTTTAAAAGGGCAATCTTGCTCCTTGCAAGGAGACACAAGGTTGATATCATAAAAAATATCATATTGTGCTGATGGAATAAATTTCATATCAATTAGCTTTAAGTCTTCTTCAAATTGTGGAATAGTTCTCATATTGGTAGTATCCAATATCATTCGTGCATTATTTTTTAAAATAATCGTATCTTGTCCTCGTAGGTTCAAAGAAGTAGCGATAAATAATAGGGAAAAAATCAAATGTTTCATATTTTAATTCTTATTGAAATCCAACTGAATTTAATTACCTACTACTCATTGTTTTAGGTATTAGGGTTTTCATGTTTAACAAGGTAGAGCGAATCACAATCATCACTAAGTATACTGCCGCTACATAAACTGGTTGGATCATAATAATAGTACACGATTCTCTCATCATCAGTTCTATAGAAACCACTTATAACTACAGCATGCCCTTCTTCATTGCTTTCACTCCCCACTGCAAAGACAGCCATAACTCTTTCTCCATTGCTGGTTTGTCCATCAGATCGTAATATGAAGGATTCCCCACTATTGACTTTACTTACATTAAATCCTCCATAGCCACCAATAGTCCCAACATCAGATATATCTACATTCCCATGTTCATCAGGCTCATATCCTAATCCTTGTTTTGTCCAATTATAGTAATCATTTGCCGAGTGTAGACTTCCATCAAGGTAATCAAAACAATTAAATACACAAGATTGCTTTTGTCCTCCAATATAAGCACGCAATTCCTCTTCATTCAATACCGATAACTCTCTTTCAATCAGAGGCAATCTTAATTTACTTAATTTTTTCATTGTATTTCTTTTTAATTCAACATTAATATCCTAAAATTATTCGTTTACACAAGCCAGATATAGAACTTATTTACTATTATCCCCAAAAACTTAACCAATCATGCAAATCAAGAAAATTCACCACAAGCACTTATACCTGTTAAGTTACCAAAGTGGCAATAACAGTACATCTAAATTCTGTTTTATCATTATCTTGTCTACTATTTAGAGAATAAAAAAACGCCTTTAAAATCCATTAAATATTTATCAAAGTTTTTAATTCCTTCATCAGTCATCATAGAATAGAAGAATACATCTAAGCCATCTTTTCCTGTTACAACAACCCGTGTACGGGTAAATTTATCTTGGTATTTTTTCCCTTCCATATTAAAGGGATAAACCATCATGTAATCAGCATTAAAAAGAACTGTTGCCGTATCATGAGGATAAAATGTCATCATCATTTTGAGGTCTTCTATATCCTGCTCGGTAGCACCAGGATATCCATACTTAAAATCAGTTTTAATACGATTATAAGTTAGTGAAGAGACATTCTTAAATAAACTTTTGTTTTTCCTTATTATCCCTCCATAACGGAGTCCATTAGCTCCAGATAAATATACAAATATATTACATTGTCCATCATGATTCTTCAAAATAGAATGTACTGTTCCCAATCTTCTTAAAGGACTCTTATAATCATCTGTAACATATATCATTCGCATGTTATCTGATAGATCGTATTGATCAGAAAGAGAAAAATTCAGACCAATAAGTTCTAAATCTTGTTCAAATTGGGATGATTCATTTTGAGCACTTAAATTAGTAAAACTACAGAGCAGTAATACTACTATATACAAATTCTTTCTTATCATTGTCTTTTCTTCTATTTAGAGAATAAAAAAACACCTTTAAAATCCATTAAATATTTATCAAAGTCTTTTATTCCTTGATCCGTCATTGCAAAATAAAGAAAAACATCGATTCCATTTTTCTCAATTGCAACTACCCGTACACGTGTAAAGTTATCTTCATACTTTTTCCCTTCCATATTATATGGATAGACCATTATATGGTCTGCGTTGAAAAGGGTTCGTGCTATATCTTGTGGGTAAAATGTCATTATCATTTTCAGATCTTCTATATCTTGTTCAGAGGGGCTAGAATTTGGTCTACCGTAATTTAAATCATGCCTAACACGACTATAAGTGGAAGAAGATATATCTCCAAACAATTCTTTATTTGCTTTTACCAAACCTCCATAACGAATTTCTCCAGCTCCTACTAAACATACAAAAATTCTACATTGTCCATCATGATTTTTCAAAATTGAATGTACTGTTCCTAATCTTCTTAAAGGATTCTTATAATCATCTGTAACATATATCATTCGCATATTATCTGACAGATCGTATTGATCAGAAGGAAAAAACCTCATATTAATGAGTTCTAAATCCTGTTCAAACTGAGAAGATTTATTCTGAGCACTTAAAATAAGAGAACTACAAAACAATAAAACAAATACAATAATGTTTCTCATGTTCATTTTTTACCATTACCATCTTTTACTAGAATAAAACACTGTCTATGAACTTCTTCCAGCTCGAAAAAAAGAAGATTTTCCATTTCTAGCGGTATAATCATCAAGCTGTTCTTGTGTTATCTGACCATAAGTTCTATTTTGTGGATCAAAATACTCCATAACACTGCCTTCATGCCTAGTAATTACAATCGCATGATATTCCCCGCTAGGACTTATCCCCATGCCCTCCATTAAATTAGGGTTGAATACAAAAATCTCCCGGCTACTACTGCCACAATCAACGCCTGAGCCGAAAAAGTAATTAAAACATTGGCGATTATCGCTACTGCTACCTGTAAAGCCATACTTATTTTCATTAAAAGTACTGCCACAATGCCCATAATATTCACGTGCCATTTCCATCGCATCGTCAGCTGAATAGTTCGAACCACAACTATTTATATAAGCTATGCATCTCCACCAACAATCATTAGGGTCATATCCTCCCATATATAAACGTAATTCCGACTCGTCTAAACATATAGCCTCTTTTTCCAGTTCTTTCAGGCTTATTTTTTTTAGTTTTCTCATATTATTGTAATTAGAAGTTAATACTAAGCTTTTATCAAGTAAATTAATTATATGAATCAAAGATAAAATCTAAATATCAACTTTTTCAATATATTTATTTCAAAGTTGCAATTCGGTAACTATTAATATACAATTCGGTCAATATCAAGCTTTAGTTTATATGCTTTAAACTAAAATCATGAACTTTCTTTATCCATAAAACAAGGAAAACATACTATCAATGTCTTATTATTAAGCATTACTAAATTAGATGAATACCCTCTAGTTTTATTCTAGTTTATATTCCTGCTTTGTGCAATTTAACCAAAGGCGTAACCGAATTGTATATTAATAGTTACCGAATTGCAAATCAACAATCAATAATTAATTATACTTCTACTTTGAAACCTTACATTTGCTATAGTAACAACTAACAGTTTTATATAACCAACCCCATGAATCTAACAACTTTTCCTCATGAATTTCAGATGGATGCAAAAGATTGCGGTCCTGCATCTTTAATGATTATAGCAAAATTCTATGGGAAATATTACTCACTCCAATATTTACGGGATTTATGCGGCATAACCCGAGAAGGCGTATCATTTTTAGATATAAGCTATGCAGCAGATAAGATCGGATTAAGAACAGTCTCAGTGAAAGCAAGCATGCATGATATCGTAGATCGTATATCTTTGCCTTGCATCATACATTGGAATGCTAATCATTTTATTGTTGTATACAAAGCGAGCAAAACCAAGATATATGTATCAGATCCGGCAAAAGGACTCGTTTCTTATTCACATGAAGAATTTAAAGATAAATGGTATAAAAAAGGAGAAGAAACAGGAGTACTAATGGCTTTGGAGCCGATGGCAAACTTCAAACAAATAGAGGCCAATGAGAAGATTGAACGTTTAAAAAGCCTCGAAAACTTATTAGGGTATTTCTTACCTTACAAAAAAGCATTCGGGATTTTACTGTTTATCATGCTCATGGCAACCTTGCTCCAAGCATTTCTGCCTTTCATTTCCAAGTCAGTAATTGACATAGGAATTCATACGCGCGATATCACTTTTATACAGATGATGCTCGTCGCTAATATTATTCTTTTACTAAGTGTCACATTATCCAATGCTTTGCGCGACTGGGTATTATTACATGTATCAACCCGAGTCAATATATCCCTGATATCAGATTATCTGATCAAACTAATGAAACTCCCAGCCACTTTCTTTGAGAACAAATTAGTCGGAGATATTTTGCAGCGTGCCAATGATCATGAGCGTATACGTAATTTCGTTATGAACAACTCTCTAGGCATGCTATTCTCATCAATGACATTTTTGGTTTTCAGCGTCATACTCCTAATATATAATGCAAACATTTTCTTTATATTCATGGGAGGCAGTATCCTCTACGTTTTATGGATATTCTTTTTTCTTAAAATACGTAAGAAACTAGATTGGGAATATTTTGAATTAACCTCAAAAGACCGTAGCTATTGGGTGGAAACAATCAACAATATTCAAGAAATAAAAATAAACAATTACGAGGATACAAAGCGATGGAAATGGGAAGCGATACAGGCACGTTTATATCGCCTCAACATAAAAGTTTTAAAAGTAAACAACGCACAAATGCTTGGGTCACAATTTATAAATAATATGCAAAATATGGCTGTTACTTTCTTTTGTGCTGTAGCTGTCATAAATGGCGATATCACATTTGGCGTAATGATATCTACACAGTTCATTATTGGTATGTTAAATGGTCCTATCACTCAATTTGTCGGTTTCGTCCAATCCGCTCAATATGCCAAAATCAGTTTTATGCGTATCAATGAGATACACCAATTGAAAGATGAAGATGAGATGGCATCTATCATATCCAACAATATAACCTTGCCTCAAAACAGGAATTTGATAGTAAGCAACCTCTCTTTTCAATATTCGCCCAATGCACCTCTTGTTCTCAAAAATCTCAATTTTATAATACCGGCAGGCAAAGTCACTGCGATTGTAGGAGATAGCGGTTGCGGTAAATCAACTCTACTCAAACTCTTGTTAAGACTATACATGCCTTCTTATGGTGAAGTCTGTATTGGAAACATGAATATAAATACAATAAGTCTCCGACAATGGCGAGCGAAATGCGGATGTGTCATGCAGGATGGTAAGGTATTTAATGATACCATACAAAACAACATTGTACTAAATGACGAGGACGTTGATTATGAAGCTTTACAACAAGCCACCCAAATAGCCAATATTGCTCAGGAAATTGAAAGAATGCCACTCGGTTATCAAACAGCGATCGGGGAAATGGGAAGGGGACTCAGTGGAGGACAAAAGCAACGTTTACTCATAGCCAGAGCACTCTATAAAAAGCCTGAATATCTCTTTTTGGATGAAGCCACTAATGCCCTAGATACCATTAATGAACAGAAAATAGTACAAGCTTTAAATTCTGTTTTTCAGAATAGAACAGTTATTGTTATCGCGCACCGATTGAGTACAATAAAAAAAGCCGATCAAATAATTGTCATGAAAGATGGTATGGTAGTTGAAATGGGCACACATGACTCCTTAATGAAGAATAAAAGAAAATACTATGAACTAATTCAAAGTCAATATGATTTGGGAACGGAAAAATAAGGAAGTAATAGAGGGGAAAACCTCAAAAAGAAGTGAAGAAATAAACGACATTATCGACAAAATGCCTATGACGTTTGGGAAATGGGTTGCCAGAGCGGTAATTTTCTTCTTTGTATTATTGCTAACCATGGGATGGGTTATCAAATATCCGGATACAGTAACCGGACAAATAAAAATTAATTCGAACCTTTCTCCTGTCAGACTTGTGGCTAATGCATCAGGTAAGATGCAACTATTGAACATCACTCCACAGGAAAATGTAAAAGAAGGACAGTATATCGCAATTATACAGAATTCTGCAACAACTGTTGATGTTATAAGAATAAATAACCTCATCCATGCATTTGATCCCAACAATTTAGAAATGATCCTTCACGAAAAACTATTTCCAAAGAAAGTTTCATTAGGGGAACTTAATTTGAAGTATTATGCATTTTTGTCTGCTCTTGAGAGTTATAAAAGATTTCTTTCCGGTGACAGCTATAAACAACAAAAAAGAAATCTGCTCACTAATATTAAATGGCAACATATTACGGCAACTGAAAATTCAAGCGGCATAAACATATCCCAAAAGAAACTCGATGTTACAGAAAAATGGTATCGTAAATATCAGACCATGAATAAGAAGGATGCAGTTGCAGGACATGATGTAGATAATATTCTGAATGATTTTTTATCGGCAAAGCTGAATTATCAAAATTTGAAGAAAGAGAATGCATCTATTCAGCTACAAATCGCTGAAAATGAATATCAACTTAATCGTTTGGAAATAGAACAAAACGAAAAGGACAGCCAACTACAGATGGAATTACTCACCACATACTATGATTTAAGGGATAACCTTAAAGTTTGGGAAAACAAATATATTTTTAAGGCTCCATTTACCGGTAAAGTAGAATTTCTTAATTTTTGGGTTGATAATCAATTTATTCAATCCGGAGAAGAAGTATTTAGCATCATACCTCCTCAGAATATAACGGTTGGTCAGATGCTATTACCTGCAAGTGGGGCAGGTAAAGTAAAAAATGGCAGTAATGTTATCATTAAACTAAATAATTTTCCATATACGGAATTCGGTTCCATTAATGGCACTGTTGCATCAATATCACTAATAACAAAAGAACAAAAGGCACAAGAAAGTTCTATCGATTCTTATCTGATTACGGTTGATCTGCCGCAAGGATTAAAAACCAATTATGGAGAAGTTCTTGAATTCCAATATGAATTAGGTGGAATAGCTGATATCATTATACGGGACAGGAGGCTTATCGAAAGGTTATTTGATAATTTAAAGTCCAGAGTGAAATAGCATTCATATACCGAATTGCATATCTATAACAACCGAATTGCATATTTACAAATCCTTATGCATTCTATATAAAAAATAAAACCTATTTTTGTTTCTATCGTTAAAACGATAGAAGGTTTTATCTTCAACATATTAAACTATAACGATGTTATGAAGAAACTAAAAAAAATCAATCTAAACAAATCTTTTGAAGATTTTACTCCACTAAAAGAATGGGAGCTAAGAACGATAGTTGCTGGTGATGGTGATCCATCATGGGATTGCTTATTCAATGCTTTCATTTACACCTACGAAGAACTATATGGTATAACTTTGAATAAAGACGAGATGGTACAGTTTTATATAAATTATACAAACCATAATCCCGAAGCCGAAGGGGGAGCTAATATTGGTTCTTTTATGAATTTCATTCAGTATTATGGTTATCAAGGTTCTCAAAACATAGGAGGAAACATGAATAGTTTCAGTACAACCCAATGGGCATCCTTTCAACTAGATTCTAGCGGAATACTACATTTCGCGATACCAAAAGCAGCATATAGAGATGCAAATGGGAACCTTATGCTAAGGTGCTACGACCCTACACTAAAAAGTGAAAGAGACTATAGTTACGAAAGTTTGAGAGGTGTTTTCGATATAAATACAGTTCCCTTTATCGATAGTCCTATATCGGGATCTTACGATTCTTATGGCTCTTTCGGATCTTATCCGATAACGGGAAGTGACGGGATTTATTACGGTTAAACTCTACTAATATGAAATATTTATATTTTATTCTGTTCTATCTTATCAGCTTTCAACTTAAAGCCCAAAACACAGTCTCCCCAAAAAGGGACATTGACAGCGATTCCATTTGTTTGAAAAACGGAATTATCCCAGGACATGTACCACTTCTGACAGGAATACCAATTAAAACTATGACATTACAAATGTGGCTAAAAAAAATAGGACTTAAGCACAAAAAATCAAAACTTATCAAATTAACCGATGAATCCGAGGATTTTAAGTCACTACCAGGATTTCAAATGCACACAGGCATTCTAAGCCCGACAATCAAATCGGATGACCAAGACTTTATCGCATTCTTCAGTATCCAGCCCAATAATAATCGTCCGCCATTTATCCTCAAAGATAAAGTAGAGTATGATGGAAAAGAAGTATATCGCTATTTGTTTGTCGTTAGAGCCGAATTAGCCATGTCACTAAATAAAAAAAGAGAAGACATCTCCTTTGATGAAATAAAACATTACATTGAATATAAACCGGCAAGTTATGCTAAAGATGTATTCAATGCCGACACTGTGATAACATATCCTCTATCGCTGGGAAGCAAATGTTTTAGAAAAAAATACTATTATTGTGACGTATGGCTATTTCAAAAAAACAATATCGGACATTTTTATCTTTATTGTTTTTATACAGACAAAGGGTACGAAAACAAATGGAAATATGAGCAAGAGCTAGAAAAAACATTAAGGTTCAAGAAATGAAACCCAATAATACGGTTTAAAAGCCGGGAAGATACTCATAGATAGAAATGTATTCTTTGGCAAGATGCTTCAATGAAGTATCTTGCTTTATTGAAAAAAGTCCTAATGTATCAGCTCTTTCTTCCAGTTTAAGAAAAGGTAGAACTACATAATAATTAGGTCGATTGAAAAAATCGTGTATAAGGATTTTAGTGTCTTGAGGACAATATAGACAAGCATGTAGAATACAGGAAATTCTGAACCTCCCATCCACCAAAACCGTATCATACGAATGATTAGACTGAAACACACAAGAATGATATGCTGGCCAATAATCACGGTTATTGTCATTCATAGGATATCCCCACTTACCTGTTACTCCTATATTTACCAAATAAGGATGCAGCCGACCTTTCTCAACAGCTTCATATATGGCAGGCGTAGACATAAGGTGCGTTTCCCAGAAAGTTACATCCGATTCCACGACTGTTATTTTCTTAATATTGTCGGTCGCTACAGCCATATAAGTACTATTTCCTGATCCAAATTCTAAATAGCTTTTTGAATGGTCCATTGCCGATTGCAAGAGTTTGAGTTCGTTATTTGTCATAAGCCTCTATTCTTATTAATATATAGCATTTTATTCTTTATATTTCTCTTGCATCTTCTAGAAACTTCAAAAGGCTCCAACATCGCTGAGAGAGATACGAAAAAGTGACCATTATGTTCTTCATATAAATAAGCATAAGTCAGGTTGATTATAGTCGACTGATTGCATAGACAGAAATAGTCTGGTAATAATTCGCCTACCTTTGACAATGACATTTGTATAAACATTTGCAGACTCTCTACAGTAGTAATAACAAGGTAAGGTCTATCAGTTGTAATACAAATAATCTCTTCATATTTTAAAGCATGTATTCTCTTACGCTCATATAGAATAACACTTTCGGATGTAAAAATCAAATTATCCATGATAATATTACATTTAAGATTCGTTCAAAAATAGCTTCTAAAAATCGCTTCAGTATAACACGAATACATAGGATATAGTCATTAATATAAGTTCAAAATTAGCCATTTCCTATTAAAAGCAGGTCGATTTATCAATCATAAAGCACAAAATATCAACTATATACTTTTTTTGATCAAATTTCTATCTTTATTGAATGAAAATTAGCGGTCACATCTGTCACAATCCGTTCAGTTATTCCCAGAGAAGTAGTTCCAAAATCAGTTTCATGCAGTGAAACTTTTGGTTTCAAGCCTTTGAAACTAGAGTTTCTCACTGATGAAACTAAAGTTTCAAGCGGTTGAAACTCTTCGAAGATACGGTAGATCTGATTGAACTTGATGTGTACTGGTTTTAGTTGACAACTTCGTTTGTTATAACTGAATTAGTTTAC